>OFJB01000223.1_pt1 | contig 30723 bp, 26 predicted proteins | sample 1775081 | NCBI WGS metagenome assembly OFJB01 (sample SAMN08195771, study PRJEB24354) | sludge metagenome | isolation source: initial sludge from phenol fed wastewater aerobic bioreactor | place: India: Nagpur | collected 2016-06-05
GTGCCGTCGTTGACGGTGTAGCGGTGGCCGTTCTGGCCCACGTCGGCAAAGCCGTCGCCCACGCTGATGAAGCGCTCCGGGTGCAGGTCCGACACCACCGAACCCGAGCCGCAGGAGGCCAGCAGGGCGGTGGCGGCAACAAGCAGGCCGCCAGCGGCGCGGCGAATCCACAAGGAAGGCATGGGGTGAGCTCCAGAGACGACAAAAGCGCAAGTTTAACGAGGGCGAGCCGGAAAATCCGCCCCCGCCGTCAGCCCGCCGCGGTGGCGCGCTGCAGGCGGTCGCGCACGCCGTCCCAGGCCGCGTCCGCAGGCGGCATCTCGACCCAGATCAGGCGCGCGCCGGCGTCGTCGAAGCCGCGCAACACGGCAAACAGCTGCTGGGCGGCGGCGTCGGCATCCTGGGGCATGCGGCGCAGCAGCAAGTGCGGGCTGGGCGCTGAGAGCGGCGCGCGTGCCCACACGGCGATGTGGCGCGCGTCGGCGCCCAATACCTGCAAGGCGGTGCGCAACTCGGCGGCGCTCATCAACCGCACTTTGGCACGCGGCGCATAGTGCGCGGCCAGGGTGCCAGAGGCTTTGGGATCGGGCGTGGCCAGCTCATTTTTTGAGAGCAGATTCCGGCCGGCGGCGCGCTCGATGGCGGCGCGCGCCAGCTGCCCCGGGCGCAGCAGCACGGGCACGCCGCGCGTGCAGTCGATGATGGTGGACTCGATGCCGACGGCGCAGGGCCCACCGTCGAGCACCAGCAGATCGTCGCCAAACTCGGCCGCCACGTGCTGCGCGGTGGTCGGGCTGACGCGGCCGAAGCGGTTGGCGCTGGGCGCCGCCAGGCCATGCACGCCGCGCGCGGCGCAGGCCGCCAGCAGCGCGTGCGCCACTGGGTGCGCGGGGCAGCGCAGGCCGATGGTGGGGTGGCCGCCCGCCGCCGCATCGGCCACGCCGGCCTGGCGCGGCAGGATGACGGTGAGCGGGCCGGGCCAGAAGGTGTCGATCAGGCGCTGGGCGAAGTCGGGCACGGCAGCGGCAAAGCGCGGCACGGCGCCGGCGTCGGCCAGGTGCACGATCAGCGGGTGGTCGGTGGGCCGGCCCTTGGCGGCAAAGATGGCGCGCACCGCCGCATCGCTGCCGGCGTCGGCCGCCAGGCCGTACACCGTCTCGGTGGGCAGGCCGACCAACTCGCCCGCCGCCAAGGCATCGGCGGCGCGGGCGATGGCATCGGGCTGGGCGCCGTCGAGGATCATGGGTGGCCTTGGTCCCCTCTCCCGCGCACGGGAGAGAGTTGGGGTGAGGGTGCCCCCTCTCCTTCCCCCGCTGGGGGAAGGCAGGGATGGGGGCCGGTGGCGCATCGCTCGGACACGCCGCTGGCCCCCTCCCCAACCCTCCCCCAAAGGGGGAGGGAGTTCAGTGCGGATCGGGCGCAAACGCGCATCAAAACGCCTCGATGCCCAGCAGCGCCGCCGCGCGCAGCGCCTGCTGGCGCACGCCGGCGGCGTCCGGGCCGATGAAGGTGAGGTGCCCCATCTTGCGGCCGGGCCGTGCCTGGGCCTTGCCGTACAGGTGCAGGCGCGCGCCGGGCAGCGCCAGCACGGCGGCCCAGGGCGGCTCGCGCGGGCTGCCGGCGGCGTCCCACCACAGCTCGCCCAGCAGATTGAGCATGATGGCGGCGCTGTGCTGGCGCGGCGCCGGCAGGGGCAGGCCGGCCAGGGTGCGCACCTGCAGGTCGAACTGCGACAAGTCGCACGCGTCCACCGTGTAGTGGCCGCTGTTGTGCGGGCGCGGCGCCATCTCGTTGACGATGAGCCGGCCGTCCTGCAGCACAAAGTACTCGACGCACAGTACGCCGACGTAGCCCAGTTCGTTAGCTATGTTTTTTGTAGCTAATTGCGCTTGTTGGATAAGGGCTTGAGGCAGATTTTGCTCATGAACCTCGGTCACGGTGAGGATGCCGCCGCGGTGCAGGTTGCGCTGCACCGGAAGGCTGACCACCGTGCCGTCCGCGCCACGCGCGACGATGACCGAGCACTCGAGGGCCAGCTCCAGCCGCTGCTCCAGCACGCAGGCCACGCGGCCCATCTGCTGCCAGGCGCTGGCCAGCTCGGCGCGCGTGCCGACCCGCGTCTGGCCCTTGCCGTCGTAGCCCAGGCGGGCGGTCTTGAGGATGCCGGGCAGCAGCGCGGCGGGCACGGCGGCCAGTTCGGCCTCGGATTCGATCACGGCGTAGGGCGCCGGCGCCACGCCGCTGGCGGCGGCGCAGCGGGCAAAGTGCGCCTTCTCGCGGATGCGGTCCTGCGCAATGGCCACGCAGGTGGCCGGCGGCGACACGGCGCGCGTGCGCGCCAGTTCGGCCAGGGCCTCGGCCGGCACGTTCTCGAACTCGGTGGTGATGGCGTGGGCGCGCGCGGCCAGCTCGCGCAGGGCGTTGGCGTCGCGGTAGTCGGCCTCGATGAAATGGTGGCTGATGCGCCCGGCCGGGCTGCCACGGTCGGGGTCGAGCACCACCGTCTCGTAGCCCAGCGCCTGCGCCGCATGCACGAACATGCGGCCCAGTTGCCCGCCGCCCAGCACGCCCAGGGTGGTGGGGTGGCCGCCCTCCCGCACACCCGGCAAGATCGGCGCGCTCATGGGGTCGGCCCGGGCGGAAGGGTCATGGCCCGTGCGGCGGCGGTCTGCTCGGCGCGAAACGCGTGCAAGCGCTGGCGCAGCGCATCGTCAGTAGCCGCCAGCAGGGCCACCGCAAACAGCGCCGCATTGGCCGCGCCCGCATTGCCGATGGCGAAGGTGGCCACCGGCACGCCCTTGGGCATCTGCACGATGGAATGCAGCGAATCGACGCCCTGCAGGTGACGCGAGGCCACCGGCACGCCCAGCACCGGCACCACGGTCTTGGCCGCCAGCATGCCCGGCAGGTGCGCCGCGCCGCCGGCACCGGCAATGATGGCGCGAAGACCGCGCGGCTCGGCGCCTTCGGCGTAGGCAAACAGGTCGTCGGGCATGCGATGGGCCGACACCACGCGCGCCTCGTGCGCGACGTCGAACTGCTGCAGGATTTGCACGGCGTGCTGCATGGTGTCCCAGTCGCTGCTGGAACCCATCACCACGCCGACCAGGGGGCTCGTCATGAGGCTACTGCACAATGGTTGTTTTCCCCGATTTTGCCCGCACATCAAGACTCATGATCGACGTCACCGTACAAAACTTCGAAACCGAGGTGATCGCCGCCTCGGCGCAGACCCCCGTGCTGGTGGATTTCTGGGCGCCCTGGTGCGGCCCCTGCAAGACGCTGGGACCCCTCCTGGAACAGCTCGAAACCGAATACGCCGGCCGCTTCAAGCTGGTCAAGATCGACTCCGACCAGGAGCAGCAGCTGGCTGCGGCCTTCGGCATCCGCTCCATCCCCACCTGCATCCTGCTGAAGAACGGCCAGCCGGTGGACGGCTTCATGGGCGCGCTGCCGGCCGCCCAGGTGCGCCAGTTCCTGGACAAGCACGTGCCCAGCGAGGGCGCGCTGGCTGCCGAGGCGCAGGCCGACGAGGCCGACGCGCTGCTGGAGTCGGGCGACACCGACGCCGCACTGGCCAAGCTGGCCGACGCGCTGGCGCAGGACCCCGGCAACGACGCCACACGTGCCGACTACGTGCGCCTGCTGATTGCCACCGGCCAATACGCCGAGGCCGCCGCCGCGCTCGAGGAGCCGCTGGCGCGCGAGCCGCGCCCGCTGCACTTCGACGCCCAGCGCCGCTGGCTGGACGCCATCGAGTTCGTGCAAAAGGACGAGCGCGGCAACTGGAGCGTGGAGCAGTTCGACGCCCAGATCGCCCAGAACAAGCGCGACTTCGACACCCGCTTTGCCAAGGCCCAGGCCTTGATGGTCGAAGGCCAGTGGACGGCCGCCATGGACGAGCTGCTGGAGATCATCATGCGCGACAAGAAGTGGAACGACGAGGCCGCGCGCAAGACCTACGTGGCCATCCTGGAGCTGCTCACCCCGCCACCGCAGAAACCCGGTGCGGGCGAAGCGGGCAAGAGCGCCGGCGGCATCGAGCTGACCGGCAAGGCCGCCCAGCAGCAGGACCCGCAGGCCGAGCTGCTGTCGAGCTATCGGCGCAAGCTGTCGATGGCGTTGAACTGAATTCGGCGAGACGCTCAAACGGCCAGAGCCAGGGCGACATACTCAGTTGCTGGCACCTCCTCGGCCCGGCGCTGCACGTCGAATTCGCCCGCAAAGCCCCGCGCTTCCAGCCACTTGCCCAGCGTGTGCCGCAGCAGCTTGCGCCGCTGGCTGAAGGCCACCTGCACCAGCTCCGACAACAGGGCCGGATCGACCGGCGCGAAGTCGGCGCGCGGCCGCATGCGCACCACGGCACTCATCACGCGCGGCGGTGGATCGAAGGCCTCGGGCGGCACCGTGAGCACGGACTCCATGGCGTAGCGCCATTGCAGCATCACGGACAGGCGCCCGTAGTCGGAGGTGGAGGGCGACGCCACCATGCGGTCGATGACCTCTTTTTGCAGCATGAAGTGCTGGTCTTCGATGCCGGCGGCAAAGGGCAGCAGGTGAAACAGGATGGGGCTGGAGATGTTGTAGGGCAGGTTGCCACAAATTCTGATTTTGATAGCGCCCAGCGCTTGCGCCAGCTGCGCAACGTCCACTTTCAATACATCAGATTCAATGACGTCCAGCTGCGGATGCGCGCGCAGGCGGGCGGCCAGGTCGCGGTCCAGCTCGATCACCGTCAGGCGGCCCAGGCGCTCGACCAGCGGCTGGGTCAGCGCCGCCAGGCCCGGTCCAATCTCCACCATGGGCTGCCCCGGCTGCGGGTCGATGGCGTGCACGATGGCATCCAGCGCCGCCGGGTCGGCCAGAAAGTGCTGGCCGAAGCGCTTGCGGGGAACATGTTTCATCGGCCAGCCACCGATGTCATTGCGGTGGCTCGCGGTATTCGATGTAGGCGCGCCCGCGCACTTCCTTGGACCAGGTGTCGAAGGCCTCCTCGGCCTTTTTCTCGCGCAGCACGTTGCGCGCCAGCTGGCGTTGCTGGGCGCTGCTGAGCACCTGCTCGCGCCGGCCCTCGACCTGCACCATCTGCACGCCGGCGGGGGTGACGACCGGGTCGCTGATCTGGCCGGCGTCCAGGTTGCCGACCACGCGCTCGAGCTGGGGCACGAACTGGCCGGGCGGCACCCAGCCCAGGTCGCCCCCGGCGGCGGCCGCATCGTCCTGCGAATACTGGCGCGCCAGCTGCTCGAAGCTGGCCTGGCCCGACTCGATGCGGCGCTTGAAGTCGGCCAGGCGCTCGCGCGCCACCTGCTCGCTTTGCGCCGGGCCGACCTTGAGCGTGATGCCGCGCACGTGGGTGAGCGCAATCTTGACCTCGGGCAGCTCGTGGTTGATCTTGCGCTCGATCACCTTGAGGATGTGAAAACCGGCCGGCGAACGCACCGGCCCGGCGATGCCGCCCACGGGCAGCCCTTGCGTGCTCTTGACGAACAGCTCGGGGTACTTGTCCAGCGGGTGCAGGCCCAGCACGCCGCCGTCGCGGCCGCGGTTGTTGGCGTCGGAGTACTCGGCCGCCAGCTTGGCAAAGTCCTCGCCGGCGCGCGCCTTCGCGGCCGCCTCGTCGGCGCGCTTTTGCAGCCTGGCCACCTCCTCGGCGCTGGCGTGCTCGGGCACTTCCACCAGGATCATGGCCAGGTTGACCTCGGGCACGGCGGCCTTCGCGCCGGTCTGCTCGCGGATGTAGGCGTCGACCTCAGCGTCGGTCACGCGCACGCGCGGCTCGATCTCGCGCTCGCGCAGGCGCGAGAGCAGCACCTGGTTGCGCACGTCGGCCTGGAAGTCCTTGACCGAGATGCCCTCCTGCTCGATGCGCTTGTACAGCTCGGGCACGGTGGCCAGCTGGTTCTGGCGCGCAATGGACAGCTCGGCCTGCGCCAGGGTGGCGTCGTCCACCGTCAGGCCCAGCTCGCGCGCGTACTGCAGCTGGGCGCGCTCGGAAATCAGGCGCTCGAGCATGGACTTGCGCAGGCTGGCGACCGGCGGCGGCACCATGCGGCGCTCGCCCATTTCGCGCAGGGCCCGCGCCACGCGCGCGCGCACCTCGTTGTTGGTGATGGGTTCGGTGTTGACCACGGCGACGATGTAGTCGGCCGGGCTGGGGGCCGCGGCCACCGGGGCGGACGCAGCCGCTGCGACAGGCAGGGCGGCTGCCGCAGCGGCCGGCGCGGCCGCAGAAGCCGCGCTCGTGGAAGCCTTGGCCTTGGGCTGGCTGGAGGGCGCCTTGGCCTTGGCCGGCTTGCTGGCCCGATGGGTCGGGCGCTTGCCGTCGGCGCTGGACTGCGCCTGAGCCGGCGCGGCCAGGCCCACGAGCGCGGCCAGGGCGGCCCAGGCCAGAAGATGTCGATGCGGGAACTTATTCATAGTCGGTGAACCGGCTCGGTGAGGTGGTTTCCTGGCGCAGCAGTTGGTAGTGGGGAATGCTGTTGCGCAAGCTGCGCAGCGGGCTCGATCCCAGGCGCGAGAGACCGACCAGTTCCAGCTGGAACATGATGCGCTTGGTGGACGAGGTCAGCGAGCTGTTGACCTTCTCGAGCACCACGCGGCCGATCCAGCAGCCCGCATCGTATTCGAAGCCCAGCAGGCCCTCGACCAGGCGGCTGTCGGTCATGCTGTAGTTCAGGCGGCCCACGCTGTACCAGCGCCCACCGCAACTGCCGCCGCCGCTGTGGCGCGTGGTGCCCAGCTCGCCGCGCGGGCCCGCTCCGCCGTCCAAGGGCCATTGCCAGCCCACGTCCACCGACTTGTTGGCAAGGTCGCGCTGCAGGCGGTAGGCGGCGCTGATGGTGCGAAACGCGCCGGGCGAGTAGCGCGCCTGCACCGTGGTGCGCGTGGATTGGTGCGTCTCGCGGTTGTACTGCACCACCGAGTCCAAGGCCCAGTGCGGGTCCCAGTTGATGCCGGCGCCCAGCATCAGGTCGGACAGGCCCTTGTCCGACGGCACGCCGCCAGGCAGCACCACCTGCTGGGGGCTGAAGCGGTAGCGCTGCGCCACCGACAGGCGCAGCGCCTCGGCGCCGGTCTGCGGGTCGAGCAGGCGGCTGGTCAGGCCGGCGGTGACCAGGTTGTTGTCGACGACGCGGTCGTTGCCGGCAAAGATGTTGTCGGCCCAGATGGTGGCGAAGTTGAAGTCGTACAGTCCGCTGTCGTAGTTGGGCAGGCCATTCTGGTCGCGATACGGCGTGTAGACGTACTTCAGGCGCGGCTCCAGCGTCTGCGTGAAGGCGCGGCCAAAGTAGCGGGCGTCGCGCTCGAACACCAGGCCGCTGTCCAGGCTGAGCGTGGGCAGCAGGCGGCCCGCGGCGCTGCGGCCGTCGGCCAGCGGGCGGTCGAACTGGTAGCGGGTGGCGTGCAGCTGCACCTTGGGCGTGAAAAAGCCCCAGGGCCGCAGCACCGGACGCGACAGCTGGGCATGCACGAATTCGCGGTCGGCGTTGGGCTGGCCGGTCCAGAAGGAGTCGGCGCGAAAGCGCGTGGCGTCAAAGTCGATCGAATAGTCCAGCCCCCCGTCGCCGGTGCGGCCCCAGCGAACGCTGAGCTGCGGCAGGCGGTCATACGGCGGCACGATGGGCGCCGTCACGTCCTGCAGGGTCTGCCACTTGAGCGCGCGCAGGTTGACCGACCAGTCGCCGCGCCCCCAGGACAGTCCACCGTCGCTGGCCAGCAGGCGGGTGGTCAGCGGCATGCCACGGCTGTTGAAGTCGCGCCAGTAATCGTTGTCGCTCACCCGGTTCAGGTTGAGCGCCAGGCCCAGGCTGCCGACGCTGGACAGGCCCGTTTCATAGCTGCCGCTATGCCGCGTGAACAGCCCCCAGCGCGTGCGCTGGCGCAGGCGGTCGTCCGGCATCAGGTTGCCACTCACGCTGCCCTGGTAGTTGTTTTCGAGGTAGCGAAACTCGCCGCCTACATCCACGCCGCGGCGCGACATGACGGTGGGCGTGAAGGTGGCGTCGCGGTTGGGCGCGATGTTCCAATACCAGGGCACGGACAGCAGCAGGCCGCTGGTGCTGTCCAGGCCCATGGTGGGCGGCAGCCAGCCCGACTGGCGCGCATCGCTGAGCGGAAAACGCAGCGAAGGCACCGGCAGGATGGGCACGCCCTTGAAGTCCAGCACCGCGCCCTCGGCCTGGCCCACGTCGTCCTCGCGGTCCAGCGTCAACTTGTCGGCGCGCAAGATCCAGTCCGGCACCCAGTCGGGGCCGGGCCGCTCGCAGGTGGTGTAGTTGCCAGCGGTCAGGGTGGCGCGGTCGCGATCCAGAAAGTCGATGCGCTCGGCATTGCCATGGGCATCGTTGGCCAGCAGGCGATAGGTGGGCTGCAGCAGAAAGCCTTCGAAGGCATCGACCTGCAGCTGCCCTTCGCGCGCGGTGTAGCGGTCGCCCTTGGAGTTGACCCGCACATTGCCGGTGGCCGTGGCGATATCGGTGCTCTGGTCGAAGCTCAGCGTGTCGCCCCAGACGGCCAGGCCGGGGCGGCGCAGCTCGGCGTGGCCCTGCACCGTGGTTTCCAGGTCGGCGCGGCCGGTAATTTCGTCGCCCGACACGAAGGTCACCGGCGGCGGACCCTGTGGCACCTTCTCGGCCAGCATGGGCGTGGCACGCAGCCGCAGCGGCGCGCCGTCGGGCGATGCAGCCGGCTGCGCCAGGGCGACCCCGGCCAGGCACGCCAAAGCTGCGGCCACCGCCGGCCGCAGGGACCAGGGATGCCGGCACAGGCCGTCGAGGCCATGGAAAAAGAAGCGATCAGCCACGGGAAGATACACGGCGCGGCACCAAGGCGCGCCCTAGAATCGATTATCCATGAGCCCCACCGTGCCCACCCCGCCTTCCCCCACCCTGCAGTGGGACGATCCGCAACGCCAGCAAGCCTTCCACCGCTGGCTGGACACCCTGGCCGGCGCGCAGGGCCTGCGCCCGGACAGCCTGCGCATTGCCTCGGCCGACGCGAGCTTTCGGCGCTACCTGCGCATCGACGCGGCCGATGGCGGCACCCGCATCATCATGGACGCCCCGCCTGCGCATGAAGATTGCGCCCCCTTCGTGCAGGTGGCCCAGCTCATGCGCGACGCGGGCCTGAATGTGCCGCAGGTGCTGGCCTGGGACCCGGCGCAGGGCTTCATGCTGCTGACCGACCTCGGCGCACGCACCATGATGGAGGCCATCGACCGCGAGCGCCCCGAGGCCAACCGAGCGCTGTACGAGCAGGCGCTGGACGCCTTGCTGGCCTGGCAACAGGCCTCGCGCCCCGGCGCGCTGCCGCCCTACGACGCCGCCCTGTTGCAACGCGAGTTGCAGTTGTTTCCGGATTGGTACCTGACGCGCCACCGGGGCGTGCCGGTGGAAGGCGGGCTGCGCGAGACGCTGGACAAGACCTTTGCGCTGATCGTGGCGCGCAACCTCGGCGCGCCCCCCGTCTTCGTGCACCGCGACTTCATGCCCCGAAACCTGATGGTGGGCGAAGGCGGCGGACCGCTCGGGGTGCTCGACTTCCAGGACGCGGTGCGCGGCCCCCTCACCTACGACATTGCCAGCCTGATGCGCGACGCCTTCCTGAGTTGGGACGAAGAGTTCGTGCTCGACATCACCATCCGTTACTGGGAACGCGCCCGAAAGCTCGGGCTGATGGATTTCGAGGACTGGCACAGCGACTTCGGCAGCTTCTGGCGCGCGGTCGAGTGGATGGGCCTGCAGCGCCACTTGAAGGTCGCCGGCATCTTCGCCCGCCTGACGCTGCGCGACGGCAAGCCCAAATATCTGGCCGACACTCCGCGTTTCATCGCCTACATCCGCCACACGGCCGGGCGCTACCGCGAGTTGGCACCGCTGTTGCGCCTGATCGATCAGGTCGAGGGTACGCCCGTCGAGAGCGGCTGGGCCTTCGGGCGCGTGTAGCGCGGTCGGCCCGGTCAGACCTTGTCGGGCAGGTCAATGAGCTGGCGCAGCACGCGGATCAGGGTGCGGGCATTGCGCGTGCCCAGCGGCTGCAGCACGCGATCCTGGTGCTGCCGCGCGCGCTGCACGTAGCGCGCCGCCGTCGCGCGGCCGAGAGGGGTCAGGCTGACCAGGGTCTGCCGGCGATCGGCCGCGGTGCCGCTGCGCGCCACCAGGCCCTGTCCCTCCATGCGCAGGATGATCTTGCTGAGCGTGGGCTGCTTGGTCAGCGTGATCTCGCTCAGCGCGCCGATGCTCTCGTGCCGCACCCCCGACAGGCCGGCCAGGATGCGCCACTCGGTGACGGACAAGCCATCGGCCTCTACCTCGGCGTGAAAGTCCCCGGACACCCGGCGGCTGGCCTGTGACAGCAGATAGGCCAGATAGTCATCGATGAAGCGGGCATCCGGGCCGACATCGGCCGGAGCGGACGCCGCGGCCGGGCGGGAGGAAGGATGGGGGACGGCGGACACCACCCGAGCATAGCGCGAGCACCCCGCGCCAGAGCGCCCCTGCCGCGTCAATCGATCGGGATCGAGTCATGGTTTTCCATGATTTTTCATGTATTTTGTTGACATCTAAAGTTTCCAGGCTTAGATTTCGCCGCAGCGCAGCCCGATCCAGGCTGCACCCCAGGAGACCGGCATGTCCTCGCTTGCGCTCACCCGATCGATGTCCCGCCCCAGGCGGACCGCAGCCCATTGCGGATGGATGGCCCGCGGGGTCTGACCATGACCACCCGTACGCTCGTGGTCTCGGAGGTGCGCATCGAGACGCCGTTGATCCATCGCATCGGCCTGGTTGCACCGCCCGACGAAGCGCTGGCGCCCCTGGCCTCGGGCGCCCACCTGCAAGTCATGGTGCCGGGCCTGCCCGAACGGCGCTGCTACTCCCTCGTTCATCTCACCGCCGCCGAATCCCTGGACCCCACACCGCGCACGCACTGGATCGCCGTGCGCCGCGAGGAGCCCAGCCGCGGCGGCTCGACCTGGATGCACCAGCTCAAGGTAGGTGATGTCGTCACGGTGGGTGAGCCGCGCAACGAATTTCCGCTGCACGCCGCGCAAGCCGGCGAAGGTCCCACCGTGCTGATTGCCGGCGGCGTGGGCATCACGCCCATCGCCAGCCACGCGGCCGCCCTGACGTCGCAGGCCCGTCCCTTCGCGCTGCACTACAGCAGCCGCAGCCGCGACCATCTGGCCATGGTCGCGGCGCTTCAGGCCCTGTGCGGCCAGGCACTCCATCTGTACGCGGACGACGAGGCCGACAGTCGCCTGGATCTCGCCGCCGTTCTGGACCAATGCCAACCCAACCAGCACCTGTACGTGTGCGGCCCCAAGGGCATGATCAATGCCGCCATTGCGGCCGCCCGCGAGCGCGGTTGGGACGATCACCATGTGCACGTGGAGCTGTTCGTTGAAGCCACCGCGCAGCAGGGCGATGCCGCCTTCGAGGTCGAGCTGCACGCCTCGGGCATGACGCTGCAGGTGCCGGCCGACAAGACCATCCTCGAAGCCATGGAAGCCGCGGGCTGCGACCCCATGTTCGACTGCCGGCGCGGCGAATGCGGGGTGTGCCAGGCCACCGTGCTCGAAGGCGAGCCCGATCACCGTGACTATTTCCTCAGCGACAGCGAGCGCGCCTCGGGCAAGCTGATCCAGATCTGCATCTCGCGTGCCAAGACTGCCCGCCTGGTGCTGGACCTGTAGACCCCACCGGCAAGGAGACAAGCATGAGCCGATACGCCAACAACCCCGCCGCCATTCGCGCCCTGGTGCGCGAATCGGAGGTGCACAAGGACACCTACATCGACTCCGAGCTGTTCGAGCTGGAGATGGAGCACCTGTTTGCCAACACCTGGGTCTACGTGGGCCACGCCAGCCAGGTGCCGAACAAGGGCGACTTCTACACCACCACCGTCGGCACCGAGCCCGTCGTCATGGTGCGCCACACCGACGACAGCATCCGCGTGCTGTTCAACCGCTGCCCGCACAAGGGCGTGAAGGTGGCGGCCGAGACCTGCGGCAACACCGGCAAGTTCTTCCGCTGCCCCTACCACGCCTGGACCTTCAAGACCGACGGCTCGCTGCTGTCCATCCCGCTGAAGAAGGGCTACGAGAACACTGGCTTCGACTGCTGCGAGGCCAGCGGCGGCATGGCCGCGGTGCAGGCCGTGCACGTGTACCGCGACTTCGTGTTCTGCCGCCTGAACCCCGAGGGCATTTCGTTCGACGCATTCTTCGGCCAGTCGCTCTCGACCATCGACAACATGGTCGATCGCTCGCCCGAGGGCAAGCTGCAAGTCGTCGGCGGCGTGCTGCGCTACATCAACCGCTGCAATTGGAAGATGCTGGTGGACAACCAGACCGACACCACCCACCCGATGGTGGCGCACGAGTCATCGGCCGGCACCGCCGCGGCGGCGTGGAGCAAGGCGCCGCCCGGCACGCCCAAACCCATGGCGGTGGAGGTGTTCACGCCCTTCGTCAGCCCCTACGAGTTCTTCGAGGAGATGGGCATCCGCGTCTGGCCCAACGGCCACGGCCATACCGGCGTGAGCAAATCCATTCATTCCGACTACTCCGCCATTCCTGGCTACATGGAGGCGATGGTCGGCGCCTACGGCGAGGAGCGCGCCCACGCCATCCTGGGCGAGAACCGCCACAACACCATCTACTTTCCCAACCTGACCATGAAGGGACCGGTGCAGACCATGCGCGTGTTCAAGCCCATCGCGGTGGACAAGACGCTGGTGGAGTCCTGGACCTTCCGGTTGGTGGGCGCGCCCGACCTGCTGCTCGAGCGCACGCTGATGTACAACCGCCTGATCAACGCGCCCACCTCGGTGGTGGCGCACGACGACACCGAGGTGTACGAGCGCGCGCAGGAGGCCCTGCACAGCCGCGGCCGCGACTGGATGAACCTGTGCCGCCTGTACGATGCCGACGAGCCGCGCAACGCCGCGCACTTCGAGACCAACGGCACCAACGAGCTGCAGATGCGCAACCAGATGCGCGCCTGGGCCCATTTCATGACCGTCGGCATGAGCGACCAGCCCCAGGGGAGCGCGACATGAACCCCATCACCGACGCCCAGCTCATCGACTTCATCTACCGCGAAGCCGAGCTGATCGATGCGCTGCAACTGCAAGACTGGGAAGCGCTGTTCACCGACGACGGCCACTACTGGATGCCGCTCACCCACGGCCAGACCGACCCCATCTTGCAGGGCTCGCTGATGTACGAGGACAAGATGCTGCTGAAAATCCGCGTCGAGCGCTTCTTCGGCAAGCGCACGTTCTCGCAGCAGCCGCACACGCGCTGCCATCATCTGCTGCAGGCGCCGCGCGTGATCGCCCGCGACGACACGTCCGGCGCCTACCGCTGCCGCACCGCCTTTCACTACGTCGAGACGCGCGTGGACGAGCAGTCGCTGTATGCCGGCTGGGCGACGCACGATCTGGTGCAGCAGGGTGGCCAGTTGCGCATCCAGCTCAAGCGCGTGGACCTGCTGAACTGCGACGCGGCCCTGCCCAACATCCAGCTTTTCATGTGAGGGTCGCGTGACCGACGCCATCGCCGCCTTTGCGCCCGCCGAGCGCACCCTGCCGGCCATGCTGGCGCGCCAGTGCGCCCGCTTTGCCGAGCGCACCCTGCTGGCCACCGAGGACAGCCGCTGGAGTTACGCGCAGGCGCTGGCCACCGCGCAACGCATGGGCGCGCTCTTGCAGGCGCAGGGCATCGGCCCCGGCGACCGCGTGGCACTGATGTGCGGCAACCGAACCGAGTTTTTGCAGGTGTTTCTGGGCTGCGCCTGGATCGGCGCCGTCACCGTGCCCATCAACACCGCTGCGCGCGGCACCAACCTGCGCCACATCCTGGCCAACTCGGGCGCGCGCCTGTTCATCGGCGAGGCTGAAACCCTGCCCGCGTTGCTGGCGCTGACCGATCGCACTGCGCTGCCGCTGGAGCGCATCTGGAGCATCGATGCCTGCGCCGATGCCGCGGTCGAACCCCTGCCCGCGGTGGGCGATGCCCGGGCCGACGCCGCCGCCATCGGCCCGGGTGACACCCTGGCCATCCTCTACACCTCGGGTACCACGGGTCTGTCCAAGGGCGTGTGCTGCCCGCACGCGCAGTACTACTGGTGGAGCCGCTACTCCAGCCAGCTGCTGGGTCTGCGCGACGGCGAGGTGCTGCTCACCACCCTGCCGCTGTTTCATACCAACGCGCTCAACGCCTTCTTCCAGGCCCTGCTGACCGGCTCCACGCTGGTGGTGCAAAAGCGCTTTTCGGCCTCCGATTTCTGGCCGGCCCTCGTGCGCCACCAGGCCACCATCACCTACGTGCTGGGCGCGATGGTTCCCATTCTGCTGTCGCGCGAGCCGTCGCCCGAAGACCGCGCGCACCGCGTGCGCATTGCCCTGGCGCCAGCCATTCCCACGCGATTTCACGACGCCTTCGGCCAGCGCTTTGGCATGGCCTTGCTGGACGGCTACGGCTCGACCGAAAGCAACTTCGTGATCGGCATGGATGCCGAGCAGAAGCCCGGCAGCATGGGCCGCGTGGTGCCCGGCTTTCAGGCGCGCGTGGCCGACGAGTTCGACGAGGAAGTGCCCGACGGGACGGCGGGCGAGCTGCTGCTGCGCGCCGATGCGCCCTATGCCTTCGCCTCCGGCTACTTCGGCATGCCCGACAAGACGGTGGAGGCGTGGCGCAACCTGTGGTTTCACACCGGCGACCGCGTGGTGCGCGACGCCGACGGCTTTTACACCTTTCTCGACCGCCTGAAAGACGCCATCCGCCGCCGGGGCGAAAACATTTCCTCCTACGAGGTCGAGCAGGTACTGCTCAGCCACCCGGCCGTGGCGCTGGCCGCGGTCTTCCCTGTGCGCAGCGAGCTGGCCGAGGACGAAGTGATGGCCGCGCTGGTGCCGCGCGAAGGCATGACCCTCGATGCAGTGGAGCTGATCCGCTTTTGCGAGCCGCGCATGGCCTATTTCGCCGTGCCGCGCTTTCTCGAGTTCATGAAGGAACTGCCCACCACCGAGAACGGCAAGGTACAGAAGTTCAAGCTGCGCGAGCGCGGCCGCACACCAACCACCTGGGACCGCGAGGCGGCCGGCATCACCGTCAAGCGTTGAGATGACGGCCTATCTCAAACGCAAGGGCTATGAAGGCGTGGCCCTGACCGTGCCCGTCACGGTGCCCTACGAACGCTACTCCATCCACGGCGCGCATTGGTATGTGGGCCAGGCCGTGCGCACGCTGGTACAGGGCTCGGGGCTGGACAAGGCGCAGATCGACGGCCTGACGGTCAGCAGCTTTTCGCTGGCACCCGATACGGCCGTCGGCGTGACGCAGCATCTGGGCCTGTCGCCGCGCTGGCTGGACCACATCCCCACCGGCGGCGCCTCGGGCGTGATGGCGCTGCGCCGCGCGGCGCGCGCCGTGCAGTGCGGCGACGCCGAGGTGGTGGCCTGCGTGGCGGCCGACACCAACCACGTCGATTCGTTTCGCCACACGCTGGGCGCGTTCAGCGACTTCGCGCGCGATGCCAGCTATCCCTATGGCGCGGGCGGGCCGAACTCGATGTTCGCCTTCATCACCGCGCACTACATGCGCCAGTACGGCGCGCAGCGCGAGGACTTCGGCCGCATCGCGGTGGCGCAGCGCGCCAACGCCCTGGCCAACCCCAACGCCTTGTTCAAGACGCCTTTGAGCCTCGAGCAATACATGGCGGCACGCCCGGTGGCCGCGCCGATCCACCTGTTCGACTGCGTGATGCCCTGCGCCGGCGCCGAGGCCTTTTTGGTGATGGCGCCCGAGCGCGCGCGCGATCTGGGCCTGCCGCACGTGCTGCTGCGCGGCGCCATCGAGCGGCACAACGCCTTCAGCGCGGACCCGGTGATGGTGCGCGGCGGCTGGGCCATGGATCGCGAAGACCTGTACGCCCAGGCCGGCATGCGGCCCGCCGACATCGACGTGCTGCAAACCTACGACGACTACCCCGTGATCGTGATGATGCAGTTCGAGGACCTGGGCTTTTGCGCCAAGGGCGAAGGCCCCGATTTCGTGCGTGCGCACGACCTGCGCTTTTCGGGCGACTTTCCGCAAAACACCGGCGGCGCGCAGCTTTCGTGCGGTCAGGCCGGTGCGGCGGGCGGCTTCATCGGCATGACCGAAACCATTCGCCAGCTCACCGGTCAGGCCGGCGCACGCGCCGTGCCCAGCGCGCGCCGGGGCCTGGTGGCCGGCTTTGGCATGGTGACTTATGACCGCTGCCTGTGCACCGGGGCGGTGATCCTGGAGGCCAGCGCATGACCCAAGCCTTCGCCAAGCCCCCGCCCAAGAACCCGCTGTTGCGCACGCCGCAGATGAACCTGCCGCCCGCCGCGCGCGGACGCGTGGCGCTGGGCCTGACCGCTGCCGCGGCCGAGGGGCGCTTCGTGCTCCAGGTGTGCGTTGAATGTGGCGCCACGCAATATCCACCGCGCGAGGCGTGCCATCAGTGCCTGTCCCCCGCGCTGCGTTGGCAGGACCAGACCGGCGCGGGCGAGTTGCTGACCGAGACCACGTTGTCGCACAGCAACGACCTGTATTTCCGCGAGCGCCTGCCCTGGCGCCTGGGCATGGTGCGGTTGGACGCCGGCCCCAGCGCGATGGTGCATCTGCATGGCGAAGTCGGCGCCGCGCCCAGCCGGGTGCGCGTGGGCGTGCGACTGGACCGCGCCGGCCAGGCGGTGTTGATCGGATTTCCGGAGAAAGGATCGGAGCACATGGCCGATGACCCGATGCTGCGCGAAATGGCCAGCGACCCGAAGTTTCGCAAGGTGCTGGTCACCGACGGCAAGTCGCCCGTGGGCCAGGCCGTGGTGCGCGCCCTGGCCAAGGCCGGCGCCGACCTGATCTGGGTCGGCCAGGCCGAGCCCTGGAAGCAGCCGGCGGGCTTTGCCGAACTGGCCCGATTGCCCCAGGTCAGCGTGGTCGATCTGGACGTGCGCGACGAGCGCTCGGTGCAGGAGCTGGCCGCGCTGATCGGCGCCAAGGTCGATATCGTCATCAACACGGCCGAGCTGCATCGCCGCCATGGCATCGGAGGGCGTGCCGGCACCGAAGTGGCGCGCGAGGAGATGGAGGTCAACTACCTGGGCCTGCTGCGCCTGGCCCAGGCCTTTGGCCCCGTGCTCATGGCGCGCGCGGCCGATGGCGCGACGCACGCCACGGCCTGGGTCAACCTGCTGTCGATCTGCGCGCTCAGCAACCATCCGCCGGAGGGCACTTACTCGGCCTCCAAGGCGGCGGCGCTGTCGCTCGCGCAATGCCTGCGCGCCGAACTGCGCGCCGCCGGGGTTCGCGTGCTCAACGTCTTTCCCGGCCCCATCGACGACGAATGGAGCCAGAACGTGCCACCGCCCAAACTGGCGCCCCAGGCCCTGGCCAGCGCCATCGTCAAGGCGCTGCGCGATGGCGTCGAGGACGTCTACCCGGGCGACATCGCGCAGGACTGGCTGGCACGCTGGCGCGACAACCCCAAGGTGCTTGAGCGCGAGCTGGCGGCAGGAGGATCCTGACCATGACGCACGCGCCCTCCCAGGATCTGCTCGGTGCCTTTGCGCAAAGCCTGCTCGCGGGCCAGATCCGCATCGTCGATCTGTCGCACGCGCTGAGCACCGACTTCCCCACGCTGGCCCTGCCGCCCGAGCTGGGCCAGTGCCAGGGCTTTCGCATCGAGCAGGTGTCGGCCTACGACGCGCGCGGCGCCAGCTGGTACTGGAACAACATCTCGTGCAGCGAACACACGGGCACCCACTTCGACGCGCCCATCCACTGGATCACCGGACGCGACCGGCCGGGCAATGCGGTGGACGCCGTGCCGCCGGCGCACTTCATCGCCCCGGCCTGCGTGATCGATTGCAGCGCGCAGGCCGCGCGTGACGCCGACTACCTGATGACGGTGGCCGACATCGAGTCTTTCGAGGCCGCGCACGGCCGCATTCCGGCCGGCGCCTGGGTGCTGATGCGCACCGACTGGTCGCAGCACTGGAGCCGCCGGCGCGACGCGCGCGCGTACCAGAACTTCGACGCCACCGGCCAGCACACGCCCGGCCCCAGCGTCGATGCGGTGCGCTTTCTGGTGGAGCAGCGCGACGTGCTGGGCTATGGCTCGGAGACCATCGGCACCGACGCCGGCCAGGCCGCGCACCTGCGCCCGCCCTACCCCTGCCACACGCTGATGCACGGAGCGGGCAAATACGGCCTGCAATGCCTGGCCAACCTGGACCAGTTGCCACCCACCGGCGCGCTGATCGTGGCTGCACCGCTCAAGATCGAACACGGCAGCGGCAGCCCGCTGCGCGTGATCGCGCTGGTGGCCGACACCGGAGCATCGAGATGAGCCAAGCGCCCCATACCGCCCTCGTCACCGGCGGCTCAGCCGGCATCGGCGCCGACATCTGCCGACGCATGCTGGACGAGGGTTATCTAGTCATCAGCCTGGCGCGGCGCGCGCCCGAGTGGAGCCACCCGCGCCTGAGCAACCTGAACGTCGATCTGCTCGACCCCGCCGCGACCCGGCAGGCCGCGCAGGAGGTGGCGGCGCGCTTTGCGGTCACGCACTTCATCCACAACGCCGGCGTGATCTGGCCGCACCTGCTGCAAGACGCCACGATGGACGAACTGCAGGGCCTGACGCAAATCCATCTGGGCGCGGCGCTGACCCTGATGCAGGCCGTGCTGCCGGGCATGGAGCAAGGCGGCTTCGGCCGCGTGGTGCTGATGTCCTCGCGCGGCGCGCTGGGCCTGGCCACGCGCACCAACTACTCGGCCACCAAGGCCGGCATGATCGGCATGGCACGCACCTGGGCGCTGGAGCTGGCGCCCAAGGGCATCACGGTCAACGTGGTGGCGCCCGGCCCCATCCAGACCCCCATGTTTTACGACGTGGTGCCCGCCGGCAGCGAGCGCGAGCAGAAGCTGGCCGCCAACATTCCCGTGGGCCGCATCGGCCGGCCCGACGACGTCACGCGCGCCGTGATGTTTTTTGCCGACCCGGCCAACAGCTTCGTCACCGGCCAGACGCTGTACGTCTGCGGCGGCGCCAGCGTGGGCACCCTTACCATCTGATCCCGCAATCGCACCAACCAACCCGGAGACAAACCCCATGCGACTGACCCGATTCTTCAAGCAAACCGCGCTGATGGCCGCCCTGGGCCTCGGTTGCGCCGCCGCCATGGCCCAGATGAAGGTGGGCGTGATCTATTCGGCCACCGGCCCCACGTCCTTCGTCGGCATCCCCCAGAAGAACAGCATCGCCCTGCTGCCCAAGAAGATCGGCGATCTGACGGTCGAATACATCGGCCTGGACGACGCCAGCGACCCGACGCAGACCGTGACCGACGTGCGCAAGCTGCTGGACGAGCAAAAAGTCGATGCGCTGATTGGCCCCAGCGGCTCACCCAACGCCATGGGCGTGATCCAGTTCATCGCCGAGGCCGGCGTGCCCATGCTGGCGCCGGTGGGCACGGCCGCCGTGGTGCAGCCCATGGACGACAAGAAAAAATGGGTGTTCAAGACCACGCAGAACGACGACATCATCGCCGCCGCGCTGTTCGACCAGATGAGCAAGACGGGCGTGAAGACCTTGGGCTTCATCGGCCTGTCCGACCCCTATGGCGAGAACTGGTATCGCGTGGCCAGCGCCCTGGCCAAGCAGCACGGCATCAACATCGTCGCCACCGAGCGCTTTGCACGCAGCGACAACTCCGTCACCGGGCAGGCGCTCAAACTCATCGCGGCCAAGCCCGACGCCATTCTCATCGCCGCTGCCGGCGGGCCGACCGTGCTGCCCCAGGCCACCCTGGTGGATCGCGGCTACACAGGCCCGATCTACCAGACCCACGGCGCGGCGCTGCCGGCCTTCATCAAGCTGGGCGGCAAGAAGGTGGAAGGCACCATCATGGCCGCCAGCCTGATGCTGGTGCTGCCCGAGGTGTCCGACAGCAATCCGTCAAAGAAGATCGCCACGCAGTACATCGACGCCTACAAGAAGCTGTATGGCGAGGCCCCAGCCACCTTTGGCGCCAACGTGTACGACGCCGGCCTGCTGCTGGCCAACGCCGTACCCAAGGCCGAGAAGGCCGGCAAGCCCGGCACCAAGGAATTCCGCGCCGCGCTGCGTGACGCGCTGGAGCAAACCAAGGAGCTGGTGGGCACGCAGGGCGTCTACAACATGACGCCGCAGGACCACAGCGGCTTTGACGAGCGTGGGCGCGAGCTCATCACCGTCAAGGACGGTCAGTTCAGGCTGCTGAAGTAAAACCGCCGGCGGCGCGGCGCCTACTGCCGCGCCATCTCCGCCTGCCCGACGGCGCCGCCAGCCAGGTCTTGCTGCGGCTGCAGCGTCATCGTGACCTTGATCAGGCGCCCCGTGAACTCGAACGGTGCCGTGTAGTGCGACACCGGGCTGGCGCGGTCGCGCCCAATGTCCAGGCCCGACCACGAGATGAGCGAGGTGAAGCCCGCCTTGTAGGCCAGCTCGCCCACCTGCTCGCCGTCGATCCACAGGCTGCCGGTGCGGCTGGCGGGCACGACGACGCGGCCCAGGCCATGGATGGGCGGTGTCAGCACCATCGGGCCCAATTGCATGCGGTAGCCCAGCCGATGGCGTCCGGGCGGCACGGGCCGGTCGGAGCGCAGCACCTGGTGCAGGCCGCCAATGTTGATGTCATGCACCAGGTGACCGCCCTGCAGGTACAGGGCGTAGCCCGAGGTCGCGTCGCCGTGGGCGATCAGCACGCCCTCGGCGCCCTCGGGCGGGATCAGCACGTCGGCCACGATGTCGTAGCCGCGCGAGCGCACATCGGGCGCCACGTCGGTGGGTAAATGGCCCATGCCGGCGTGAAACACGAACTGGGTGCGCGCACCCTGCACGCGGCGCGCGTTCTCGGCAAAGCGCGCGCCAAAGCGCTCGTCCAGTGGCAGTACGTGGTTGGCCTCGGCCTCTTGCCACCACAGGGCTTGGAGCTGGGCCAGGCGCTCGGGCTCGGCGGCGGCCCGATCGTGGCATTCCGAAAAATCCTCGGCCAGGTGATAGAGCTCCCAGCGGTCGGCGTCGAAGGCGGTGTCGGGCGCATGCCAGGTCACGGCCTTCCAGCCTTCGTGCCAGATGCCGCGGTGGCCGAACATCTCGAAGTACTGCGGGCCCTGGCGGCCGGGCGCTTTGGCGTTGGCCAGCGTGGCGCGCCAGCTCTCGCCGGTGACGGGCAGCTGGGCCACGCCGTTGACGGAATCGGGCGCGGCCACGCCACAGATGTCGAGCAGGGTGGGCAGCAGGTCGCGCGCATGCCAGAAGCCGTGGCGCAGTTCGCCGCGCGCGGCAATGCCGCTGCCGTCCTTTCCAGGCCAGCTGACGACCAGCGGGTCGCGGATGCCGCCGCCGTGCGTGTTCTGCTTGTAGCGCTTGAGCGGGGTGTTGGACGCCATGGCCCAGCCCTGCGGGAAGTTGCTGTGCGTGTCGGGCCCGCCGATGTCGTCGATGCGGCGCAGCTTCTCGGCCATGTCCTCCGGCTTGAGGTTGTAGGGCCCCATGGCATTGACGAAGCCCAGCGGCCCGCCCTCCTGGCTGGCGCCGTTGTCGGACAGCACCAGCACCAGCGTGTCCTCGCGCAGATGGGCGGAATCGAGGAACGCCATCAGGCGGCCGATTTGGGTGTCGGCGTGTTCCAGCATCGCGGCGTAGGCCGACTGCAGACGGGTGAACACACGCCGCTCCGGCTCGCCCAGGTCGGCCCAGGGCGGCACGCCGTCGTTGCGCGGGGGCAGCTCGGTGTTCGGCGGCACGATGCCGAGGGCCTTTTGCCGTGCCAGGCGTTGCTCGCGCTCCACGTCCCAGCCGTGGGCAAATTGCGCGTCGTAGCTCAGGATGAGATCGCGCGGTGCCTGGTGCGGCGCGTGGCAGGCGCCCAAGGCCAGCCACATCAGCCAGGGCGCATCGGGGTCGTCGGCCTGGTGATCGGCCAGCATGCGAATGGCTTCGTTCACCAGGTCGGCGCTCAGGTGGTAGCCCTTGTCGAATGTGCCGGGGGCATCGACGTGGGTGTTGTCACGCACCAGCTCGGGCGCGTATTGGTCGGTCTCGGCGTCCATGAAGCCGTAGTAGCGATCGAAGCCGCGGCGCAGCGGCCAGCCGTCGAAAGGCCCGGTGGGTCCCGTCTGCGATACCGGCGTGACGTGCCATTTGCCCACCATGTAGTTGCGCCAGCCGTGGGGGCGCAGCATCTCGGCCAGGGTGCCGGCCGCCGGACTGATTATGCCGCGGTAGCCTGGAAAACCGCTGTCGAAGTTGGCCAGGCATCCCATGCCCACGGCGTGGTGGTTACGCCCCGTCAGCAGCGCCGCACGCGTGGTGGAGCACATGGCCGTGGTGTGAAAGCCGGTGTAGCGCAGGCCCTGTCCCGCCAATGCATCAATGTGCGGCGTGCGGATGCTGGAGCCATAGCAGCCGAAATCCGAAAAGCCCACGTCGTCGAACAGCACGACCAGGATGTTGGGCGCGCCGGCGGGGCGCTTGGGCGCTTCAGGCCAGAAGGGGATGGAGTCGGCGATGGTGCGGCCGATGCGCGGGGCGCCGGGGTTCGATTGCGTTGTGGACATGACTGAGCCTTTCTTGAATTCAAGCCCTGGAGCGAATCAGGTCCACCGCTTTCTCGGCGATCATGATCGTGGGTGCGTTGGTGTTGCCTCCCACCAGGGTGGGCATGACACTGGCATCGACCACGCGCAGGCCGTGCAGGCCGCGCACGCGCAGTTGCGGGTCGAGTACCGCCTGCGCGTCGCTGCCCATGCGGCAGGTGCCCACGGGGTGGTAGATGGTGTCCACGCGCCGGCGCAGGTAGGCGTCGATGGCGGCGTCTTCGTCGGCCGGCAGCGGGTACAGGGCCTGGCCGGCGTGCGGCGCCAGCGCGCGCGTTGCCAGCAGTGCCACGGTGGCGCGGTAGGCACGGCGCAGCGTGGCCACGTCCTGCGGGTCGGTCAGAAAAGCGGGGTCGATCAGCGGCGCAGCATGGGGCTCGGCACTGGCCAAGCGCACGCTGCCGCGCGAGCGCGGACGCAGCACGCAGGCGTGCAGGCTGAAACCGTGGCCGCGGTGCTTGCGCCGGCCGTGGTCGTCCACCATGGCGGTGACGAAGTGCCATTGCACGTCCGGGCGTGTGAGCGTTGGCAGTGTGCGGATAAAGCCCCCGCTCTCGGCAAAGTTGGTGGTGAACATACCGGTGCGCTCGCGCTGGTACTGGCGCCACTGGCCCCACAGCTTCCACAGGCCGGGCAGGCTGGTGCCGAATAGGCGCGGGTCGCCCACACGGCGCGAGATCAGGCAGTCGGGGTGGTCTTGCAGGTTGGCGCCCACGCCGGGGCGGTGCAGGCGTGATGCGATGCCCAAGGCCTGCAGCGCCGGCGCGTCGCCGATGCCCGAGAGTTGCAAGAGCTGCGGACTGCCGAAGGCGCCGGCCGCCACGATGACCTCGGCACGGGCCCGCAGCGGGCGCTTGGCCCCGCCCTGCGCGATCTCCACGCCGCAGGCGCGATCACCCTCGAACAGCAGGCGCAGCGCGGTCGATTCCAGCAGCACGGTGAGATTCGACCGCTTCATCGCCGGCGCCAGATAGGCGCGTGCGGCATTGCAGCGCTCGCCGCCCGCCTGCGTGACGTGAAACAGGCCCACGCCCTCCTGCTCGGCGCCGTTGAAGTCGCCATTGAGCGGATAGCCGCACTCCTGGGCGGCATCCAGGAAGTGCTGGTCGAAGGCGTTGGGCGACACCAGGGCCGAGACCTTGAGCGGCCCCTGCCGTCCATGCCAGCGCGCGTCCAGCCCAGGGGCCAGGCAGCCCTCGCTGCGCTTGAAGTAGGGCAGTACCTCGTCATACGACCAGCCGCTGCAGCCGGCGGCGGCCCAGTCGTCGTAGTCGCTGGCGTGGCCGCGGATGTAGACCATGGCGTTGATGGACGAGCTGCCGCCCAGCACCTTGCCGCGCGGCTGGTAGCCGCGCCGGCCGTTCAGCCCCGCCTGCGGCACCGTGTCATACGCCCAGTTCAGGCGGTGGGTGGACACGGTGGCGCCCAACAGCGCCGGCACGCGCACCAGTTTGCTGTCATCGCTGGGGCCGGCTTCGATCAAGGCCACGCGGCAGTTCGGATCCTCCGTGAGGCGCCCGGCCAGCACGCAGCCAGCCGAGCCACCGCCGACGATCACGTAGTCGAATTCAAGGTCTTGCGAGTTCATGGCCGTTGTACGTTGAAGTCATTCTTTGCGCGACGCACCACCGGCAACGATGCAAACCCAAGGAGGCCAGTGACCGCGGAGCAGGTCAAACCCGCGATCGCCGTGGTCGGGGTTTCCCCGGTCACTGGCGATGCCCCCTTCAGGGGGTGGGCGGAACAACGCGCAGCGTGTGGAGACTGGGGGTGTTTCATATCAAGCCGGCCAGGCCGCTGCATCGACGACCGGGAAACTGCCGCTGAAGCGATCGAGGTAGCCGAACAAGCGCGCCAGCAGCGCCATCTGCCCTTCGAGCACGAGCTTGCCCTCGATCAGGGCCTGCATGGGCTCGATGCGCTGCTGCAGCACGGCGTTGAGCGTGGCGCGGTCGGTGCTGATGCGCAGCTCGGCGCCGGCCAGCGCCTCGGGCGCATCGACGCGCAGGCTGCTGAGCGCGCCGTTGGACAGGATGCAAAGCCAATGTTCGCCGCTGTCCTTGAAGTGCCAGCCCAGGGTAAAGGCCGCGCCCCCGGCGCGCGGCGCGTTGAGGCGGATGGCCAGCGTGTCGAACAATTGCTCGTTGCTGAGCGCCCCCAGCATGGCGCCGCCGGCAGCGGCCTGCGTGGGCTCGGGCGGGCCCGCACGATATTCGTGCGCACCCAGCAAAAAGGCGTTGCGCCAGGTGGCCGACTCGGCCTGGTAGCCCATCTGCTCCAGTGCCTGCGCGGCCAGCTCGCGCGCATCCAGGTTGTCCGGCTCGGCGTAGGCCAGCTGCTGCATCACCTGGGCCACCCAGCGAAATTCGCCGCGCTCGAAGTCGGCGCGTGCGCGGGCCAGCACGGCCTCGGCCCCGCCCATGTAGTCAATGGTCTTGCGCGCGGCCGGCATCGGCGGCAGCGTGTGCAGGTTGGCCGGGTGCGCGTCGTACCAGCTCAGGTAGTGCTGCACGATGGCCTTGACGTTGTGCGACACCGTGCCGTAGTAGCCGCGTGCGTGCCAGCGCTGGGTGATGGCCTCGGGCAGCTTCAGGCCCTCGGCGATCTCGGCGGCCTTCAGGCCGTGGTTCATCAGGCGCACGGTCTGGTCGTGCAGTACGCGATATAGGTCGCGCTGCTCGGTCAGAAAGCGTCGGGCTTGCTCGTTGCCCCAGGTCGGCCAGTGGTGCTGCGCCAGGATGACGTCGGTGCGGTCGCCGTAGCGCTGCAACGCCTGGTACAGGTACTTGGACCAGGCCAGCGAGTCGCGCACCTTGGCGCCGCGCAGAGGGCACAGGTTGTGCAGGGTGTGGGTGGCGTTCTCGGCCAGATTCAGCGCGCGCTCCGACGGGATGAACAGGTGCATCTCGGCGGGCGCCTCGGACTCGGGCGTGAGCTGGAACTCCAGCTCCAGGCCGTCGATCACCAGCACCTCGTGCGCCTGGCTGATCTCGCGCGTGGGCGCGATCAGGCCGGGCCGCCCGCGCGGCATGTTCTTGCCCAGGCCCGAATCGACCTGGCCCTGCGGCCCCACCGGCAGCGTGTGGCCAAACTGAAACTGCGCGCGCCGCGCCATGGCCACGCCGGCAATCACGTTCTCGGCCACGGCGTGATGCATGAAACCGGCCGGCGCGATCACTTGCACGCGGCCGGCGCGCACGTCGTCCTCGCTGATCAGCCCATGCACACCGCCAAAGTGGTCGGCATGGCTGTGGCTGTAGATCACCGTGTGCAGCGGCCGCTCGCCGCGGTGCTGACGATACAGTGCCAGCGCCGCGGCGGCGGTCTCGGCACAGGTCAGCGCGTCGAACGCGATCACACCGCTGTCGGTCTCGATGAAGGTGATGTTGGCGATATCGAAGCCGCGCACCTGGTATATGCGCTCCGTGACCTTGAACAGGCCGTGCACCTGGTTCAGCCGCGCCTGGCGCCACAGGCTTGGGTTGACCGTGTCGGGTACGCTGACATCGGCCAGAAAACCGTAGGCCGCCAGGTTCCAGACGCTGCCACCGTCGGGGCGGCGAATGTCGGCTTCCGGCACCGTGCCGACAAAGCCGCGCTGGGCGTCGGCGAAGTCCTCGCCGTCCTCGGGCGGCAGCGACTGGGCCACCAGGCGCTGGAAATTGACGGTGGCGGCGTGCGCGCCGCAGGAAGAAGCTGTCATTGCAAGAATTTCCATTCAGATTCAGTTGTCGCTGCACTCCCTCGCTCGCTTGCGGGCGCGGGCTGGGGTGAGGGTTGCGTCGCGCACAGTGAGCGCCCGCTGCCCCTCACCCCCACGCTCTCCCCAGAGGGGCGAGGGAGCAAACCCCCTCACTGCCAGCGCAGCAGCCAGCGTTCGAGGCGTTCCATGCCTTTCGTGACCACCATGCCCAAGCCGGCCAGCAGGAACAGCAAGGCCATCACCCCGTCCATGTTGAAGTTGGACTGCAGCGAGGCCAGGGTCTGGCCCAGGCCGTGCTCGGCGGCGATGATTTCAGCACCGACCACACCCAACATCGAGAAGATCAGGCCCAGGCGCAGGCCCGAGAAGATGACGGGCACGGCCGAAGGCAGGGTGACCTTGAAGAACAGCTGCATGGGCGTGGCGCCCAGCGAGCGGCTCAGCGTCAAGAAGTCCTGCGGCACGCCGCGAATACCCGCCACCGTGTTGGCCAGCACGATGAAAAAGCTCAGGCTGGTGCCCATGGCGATCTTGGAGCCGATGCCCAGCCCGAACCACAGCAGAAAGAGCGGCGCCAGCGCAAAGCGCGGCATGGCGTTGATCACCGTGAGGTACGGGTCCATCGCGCGCTCCGCTGGCGGCCACTGGGTGAACACCAGGCCCAGCGCGATGGCGGCCACACCGCCCAAGCCAAACGAAATCAGCGTACCGGCCACCGTGTAGCCCAGCTCCAGCCACAAATCGCCGCGCACGAAGAAACCCTGCCACAGGTACAACACGATCTGCGAAGGCTGGCCAAACAGCGTGCGGTCCAGCCAGCCGCTGCAACTGCCCCACTCCCACAGGCCGAAGAAGCACACCAGGAACAGCAGGTGATAGCCGGCTCGCCGCGCGCGGCCGCCGCGTGCCGCCGGGGCGGCGCGAGCGGCGGTGCCGATGGCCAGGGCGTTGGTCGCACGGCTCATGTTGTGGCCTCCTGCGCCTGGCCTTCCGACATGCGGATGCCGCGCTCCAGCTGCTCCCACACCTGCGAGTACAGCGCCAGGAACGCGGGGTCGCGCTGCAGCTCGCGCACGTGGCGCGGGCGCGGCAGGGTGATGGGCATGTCGGCAATGATGCGGCCGGGGCGCGCGCTCATCACCACCACGCGGTCGGCCAGCGCCACCGCCTCGGCCAAGTCGTGCGTGATGAAGACCACCGTGCGCCGCGTCTGGCCCCACAGCTCCAGCAGCAGGTCTTCGAGCTGGATCTTGGTCTGTGCGTCGAGCGCGCCAAAGGGCTCGTCCATCAGCAGCACCTCGGACTCCAGGCAAAAGCCGCGCGCCAAAGCAGCGCGCTGACGCATGCCGTGCGACAGGGCCTTGGGGTAGGCGTCGACAAAGCGCTCAAGCCCCACGCGCGCCAGCTCCTGGCGCGCGTGCTGCTCGCGCTCGACCGGCGGGATGCCGCGCAGCTCCATGCCAAAACACACGTTCTGCAGCGCGGTGCGCCAGGGAAACAGGCAGTCGCGCGCCATGGTGTAGGTCACGCGCGGGCTGCCGGCGCGCGGCGGCTCGCCGCCAATGGTGATGGCGCCCTGCTGCACCGGCAGCAGGCCCGTGAGGTGGTTGAGGATGGTCGTCTTGCCGCAGCCGCTGGGGCCGACGATGGCGACGAACTGCCCGGATTCGATCTCCAGGCTGACGTGGTCGACGGCCAGAACGGCACCGCCGAAATCGACGCAGAGGTCGCGGATGGATATGGCGGCCATGGCCTGCAATTCCCTTGGGCGAAGGTTGGGTCACTCGTTCGGTGCGCCGCTCCACACCAGCTGATCGACGGTCGGCAGGCTGGGCAACTGCTTGGTCTCGGCCAGATACTTCAGTGTGGCCTGGACCGCACCGCGCCGCACCATGGTCTTGAAAGTTCCGCTCTCCAGGCCCTGCTCCAGCGTGTGGCGAGCGATCTTGTCGCCCTGTGGCATGTCGAACTTGAAGTACTCGTCCGATATCCTCAGCACTTCGTCCAGATTGGCACGGTCGTTGATGAAGGCCGACGCCTTCTGCGACAGCTTGACCACCGCCTGGGCAATCTCGGGATGGGCCTCGATCTGCTCCTCACGCATCACCAGGCCGGTGTTTGCGCCGTACATCTGCTTGAGCAGCTCGGGCTTGGTGGCATCGTTGGTGCGATAGGCCACCCTACAGGCATTGGACAGCTCGCACATGATGCCGGCGGGCTCCCAGGTGACAGCGGCATCAACCTGGCCCGCGCGCAGGGCGGCAAAGGCGGTGTTGGGCGCGCCCACGGCGACGTAGATGACGTCGCCGGCAGACATTCCGGCTTCCTTCAACAGGTAGGTGAACAGGGCCTCGGTGGCGGAGCCTCGCGCCACGACGCCGATCTTGCGCCCCTTGAAGTCCCGCATCATGGCCGGATAGCCCTCGGCCAAGTGGGGCGTGGGCAACTTGGCGGACGCATCGACCTGGAAGAAATTGGACACCGCCGCGCCCACCACGGTCTTGATCTTGGCGCCGCGCAGCACGGCCGCGGCCACCACGTCGATGGGCGTCTCCGACACGTCGATCGAGCCGCCAATCAAGGCCTGCACTCCCAGAGGCGCGGCCGGAATGGTCTTGAGCTCGCACACGATGCCGGCCTCCTGGCACCAGCCTTTGCTGCGCGCCACGCGGATCATCAGGTTACCCGAACCGGGGTAGTCCTGAAAACGCACCACGGGCAGGTCGGCGGCTACGACGGGCGCTGGCTGGGCCAACGCAGCGGCGGCCAGTACCAGGGCCGAAGTCAGCCCGCGGGCCGGGGGCACGCCAAAGCGAAGGGTGGATGAGCTCATGGTTCGTCTCCTTTCGGTGAAATGACCTGCTTGCGAGGGGCGTGCGACGCCGCCGCGGGCGCAGACGCGGACGCGACAGCATTGAGTCCCAGATAGGCGCGGAGCATGCGCACCAACTCGGTCTCCAGCGCCGGATCGTCCAGGAATAGGGGGCCCGGGTCGGTCAACACCGCGTTGATCAGCACGCCTTGCAACATCTGATGCGCAGCCACCAGGCGCGCGCGGGCGGCCCGGCTGCGCCAGCCGGCACGGCGCGCCATGGCGGCCAGCAACAGCTCACGGCTGCGCTCGCGCAAGCGGGTGAGCGGAGAGGTCGCGCGAGCCTCGTCCGACATGCGCCGCTGGTCCAGCACGGCAGCGGCATACAGACCGCGATGCTGGCGAAACGAGTGGACCGCCAGATGCACCCATTGCGCCACGAACTGCGGCGCGCTTTCGGTTCGGCGCTCCGGCGCTGCGTGAAATTCCGCGGTGTACCGAAGCATGGCCTCGACGACGAGCTCAAGCAGGGCATCGAAGTAGGCATCCTTGGTGTGAAAGCGGGTATAGAAGGTACCGATGGAGCAGCCGATGGCGGCCGCGATGTCGGCAATGGTCACGTCGGCCCAGTTGCGCCGGGCCGTGAGATGCAGGCCCGCCTTGATCAGCGCACGCTGGCGCTCACGCCCGCGCCGCTGGCGCGGCGGCGCGGCCAGGCGTGAAGGCAGTTCGGCGTCGTCCAGCTCGCTCCAGGCCGTGTCGGCGCTGGCGCGCGCTGGCGGGGAGGAATGGGTGGCAATCGGAGACATGTCAAATATGAATATAAATTTGTATTCATATCGTAGGCCGATCAATCCCCTTGCACCTCCGGAATTACCCTTGGGCTTGTCAGTTCGCCCGTCAGCGCGCCATGGCCAGGGTGAGCAGCACCTGCCGACGCCGCGTCAGACGATGGCGTCACGGGCCATGGGCCCGGCGATGAACCGCAACTTGCCTTCGACGACGTGCCAGCGTATACCCGGCTCATGTGCCGCCTGCTCGCCTACAAGGGTCGCCCGCTACCGATCGACGACCTGCTCTACCGGCCCGACCATTCGCTGGTCAAGCAAAGCTACCAGGCCGCCGAGGTCGCCGAGCCGTTGAACGGCGACGGCTTTGGCCTGGGCTGGTACGAGCCCGACGTCACGCGCGAGCCGGCGGTGTTCGCCTCGGTCACGCCGGCCTGGAACAGTCGCAACCTGCGCTACATGGCGCCCAAACTGGTGTCGCCCTGCATCCTGGCGCACGTGCGCGCCGCCACCGAGGGGCAGGTGTCGGAGTTCAACTGCCACCCGTTCCACCACCAGAACCTGCTGATGGCGCACAACGGCAGCGTGCGTCCGTTCGCCCGCATCAAGCGCGCCCTGGTTGACCGGCTGTCCGATGAACGCTTCCTGTGGATCCGGGTCTAGACCCAATACTGTTCATATACGGATCCAAGGGCGCGGCTCGTGGCGTTGATGCAGCTTGGCGCCGCGGTGCCGGACGTTG
>OFJB01000224.1_pt1 | contig 30660 bp, 34 predicted proteins | sample 1775081 | NCBI WGS metagenome assembly OFJB01 (sample SAMN08195771, study PRJEB24354) | sludge metagenome | isolation source: initial sludge from phenol fed wastewater aerobic bioreactor | place: India: Nagpur | collected 2016-06-05
CAGTAAATGAACAGACGAGTATAAATGAAAATAGCGTCGCGGCTTTTATTCTGAAACCAGTAATAAGTGCGATGCGGGTCAACCGCCCCGCCCCGGAGAGGAGAGCTCCCGTAATCTCCGAAAGTGGTTTCAAAAAGGATAGATGCATAAACGAGAAATATGAGTCCATAATCAGACCTACACCCACCGGATCTATAATTTTTACGAATCCGGAGAATACAAGTGTCATCCCAAGTAGGAATCTCAATATTCCTGCAATAGCTCTCATTAAAGAATCTCCTCAATTTTATTCATTATCCTGGCAGATATTATTTCCGGGGCAGCAATCGAACCATCCTCTGAGGAGCAATTCACCTTTACCAGCCCCTCGCCTCTTTCGCACTCATCCAGATATATATCCCTCACCCTCTCCTGAAATAAGATATCTGCCTCGTGAATATCCCTCTTGCCCATCAAATAGTCGCGTTCGCTCCCCTCTCTGTTTTCGCTGAGCTTCTCTCCCACAAACCTTAGAGGAACATCAAGAAAAAGACTAAGGTCGGGTACCGGAATTGAGAAGTAGCTGTACTCTGTTTCAAAAATCCAGGAACGCATCTCCCCACGGGCGACGGAATCTTGAATTTTTGCACATTGGAAAGCAATGTTAGAGTATATATAACGATCGAGAAGCACAACATAATCCTGATCCAGCCAACTCTTTATCAACGAAGAGGCATCACCGCGGTCTCCGGCATAAAGAAGAGCAACCATCATCGGGTGTACTTGATCTATCTGTCCGAAGTCACCTCTGAGAAATCTTGCAATCATACCTCCGTAAACAGGGGAGTCAAATCTTGGAAAATGCAGGTACTTTACCTCCTTTCCCTTAGATTCGAAGTAGTTGTGCAGATAATTAATTTGAGTTGATTTCCCGGCCCCATCAAGACCCTCAAGTACAATGAGCATAATTTAATATATTTGTGTTTGCGAACAAAGTTAAGAAAATATAGTATCAATTTAAAGACAAAAGGTATATGGAGCGCATGAGTGAACCTAAGGTGATGGGGATTATCAATATGACGCCGGACTCCTTCTTTGAGAGGAGCAGGCACTCATCTGCACTCTCTGCAATGAGATCAATCGAGCAGATGGTAAAGGATGGCGCATCTATCATCGATATAGGAGCATGTTCAACCAGACCCGGGAGCAAATCTCCGGGGGTCGACGAAGAGTGGATTGCACTAAAACCTATTCTTGAACTTTTGGCAATCGAGATGCCTAAACTCACTTTATCCATAGATACATTCCGTTCGGAGATTGTTGAGAGGTGTGCAGATACATTCGGAGAGATTATCGTGAATGACATCTCCGCCGGAGAGGATGACCGGAATATGTTAGCCTGTGTAGCAAAGAATCGCTTTACATACATTGCTATGCACAAGCGTGGAACACCTGAAACAATGCAGCAGAATTGCATATATACTTCACTTTTGGAGGATATTCACGACTACTTTGTGGAGTTTCTCAAAAAGGCAGAGAGGGCAGATATTAAGAGGGTTATTATTGACCCCGGATTCGGTTTCTCTAAAACAGTGGACCAGAACTACACCCTTCTTGCGGGTTTAAAAAGATTGCAGTTTTATTATAAAGGGGAGGAGTCTCCCATTCTTGCAGGTTTGTCGAGAAAAAGTATGATATATCGTCTTCTGGGCATAACCCCCGAAGAGTCACTTCCTGCAACATTTGCACTCAACCTTCAGGCCTTAATAAACGGGGCATCAATCATAAGGGTTCACGATGTTAAGGAGGGTGATCAGGCCGTAAGGATTTTCCTTAAAATGAGAGAAAGCCTTTAAAATATAATTAGTAAATTTGCGAGCTAATTAACATCAAAATGGTATCAGATTCTTTATTGTCAGTTTCGCCGGTAGATGGCAGATACAGAAAGCAGTGCGAACAGCTATCGGAGTATTTTTCGGAGTACGCGCTTATACGTTACAGAATTAGAACAGAGATAGAGTATTTTATTGCGCTGTGCAAAATACCTCTTCCTCAGCTCAAAGGGTTCCCGGCTGAGAGTTTTGACCGGTTAAGAGAGCTATATATCAATTTCACACCTGCCGATGCCGAAGAGGTTAAGAAAATCGAGAGCGTTACCAATCACGATGTTAAGGCTGTTGAATATTTTATTAAAGAGAGGCTTAAGGATTCGGGACTGGAAAACTATCTTGAATTCATTCACTTTGGCCTTACTTCGCAGGATATCAACAACACGGCAGTTCCTCTCTCTATCAAGGAGTATATATCAGATATATATCTGCCCGAACTGAACTCTCTGCTTGACCTGCTCGACAAGCTGAGCAATGAGTGGGGCGATATTCCAATGCTTGCTCACACACACGGCCAACCCGCATCTCCAACCAGAGTCGGAAAAGAGGTCAAAGTTTTCACAGTTAGAATAAGGGAGCAGCTCAACTATCTTGCTAATATCCCCTACTCTGCAAAATTTGGAGGAGCGACAGGGAATATGAATGCACATCACGTTACATATCCCCAAATAGAGTGGAACAAATTTGCTTCGGACTTTGTGGAAAAATCACTGGGATTAAAACGCTCTTACCCTACCACTCAAATCGAGCACTACGATAATCTTGCGGCACTTTTTGATTTGATGCGACGGATAAACACAATATTGATAGATCTTGCGAGAGATTTCTGGACATACATCTCTTTTGAATATTTCCGTCAAAAAATAAAAGCGGGAGAGGTTGGCTCATCGGCAATGCCTCATAAGGTAAATCCAATCGATTTTGAAAATGCAGAGGGGAACTTAGGAGTTGCGAATGCAATATTTGAACATCTTGCTTCGAAACTGCCGGTATCAAGACTTCAGAGAGATCTTACCGATTCTACAGTCTTGAGGAATGTAGGTGTTCCGTTTGCACACACCATGATATCCTTCAAATCGCTGGTAAAGGGACTTAACAAACTCATAATAAACAAAGAGGTAATCGAAAAGGATCTGGAATCAAACTGGGCAGTCGTTGCCGAGGCAATTCAGACAATTCTAAGGAGAGAGAACTATCCTAAACCTTACGAGGCGCTGAAGGATCTTACAAGAACCAACGAAGCGGTTACTTCGGAGACAATCAAGAGATTTATTGAGGGTTTAAATATCAGTAAAGAGGTAAAAGATGAGCTCCTCAAAATTACACCACACAACTATACAGGAATTTAGTTTTGAAAACACCATATAAATTTATCCTATTCGACCTTGATCGGACTCTGTGGGACTTTGATACCAACGCAAGGAATAATATATCCAGGTTAATAACCAGATATAATCTGCCTATCGCAGATCACTTCCGATTTTACGAAGAGTTCGACACAATTAACAGAGAGTTCTGGGCCCTTTATGAAAAGGGTGAAATGAGCAAGGAGAGACTCAGGAGCGAGAGATTTTACCATAGTTTTCTACCTTACGGAATTGATGACAGAGAGTTTGGAGAAAAATTCGGAGAGGAGTATCTCGACACTATGCCCGATCAAACAGCTTTGATGCCTGACGCTCTAAATGTATTAAGAGAGCTTCACTCCAGAGGTGTAAAGATGGCTGTAGTGACAAACGGTTTTAAGGAGGTCCAGTACAGAAAGCTGAAAAATTCAGGGATTGACAACTTTTTCGATGCCGTTATCATCTCCGAAGAGGTTGGTTTCCACAAACCCTCACCTCTGATATTCAAAAAGGCGGTAGAGGCAATCGGGGCAGATAAATCAGCTACTCTTATGGTTGGAGACGACATTGTGAATGATATCGAGGGTGCTCAGATCTTCGGGATAAGCCAGTACTTCTACAATTACAAAAGGGTGGTTTGTGAAGCCGGACCAACCTATGAGTCAGATTCGCTTAATGGGATTCTGGAACTGACGGAGATACGATAAATATCTCTTCGTCAGGGTTTTTAAAATAGTACTGCTCTCTGGCAAATTTCTCAAGACTATCCAGATTTGAGTTGAGTTCACTAAGCTTTTTATCGATTGACATAATCTCCTTTTTGTAATAACGTATCTGCCTGTTCTGCTCGGAGACACTGCGGCGCACTTTATACCAGTCTGCGAGACTGTTCGGATCAAACCAAACAACCCATACTGTATACGCAACAAGTACAAGCACAAATTTGTTGCTTAGTACCGTAAATAGCTTTGACTCCCTAAACTTACCAAACATTGGAGATTCTCTTAGAACATTTAAGGCAAAATTAACTATTTTTGTAGTGTTAAAAAAATGATTTTATATGCCCGGAATTAGCTTGGTTATATTGGCTGCAGGAATGGGAAGCCGCTATGGAGGTTTGAAACAGCTCGACGGTGTTGGTCCGAGCAATGAAACTATAATGGATTATTCTGTTTATGATGCTGTTAAGGCAGGTTTCGATAAAATTGTATTTATTATAAGAAAGAATTTCAGAGAGAACTTCGAGAATAGTGTAAGAGAGAAGTACGGAAATATTGTCAGACTGGAATTTGCCGAACAGGAGTTGTACAAAATTCCCGAAGGATTTAAGCTCAATTCCGAAAGAGAGAAGCCGTGGGGAACAGGCCACGCGATGCTTATGGCAGGAGAGTTTGTAAACGAACCTTTTGCGGTCATTAATGCAGATGATTACTACGGACAGACCTCATTTAAAGTTATAGCCGAATTTCTTGAATCGGTTAAAGGGAAGAAAGGGGCCTTCGGTATGGTGGGATTCAGGACAGCAAATACTCTTTCCGACTCCGGAGTTGTTTCAAGGGGTATCTGCACAGCAAATAGCGAAGGATATCTCACTAAAGTTGAGGAGCACCACAATATTAAATACTCCGAGGGTGTAATTTCCGGAACTAACTCTGAAGGAATTGCCAAAGTTATCGATCCTTCGGCTCCGGTATCTATGAACTTCTGGGGTTTTACTCCTGATATATTCAATGATGCCAACGAACTTTTTAAAGAGTTCTTAACTTTCGTTGCAGATAATCCAAAATCAGAATTTTATATCCCTACTATAGTCAACTCACTCATAACAAGAGGAGTTGCCACAACAAGATTACTCTCCTCACCCGATCAGTGGTTTGGAGTGACTTATAAAGAGGACAGGGATGAGGTAATTAACAGGCTCAGACAGCTAACTAACGATGGAGTCTACCCGTCACCTCTTTTTAAATGAAAACCATTCTAAATCAATATACTCCCGGGCTGGGAGAGAGTTGGCTTCTGGTGTTTATCACTGCTATCGGAGGTGGAATCCTTAGTGCAATTCTGGCAATAGGGCTGACCTATCTCTTTCCGACCATGGGAACACTCTTTACTGTCGGTCTCTATCCCGTTATGTATGTTGTGCCCGCCATATATATATGGTTAGTTATGAAGGGTCGTGATCTCTCCGCTCCTGTCAGACCAATTCACTCACCTTATTACGGCAGGCTCGGAGTATATTTAACCTTTGCGCTGGCTGTAATTCTCATACCAACATTCAACTACATCTGCGAACCTCTCTATTCATGGCTAAAAACCCCTCAATTCATGAAGGAGTTTTTTACCAATATCGGGGAGAGCGGGGTGGTTGGTTTTATTACTGTAGCAATCTTCGCTCCTGTTTTTGAGGAGTTGCTCTGCAGAGGAGTTATCCTAAGAGGTCTGCTTCGTCACACATCTCCTGCTAAGGCGATAATATGGTCCTCGTTGATGTTTGGGGTTATGCATTTGAATCCATGGCAAGCCATACCTGCAGTTCTGGCAGGGATTCTATTCGGGTGGGTCTACTATAAAACCGGATCGCTCTATATTTCAATCTTTCTACACTCTGTAAATAACTCTATATCATTCGTGATACTTAAGATATTTCCAAATATACCCTACGATTCTACTTTCAAGGATATCACCCCTCCGAATTTATATCTGCCTATATATGTGATCTCACTTTGCATTGTAGTTATCACACTAATTTTAATGAATAAATATTATGACAAACCTATATCCCATCAAATTTAATCCCATTATTAAAGAGCGAGTGTGGGGCGGCGATCGCCTGGTTAAATATTTTGAAAAGGACTATGGCGCCGGGAAAGCAGTAGGTGAAAGCTGGGAACTTAGCTCGGTAAAAGATGATATATCTGTAGCTGTAAACGGATTTTTAAAAGGGAACACACTCGTTGAAATTTTGGAAACATATATGAGTGAAATCTCAGGAGATAAGCTATATGAAAAATTCGGAAATGAATTTCCTATTTTGATAAAGCTCCTGGATATTAATGAGAAGCTCTCTGTTCAGGTACATCCGGACGATAAAACAGCTATGGAGCGACACAACTCTTACGGAAAGGCTGAGTGTTGGTACGTGATGGATGCAGAAAAGGAGGCGACAATATACCTTGGATTTTCAAAAGATATAAGCAGAGAGGAGCTCCTGGAGAGGTGTAAGAGTGAAACACTTCACGAAGTAATGAATGTGATCCATCCCAAAAAGGGGGATTTTCTATATCTGGAGCCAGGAACAATTCACGCAGCATCCGGAGGTATACTTATTGCAGAGATCCAGCAAACATCCGATGTAACATACCGCATCTACGACTGGGGGCGTGAAAATAATCCCGAAACCAAAAGAGAGATGCATCTTGATCTGGCACTTGATATAATAAATTACAAGCAACTTCAGCTAAGTGAGAAGGTCTACCGCAAGAGTGTGGCAGAGAGTATTTCCGACACTATTAATCTAACCGATAACAGTTATTTTAAGGTAGACGAAATTAACATTACCGGAAGAGTTGTGAAGCACAATCTTACAATGAATGGCTTTGTTGTATATGTTGCGCTTAGCGGCGACACATTAATATCTTATGAAAACGGCGCTGAGGTAATCGAGGCCGGGGAAACTATTCTTATTCCCGCAGCACTTGAAAACTATTCGATGGAAAAATTAAACGGCGAGTGCCGGTTATTGGAGGTTACAGGGAAATTCTAGATTTCGTCATCCTCTGAATCGAAAAACAGGTCATCCAGAAGAGAGTCGATATCGCGTCTCTCTTTTTTTGTCGGTCTTCCCGTTCCGTGCTCTCTGTAAAATGTAAGTGTCTCTTTTGGAGCGTGAAGCTTATCAAGCTCCTCTTGAGGAGTGGTATTGAGCAGATAGTCAGGAACAAGCCTGGCTGGTAATCTATTTATGGGAATATCTAATATTTTGAAAGAGAAACGAATGTTAGATTTTCTAATCTCAATCGAATCGCCTCTGTTTATCTCTTTAGATGGTTTAGCATCGGAGCCGTTAATACGAATGCGCCCGTTTTTACAGGCCTCAGTCGCATCGCTCCTGGTCTTGAAAACCCTGACGCACCATAGAAATTTATCTGCCCTTGCCAATTTATTTACGATTATTGTAAGTGTTCATTGCAAAATCCACACCAACAGTACCGAATGCTTTTATTATCTCTATTGCTTTTTCGCAGATCGAGGGCAGCTCTCTCCTTTCGGGCTCCTCCCACTTTCCGAGGACGTAGTCAATCTGAGCACCTTTAGGAAAATCTGATCCTATACCCACTCTAAGCCTTGCATAGTTCTGAGTGCCCAGAACTGCATTAATATCCTTAAGTCCATTGTGGCCGGCATCGCTACCCTGTTTTCTTAATCTGAGAGTACCAAAGGGTAGTGCAAGGTCGTCAACTATAACCAAAAGATTTTCAATAGGAACATTTTCTGCTTTGAGCCAGTAATTTACAGCCTTCCCACTCAGATTCATATATGTAGAGGGTTTAAGCAGATAGAGTGTTCTACCTTTAAAGCGATATTCTGCTATTGAGCCATATCGCGATGTTGTAAAAGAGATGTTGGACGCCTCAGCCAAGGCGTCCAACACTGTAAATCCAACATTGTGACGAGTATCAGCGTATTCAATGCCGATGTTTCCCAATCCGACTATCAAATAACTCATACCCGGTTTTCAATTATTGTTTTGCTGCTGCAGCGGCTGCACCAATAGCTGCTCTGGTCATCTTAACTGCGCAGATAATAGTTGGCTTAGGAGTAAGAATCTGAATGTTCTCGTAGCTAAGATCGCCGGCTAGAATAGATTTACCAAGACCAAGTTCGGTAATATCCACCTCTAAACTATCTGGAAGTTTGTCGATCATTGCAGAGATTCTGAGTTTTCTCGAAGATACGATAAGTTTACCACCCTGGCGAACACCTTCCGAGTTACCTGTGATAACAATCGGAACATTTATAGATACAGGTTTTTCCTTGTTAACTGCTAAGAAATCGGCGTGTAAAACGGCGTCTGATACAGGATGAAATTGAGCATCGTGAAATACCGAAAGATATTTGCTACCCTCGATATTGAGTTCAATAATGTAAGAGTTAGGTGTGTTAAGAACTGCACCAAGCTCTTTTTCGTTTACTGTAAAGTTAACATTCTCCTGTTTTGCTCCGTAAAGCACGCAAGGTACAAGTCCGTTTCTTCTGAGAGTTTTGATAGCCTGTTTGTTTGAAAGCTCTCTCTTTGTTCCGTTTAAAACAAATGTTTTCATTGAAATTAATTTAAAATGTGTTACTCAGTCCGGACTCTCCGGACCCCATTGCACCAAAAAAGTCACCTTTTTTAGAGGTCGCAAAGATATAAAAAATATTTAAAATGAGATATTTTACCTGATCATTCCTGAATCGGAATTCCATTTATATCTCTTATAATATGAATCTAGCTCATTATCAACTGGAACCGGCATATAGGTGCTTATACCTGAGTATCTTTGTATATTGATATCCAGGAACTGAGGGGTGTTCAACTTATAGATCACAACACGCTCCAAAGCTGTCCTAAAGTTTAAATACTCCTGATCGGATGCAAATTTGGAAATAAAATCCTCGAGGTCATAAAACCAGTGTTTGTTTAATCTGAAATATGGTTGAACACTGAGTGGATCAACAAGATTAATCTCAGCTCTGTGATTTGTAAAAACAGATGCTGCCACTGTTGCAAGAGATGCAAGATGTTTAGTGTCGTAAAGTGCTATTGTTGCTGAGTTATATCCTGTACCGGTTGTGTAATATTCATAATAATAGTCGCAAACCTGTGTCAGATCGGGTCCGGTAAGGAGTGGTTCTACTATTTTTTTATATGGGAATCCGGTTGCAAGTATCTCTGTCGGAGATGCAACAATATAGTCTGCTTTTTCCTTTAACTCATATATTGTCTCGATCCCTCCGTTAAAGCAGGCATCAAATATAATGTAGGATAGCTTATAAGGTATAGCCGAAGCCAGGTCGGTAAGCTCCATCTCCCTCCCGTTGTCGTATCCAAAACTTTTTACAACTGATGCATATGGATCTTCGATAAAGACTCCCCCTGAGGGGTGCGTATCGTAATATCCTTCAGGCAACCAGCCTGTTGAGTGGGACCATAGAATCAATCCATAGCTGTCGGCGTGGAATCTCTCTTCGGCTTCTCTTAATACCCCGGAGAGTGTCGAAGCATCGGATGAGCTCTCCCCTGAGTATGTAGAGATTATCTGCTCAACAACCTCTCCACTCTCTCTTTTGTACAACCTCTTAAGTACCGGTTCCTCTCCGCTTAGATGAGTGAAAAGCAGAAGTGCTCTCTCATCATCTGCTCCGGGCAAATATCCCGATTTTATATCGGAGATATTATCTCTTGCATAGCTGTCAAGATTGTTGTTTGCTGCCATATAGATTATGAGTACACTTTCAAATCTGTTACTCTCCTCTTTAGAGCAAGAGTATAGAATGGCGCCGGCAAGAACAGGCAACACAATCAGTATAAATATATGTAATTTCAAGTGTTTCACAGATTGATTTTACGCCTAAAGATACATAAAAGTATAAAGCAAAGAAAATCAGATTTTAGATTCAATAAACCTTATGATTGGGTAGCTATTTCCTGATGAGAATAGGAGCGACAGCCCTACAACTATCTAAGAAAGGCGAAATACACAGCCAGAATTAAGCATAAAAATGAAACATAGTGATTCCATTCAATATTTACTTTGAAAACAGTTATTGAGAAAACCGTAAAAACCACTAAAGTTATAACTTCCTGTATTATTTTTAATTGCATCAAACTAAAAACACCACCATTGCCTATATAACCCATCCTATTTGCCGGGACCTGTACCAGATACTCAAAAAAAGCAATAAACCACGATAATAGAATTATGCCGATCAGAGGCCAGCTTTTTGTGACTCCCATCTCCTGGAGTTTAAGGTGGCCGTACCAGGCAAAAGTCATAAAGATATTGGCTATTACAAGCAGAATTATTGAGTATATACTTTGCATATCAACAGTTTTTGAGGGGCGAAAGTATAAAAAAATGGGTATCTTTGTTCAAATAATAAAAAAAATTCACAATGAAACGCTTGTATAATATGGCATTAATTTCATTAGCCACATTAAGCCTGCTCGGTAGTTGCAACAAAAAGCAGGATGATGCCGGTTTTAAATATCTGGCAGATGAGTTTGCAGATATTAAGATTATGAGGTATCAGGTGCCCGGATGGGACTCACTTACCCTTAATCAAAAGGAGTATATATATCACCTTTCGGAGGCTGCAAAGTGCGGAAGAGATATTCTCTGGGATCAAAATTTCAAATATAATCTCAAGATTCGCAAAGTTTTGGAGAAGATACTAGATGATTACAGCGGAGAGAGAAATGGTACAGATTACGAACAATTCGTTGTGTACGCAAAAAGGGTCTTTTTTAGTAACGGGATTCACCACCATTACGCCGAAGAGAAGTTCTTCCCGGGTTGCAGCAAAGATTATTTCGAAGAGCTGATGAAGAAGAGCGGGCAAGAGAACCTGATTGCGGAGATAATACCTGTCATCTATGATAAAGATCTATACCGCTACAGAAAAAATATATCCGGAAGCGGAGACCTTCTCGGAGGTTCATCGGTAAATTTCTATGATGGTGTTACAACATCAGAAGCCGATAATTTCTACAAAAAAATGGAGGTTCCCGGAGATACTATGCCTATCTCTTATGGGCTAAATTCTAAGCTGGTTAAGAAAGATGGCAAGATCTACGAAGATGTTTACAAAGTAGGCGGACTATACTCCGATGCTATCGAGAAAATTATTGAGCATCTGGAAAAAGCATCTGCCGTAGCGGAGAACGATACACAGAGAGACTATATCGGAAAACTCATCAATTATTACAGGACAGGAGATCTCAAGGTTTGGGACGAATATAATGTGGCATGGGTTCAGGACACAAAGTCGGATGTCGATTTTATCAACGGTTTTATAGAAAATTATAATGACCCACTTGGAATGAAAGCAACCTGGGAAGCTGCTGTTAATTTCAGAGATAAAGAGGCTTCAAAGAGGACAGAGATAATTAGTACGAATGCTCAATGGTTCGAGGATAACTCCCCCACCGATAAGAAATTTAAGAAAAGTGAAGTAAAGGGTGTCTCTGCAAAGGTGATAAATGTAGCAGCTCTCGGTGGAGATTGCTATCCGGTTTCTCCTCTGGGTATTAATCTGCCTAACGCAGACTGGATAAGAAAAGACTATGGGTCAAAATCGGTTACAATTGCCAATATATCGAACGCATACGACAAAGCAGCGGAAGAGTCCCCAAAGAGCCTTGCGGCCGAATTTGCCTGGGATGAAAATGAGTTGAAGCTGATCAAAGAGTACGGCTCACTAACTAACAATCTGCACACCGATCTTCACGAGTGCCTCGGACATGGATCGGGACAGCTTTTACCCGGTACATCTTCAAACGCTTTGAAGGAGTATAGTTCAGCTCTGGAAGAGGCAAGGGCAGATATTTTTGCGCTCTACTTCCTGCCCGATCAAAAACTGATTGAGCTTGGTATTATGCCAAACGAAGAGGCTTATAAAGCCGAGTATATTAATTATATAAGAAACGGAATGATGACTCAGTTCGTTCGTATCGATGAGGGGAAACAGGTGACTCAAGCTCACATGCAGGGAAGAAAGATGATCGCAGAGTGGTGTTTTGAGAGGGGAAAGAGCGAAAATGTGATTGAAAAGAGGGTCAGAGATGGTAAAACATATATAGTTATAAATGATTTTACCAAGCTTCGCGGACTATTCGGAGAATTGTTAAATGAACTCCAGAGAATTAAATCGGAGGGCGATTACGAAGCAGGCAAGGGTTTGATCAGTAAATACGGCATTAACATTGACCCCGTTCTACACAAAGAGGTGAAGGAGCGCTATGCATCACTCAATCTTAAGCCATACGGAGGATTCATCAATCCTGAGATAATCCCTGTAGAGAAAAACGGAAAGATAGTCGATTATAAACTCGAATACCCTTCCGATTTCCTTAAACAGATGAGAGAATACGGTAAAAAATACAGCTTCCTCAAAGTAGAGTAATCTACTTTTTGATTACAGGAATATCCTCTGTGTCCTGCATATTCAGATTGCCGGACCAGAGGTATTTTTTTGTCTCTTTAACAAGTACCCCGGAGAGTAGCAGCAGTGCAATAAGGTTAGGAATGGCCATTAGTGCGTTCATACTATCGGCTATGTTCCATATGAGAGTCAGATTTACAGCTGAGCCAAAGAAGGTGGCTACTATCCAGGCAAGTCTGTACCACTTGATAATCTTCTTACCTCCTAAATACTCAACTGCCTTTTCGCCATAATAGGACCACCCCAATATCGTTGAGAAAGCAAATGTCAGAATTCCTACCGACAGAACAATCGGACCAATAACCGGCAGCTTCCCGAACGCAGCTTTTGTAAGTGCAGCTCCTTGAGTATGGTCAATTTCAGGGTATGCAATTATAGAGCTTACAATTACCAGACCTGTTAGTGCGCACACAACCACTGTATCCCAGAATGTTCCGGTGGATGAAACCAGGGCTTGCCTTACCGGATTTCTTGTCTGCGCCGCAGCAGCAACTATTGGTGCTGAACCAAGACCTGATTCGTTTGAGAATAGGCCCCTTGCAATTCCGTATCTTGCTGCCATCATTACAGTAGCTCCTGCAAATCCACCACCTGCTGCCTTTGATGAGAATGCCGATTCGAAAATAAGTCTGAAGGTCTCGCCCAGATACTGACTATTCATTATCAATATAAGAATACAGCCAATAATATAGAATACCGCCATAAATGGAACCAGAGTTCCACTTACTTTTGCAATTCCCTTTACACCGAAAAGAATTACTAGCGCTGTAAAAAATGTTATAATTGCTCCAGTAATCCAAGGAGAGACATTATAAGTCTCTTTTATCATCATAGATATAGAATTTGCCTGTACTGTGTTTCCAATTCCAAAAGCTGCTATTGCTGTAAAAATTGAGAAAAGTATAGCCAACCATTTCATTTTTAATCCTCTCTCCAAAGCATACATCGGTCCTCCCAGCATAGTCCCGTCAGATGTTTTCACTCTATACTTTATTGCTAATAATCCTTCCGAATATTTAGTAGCAATCCCAAAAACACCTGTAAGCCATGTCCATAGAACTGCTCCAGGGCCTCCGAGAGCAACAGCGGTTGCAACTCCTACAATATTGCCGGTACCTATTGTAGCTGCCAAAGCAGTTGCCAATGCGCCAAACTGGCTAACATCGCCACTCCCGTCTTTATCCTTAGTAACGGAGAGTTTGATAGCTGTAAAAATTTTTCGCTGAGGGAACCTCAAGATGATTGTTAAATAGAGGTGTGTGCCCAATAGAAGTACAATCATTGGCCACCCCCATAACAGAGCACCGATTTGCTCGATGATGGAAGAGAAATTTGTCATGTGTCAAAGTTTAAGTTTGACACAAATATAAAAAAAAGGTCTGATTAAATCAGACCCTTAATAGCTTCAATTGCCTTATCATAATCAGGTTCCTGAATAATATCCGGAACATACTCCACATAGCGGATCACACCATCTTTATCTACGACCACTACTCCACGCGCCAGAAGTCTGTTCTCCTTAATCAGAAATCCATACTTGAGACCAAATTCTGAGAACTTATAATCGGATGTAGTTATCAGATTATTAATTCCTTCGGCTGCACAAAAACGTCCGAGTGCAAATGGAAGATCCTTAGAGATTGTTATAATGGAGACATCGCCCGAAAGCTCAGATGCTCTCTTGTTAAATGTTCTTGTTTGAGTTGCGCAAACACCTGTATCAATTGATGGGAAGATGCTCAATATAACAACTTTTCCCTTATAATCGGAGAGTTTAACCTCCTTAAGTGTGTTATCGAATGTTGTAAATTCCGGAGCTTTGTTGCCGGATTTGGAGATCTCTCCCAAAAGAGTCAGCCCTGCGCCCCTGGAGGCAACAATATTTTTAGTCTCAATACTTTCGAGCTCTTTCATAAAATTACTGTTTTAAATTATTAAACTGACTTTATAACAATTAAGAGTACTACTTGTTCATCGGATTTCTATTCATTTCCGGTTTTTTCATCATATCAACCCTTCTTTTCATCTCCATATGGGCCCTATCAACCACCTCTCTCTCCATTTTAAATATTATCACAACATCCTTTGCAGACAATACGCTCCTGAACTGATGAAAATACTTCTCCCTGAGCAGAAGAAGTTTTTGTGCTCTCATTGATTGCATCATAAATGCTTTCTCAACATCGCTGTCGGACATCAACTGCAAATTTTTATCGTTTAACGGCTGTGTCCGGGTTGTGCGATTGATTTCGGCAAGCTCATTTACATAGTTATTGTATATCTTTTCAAATCTGCCAACATTTTCCGGATCAATTGAGACTCTCTTTTTAATCTCATTCATTTGATTCTCCATCAGCAGTGCCCTTACCTTCGGCATTCCTCTCATATCCTGTGCAGATAAATAACTCATTGAGAAGATTATAATTAATGATAAAAGTGTAATTTTTGTTTTCATTTTAAATTATAACTGATCTTTATAAATATCACTATCCAAAACCGATGTAAGAATTAACAGCTCCTCATCGGAAAGATTTGTAATCGAAGAGGATACCGAGTTATCAACTTCGGTAACATTTTCACCGGCTGATATAACTACCGAATCCTGTCCGACAAAATCTGTATTATTCTTAACCGAGTTACCATCGGTCAGAAAAATAATTCCCGGAATAAGAAAGAGAAGGAATAGAGCTGCAACCCTTGCAATACTGAAGTATCTGCGTCTCATCTTCTCTCTTTTAATTCTGCCATAATGCTGCATCATGTTTCCTGTAAAATCTTCGAGATACCCATCCGGAACCTTGTAGGGCAATCTCTTTCCGGCACTTTCAATTATATCTTTATCCATAACTATAGTATTTCACTGTTTAACATCTCTTCTTTAATTTTTTGATATGCATAGTGGTAACTGGTTTTAAGTGATCCCACATTTGTATCAAGAATCTTGGAAATCTCCTCATACGGCAATTCGTCGTAATATCGGAGATTAAAGACTATCCTCTGTTTTTCGGGAAGCTTCAACAGAGCCTCCTGGAATCGTTCGACTATTTTATCACCGTCATCCGAACCGAATGTTTGGTAACTGCCAAGAAGCGAACCTCCCGCCTCTTCAAGTGAAGTATAGATATCCCTTTTTTTCCTGAAGAGCTTGATACATTCGTTGGTGGCAATTCTGTACAGCCATGTATAGAGCTTACTCCCTTTCTCAAATTTATCGATAAAGCGAAAGACATTGATAAAGGTCTCCTGCATCACATCCTGGGCATCCTCATGGGAGACAACAAGTCTCCTGATGTGCCAGTATATTCTCTCCTTATATTTATCAATCAACAGCGTCAATCCCCTCTCTCTCGTGCCGGGCTTATCCGTCAGCTTCAATATATATTCATCTGTATATTCCGTCATTATTTTAATCGATTCTCATATTTGAATCATACTGAACGAGAAAGTTAAAAAAAATTTTTCATAAATTTGCCAATATCAGAATCTGCACTCAATATGAAAACAATCCAAAGATTACTACTTCCGGTACTATTCTCATTCTCGCTTCTCTCCTGTTCAAAAGAGGACAATAACAGTAATGACGAACTAAAGCTGGCAAAGGATTACACCTATTCGGTAATGACCGACATATATTACTGGTATAAGGATGTTCCCGGAAATATAAATCCCGACCCGATAAAAACTCTTGAGAACTATTTTGACACTCTACTTGTCGCAAAAGACAGATGGTCATGGATGATGAAGGGCGAAGAGTATCTCTCTATGGAGAGTGGTGTTTATAAAATATTTGGAGCCAGTTTTGCTCAACCGATTGACCACTACAACGACTACTCGATAAGAGTAAAATTTGTATTCGATAACTCTCCGATGTCTGAAAACGGAGTTAAAAGAGGATATGAACTCACACATTTGAACGGCACTAGCGTGAGTACTCTTATTCAAAACGGCACAATAAACTCTGCGCTTGCAAGAGAGAGCAATACGTTCACCTTTAAAGACTACTCCGGTAAAAGCTTCTCGTTTTCGGCATCGGCAAGAGAGGTTAGTACACGATCGGTACTAAAGTCTATGGTTATAACACCTTCCGATTATACCGGACTCCAAAATAATGTCGGGTACATTAATTACTATACATTCAACCAGAATATGACTTCGGACATAGATAATGCGATTGAACTATTCAGGAGTGCAAATATCAAGGAGCTTATACTAGATTTGAGATACAACGGAGGTGGCGATGGAGATGCACTTGAATATCTTGCAGATCTTATATCTCCGGAGCAGGCCAATGGGCAGGTTCTCGGCAAGAGAAAGCACAATGACAGATACTCCCAGTACGATAATAATGCATCTACAATGACGGTAATTTCAAGAAAATCAAATGCATTATCGCTTAACAGGATATTTATTCTCACCTCCGGAGCTACTGCATCTGCAAGTGAAGTACTAATCAATGGTCTGGACCCAATTATGAACATCATTCAATTGGGAAAAAGGACTTACGGAAAACCAAACGGCATGTACGTTATTCCGTATCCTGAGAATAACTACACATCGCCCAAATATGTGCTTCTACCGATATGTTTTTACACGGTCAATAAAAATGGATTCGGCGATTATGAATCGGGTATAAATCCCGATCATACAAGACCAGACGATCTATACCACGATTTCGGGCCGCAAGAGGACTGGATATCCTCTTGTCTATCTTACATTGTAAACGGAACATTTCCGGCATTACCATCTGTTACATTCCAGACAAAATCGGGATCTGCCAATGGTGTTATCCAAAGAGATGAAGAGAAGCCTGGTTACGGAAAATTAATTTATAAATTTTAAATCTATCGAACCATGAAAAAACTTCTGCTATACCTCTTGCTGTTGCTTCCCGTAATAGCCTATTCTCAGGATCAACAGTCAGTTATAAATAAGATTATTAAGCTCTCGAAAGAGGATAACCAGACAATGAAACATCTGGATATTTTGACAAATCGTTTTGGAGGCAGATTGGTCGGATCCGATGCTTACGAAAATGCTGCCGAATGGGTTTCCTCTAAATTTAAAGAGTGGGGACTGGAGGTTGAGATGCAGGAGGCCGGAGTTGTACCTGTCGGATTCAACAGAGGTCCTTGGTTCGGAAGGATGCTAAGTGAAGATGGTTTTACTCTCCACTTTGCCACGCCATCTTATACTTCTGGTACAAAGGGAGTACAAAGAGGTCATGTTCTGGCCGAGCCAAAAACGCGGGCAGAATTTGAGAGGATGAAGGGTGCTCTCAAAGGCGCATGGGTCCTCATTTCGGGAGAGAGCAATGGCTGGCCGATAGATTACTCCCCGGAGGCAGATGAGGAGAGAGCTTTAATTATTGAAGAAAATGAGAAAATTTCGAGATATAATGACTCTATCTCCAGAATTAACAGAGAGAACCCAAAGAAAAGACTTGAACCTAAAGAGTTAAAAGATGTTCCTGCTCTGTTTTACAAAGAGATGAGAGCAGCTGGTATTCTGGGCATAATTCAATCCGCAAAAAACCCTATTCAGGCTCTCTATGACAGAAAGAATATTGACAAAATGAGCTTCGAGACGCTGCCCGAATGTCCCGACATCAAACTTGACGAACATCAATATAAAATTATTGCACAGAAAGTAAAGGAGAGGCAATACTTTCTGCTTGAATTCGATATAAGGAACCACTTCAAGATGGGGCCTGTAAAATACTATAATGTAATTGGAATTATAAGAGGGAGTGAATTCCCCGATGAGTATGTTATGTCCGGAGCGCACCTCGATGCCTTTGATGTTGCCTCAGGTGGAGTTGATGACGGTTCGGGTGTGGCTCCGAATATGGAGGCGGCCAGGATTCTTGCACTATCCGGGGCAAAACCCAGGAGAAGTATAGTATTTACTATATGGGCAGCTGAGGAGTTTGGTCTTCTCGGGTCAAAGAGATGGGTTGAATCCCATATGAACGATCTCGACAGAATCTCGAACTATTTCAACAGAGACGGAGGTCCGACAGTTCCCACCGGAGTGACGATACCACAACCTATGTACGATGACTTTATAAAAGTGTGTGAGCCGATAAAGTATCTCGACTCCGAATTCCCTTTTAAAGTAAATCTATATAAGGGAGAACCCAGAAACAGACCAAAAACAGCTTCTGGATCCGATCACGCCTACTTTGCAATGTACGGTGTTCCTGTTATTAACTTCAACCTTGAAGATATTAAGGGATATAACTTCAGTTATCAGGAGATCTGGCATACTGAGAGGGATATGTTCAATAAGAGTATCAGAGAGTATGAAGAGCATACGGCCGCAGTAATGGCAATTGTTTACTACGGTCTGGCAAATCTGGACAAACTTCTATCCAGAGAAAATCTGTACAAAGATTAAATTACCTCAATACTCTCTTCTCTGATCCATCCGTCTCTTCCGTCAGAAAGAACAACCCTTTTCCACGGAGCTATGTGATCGATTATTTTGACCTTTGTCCCTTCGTGTAGCATAAACAGATCTTTCCCCTCACTGTCGGGCGAACTCTTTACCGATGCAACAGGAGTCAGAACAATTGCTGCATCCCTCTTGTTAAATGAGGCTTTTTGACTCCATGCAAACGAGAAAGCGGAGAGAGCGGCAGTAAATGCAACAATAGCAAGAATCAGAGAGATTTTTCTTAAGGATGATTTAGGAGCAAATCTGAATCCCAGCAACATTACAAACATTGAGAGTGTCAGTACAATTCCGCTCCAGGCCCATAAGTTCGAAGATAGCGTGTAGTTAAGTTCCCTGATCCAGGTCCTTAATATAAATTCCGGAAGAACCTCTATTCGATCCAGTGTATAATCTTTTGTAATTTCTATATTTCTTATAATATCCTTATCGGAGGGATTATATTTTAGTGCCCTTTCAAAATATAACAGAGCCTTACCATACTCCTTTTTCTTAAAGTAGCAGTTCCCAATATTATAACTTAACTCTTTAGAAGACAATCCTTTACCCTCTATCTGCAAATAGGATCCAAGAGCCCCATCGTAATCGGCAGCCCTATATTGGTGATACGCTTTCTCCCAAAGCTCCTTTGATTCATTGTTGGCAAATATTGCCGGTGAGCAGATAAATATAATAATCGATAGTAATAATACTCTTTTCATCGTTATGCCTCCAATTTAGAAATTAATTCGACCGCTTTCTTATAATTTTCCGACATTCCGGATCCTCCCCCGTCAGGTGAATATCTTGCGTATTCACACGCATCGAGTAAGTCCACATAAAGTTGTGCCAGCTCCTCGCTCACTCCGATACCCAAAAGGCTCTCCTTAATCCTATCTTTAGTGAGATCTGCAAAATTAAGAGCAAGTTTATCCGATGAGTATCCTAACAGAGCCATATGCAGCTCCTCGTAGAACTCTGCAGAAAGGTTCTGCTTCAACATATTCTCAGCTTTATTTAGCCTTGCTCTTGCTACTTTATTAGCCCTTCGGTTTTTCATTCCTGCAACATCGCCTCTCATCTTAATTCTCTTTTTGATATAAAGAGTACCAGTGTAGTATGCAGCTCCCAATATCAGTAATAGCAGATAGAATTTTATCGATCCTATAAAGAATTTACCTCTGGCAGATAGATTATACCCGGTCTTGATATAGTTTATATCGCTTCCCAGATTTTTAACAGCCTGCTTGTTGACACCGGGAGAGAGTGCGTTCTGAGGCGCTACTCCTCCGTTAATATCCTTACCTACTCTAAGAGTGAGCTCCTTAGATTTTAGAGTAACATATCTTTTAGATCTGATATCAAAATATGAGAACTCAACTGGAGGAATTGTATATGTTCCGGGATTTCTCGGTATAAAAGGAAATTCAAACTGCTTTGCTCCGGATATACCGGCACCGGATGCTTTACTGTTATCGGCTATCTTTGTATCATACTGCTCAAATTCCGATGGAAGAGACAATTTAGGTTTCTCAACCAAATTAATATTACCGGTTCCCGAAATATTCACCAAAACAGAGACTGCCTCATTTGCAGCAACACTATCCTTACTAAGAGAGACATTGTATTTGAAGTCCCCTACACCACCTGTAAAAGATGTAGGAGCAGATCCCGGAAGGGGCGAGACGACAACTTTAATCGCGGAAGATCTCAATCTTTTTCTAACATTCTGGTACGATTCAAAGAATTCATCAAACATACTTCCACTTCCACCACTGCCGCTCTTCACCTGAACCTGTGTGACCATCTCTGCGGGGTCAACAGTCAGATTACCCGTCTGTTGAGGCACCAACACATATTTTTTAATCAAAGCAGCATTGTATATTTTACCATCAACATTCTCCCTGGTAAACTCAATACTCTGAGGGGACTCAACCTCCTGACTCCAGAATCCGTTAAATGTAGGAAAGCGAACATCTTCAAATCCGCCTATTCCGACCTTTGTATATAGCTTGATTGTCGCAATAATCTGCTCCCCTTTAACAACATGAGTTTTATTCAGAGTTGTTCTTATAAAGATGTCTGAATCGGTTACGGTTGTCTTACCCTTCTGAGAGTTGCTCTTTTGTGATGCATCACCTTTGACAACATCAATGACAACACCTTTTGAACTATATGACTTTCCGCCTATAACCGCAGATGCCGGAGAGATAACATACCTCCCCTCTGAATTTGCCTGAAGGGTATATGTATAGTTGACCTCATACGAGTCACTTCTCTTGCCGTTTATAATTTGAGTCGATGACATTGTAGAGGTAACAGGTCCAACTAAAAGATCAAGCTTCCCAAAATCGGGATCCCTGAAAGAGGCCGGTTGTGCAGATACTCTGTAAATAATCTGAAATGTCTCCCCCACTTCAACTACTCCCGGTGCATCTACAGTAACACTCTGCGATTTTAGTGTCAATCCCTGGAGTAAGAAGAGAACTCCTAATATTAGTTTTATTCTTTTCATAGCCGCTAATAAAATATTTACCAGTTTTTCTCAGGCTGATTTCTCACAAGTGCCTTAACCTTCTCTTTGTTAACCTTATCTTGAGTCTGATTTTCCTTGTTCTGCAATGCCTGCAACATCTGCTCGGCACTCTGTTTATTTATATCAGGCTGTTGATTCTGTTTACTCTGATCATCCTTTTTCTGATCATTTTTATTTTGATCGTTCTTGTTATCCTTGTTTTTATCCTTGTTGTCCTTATCGTTCTGGTTATTCTGCTGATTTTGTTGATTCTGCTTATTCTGTTCATTTTTAAGCATCTTTTGAGCATAAGCCAGATTAGATTTTGTCTCTTTATCGTAAGGCCTTATACGAAGAGAGTTTTTGTATGCATCGACCGCCTCCTGATACTTTTTTTGCGAGAGGTTGTAATTTCCAATATTATGAAATAGATTGGATTTCTCATCGGATGTTTTAATAGAATCCACTATTGGCATAACAGTTTTTAGTGCCTCTTCGGGTTTATTCTGTTTATAAAGAGTATTACCAAGATTATACATAACTCCCGTTGCCAGAGGATTCTTCTCCAGAGCCCTCTTATACTCTATCTCGGCATCACTATATTTCCCCTCTTTATACATAGAGTTCCCCTCACGAGCATACCTCTTCTCTTTCTGTCCAAAGCTCGTGGCAGATACTAGAGTCAAAAGCATAAATATCAGAAACTTTTTCATACTTTAAAATATTTTAACCCCCTTTTTCTCACCTATCATCAATTCCAAAACAAGGAAAAACAGGGCAATTGCCAGAAAATACATATACTGTTCGTTATAATCCTCAAAAACAATAGCTTTAAACTGCTGTTTCTCCATATTGTGAATTTTATCAATTACCGCATCAAGCCCAAATTCACTATTGCCAGCCCTTACATATATTCCGTTACCCTCCTCAGCCACCTGAACAAGAGTCTTTTCATCGAGTTTTGTTACTACAATATTTCCGCTCTTATCCTTTAAAAGTTCACCACCCTCCAGAGGAATAGGCTTTCCAATATCTGAACCAATTCCAATACAGTGTACATTAATTCCCAGTTCCTTAGCACTTTTCGCAGCAGCAACAGGGTCATCCTCATGGTTTTCTCCGTCGGTAATGAGTATTATAGCCTTGCTGTTTTTGTTTTCGGAGTTAAGAGCCTTAATACATGTGTTAATAGCATCCCCCATTGCGGTACCCTGAACTGAAACAGATCCGGTATTTATAGATCCCAGAAACAATTTGGCAGACACATAATCGGAAGTAATCGGTAGTTGAACATAGGACTTCCCGGCAAAAACAACAAGTCCGATTCTGTCATCCTTGAGTTTATCGGTAAGCCTGGCAATTGCCAGTTTAGCCCTCTCAAGCCTGTTAGGAGAGTAATCCTGTGCCAGCATTGAGTTAGAGACATCCAGAGCTATCATGATCTCAACACCCTTCCGATCGACCTCTTTCAACCTTGCCCCAATCTGAGGCCTGGATAAACCTATCGCGAAGAAGAAGATTGCAAACGAAAGTAATACCATCTTAAGCCATCCTTTGGCTTTTGACAGATCGGGAATAAGTGACTTAACCAGTCCTGACTCTCCGAATCGCAGTAATTTAGCCATTTTTGCCCTTCTGCTTAGATAGTAGAAGAGAAAAAGCAGCGGTATTAACAATACCAAAAGTAGATATTCGATATTAGCAAATTGTAACATATTATGGCAACCTCCTTAATACAAACAGTTTTAGCAATAGTTCCACAAAAAATGCAATTGCAGCTGCAAGTGCAAACGGCATAAAGAGCTCTTTGTAAACAGGGAAAAAGTCGATTACAGTTCTGTTCTTCTCCATTTTATTGATCTCCCCATATATTTCAAGAAGCTTGGTGTTATCGGTAGCTCTGAAGTACTTCCCTCCGGTCTCAATGGCGATTTTCTGAAGAAGATCCTCATCTATCTGCACTTCAACCTGTTGAATAGAAATTCCAAATGGTGTCATTACCGGATATGGAGCCATGCCCATAGCACCTACTCCTATAGTATAAACCCTTATTCCATATGTTTTGGCAATTTGAGCGGCCATTAAAGGAGATATTTCACCCCTGTTGTTTACACCGTCGGTAAGAAGAATAATTACCTTACTCTTTGCTGCAGATTCCTTTAGCCTTGTAACGGCTGTAGCCAAACCATTACCGATAGCTGTTCCATCTTCTATAAAGCCAGTCTCAACATCTTTAAGCAGATTTATAAGCGTAACCCTGTCGGTGGTAAGAGGACACTGAGTGTAGCTCTCCCCTGCAAAAACAACAAGTCCTATGCGATCATTTACCCTCTCGGCAATAAAGTTTGCAGCGATACTCTTTGCAGCATTAATTCTGTCGGGATCAAAGTCCCTTGCAAGCATACTTGTAGAGACATCCAATGCAAGCACTATATCAATCCCCTGAGAGTCGACTTTCGTAAAATCCTCGGAAGATTTAGGACGAGCAATGGCTACTATCAATAATGAAATTGTAGCCATCCGTAATGCAAACGGGAGATGCCTCAGAACTCTCCTGAAAATGGAGGGTTTAAGGTTAAGAGGCATAATAGAGGCAACCCTGAGCGACGGAGTTCTTCCTTTAATCTCTCTCCATACATAATATGCAATGAGTGGGATAAGCAGGAACTCTAAAAGCAGAAGTTTCGGATACTCAAAAAACATATCAAACCTCCTTTTCTATATTTGATTCTTTATCGGCCTCATAGGTTCCATTTACAAACTTAATTGCAGCCGGAACAGCTCCCTCATTCTCCTCTACAGTCGCCTTATATTTTGCAAACTTCACAAGATCGGCAACATTAAGCAGCTCCCTTAGCACCTTAAGAGCCTGTTCGTCGGTAACCCTACCTGAGAGCTCTCTCAATATTTCGGCTGATGTATATTCCATTGCCGGAATATTAAATCTCGACTCAATATAGCCCCTTAATACATCGGTAATATGGGTGTAGTACTGCTTCTCCTTTCCCGATTGCCACAGCTTCTGTGACTTAATATTCTCAAGCTCTCTCAAAGCCCTCAGATATGGAGGCTCATCAGCAACCTGGGCCTCGAAGAATCCCCTGTTTGCCCGTCTCCTTTTGATATATCTTATGATCAAAAATATAAGAGCGGCAAGAAGCAGAGCTCCACCGGACCACATAAGAACCTCAGCAAGAGTTATCGGATATTCCACCTGACCCTTAACATCATAAGGCTTATAGGAGGTGGTATCAATCTGGATAGTTGTATACTCAACTCTCTCACCACCAAACCATATAGTGTCGGTACTTCCGTCGCTCCTGAGCACCAGAGCGGGCATCTTCGGAACAAAATGAGAACCACTGTCGAAAGAGGTAACCACTATAGTTGTTTGAATCTGATTAACTCCTCCGTTTGAAGAGAGAGTATCGAATTTGGGTTTACCCACTATCTCTACCCCGTTGGAAGCTGAGTCGGGAGTATGAATAACAAACTTTGCCCCCTTCGGAACACTGGTCTTATATGTAAATGTCTTCTGATCTCCTATCAGCAGAGTATCTCTGTTTATCATAATCACCTCGAATTAAAAAGTGAAATTAATCCCTTAACATAATCGTCACTTGTTCCTATGGCCACAGAATCGACTTTGTAACGATTAAGAGTCTGCTTAAGATTTATCTCAAAATCACGATTCCAGTTTTCAAAAGATGCTCTTACCCTTTTATCGGAGGTATCCACAAGTTTAATCTGACCGTTTTCCAGATCCTTCACAGTCACCATACCTATATCGGGAAGAGTCCTCTCTCTTTTGTCATAAATATTTATCACAGAAAGATCGTGTCTGTTTGCTGCAATCTTTATTGCATCCTCATATTTCGGTCGGGCAGATGCATCAGTATCTGCCATATCCGATATTAAGAAAGCAGTACACCTCTTCTTAATAATATTTGTAAGATACCTGAGTGCTTCCGAGATATTTGTACCCTCTCCCTGCACCTCAGTCTCAATGAGTTCCCTGACAATCCTGAGCAGATGGCTCCTGCCCTTCTTTGGAGGAATAAACTTTTCGACTCTGTCACTGAAAAGAATTGCGCCAACCTTGTCGTTGTTTGCCGATGCAGAGAAAGCCAGCACAGCCGAAATCTCAGTCATCAACTCCCGCTTTGTCTTAACGGTCGTTCCAAACAGACCGGAGGCACTCACATCGATAAGCAGCATAACAGTGAGCTCTCTCTCCTCTTCAAAAATCTTCACATAGGGGGCGTTCAGTCTCGCAGTAACGTTCCAGTCCATATTACGCACATCGTCACCGTACTGATACTCTCTAACCTCACTGAAAGCCATTCCTCTGCCCTTGAAAGCCGAATGATACTCCCCTGCAAATATCTGCTTGGAGAGACCTTTCGTCTTAATCTCAATTTTCCTGACCCTCTTAAGTAGTTCAGATGTATCCATAATTAAGGAACCTCTACGGCATTCATTATTTCTGTAATAATATTCTCTGTTGTTATGTTTTCTGCCTCAGCCTCATATGTGAGTCCGATTCTGTGGCGAAGAACCTCGTAGCATACAGCTCTTACATCCTCAGGAATTACATACCCTCTCCTCTTAATGAAGGCGTATGCTTTTGATGCCATGGCCAGTGATATACTTGCACGCGGAGAGGCACCATAGGAGATTAAGCTCTTCAATTTCCCAAGACCATACTCTTCGGGAGTTCTTGTTGCATAAACAATATCAACAATGTATTTTTCAATTTTTTCATCGGTATATACCTCTCTCACAACCTCTCTGGCACGGATTATATCTTCGGGCTTCAGTACAGAATTTGCTTTAGGGAATGATCCGCTGTTATTCATTCTGATAATCAGTTTCTCCTCCTCTTTCTTTGGGTAAGTTACAACAACCTTCAACATAAAACGGTCAACCTGAGCCTCGGGAAGAGGATATGTACCCTCCTGTTCAATTGGATTCTGTGTTGCCATCACAAGAAACGGTTGAGGAAGTTTGAAACTCTCATCTCCAATTGTAACCTGTCTCTCCTGCATCGCCTCCAGTAAGGCAGATTGAACCTTTGCCGGGGAGCGGTTAATCTCATCTGCAAGAATAAAGTTGGCGAAAATAGGTCCCTTTTTAATCTGGAACTGCTCGCTCTTTTGACTATAAATTAATGTTCCCGTAAGATCGGCCGGCAATAGATCAGGTGTAAACTGAATCCTTTTGAACTGAGCATCAATAATTGAGGCCAATGTATTAATAGCCAATGTTTTTGCAAGGCCAGGAACTCCCTCAAGCAGAATATGACCATCGGCAAGAAGTCCTATAAGAAGATTCTCTACAAGATGCTTCTGTCCAACGATTACTTTATTCATTTCCATTGTAATAATATCGACAAAAGCGCTCTCCTTCTGGATTTTTTCGTTTAGCTCTTTGATATTTAAGGTTTCCATATTGAATGATTTTGTATTTTTGTCTGGTTAATCAGCAAATTTAACTCTTTTTTCGATGCGTTTTTTTATTTATCTCACCTTTAATGGCGCTGCTTACAACGGATGGCAGATTCAGACCGACAAACCATCGGTGCAACAGACGCTTGAGAGAGCCCTCTCGCTCTATACAGGAGAGAAAATTGCGGTTACCGGAGCCGGACGGACAGATTCTGGAGTTCATGCAATTGACTATGTCGCACATTTCGATTCAGAATACCCGTTGTCGGATGGAGAACCACAGAGGCATATTTACAAATTAAATGCCATTTTGCCTCACGACATAGCTGTCTCAAAAATTGTCAGGGTAAATGACAACGCGCACGCACGCTTCGATGCTCTTTCAAGAAAATATAAATACTATATACACCTGGAGAAAGATCCATTTTCCGACAAAACATCACACTTTTTCCATTACAGAGCAGATATTGACTCGATGAACATCGCTTGCGAATATTTAATTGGAGAGCAGGATTTTACAAGTATGGCGAAACTTCATTCAGATACTAAAACCAACATTTGCAAGGTCACCTATGCCCAATGGGAATCAATATCGGACGATAAACTATGTTTTACCATTGTGGCAGACAGGTTTCTGAGAAATATGGTAAGGGCGATTGTTGGCTCACTTCTTGAAGTAGGAAGAGGCAAAGAACAAGCCGAATGGATAAGGGAGGTTCTTCTGGCAAAAAACAGATGCGCTGCAGGTGGATCAGTACCAGCTAAGGCACTTTTTTTGTGCGAAATAGTATATCCCGATAGTTGTTTTGAAATATAATAAATTACAAAAATATGATATTCAATTTATTGCTAATGTCAGCACAGGAGAGCGGCCAGGTAATCGCTCAAAGCCTTCCTCAAAAAGAGGAGATATCTTTTTCATTAATCGATATGGCCATAAAAGGCGGTTGGGTTATGATTCCTATAGCTCTACTCTCTGTTTTTGCTATCTATCTGTTCGGAGAGAGATGGTGGGCTATTAGAAAAGCCTCACAAATAGATCAGAATTTCATGAAGAATATTCACGAATACATCCACGAGGGAAAGATTAAGGCGGCCATTAATCTCTGCCAGTCACAACAGACCCCTATAGCACGACTTATTGAGAAGGGAATTGAGAGAATCGGCCGGCCACTTAATGATATACAGGCGGCTGTCGAAAATATGGGAAACGTTGAGGTTGCCAGATTGGAGAAGGGACTCCCTTTTTTAGCCACAATTGCAGGAGGTGCACCAATGTTGGGGTTTCTGGGAACCGTTATGGGTATGATCCAGGCATTCTACAATATGTCACAGGCAGGGAACAATATTGACATAACTCTGCTTTCAGGCGGTATCTACACTGCAATGGTTACTACTGTTGCGGGGTTGGTCGTAGGTATTATGGCATATTTCGGATATAACTACCTTGTTGCAAGAATTGACGATATAGTTTATCAAATGGAGAGCAATACCATAGAGTTTATGGATCTTCTTCACGAGCCCGCTAAAACCAAATAGTTATGGCAATAAGACGCAGAGCTAAAGTTGAACCTTCGTTCAGCATGTCATCAATGACCGATATTGTGTTTTTGTTACTTATCTTTTTTCTTGTAACATCAACCCTGGTCAATCCGAATGCGCTTAAACTTCTGTTGCCAAAGAGCAGCAACCAGGTTTCGGCTAAACCTACCGTTACGGTCTCTATAAAACACTATCTGCCTCAAAACACATTCACATATCACATAAACGGAAGTTCGGCACCGGTACCTTTCGATAAAATCGAGGAGATGGTTGTAAATGAACTTAAAGATAGCGAGGATCCAACCATATCGCTCCATGTAGATAAAACCGTTCCAATGGAGCAGGTGGTTAGTGTAATGAATATTGCAAAGAGAAATCAATATAAGATTATTCTGGCTACAGCACCGGAATAGGATATTAAAAAAACATCTTATTAAACTATGCCAGGTCGGGGAGAGAAAAGATTTGAAGAGAAAAGAGCCCTACATTTCGGGGTTTATCTCACTGTAGGGGTACATATCCTGCTTGTTTTTATATTAGCCTTTTCGGGGTTTGAAAAGATTTTTCCACCCCCGGTGGAAAACGGCATTGTTATAGATTATTCGCAGTATGTGCCCGAACCAAAACCGATAGAGGTAAAGAGCGGGAGCGAACCCAGGTCAGAAAATCCAAAGCCGGAAGATGAAATAAGACTCGTCCAGAGGTCAAAATCTGCAATAGTTGGAAAGAGCCCGAATAAAGGGGCGGAATCTACAATGGGGAATAAGGGTGATGTCGACAAATTCGAAGCTCAGAGAAAAAAAGTGATCGATAGAAGAGCTCTCTTCCCTTCGGAGAATAATGGAGACTCTACCGCTCCACAAGTGGCTTCGAAAATAAGCAAATCTCTATCTGCCGGCCACCCCGATGGAAATACCGAAGTCGGAAGTACAGAGGGAGTGCCTTCTGCAAGACTGGCCGGTCGCTCACTTATGGGTAATCTGCCCGAACCTGAATATCTTGTAAATAAATCCGGAAAAGTTGTCGTTAAGATAATGGTGGATCAATATGGAAAGGTTGTTAATGCTATTCCAGGAGTAAGCGGCACAACTGTTCAGGACAGAGTCTTGTGGAATGCTGCCAAGGAGGCTGCTCTTAAAGCGAGGTTCAATATCAGCTCCTCAGCTCCCGGAGTGCAGGAGGGTACAATTACATATATTTTCAAATTAAAATAGTAGCGAAGACTCTATTCGTATCTCAGAGCTTCTATCGGATCCAGTTTTGAGGCTCTAACTGCAGGTATATACCCCGATGCAACACTTACAGCAAGACATACAAGTACACCGCAGAACATCCATAACCAAGGCATTACAAAAGGGGTTTTCATTATAACTGCTGTCAGATTTCCTACAGCGATTCCCAGAATAATTCCGATTATTCCTCCCAGTTGCCCTATCACAATTGACTCAAAAAGAAACTGTTGTTTAATGGTTTTGGAATTTGCTCCCAACGCCTTTCTCGTACCGATCTCCCTTGTCCTCTCTTTTACCGATACAAGCATAATGTTCATAAGTCCTACCGCTGCTCCCAGCAGTGTTATAGCTCCGATTACAAAAGCGGCTATAGTGACTATTGACAATATGTTCATCAGATCCTCCATCATAGCATCCGATTTGGTTATCCTGAAATCGGACACATCGATAGGACTTAATCTTCTAACTCCGCGGAATACCTGCTCAGCACTCTCGATTGCCTCCTGCCTGTTTATTCCCGGTTTTGGTATAACACCAATTGTATAATATGTATTATCACTGAGGAACGAATTTCTTGCATTTGTCATCGTTATCCAAACCTCATTATCGGAGCCACCGGTCAGCGTAGAACCCTGACTCTCGAGAACACCTGTAACTTCATATCTAATAGCACCTACCGATATAATCTTTCCAAGAGCCTCCGAAGTCCCGAATAGAGTCTTTTTAATGTTTGACCCTATTATACATACGAATGCAGGAGACTCCATGTCTCTCTTATTGAACACCCTACCCTTTTCAAGTTTGGATCCTACAAATTGCATATAGCTCTCATCTACTGCTCTTACTCTGATTGTAGGATTTGTCTTTGCAGATCCGTATTTTATTGTGGCATTGTTAAGAGCATTTGCGAAAATTGTTGTGACCGAAGGCACATCATATAATTCAGTAAAAGCTTTAGCCTGTGAATAAGAGATATTTCTTTTATTTATGACTCTGCCACGACGGCCATCTGTCGCTGGTCGCGGACGGTTTCCGTCGCGCCGATCACGTGGTGGTGTCGATCTTCGTCAATCC
>OFJB01000225.1_pt1 | contig 30597 bp, 28 predicted proteins | sample 1775081 | NCBI WGS metagenome assembly OFJB01 (sample SAMN08195771, study PRJEB24354) | sludge metagenome | isolation source: initial sludge from phenol fed wastewater aerobic bioreactor | place: India: Nagpur | collected 2016-06-05
AGCCGCGGGTCGAAATGCCCGCCCGCCCCGGCCGCGATGACCGCGACCGCCTCCTCGCGCATCTGCAGGCGGACTGCCGGCCTCGGCCACCGGTCTCCCAGGATGTGCTCGTTGAGGGCCTCACCGGACCCGACGCCCAGGAAGAACCGGCCGGACGTGAGAAGCGACGCCGTCGCCGACGCCTGGGCGATGATCGCCGGGTGGATCCGCATGATCGGGCACGTGACGCCTGTCCCGATGCCGATCCGATCCGTGGTCGCCCCGATACCTCCGATGACCGACCACACGAACGGGCTGTGGCCCTGCGCCGTCACCCACGGGTGGAAGTGGTCTGAGATCGAGACGAAGTCGAACCCGACCTCCTCGGCACGGCGCGCGTTCGCGACCAGGTCCTGGGGGCCGTGCTCCTCACTCGACAGCGTGTAGCCCCACGAGGTCATGACCACTCCTCCTGCTCGGCGGACGACGTAGTCCACCGGTACCCGCGCCACCCACGAGCCAAACGGCGGGTGTTCGCCCCCGCGGCCGCGGGGTACCTCCGGCACATGGACGACCACCGGTACTCGCGCTCCGCCGGGGGCCTTCGATGACGGCCGGTCCGGGCGGTCGGCACGACGTCGAACGCGACATCCCCGAGATCTTGCAGGAGGTCCGTGTCGCCCAGACCGGAGGACAGCTCTTCTTCGCGTTCTTGTTCAGCGTCGCGTTCGCGCCCGGCTTCGACGACCTCGACGGGCAGCAGCGCCTGCTGTACGCATGCGATCTGTTCGTCGTCGCGACCGCGTCCACCTTGCTGGTCGCCCCGGTCGCCATTCACCGGTGGAACTTCGGGAGGGGCCTGCGGCCCCAGCTCCTGGTGGCGTCTCACTGGCTCGCGTGTGCCGGGCTGGTGTTCCTCGCGGTCGGCCTCGTTCTCGGCCTCTGGCTGATCAGCTCGGTCGTCTTCCCGGGGGCGCCGGCGTGGATCGCCATCGTCTCGGCCGTCATCCTCGTGCTCGCCTGGCTCGTCCTGCCGATGTCGATCATGCGGTCGACGGCCCGACGTTGAGCCGGCGGCCCGCGTCGGCGGCGCTGCCGTGATGGTCCGCTGCGGACGCCACGGACGCGAGGAGGGGCGGCCCGCCGACGCGGACCGCCCCTCCTTCGCGCAGATCTCAGACGTTCGCGGCCGACGCCCGGTAGGCCCGCCATCCTCCGTACGAGGTGATCTCGGGGTGCTGCTCGGCCATCTCCCGCTTGTACAGGATTCCCGGCACGACGCGGCCGTCGCTGAGCTCCACCGGCCCACGGTAGAGGCCCGGCGGCTCGCCCTCGATGACCTTCAGCAGCACCTCCAGCGGCACGAGGTACAGCTCCCCCGGGATCGACGCCCCGGTCTCGCCGTCCTCGACGCGGTACATGCCGGGGTGCACGTCGCCGATCGTGTGGACGCGGTACCGGGGAGCCGTCGAGATCTCCTCCACGAACTCCGCGCCGGCGAGGTTGCCATGCAGCTCCAGTCCGCGTATCAGCGTGCCGTTGACGAACAGCACGCCGTCGTCCAGCTCTCGTGCGGTGTCCCGTCGACCGGCCCAGCCGAAGTAGGCGAGGATCGCCGCGAAGAGCAGGTATCCGATCGTGATCTGCGGCGACGCGTTCCATGCGACTTCGTAGGCGTTGATGATGCCGACGAAGGACAGCGCGGCGGCCACGAGGGCGGTCGCGGCTGCCGCGTACATCCGACGGTCGATCACGAACGCCGTGATCGCGCCGAGGAGGACGCCGACGAGCACCGACCCCTGGCCGAACAGCTTGAGGCCGTCGTAGATGACGCCGTTGCTGATGAGGACGTCGACCCCGACGGCCTGCGCGTTCGTCGACGCGCTCGCGAGGGCGTTGTCGACCAGTCCCGTGGCCCACTCCGCGATGCTCGGCAGCATCGCCACGACGATCGCCGGCGCGTAGCGCTTCGCGTTCACGTTGAAGGCCTGCGCGCCGATCACCATGCCGATGTAGAGCAGCACCGGGACCAGCGCCTGCATCGGGAAGACGGCGAGGAACGTCCCGACCAGTCCGGTGAAGCACACGACGGCGACGACGATCCCGGTCGCCAGGGAGTAGCCGATCCTCCCGCCAGCCTGCTTCCATCCCGGGTGGCCGATGTAGACCGCCGGCGGGAAGGGAGAGCCCAGGAAGGAGCCCACGACCGCGCCGAGGCCGTCGGCCGTCAGGACCTGCCGCACGGAGTAGCGATCACCGGCAGCAGCCGCGGACTCGACGTTTGTCATGCCCTCGGTGAAGTTGTAGATGCCGAGCGGGATCGCCGAGGCGAGCAGCGGGGCGATGTCCTGCAGGCCGGTGACGACGTCGCCCGTCGGGAACGGCAGCTTGAGCGCCAGGTTGCTGATCGAGTCGGAGACGCCCGAGGGCTCCAGGATCCCGGACCACCCCGCGGCGACGGCGATCCACGCGACCGCGGTCGACACGACGACCGCGAGCAAGGCGACCGGGACGCCGAACGGCATCCGTCGGTTGCCCAGGAAGCCCACGAGGATGATCGCGAACGCGATGAAGCCGATCCAGGCGGCCTGCCACATCTGCGCGGCCGGCCGCATCGAGATGAACGTGATCGAGATGCCGGCGAGGGCGCCGAGCAACGCCGCCCGCGGCGTGATGCGTCGGATGTACGGTCCGAGCACGGCGCCGAGCAGCACGATCACGCCGACGATCAACGCCCACGCGAGGCCGGCACGGTAGGCCTTCATTGCGTCCCCGGACTGGATCAGCACCGGCAGCATGACGACGAAGACGACGATGAACGTGTGCGGGACGCTCGGCCCGTAGGGCAGCGCCGTCACGTCGGTCCGGTTCTCCTTGCGGGCGAGGCGCCGCGCGAGCATCGCGTACCAGATGTTGCCGAGCGGCAGCGCGATGCCTAGCGCCGGCAGGATGCGTCCGTACACCGTGTCGCTGGGGATCTGCACGACGAACAGGCACAGGCCTGTCAGCACGATGACGTTGAGCAGGACGTTGGTGCCCAGGCCGAAGAGGCCGTTCCAGTCACCGCGCGTCCACCACGGGATGCGCACGCTCGGGGCGGTCCGGCCGCCGGCAGTCGCTGTCGTGCTCATGGTCAGGCCTTCCTGGTCTCGTCGGATGCGGCGATGGCGTCGAGCAGGTCGGCGGACGTCCCGACCCAGCCGACGATGCCGCCCTGCGCCGCGAACATCGCGAGGGCGGACTGGTGGAACTCGGGGAAGTACGAGCCGGTGCAGTCCGACAGCACGAGGCACTCGAAGCCCCGGTCGTTGGCTGCCCGAACGGTGGTCTGCACGCACACCTCCGTCGTGACGCCCGTGACGACCAGGTGCGTGACCCCGGACGCGCGCAGGATCGCCTCGAGGTCCGTGGCGTAGAAGGCGTCCTTCCCGGGCTTGTCGAGCACGACCTCGCCCTCGACCGGGGCGAGCTCGGGGACGATCTCGTGGCCGGCGGATCCGCGGACGAGGAGCCGGCCCATCGGACCGTCGTCGCCGATGCGCAGCGACGGGTTGCCGCGGTCCCGCTTGGCCGGGTACAGGTCGCTGAGGTCGGGCCGGTGCCCCTCGCGCGTATGGATGACCATCGCGCCGTGCTCGCGGAAGGCGTCCAGCACGCGCCGGGTGGGCTCGATGGCGACCTGCAGCCGGGACACGTCGTTGCCGAGGGACTCCCCGAAGCCCCCGGGTTCGACGAAGTCACGCTGGAAGTCGATGCACAGAAGGGCTGTGCGGCCGAGCTCGAAGCGGAACGGGTAGGGCTCCGCTGCGGTGGTGATCATGCGTCCTCCTTGGTGGCGCGATCCTTCGTCGGCCGGCTCAGGCGCCGGTCCGGGTGATCCGTGTTCCCGACCGGCCGCGCAGGGCCTCCGGGAGGGCAGCGATGGACGTGATCACGGCCTGCTCGCCGCCGGCGTCCAGGAAGGCCAAGGCCGACTCGATCTTCGGACCCATGGACCCGGCCGGGAACTCGCCCGCCGCCAGGTGATCTCGCGCCTCGGCGGCGTCGATGGTGTCGAGCGCGCGCTGGCGGTCGGTTCCGAAGCCGACGTACACCTGGTCCACCCCCGTGACGAGGACGAGGGTCTGCAGGCCGATGCGCGCGGCGAGGAGGGCGGACAGTCGATCCTTGTCGATGACGGCGTCCACGCTGCGCCAGCCGTCCTCGTCCCGCACGACCGGGATCCCGCCCCCGCCGCCGGCGATGACGACCGAGCCGGTTCGCACGAGGGCGGCGATCTGCGTCGCTTCGAGCACGTCCCGCGGGAGCGGACTGGAGACCACGCGGCGGAAGACGCCGTCGCTGGTCTCGCTGACGGTCCAGCCGGCCTCCGAGACGCGCAGGCGGGCGACGTCCGCGGACATCGTCGAGCCGATCGGCTTGGTGAGATGGTCGAACGCCGGGTCGGCCGGGTCCACCTCGGCATGCGTGAGGACCGTCACGGCGCGCTGATCGACGCCGCGGCGCGCGAGCGCGTTGTCGACCTCCAGGGTCAGGATGTGCCCGATGCCGCCCTGGGAGTCGGCGACGGCCAGCCACAGCGGCAGGTCGGGCAGGCCCTCGATCGGCGCCTCGGGCGCGACGAGCTCCCCGCGGCGCAGGATGTAGCCGACCTGGGGACCGTTGCCGTGGCTGACGACCACCTGCCAGCCGTCGGCCACCAGGCCCGCGACCTGCTCGGCGAAGGAGGCCGCCCGCTCCTGCTGGCGCACGATCGATCCGGCCTCGCCCTCCAGCACGAGGGCGTTCCCGCCGATCGCGATGAGAGCGCTGGGGGCGCTCATCGTCCGGCCTCCCGCGCGAGCGCGTGGACGGCCGCCACGAACACCTCGGGCGGGGCGGTCACGATGCCGGCGCCGATCTGGCCGACCCCGGCCTCCCGGTGCGCGATCCCGGTGTTGATCACCGGGAGCACCCCGGTGTCGAGGACGGCGAGCACGTCGATACCGCTCGGCGTCCCGGTGAAGTTGAGCGAGGGGATGGGGAACGCCGGGTGGGGGCGCACGGTGATCCGCCGCATCGACCGCGAGATGGCGAGCGCATCGTCGGGCGTCCCCCCGACGAACTGCGTGATCGCGGAGGCAGCCGCCATGGCGAACCCGCCCAGGCCGACCGTCTCGGTGATCGCCGAGTCGCCGAGGTCCGGATTGGCGTCGGCGATCGAGTAGCCCGGGAAGAACAGCCCGTCGGCGGGGCCGACCGGCGCCGTGAACCACGCGTCGCCGGTGCCGGACACCCGCAGCCCGAACTCGACCCCGTTGCGGCTCATCGTCGTGACGACCGACGACCCCGGGACCCCCATGCCGGCGTCCGCGGAGAGCTTCGCCGCTGCCATCGAGACGTTCAGCATGAAGTGGTCGTTGCGGGCCAGGAAGCCCAGGACCTCCGGCCCCCCGTCCAGGGGGGCGACGACCGGCGCCAGCCGCCGGCTGAGCAGGCTCGTCGCAGCGACGTTCCGGTTGTGGCCCTCGTCGCCCATCGTCAACGCCTGGGCAACGAGGGACGTGACGTCGACCGGGCCCGCGGTCGCCAGGGCGGCGTCGACCACCGGCCCCAGCACGTCGCGCATCCACGTCAGCCGCTCGATCACCTCCGCGTCGTACGCGCCGAACCGGAGCACCTTCCCCAGGCCTTCGTTCAGCGTCGCGAACGCCCGCCGCCCGCCGTCCTCCACCACCACGACCGGCATCGACGGCGACACGACTCCGGCCATCGGGCCGACGGTGGCGTGATGGTGGCAGGGATCGACGGCGATGCGCCCGTCCCGCAGCAGTGCGAGCGCCTCGTCCGCCGACGCGGCCCATCCCTCGAACACGCAGGCACCCATCAGGGCACCGAGCATCGGACCGCACATGCGCTCGACGGCGATGGGCGGGCCGGCGTGCAGCAGGAGCCGACCAGCATCCATGCCGGGCACGACCTCTCGTGCCGCGCGGACGCCGACGAGCTGAGGTCGGACCGACTGCATCAGCTCGACGGCGCGCTCGTTCGCGGCGCGCGTCTGGGCCGTCTGCAGACCGGCCATCAGCCGCCCTGCCTCGGCGTCGCCGAAGGCCGGCGGCCGCCAGTCGAGCTGGATGACGTCGCTGTCGGGTACCGCGCCGACGATGAGCGGCAGGCCGACGTTCAGGACGCGGACTCCTCCGGCGATCACTGCTGCACCTCCGAGGTCGACGTGACGACCGCCACGGCGAAGCGCGCCGCGGCGGCGTTGGACGCGAACACGAGCACCCCGGCGTCCTCGAGGATCCGCCGTTGCCGGTCACGACCCTGGGGGTCTGCTGACGTGCCGCAGACCGAGCCGACCACCAGGAGCCGGCGACCGTCGGCGCGCGCATCCGACAGGGCGCGAGCGGCCGCGTCGGCCAGCGGCGTGGCCGGGTCGTCGGCCGACCCGTGCCCGAGCACCAGATCGACGAGCACGACACCGATGTCCGGCCGTCTCCCGGCCGCGGCGACACGGTCCGCGCGGGCGGCCGGGTCGATCATCGGGTGGGGTCGGCCGGCGGTGTACTCGTCGTCGCCGAGGTCCAGGATCTCCGCGCTGACCCCCGCGCGTCGCAGGATCACCTTCGTCTCGCCCGCGAGCGTTCCTCCGGTGTACAGCCCGAGGACCCCGCGCGCGGCGGGAACGTCGAGGGCGCGCAGGGCGTCGGCTCCGGCCGAGTCGTCGAGGTCGAGCGCCGAGCCGAGGAGGCTCGCGACGGCGGCGGCACCGCCCTCGAGCGTGCCGCGGACGACGACCGGACCGTCGATGTCGGCCTCGCCCAGCAGGCAGGCCACGGTCGGCGTCCCGAGCGCCCCGAGCCGGTCGAGGACCTGTGCGGCCACGGCGGCAGCGGGCGGCTTGGAGACCAGGACGACGGCTCCGACGTCGGGATCGTCGGCGACGAGGTCCAGAGCGAGGTTCGTCATCAACGCGCCCACCTCGGCCGTCAGATCGCGGCCGCCCACGCCGATGACCTGGGCGACGCCGATGCCCGCGGCGTCCAGGAGGCACGCCACTTCCTGCGCTCCGGTGCCCGACGCCGCGACGATCGCGACGGGTCCGGGGCGAAGGACGTTGGCGAAGCCGAGCGGGACGCCGTCGAGCACGGCTGTCCCGCAGTCTGGGCCCATGAGCAGCCGACGGGAGCTCACCGCGATCTGCTTGAGGCGGATCTCGTCCTCGACGGGCACGTTGTCCGAGAAGCAGAACACGTGCAGCCCGCCGCGCAGCGCCTGCTCGACGACGACCGGCGCGTAGGTGCCGGGGGTCGACACTGCGGCGACGGTGAGGGCCTCGTCGCGGATCAGCCCCTCCCGCACGGTCGCGGGACGCACCTCGGCGACCGTGCCGGGCGTGGTCTCGGCGGACGTGAGCCCGGCCTCCACGACAGCGACGGCCGCGTCGCCCGCATCGGCGCCATCGGCCCGGACGACCACCAGCAGGTCGTCCGGCGCGGGGGAGATCTCCGGCGGGAGCATGTCGGACTCGCGGAGGATCGCCAGGTTCGCGGGTGTCGCCATGACCGCTCCCACCTGCCGCACGCCATCGATCCGCTGCGCGGCCGAGGCGAGCGCCATCAAGGTCACCGAGTCGCGGTAGAGCTTGGGGAAGACGCGGGCGGACAGCTGGTCGGTCATCGGCGCTCCTGGATCGTGGGGACCACTACGCGGCCCTCGTCAGCTCGGGGGAGATCGTGCGGGCGGCGTGCGCGGCGGCCCGGAGGCCGTGCGTCAGATCCAGGCCGGAGGTCGCCCCCCACCGGGCGGCGTCGACGAGCACGTGCCGGGCGCGTACGGGGTCCGCGAGGGCCTCGGCGAGGCGGTGCACGCGCTCGCAGAAGCGTCCGGCGGCCGCGGCGCGCAGGTCGTGGCGAGCGACCCAGGTCGTGCGGACGCTGGCCGGCAGCACCGCCTCCCGCAGCCGAGTCAGTCCGTCCCGGCCGACCGCGTCGAGCAGGCCCGCTCGGTCCGCGACGTCGAACCCGGCCAGCACGCCGACGGTGACGTCGTCACCTGCGGGAGTCGACCCGGGTCCGGCGCCGACGAGGTCTGCGAGCACGGGGCTGCCGTCGCTGCCGGAGACCACGGCGGTGGCCAGGGCATCAGCCAGACGTCGCTGCGGGCCGGGATCCATGACCGGCGCGCCCGGAACCGGCCGCACGGCGGCGAGGCCGGCCGCGAGCACTCCCACGGCGTCGGCCGCGATCGCCGACGCGCGCAGGCGCAGGTCGACCGTGGACGTCACGTCGACCGACCAGGCGGAGAGGTCGATCCTCCGCGACCTGTGCGCGGCGTCCTCGAGGGCAGCGCGGAGCTCGGCCACCTCACGCGCGTGGCCGACGTGCAAGCCACCCGGGACGAGCCCCCGATCGGCGAACGTGAGCGGGACGAGGATGCGCTCGTGCGCCCCGGCGCCGGCCAGTACGGTGCCAGACTGTCCGACATGGACGATCTGGAGGTCATGGGCGACCGACCAGTCCATGTCGTCAGCCACCCGGACGGACGCGGGGGCGGCGACGGGGACGGGTACCACAGCGGCGAAACTAGGGCACCTCGGGACGTGCGCGCAGCGTCCGGATCGGACGCGGTTGCGGTCCGACAGTGTCCGAAAGAGACAAGAGTTCGTCCGTGGCGGGGGTGACCGTCGAGGAGGTCCTCACGCTGGCACCGATGGCCGGGGCTGCGGTCATCGGCGGACAGCGGGGGCTCGCGCGCGTGGTCACCGGCGTGAACGTCATGGAGGTCCCCGATATCGAGGCCTTCGTCAAGCCGGGGGAGATCCTCCTGACGACGGGGTTCCCCGTCCACGACCGGCCGGAGAGGCTGGTCGAGCTGGTGCCCGAGCTGGCGGCCCGTGGGCTGGCGGCGCTCGCCGTGAAGCCGTTGCGGTACCTGGCGCAGCTCCCGCCCGATCTCGCGCAGGCCGCGGACGTCGCCGACCTGCCGGTGATCGTCATGCCGGACACCACGTCGTTCAACGAGGTGATCGGTGCCGTCCTCGCGGTGGTGCTCGCCGACTACGGGGCGGATCCGTCGAGTGCGGACCAGATCCGTGAACGGCTGACCGGCGTGGCGCTGTCGGGCGGCGGACTGGACGGGATCGCCGGGGCCCTGACCGCGGCACTCGGTCGGGACGTCACGATCGTCGACCCGGGCGGGTACGTGATCGGCGCCAGCACGCGACCCGAGGAGGCCGAACCCGACCTCGAGGCCCCGGCAGGCTGGACGTTCCCGGTGATGGTCGGCGGGTCCGAGCGTGGTCGCGTCGTCGTCTCCGGCGTCGACGAGCTCACCCTGGGACAGCGTCGCCTGGTCCGGCAGTCCTGCTTCGCCGCCGCCATGCACATCGCGCAGGCGCTCGCGAGCCTGGAGCTGGACCGCAAGCTGCGGACGCTGTTCCTGGAGGAGCTCGTCACGGGCGTCGATCTCGACGAGCCGACGATCCGGCAGCGCTCGCACCTCTACGGCTGGGACCTGTCGGGCCAGCACCACGTGTTCGTGGCGCGCGGACGGACCGAGCTGAGCGACACCGCGATCGCCACCGCGGCCCGCGACCGCCTTCCCGCGGGCTCGCTGGCATGGTCCCGCGGTACCGAGGTCGTCGCGATCGTCCCGGTGGGCGGTCCGGCCCGGCCGCGCCACCGACGGCGATCCGCTCGGCCGGACGAGGCGATCTGGCGCGAGGCGCTCGTGCGACTCGGCGCCGGCGACGTCGTGGTCGCGGTCGGAGCGCTCGCCGTGGCGACGAGTGACCTCGCGGACAGCCACGCGACCGCTCGCGAGGCGATCGCGATCGCGCTGGCGACAGGTCGGCCAACGGTCCGGTACGACGACCTGCAGCTCGAGCACCTGCTGCTCGCCAATCCGCGGGAGGAGCTCGAGCGCTTCGTGGACCACTACGTCGGCGTCCTGATCCGGCATGACGCGCAGACGTCGGGGGACCTGTGCGACACGCTCGAGGCCTACCTGGGCCTGGGGAGCGGGGCGGCAGCGGCCCGACGGTTGTTCATCCACTACAACACGTTGAAGCACCGGCTTCGGAAGATCGGCGAACTCACGAACGCCGACTTGCACGACCCGCGAACGAGACTCGCTCTCGCCTTGGCGCTCGAGACCCGTCGGCTCGTCGTCGCCGACGGCGGCGTCCGACGCTGACGTCAGCTGAGGACAGGCCCGCCCTCGTCGGGCTCGACGTCCACGGCGGGCTGCTGCTCTGCCCCGTCGGCGCTCTCGTGGTAGGGCAGGTCGGCGTCGGCGTCCCCGTCGTCGACCAGCTCCCTGATCGCGTCCCGCGCCCGGTCCAGGAGAGACGCGAACGGACCCAAGGCAGCCACAGCCGCCGGGGATCCGGTGACGGAGGGGTGGGGATGCGTCGGAGCCATCCGTGCCGCGAGCAGGAAGCGCTTGCCGAGTCGAACGCGCTCCTCGGCGTCCAGGTCGAGAGACGGCAGCTCGAGCGACTCCTCGTTGGCGGCGTGCCGCCGGACGTTCCCGTGCAGGACGCGCAGCATCGCCGGGAACCGGGGATCGTCGACACCGGCCTTCTCCAGGTCGCGCAGGAGCGCCGCGGCGTCCTTCTCCTCGGCGTTCCGCGCGTCCAGCACGGACGACACGTCGCGGGTGTGCGTCGCCCGGCGCAGGACGACCTCCTCCGCCGCCTCGTGCATCGCGAGGAAGGACCGGAGGTCGTCGAACGCGGCGCGCTGCTCGGCGGGCGGCACCTCCTCGAGCACGGCGAAGAGCTCGTCGATGCGGCCGTGCTGCGCGTGGATGACGTCGATGATGTCCTCGGACGCTTCGTCGGTCACGACGCTCATGAGGGTCCTCTCGATAGTGGCGACAGGCCCAGGTACCCGCCGGTCGAACCCTGAACCCCCGGGGATGTCCTTCCAGCCGGTCCTCGTTCGTCCCTAGGGTGAGCCAGCGACCCGCGCCGGCACGTGAGGAGACGTCATGCCGCAGTACGCCGCGATCATCTACTCCCCCGACCTGGACTGGTCGCAGCCCGAGCAGGCCGAGACGACGGCGAAGTACGCCGCGTTCGGTGAGTCGGTCGCGTCCATCATCCGCGGCGGCGCCGCGCTGTACCCGACCGCGACAGCGACGACGGTCCGCGTCACGGATGGAGAGGTCGTCACCAGCGACGGTCCCTACGCCGAGACCAAGGAGGTCCTGAGCGGCTTCTACCTGTTCGAGTGCACCGACCTCGACGAAGCCGTCGCCGTGGCCGCCCGGATCCCGGGTGCCGCGATGGGAGCCGTCGAGGTGCGCCCGGTCATCCCGATGATGTGACCCGACGAGCAGGGCCGGACGACGCGTCGGCGTCGCCGGTGGCCGAAGCAGTCGACGCCGCCGTCCGAGCTGACTACGGCCGGATCGTGGCGACGCTGATCCGCACCACCGGCGACGTCGACCGTGCGCAGGACGCCGTGCAGGAGGCCGTCGTCCGGGCGATGTCCGCGTGGGAGCGCGACGGCGTTCCGCGCGAGCCGCGAGCCTGGCTCACGGTCGCGGCGCGTCGATGCGCGATCGACGCGGTACGCCGAGAGGCGGTTCGTGGCGACAAGCAGCGACAGGCGGTCCGTGCGATGGAGACCGAGCCGATGATCCCGGACGAGTCGACCGTGCGAGACGACCTGCTGCGCCTGGTGTTCACGTGCTGCCACCCGACGCTGAACCTGGACGCGCAGGTCGCGCTCTCCCTGCGGACCCTGTGCGGCCTGTCGACGGCCGAGGTCGCTCGTGTCCTCCTGCTTCCGGAGGCCACGGTCGCCAAGCGGCTGACACGGGCCAAGCAGAAGATCGCGACCGCACGGATCCCGTACCGCGTCCCGTCGGACGCCGAGCTGCCCGGCCGGCTGCGCGGAGTTCTCGCCACGGTGTACCTGATGTACACCGAGGGCTACGCGGCGAGCAGCGGCGACGCCGTCGTCCGCGACGCGCTCGTGGACGAGGCCCTGCGCCTTGCCGCTCTGCTCCACGACCTGATGCCGGACGAGCCGTCGGCGACCGGACTGCTCGCGCTCCTGCTCCTGCAGGACGCGCGCCGCTCGACACGGACCGGACCGGACGGTGCCGCGCTGACCCTGGCCGACCAGGACCGCGCCCGGTGGGACCGTACGGCGATCGACCGCGGGATGGACCTCGTGGCCGACGCGCTTCGTCGGACGCCGGGCCGCGCGGATGCGTATGTGGCGCAGGCCGCGATCGCGGCGTGCCACGCGATGGCCCCGTCCTACGTGGACACCGACTGGGACGCCGTCATCGCCTGGTACGACGTGCTGCTCACGGTCACCCGGTCGCCCGCGGCGCGGCTGGGACGAGCGGGTGCCGTCGCCGAGCGCGACGGTCCCGTCGCCGGGCTGGCCGCCGTCGACGCGGTCGACGGGCTGGAGGGGCACGCGTGGTGGCACGCGTCGCGGGCCGAGCTGCTGGTACGGCTGGACCGCCGGGACGAGGCGAGGGTCGCGCTGGACCGGGCCCGTGCCGCCGGGCTCCCGGAGGCCGCCGTCAGCCGGCTGGAGCAGCGTCTGAGCGGGTGACGGTCGCGTCGACACGTGCCAGCTCGGGCCCGTCGGCGTCGCGGGCGCTCAGCCGCACCTCCTTGCGAACGCCGTCCCGGACCTTCAGGACGACGTGCACCGAGCCCTCTCCGCGGAAGCAGACGGCCGAACCCCCGCGGACCGGACGCGTGGCCGGCGCCTTCCACGGTGCGAACGCGTCGGCCCGGGTGCGGGCTGCCAGGTCCGCGGCCGCGGTGGGCAGGCACACGTCGAACGTGACGAGGTCTCCCTCCGGCACGCACGACGTTCGGATGTCGCGACCCAGCACCGCGCACCCGGAGGCGACCAGGAGCGGCGTCGCGTCGCGGACCGCGAGCGGGGACGGCCGGTCCGTGGATGCGGCCGACGGGGTGTCCGTGGCGAGAGTGCCGGGCTGCGGGACGGTGACTGTCACGGCCGGATCCGACGTCACGGACGCCCCGGGGGACTCGGCGGCCGGGGCCGCCTGCATCGTGGACGGGCCCCAGCCCACGAGCCAGCCGATGCCCACGGCGACGGCGACGGCCGCGCTGCCCGCCAGAGCAAGCGCCGTCCGCCGTCGCCTGGCGGGCTTCGATGGTGCCGCGTCGACGGACGGGGCCTCGGCGACGTGGATCCCGCACACCGTGCACCGCGTCGCCCCGGGCAGCACGGCATGGCCCCGTGGACACGTGGCCCGGTCCATCGGCTCCCCTGGTGGATGCGTCGTCCTGCTCGCGACGATAACGGCCGCGACGGGCGAATCCGGGGAGCCGGGCGCGCGTCAGCCGGGAAAGTCCGGACGCAGGAACGGGTTCTCCCACAGTTGTGTCCCGTCCTGGACCGTGAAGCCGGCGAGGGTCGGATGCGTCATCGAGAACACAGCGGTGCACGGGTCGTCGATCCGCAGCCCCCAGCCGCGGGCGAGGAAGTGCTGCTGAAGACGCCCTTCGCTCAGTCGGTCGCTCGTCCCGATCGCCATCAGCCGGACCTGTGCCTGGATGTCGTCGCTGGCGGGAAGCAGCAGATCGCACTCGACCCCTTGGACGTCGACGTGGAGCAGGTCGGTCAGGGTGTCGTCGGCCAGGAGCGCCCGCAGCGACACGGCCGGGACCTCGTGGTGGGTGAGGTGCGCGCCCCGGTAGTCCACGTCGGTCCCGGGCAGCGTCCACACGGCACCGCCCATGTCGCCCTCGTCGAGGTCGGGGAAGGAGAGCGTCGTGGTCTCGTGCCAGGCGGCGGCCTGGACGACCGTGAGCTCGGCCTCGGTGCCTTCCTGGAGCCGGGCCACGAGCTCCTCGGGGCTGCCGGTCAGGAGCTCGGCCGTCACCGCGTTGTCCGCGGCATGCTGCATCGCCCACCCAGCCCGCAGCTTGTCCGCCTCGACGGCGACACCCCGCACGCGCAGGCCCCGCCGGCGGCCGAGCACGATCCCGGCCACGCACCACGGGGCCCAGCCGGCGCCGACCTCGACGATCCGGAACGTGGTGTCCGCTCCCTGGAGGGCAGCGGCCAGGCACGCGTACTCGACGTCCTCGCTGCGGTAGCCGTCGTCGGGGATGGGCAGCGTCGTCGTGACCTGGCCGGCCAGCGCCGCGGGGGCCCACGGCAGCATCGCGATCCGGGTCCGCACGCCCTTCCAGTCGACGTAGAAGTCGGGGTCCGGGTCGGGGAGGGAGTCGGCTCGCATGGACTCCAGCAGTGCGGGGACGTCGACGGCGGTGAGCGGGATCGTCCACCCGTTGCCCAGGCTCGGGACTGCCGGCGGGTGGGCCGTGGCGGGAGCCGAAGTGGCTTCCAGGGGGCTCCCAGCCCGCTTCCAGGGTCTCCGCACGGCCGGAGGATATAGCCGGTCACGGCCGCACGCCCGGTTGTGACCGTTCTGCGACCTTCGCCCGTCGGCGGACCGCGCAGGCCCTCAGGGACAATGGCCGCGTGCCGCCCTCCCGAAACCTGGTCAACCTCGAGTCGGTCGGCAAGGCGTACGGCGAGCGTCCTCTGCTCGCGGACGTGTCGACGGGCGTCTCGGCCGGTCAGCGCATCGGTGTGGTCGGGCGAAACGGGGCCGGCAAGAGCACGCTGCTCGCCGTCCTCGCCGGGGACGAGACGGTCGACAGCGGACGAGTGAGCATCACCGGGGGGACGCGGGTCGGGGTCCTGCGGCAGCAGCCCGGGGGCGACCCGAGCGCCACCGTCCGTGCGGTTGTCGTCGGCGACCGTCCGGCGCATGACTGGGCCGCGGACGCGCGGACCCGGGAGGTGCTCCAGGCCCTGCTCGGTGGCCACGACGACGCGATCCTCGATCGCCCGGTCGGGCCCCTCTCGGGCGGCGAGCGTCGCCGGGTCGACCTGGCCCGGCTGCTCATCGACGACCTGGACCTCCTCCTGCTCGACGAGCCCACGAACCACCTGGACCTCGAGGTCGTGGGCTGGCTCGCGGCGCACCTGCGTGACCGGCCCGGCCTGTCCGTCGTCGTCGTGACCCACGATCGATGGTTCCTCGACGAGGTCTGCGACAGCATGTGGGAGGTCGTCGGCGGCCAGGTCGAGGAGTACGTCGGCGGATACTCCGCCTACGTGCTGGCCAAGGCCGAGCGCCAGCGACAGCAGGCCGCCGCGGACGCGCGGCGGTCCAACCTGATCCGCAAGGAGCTCGCTTGGCTGCGGCGCGGCGCCCCGGCCCGGACCTCGAAGCCACGCTTCCGCGTCGAGGCGGCCAACGAGCTGATCCGCGACGAGCCGCCGCCGCGGGACGCGGTCGAGCTGCTCGCGTTCGCCGGGGCCCGCCTGGGCAAGACCGTCGTCGAGCTGCACGACGTCTCGATCGCCCTCGGCGACCGGACCCTGCTCGACCGCGTCACGTGGGATCTCGGCCCCGGGCAGCGGCTCGGGATCCTCGGTCCGAACGGGGCCGGCAAGACCACCCTGGTCCGCGTCCTCCTCGGCGAGCTGCGGCCCTCGTCCGGCCGGGTGGTGACCGGCGTGACCGTGCGCCCGGCGTACCTGTCCCAGCACCTGGAGGAGCTGGACCCGCGCTGGCGGGTGCTCGAGTCGGTGGAGCGGGTCGCGAACCGGGTCGACCTGGGCAAGGGTCGCGAGCTCACGGCGTCCCAGCTGTGCGAGCGGCTCGGGTTCGGGGCGGACGGCCAGTGGACGCCGGTCGGAGACCTGTCGGGTGGCGAACGCCGCCGCCTCCAGCTCACGCGCCTGCTGATGGGGGCGCCGAACCTGCTCGTGCTCGACGAGCCGACGAACGACTTCGACGTCGAGACCCTCTCGGCCCTGGAGGACCTGCTGGACGGGTTCGCCGGGACGCTCGTCGTCGTGTCGCACGATCGTTACTTCACCGAGCGCGTGTGCGACGACGTCGTCGCGTTGCCGGGTGACGGACGGGTCGTCTCGCTGCCGGGAGGCGTCGAGGAGTACCTGCGGCTGCGCGACGGTCAGGCGGCGCCGGCCGGGAGTCCGATCGCTGGTCCCGACGTCCCCGAGACCGGCGCCCCGCCCGCGCGCAGTGACGCGGCTGCCGACCGCGAGACCGGCAAGGCGCTCGCCCGGATCGAGCGCCAGCTCGACCGGTTGCGGGCCAAGGAGTCCGACCTGCACGCGGACCTGGCCGCGAACGCGACCGACTACGAGCAGGTCGCGGACCTGCACACGCGGCTGCGCGCGCTCGAGGCCGAGCGCGCCGAGCTCGAGGAGCAGTGGTTCGCTCTCGCCGAGTGAGCGTCGGGCGGACGGTCACGGCCCGCCTCCTAGACTCGTTCCGTCGGGAATCCCCAATCACGGAGCGGTGAACGGTGACGCAGGACGCGATCGGAGCGCGACCACCGACCAGGGTCGTCATCGTCGGGGCCGGGTTCGGCGGTCTGGCCTGCGCGCGGAAGCTCCGCAAGGCCGACGGCTTCGACGTCACCGTGATCGACCGCAATCCGTACCAGGTCTTCTCGCCGCTTCTGTACCAGGTGGCGACCGGTGGCCTGCCCGAGGACGACATCGCCTACCCGGTGCGCGCGGCGATCCCCGGAGTCCGGTTCCGCCGGGGCGAGGTCGTCGCGATCTCGACGGCTGCGCACACCCTTCGACTCGACGACGGCACGGTCCTCCCGTGGGACCAGCTGGTGCTCGCGATGGGAAGCACCGGCACGACGTTCGGCATCCCCGGCGTCGCTGAGAACGCCCTGCAGATGAAGACCGTGCAGGAGGCCCGGGCGATCCGGCATCGCCTGCTGCAGACCTACGAGGACGTCGAGCTCGGGCACGCGCCGCGGGAGGCCCTGCAGGTCGTGGTCGTCGGCGGCGGGCCCACGGGCGTCGAGCTGTCCGGGGCGATCGCGGAGCTGCAACGGGCCATGCATCGCGAGTTCCCGTCGCTCGCCGACTATGCGACGGTCACTCTGGTCGAGGCCGGCCCGCGTCTGCTCCCGACCTTCGGCGAGAAGTCGAGCGCACGCGCCCTGCGGGACCTGGAGAAGCTCGGCGTCGACGTCCGCGTGTCCTCGTCGGTCGAGCGCATGTACCCGTCGACCGTCCGGCTCGCCGGCAACATCGTGCTCTCCGCCGGGACGATCATCTGGGCCGCGGGAGTCGCGGCTCCGCCGCAGTGGGCCGGACTTGGCACGGCGGACCGGGCGAACCGGCTCGAGGTCTCCGACACCCTGCGGCTGGCCGACGACGTCTGGGTGATCGGCGATCTGGCCCACCGGGCCGAGCCGGGCGAACGCCCGCTGCCGATGGTCGGATCGGTGGCGCTGCAGATGGGCAAGTACGTCGCGAGGTCTCTCGTCGAGCAGCGGGCGGGGGGCTCGCCGAAGCCGTTCGCCTATCGCGACAAGGGACAGATGGCCACGATCGGCCGCCGCCGGGCGGTCGTCGAGCTGTCCGGAGGGCTGCGCCTGGCGGGGCTGCCCGCCTGGATGGCGTGGCTGGGCCTGCACCTGTTCTACCTGACCGGCGGACGCCAACGCGTCAGCGTGGTCGCCGACTGGGTGTGGAACTACCTGGTCTGGGGCGTCGGACCGCGCCGCACCGTCATCGACTAGGACGCCGCCGGAGCCGGCTGCGGGTCCGTGGTCGCCGTAGGCGCCGGGGTCGGAGCCGGGTTCTTCTTGGCGGCGTCGATCTCGAGCTGCTTCGCGTACTGCTGGTACGGCACGAAGCACTGGGCGGACCGGTGCCCCTGGCGCCAGCCGACCGCGGTCGGCCAGATCGCCCACCAGCCGGGGTACTTCTGCTTCCCGGACCACTTCTTGCCCTGCTTCTCGCACAGCGCCCGCGTCTTGCGCTCGACGGTGCCCTGCCCGGGGAACTTCGACCCGGGTCCCCCGAGCTCGGCGTCGAGGACCTTGATCCAGTTCTTCTTCGGCGTCGTGCACGGGTAGGCGGACGTGGCGCGGGCGTTGGGCTGTCCCGGCGTGCAGAAGTCGAACTGCGTCTGCGGGTTCGCCGCCACGAAGGCGGCTGCGGTTCCCGTGATGGACTTCAGTGCCAGGCCGCCCTGCAGGACCACGTCGCAGCGGACCCAGCGCTCGCCCGCGTTCCACTGGGCGTCGCTCGGGAAGAGCACGACCGTGCGGAAGCGGCTGGGCAGCTTGCGATCCGGCATTCCCAGGTAGGCGTTCATCGCGGCGGTCGTGCACTGCCGTCCGGCCGACAGGCGCATCGCCTGCGACGACGTGGACGGGAGTCCGAGCCGGTCGGTGACGGTGCCGACGTAGTAGGTCTCGGCGGTGTGCTCGCCCGCGCAGTCCACGGCGGCAGCGTCGCTGGAGACGGCCTTCAGGACCGCCGCGGTGTAGGCGTAGCACTGACCCTTCGCGGGGGCGGCGGCGGCGGGCTGGGCCGTCGCGACCCCCGTGGCGACGAGGGCGGCACAGGCGGCGGCGGTCAGGGCAACGCGGGCGGTACGCATGGGACTCCTCGGCGAGGGGAGGCTACTGAGGGGTAGGACGACGATAACCCAGGAGCGTGACGGCGGCCGTCGGACGGGTTCACCGGTCTTGCGATCGCCCATGCGGGCGTGCGCGAGGCGGGGCACTCCGTGCGGTCGAACCCGTTGCCCTGCAACGACGACGCCCGGCCCTCTTCGGGGAGCTCGGCCGCGGACCGGTGCGACCGCGGCTACGTCACCCGAACCGGACGAGATCGGTTGCGTCCGTGGGGCCGAGGGCTACAGTCGAACGCGCGACCGGCCCGCCACGGGCCGGCGAGTGACAGGAGACATCATGGAAGGGCTGGACACCTTCGCTGCCTTCGCGGCGACCTACGACTCCCTCGCCGACGCCGAGGCGGACTACGACGCCGTCAAGTCGCTGTACTACGACGATGGCATCGTCGACACCTTCGATGCGGCCATCATCGAGAAGGACGACAAGGGCAAGGTCAAGATCGTCAAGAAGCACGAGCAGCCGCTGCGCCAGGGTGCGTGGGTCGGCGGCGGCCTCGGGCTCGCGGCTGGCCTCGTCGTCGCGCTGTTCCCGGCCGTCGGCATCGGTGCCGCCGTGCTGTGGGGGACCGGCATCGGTGCGGGCCTGGGTGCCTGGGCCGGTCACGCTGCGGGTGGCATGAACCGCGGTGACCTGAAGGACCTCGGCGAGATGCTGGACAACGGCCAGTACGCGCTGGTGGCGGTTGCCGCCGCCGCGATCGCCGATCGGGTCGAGGCGGCCGTGAAGCACGCCGAGAAGGTCGAGCGCAAGGAGCTCAAGGCCGATTCGAAGGCGGCCAAGAAGGAGGCCGAGGAGGCCGCGGTCCAGGCGGAGCCCACGTCGGCCTCGTAGGCGACGCGATTACCGCCCATCGCACGGTTCGGCGCACATCCTGCTCGTAGGGTGTGCGCCGAACCGGTAGGTGGAGACGGTCCGGCCGGGCGGGAGGGCATGTGGCGACGAGCGCGCGGTTCGGCATGCACGACCTCGTGCGGGTGTGGTCCTCCGCCGCCGACGCCGGGAGGAAGCGGCGCCCTACCGACGGCATGCTGCTTGCGCTCGCGGTGCTGGTGCTGGTCGTCGGCGCGGGCTCGGCGCCCGGCCCTGGGGCCGTCGACACCGGCATCTCGACCTTCCTGGACGCCCTGCCGGACCTCGTCGGCCTGCTGTGGGGACTGTCGTACACGTCGGTGACGGTGTGGGCGGTCGTGCTGGTCGTCCTGCCGCTCTTCTTCACCGGACGCCGTCACCTCACCCTGACGTTGCTGCTGTCCGGCCTGTTCGCGCTCGCGGGCTCGTTCGTCGTCGGCACGGCAGCGGGCATGACGCGGGACGAGCTCTGGTCCTCGCTCCTGGGCCAGCCGGACTCCCAGGTCTACCCGGCGGTCAGGATCGCCGTCGCGACGGCGATCGTCGTCGCCGCCTCGCCCTGGCTCTCGCGACCGTTGCGGTACATCGGGCGCGCGCTGGTGCTGTTCGCGGCGGTCGGCGTCGTGGGGCTCGGCGTGACGTGGGCCGGGTGAGCGATCTCCGGCTTCTTCCTGGGAATCGGGGCCGCCGCCGTCGCGCACCTTCTCTTCGGTTCCCCCCAGGGTCTGCTCACGTCCGAACAGGTCGAGATCGCGTTGTCCGACCTCGGCATCGACGCGACTGACGCCGCGCCCCTGCCGGCCGGGGTCGGTGGCGAGGCCATGTGGGATGCGCAGCTCGCCGGCGGCGCGCACCTGACGGTGCGCGTGTTCGGCCGCGACGCGTGGGACTCGCAGCTGATCGGCTCGGCATGGACCGCGCTGACGCGCCGCGGCGAGAGCCTGCGGCTCGGCCGTGGCCGCGTGTTCCGGGTCGAGCACGAGGCGCTGGCCGGCCTGATGGCGGCACGGGACGGAGTCCCGGTCCTGTCGACGGTCGCGGTCGGGCGCAGTGAGCAGGGCGACGCCCTCATCGCCACGGACGCGCCGACGTGGAAGCTCGCCGACGCGGACTCCGAGCTCGCCGACGCGGACATCGATGCCGCCTGGTCGGCGTTGCTGGCGCTGCACCGCACGGGGATGGCGCACGGCCGGATCGGGCCGGAGGCGATCGTCCGCCGGTCCGACGGGCAGGTCGCCCTCGCCGACTTCGCCGACGCCGAGCTCACCTCCGACGACGGCGACCGGCAGGTCGACCGCGTCCGCCTCCTGGTCGCGACGGCCCTCGTCGTCGGCCAGGACCGCGCCCTCGCGCGGGCACGGGCCGCGCTGGGCGCGGACGCCACCATCGACCTCCTGCCCTACCTTCAGCCGGCAGTCCTGAGCCGCTCCCAGCGTCAGGCGGTCCACGACGGCGAATGGTCGATGAAGGACCTCCAGCACGCTGCCGTCGCGCTCGCGCAGGTGGAGGCACCGCCGCTGCAGCAGATCCGGCGGGTATCGGCGAAGTCGATCGCGATCGTCGCGGTCGTGGCCCTGATCGCCTACACCCTCATCAGCGCCTTCTCGGGGGTGGACTTCGCGAGCATGGCCGACGCGCTGTCGACGGCCGACTGGGCCTGGGTGGTGCTCGCGGTCCTCCTGTCGCCGGTGATCCAGATGTTCTTCGCGTTCTCGACCATCGGATCCACGCTCAAGCGCCTGCGGTACGTGCCGGTCCTGATGCTGCAGTACGCGATCCAGTTCATCGCCTTGTGCCTGCCGTCCACGGCCGCGCGGCTGGCGCTCGAGGTGAGGTTCTTCGAGCGCTTCGGCCTGCCCGCCGCGACGGCGATCGGCATCGGGATGATCGACAGCTTCAGCGGCTTCCTGGTCCAGATCTCGCTGATCCTCCTCATCCTGGTGTCCGGCCTGCCGGGCTTCACGTCGGCGGTGCGCGGCACCACCGATTCGACCGCCTCGGACGGGTCGAGCCCGGGCCCGCTGCTCGTCGTCGCCGTGTTCACGCTGATCGCGGTGCTCGTGACCTTCGCGGTTCCGCGCCTGCGGCACCGGCTGCTGGGGAGCGTTCCGCGGATCAAGGCCAGGATCGCCGAGCAGCGCAAGAACGCCGGAGACGCCCTCCTGGTCATCCGGCACCCGCGCAAGGTCGCCACGATGCTGCTGGGGAACCTGGGCGCACAGGTCATGCAGGCTCTCGTCCTCGGCGTCTGCCTCGCGGCGTTCGGGGAGACCGCGCACCTGTCCCAGCTCATCTTGATCAACACGGCCGTCAGCCTGTTCGCCGGACTGATGCCGGTGCCGGGCGGCATGGGAGTCGCCGAGGCCGGGTACACCGCGGGTCTCCAGGCGATCGGCGTGCCTCCGGCCGACGCGGTCTCGACAGCCGTGGCGTTCCGGCTGGCGACGTTCTACCTGCCGCCGTTGTGGGGATCGGTGTCGATGCGCTGGCTGCGTCGGCACGAGTACGTCTAGGCCGGGCGCGTCGCTTCGACGGTTCGCGCGGACCCGTGCGACCCTGACCGGGTGATCGCACTTCCCCGCGGCCACCGTGCCGCCACGCTCACCGCCGCCCTGACGCTCACGGCTGCCGCGCTCCTCGCGGGGTGCTCGACGTCCGACACCGGGACCGCCGCATCGTCCTCGCCGCGCCTGCTGGGCGCGACGCCCTCGTCGAGCCCGTCGCCGTCCGCGTCCGCTGCCCCGGCTCCGGTCGACCTCGGGCTGCCGGAGTCGTGGACCACGCTCGCGGCCGCGCAGGACGGGGCCGGGTACGTGCTGGAGCTCGAGCCGACCGGCACCCCGGGCGTGTACGACGGCCGCTTCTACCGGCGGGCGGCGGACGGTGCGGTTCGCGGGCAGCAGTTCGTCACGGTCACGACCACGGCGCCGGACAGCGTCGACGTGCGCTGGCCGGACGGCACGTCGAGCCCCGCACGGCTCACCCTCCCGGGCGCCGGTGGGGCGCGCACCGAGCTCGCGCTGGATCCCGGGTGCCTGGATTTCCTGGTCGACGGGTCCTCCCAGTTGGACTGCCGGCTGTACCCCGCGGACGAGTTCGGACCCACGTCGAGCGCGGAAGCGTCGGCCAGCGCCAGCCCCTCGTCGTCAGCGGCTCCCACCCCCGACGTGCCTGCCGCGCTCCCCGACGAGGACGAGGCGCTGGGCTACCTGTGCAGCGTGACCGACCCGACGAGGATCGACCACGTCACGGGGACGGACTCCGACCCGTACGCGACGGCGGTCCTCCAGCAGGCGCTGGTGGCGGTCGGGCGCGACCCGGGGGCTGTCGACGGCACGTACTCGACCCAGACCCGGCGGGCCGTGCGGGAGTTCCAGCGGTCGGCTGGGCTGGCCGTCGACGGGCTCGTCGGACCACGCACGTGGACGGGCCTCCAGGCTGCCGTCTGCACGCTGCCGTCGGACCCTGCCGGCTAGCCCGTCGGCCGGGCGTGGCGCCGTCGGGGAGACGCCGCAGCGGTCGACATACTGTGCGCGGGCGACGGGTGGTCGCCGGTTGTCGGGTGCTTAGGGGAACGCGTGATCGGCTCGGCCCGCGCTGCCGGCGGCGGCGTGCTGTCACGCCTATGGGTGAACGCCGGCGTCACGGCGGTCGGGTACTTCGTGCTCAGCTTCGTCGGCGACCGGATGCTGTCGGGCAGCGAGATCGCGGTCCTGTGGCCCGCCTCCGGCTTCGGCGCGGTGATGCTGCTGTGGGCCACCGGCGTACGCGGTCGGGCGGTGACCCTCGCGGCGATCGCCGTCGGGTATGCGGCATACACGGTCGGCGTGTCCTCGTACTCCGGCCTCACCTTCGTGTTCCTCGCGGTGAACGTGCTCGAGCCCGTCATCGCGCTGCCCTTCCTGCGGCTGGCGACCGCGACGGACCGCAAGCTCACGAGCCTGCGCAGCCTGGGCTGGCTCGCGTCCGGAGCCGTGATCGCCTGTGCTGCGTCGGCGACGGTCGTCGTCGTCCTGCAGCCGACCGTCGGTAGCACGAGTGACGCCACGCGGATGTGGTGGGACGTCTTCGCCGGCGACGCGCTCGGCATCCTCGTCGTCGCCCCGTTCATGCTGCAGGCCAGGCCCGTCACCGCGATCTGGCGTCGCGGCTCCGTCGCCGAGCAGGTCATCTTGTGGGCGGCCCTGGCTCTCAGCCTGCTTCTCCTGGCTCGGGGCTCGTCACTGGCCGTCGTCGTCCTCGGCGCGGTCGTGCTGATCGCCGGACGGCTGGACTCCGCGGCCGCATCGCTGGCGATCCTCGTGACCTCGGTGACGATGGCGGTCCTGGCCATGTCAGCGACCTCGGTCGCGTTCGCCGACGAGGTCGTCGACTGGGCGGACGTGCGCCTGCTGATCGCGGTGGTCGTCATCGTCGGGCAGGCGGTCGCGCTGGCCACGACCAGTCGGGTGCGTGCTCTGGGCCAGCGTGACGACGCCGTGGCGGACGCGCTGGACGCCGCACGCCGCGCCGAGGAGTCGGACACGGCGCTGCGCGTGGCCCTGGATGCGGGCCTGGACGCGTTCGTCATCATGCGTGACGACGGCGGTACGTGGGCCATCACGTTCGCGAACGGACCGGCTCGCGCCTCGAGCGGACTCGGACCCGCAGACGTTGCCGACGTGGACGTGCGGTCGGTGCTCCCGGTCGCGGACCGGACGGACGTCGAGGACCTGCTCCGCCGGGCGGCGAGCTCGGCCGAGCCGGTCCGCATGACGGCCGTCCTCGGGACCGCCGCGAGCAGCCTGATCGGGACCGTCGACGTCGTTGCCGCGCGCACCGTGGACGACCGCGTCGTCGTGACGTGGAGGGACGTCACCGAGGACCACGCCCAGGAGCGGAAAGTCCGGGCCGCGAGCGCTGCGGCGATGCACGCGGCGACGCACGACTCGCTGACCAACCTGCCCAACCGCATGCTCTTCGAGGACCGGTTCCGCCACGCCGTCGGCGGCCTGGACCGCCGCGATGACGCCGTCGCCGTCATCGAGGCGGACATCGACGGGTTCCAGGCGATCGTCGACCGGCACGGCGACGCGGTCGCCGACGCCGTCCTCATGGAGGTGGCGCACCGGCTCGAGGCGCTGGTGCGGTCGCAGGACACGGTCGCGCGTGTCGGTACCGACGAGTTCGAGGTGATCCTGACGGGACTGAGCCGGTCCTGGCTGGCGGACGACTTCTTCGACCGGATGGCAGTCGAGCTCGGCGCTCCGATCGAGATCCCGGGCGGCACCGTCCGGGTGTCGCTGAGTGCGGCCTACGTCGTCGTGACCGACCCGACGACGTCCGCGGCGGCCGTGCGTCACCGGCTCGCTGCCCTGCTCAAGCACGGGAGGTCATCGGGGCCCGGGCGGATCACGGCCTACTCCGAGGACCTTCGCCTGCCGGAGATGTGGTCGCCGGGCGCCGACGACATCTCGGGCGCCCTGCGTGAGGGCGAGTTCCGGCTCGCCTACCAGCCCGTGATCGAGATCGCGAACGGTGCCGTGGTGGGCCAGGAGGCGCTCATCCGGTGGATGCACCCGCGCCACGGGCTCATCGGGCCCGACCAGTTCATCGGGGTGGCCGAGGCCGCGGGGCTCATGGTCGACATCGGTGACTGGGTGCTCCGCCAGGCGGTCGCGAACCGGGTACGGCGGCCACCGGGGACGTGGACGAGCATCAACGTCTCGGGCGCGCAGCTGGTCCGACGCGATCTCGAACGCGACGTGCAACGCACCCTCGAGAGCAACGGCCTCGAGGCCGGAGCGCTCGTGCTCGAGCTGGTGGAGAGCCAGCTCCTGCACGCGACGCCCACCACACTGGCCAGGCTGGAGTCGCTGCGGAGCCAGGGTGTCCGGATCGCCCTGGACGACTTCGGCTCGGGCTCCTCGTCGTTGTCGTACCTGCAGGACTTCCCCATCGACATCGTGAAGCTGGACCGGGCGATGATCGACGGCCCGGCGGACGAGCGACGCCTGCGCTTCCTGCGATGGCTCGCGGAGCTCGCACCGACCACCGGCGTCGCGATGATCGTCGAGGGCGTCGAGACCGACGAGCAACGTGAGCTCGCGCTGGCCGCCGGGCTGCAGCACGGTCAGGGCTACCTGTGGGCTCGGCCCGGGTTCCTCGATCCCGAGCCGACCGGCGAGGGCGGCGACCGGTGACCGGCGCTCCGGCACCGGCCGAGCCCGCACCGGACCGCGGCGGGGCGTACGACTACAGCGGACCGGTCCGGTGGGAGTACCGCCCCCGGCTCGACCACGACCCTGACCCCGGCGAGGTCGTCTGGACCTGGGTGTCCTTCGAGGACGACCGGACCGTCGGGAAGGACCGGCCGGTCGCCGTGGTCGGCCAGACGCCCGACGGGCGGCTGGCGGTCCTCATGCTGTCCAGTCGCGCGCACGACGCGGACCGCGACTGGCTGGCGATCGGGGCAGGTCCCTGGGACGGCCAGGGCCGACCCAGCTGGGTGCGGCTGGACCGCATGCTCGCGGTGCCGGCGTCGGCGGTCCGGCGCGAAGGGGCCGTCCTGCCGCGGCCGACCTTCGACGCCGTCGCCGCGGCCCTCGGCGCGCATCTGGGGACCGCGCGCCCGACGGGCATCGTCGCCCGGCTCCGCCGCATGCTGCGCCGGGCCCCGTAGCCTGCCTCGATGCGCCTGCTGCGAGCGCCGTCCCGGACGGTGCCCACGACCCGGTGGAGCGCGACCTACCGCTGGCGCGCGCGTCCGCCGACGCTCATCGCGCTGCTCGTCGGCCTGTGGCTCTTCGGCACGGGCGAGGCGCTCCTGGTGGACGCCCGTCTGGGCGTCACGCCGTGGACCGTGCTGGCCGAGGGACTGTCCGCTCGGCTGCCGATCTCGATCGGCGAGGCGACGTTCGCGACGAGCGTCGCGGTCCTGCTCGTGTGGATCCCCCTGCGGGAGCGGCCGGGCCTCGGAACGGTCGCGAACGCGGTCGTGATCGCGGTCTCCCTGCAGGTCATGTCCGACCTCCTGCCCGAGCCGTCCGCCCTCGTCCCGCGTGCCCTGATGGTCACGGGCGGGATCGCGCTGATCGGCCTGGCGAGCGGGCTGTACCTGACGGCGAACCTCGGCCCCGGCCCGCGCGACGGCGCGATGACGGGGATCCACCGTCGGACCGGCTGGCCGGTCAGCGCCGTCCGGCTCGCGATCGAGGCGAGCGTGCTCGTGGTGGGCTGGCTCCTCGGCGGAACCGTCGGTGTCGGCACCGTCGCGTTCGCGCTTCTCATCGGACCAGCGGTGGGGTACGGCCTGCTGCTGTGCGGTCGGCTCGGGGGCAGCACGTCCGGGCACGCGTCCGACGCGCACCCGGAGCTGGAGGCGTGACCTCCGCGCGGCTCCCGGGACCGGTGCCGTCCGCCGCGTAGCCTGACTGGATGGGACGCCGCCTTTCCCGGACCGCCCAGGTCGCCTGCCTCGCGGCCGGAGCGCTGCTCCTCGCCGGCTGCGGCGGGTCCGACTCCCCCACGACCTCGGCGCCGTCCGCGTCCGGGTCGGCGGTATCGGGCTCCTCGGTGCTCTCCGGTCAGCGGCTCACGGTCCTGGACCAGCCCATCGCCTATCCGACCGGCAAGCAGGCCCGGGTGTCCAGCGAGGTCGTCGAGCTCCAGCCCGGCCAGCAGACGGGCTGGCTCAAGCAGCGCACGCCGACCTTCGTCTACGTGCTGTCGGGGACCTGGAGCGAGGAGTACGACGCGGGCGTCACGAAGGACTTCGCCGCGGGTACGGGCTTCATGCAGGCGCAGGGCGTCTGGCACAACGGATCGAACAAGGGCCAGGACGTCGCCCGCGTCCTCGTCGTCACCATGGGAGCCAAGGGCGTGAAGGACGTGGTCGAGCGGGGTGGCTGACGACGGTAGCCTCGCGAGCGTGCTGCGCGACGTCGACGACTACTGCCGGGAGATCCTCGACGGGATCACTCCGCTCGCACCGCTGGAGCTCCCGATCGGAGCGGCGCACGGATGCGTCCTCGCCGCGGACGTCAGCGCCCCGTGGCCCTTGCCGTCGTTCGACAACTCCGCGATGGACGGGTACGCGGTCCGCGCGCAGGACGTTGCTGCCGCGACCGCTGCCGGCCCGGTGGAGCTGACGGTGATCGACGACGTCCCGGCCGGCTTCCGCTCCGTCGAGACGGTGTCGGCTGGGCAGGCGGTCCGGATCATGACCGGGGCGCCGATGCCGGACGGAGCCGACGCGGTCGTCCCGGTCGAGGCGACCGACGGGGGCACGCCGGTCGTGGCCGTCATGTCCCCGGTCGGGGTCGGCGCGCACGTGCGCCGGGCGGCCGAGGACGTCGTCGCGGGAGAGACCATCCTGAGGGCCGGGACCGTCATCGGCGCGAGGCAGGCCGCGATCCTCGCGGCGGTCGGGTGCGGGCTCGTGGTCGTGCATCCCCGCCCCCGGGTCGCGGTGATCTCGACCGGGTCCGAGCTCGTCGAGCCCGGAACCCCGCTGCGGCGCGGGCTGATCAGCGACTCCAACAGCTACCTGCTCGTCGCGGCCTGCGCGGAGGCGGGCGCCGACGCCTACCGGGTCGGGCCGGTCATCGACGACGAGGGTGCCGTGATGGCCGCCGTCGAGGACCAGCTTCACCGCTGCGACCTGATCCTCACCAGCGGCGGCGTGAGCATGGGCGTGTACGACACGGTCAAGGCCGTTCTGTCCGCCCTGGGGACGGTCGAGTTCACCAAGGTGGCGATGAACCCGGGAATGCCGCAGGGGCACGGGTTCGTCGGCGAGGACCGCGTCCCCATCATCACGCTGCCCGGGAACCCGGTCAGCAGCTACGTGTCGTTCGAGGCGTTCGTCCGTCCAGCGATCCGGGCGATGCGTGGGCTCACCGACCTCCACCGTCCGCAGGTGCGGCTGCCGATCGAAGCCGCCCTGGACTCGCCGGCGGGCAAGCGGCAGTACGCCCGGGCACGCTTCCTGCCGTCGGGCGCCGTCGTGCCGGTCGGCCACGGCCAGGGCTCGCACGTGCTCGGTGGTCTCGCGGCGGCCGAGGCCCTCGTCGTCATCGACGCCGAGGTGACCCACGTCGAGCCAGGCGACCTCGTGACCGTGGTCGACCTGCGCTCGGATGCGCGCTAGCGACACACGTCGTTCACCTGCCGGATGTATGGTCCGGCCCATGCCGAAGGACGCGGACCCGCTGGAGCGGTGGCGCCACTTCGAGGCGCGGTACGCCGATCGGGTCGCGGTATTCCTCGGCGATGGTCAGGCGCCCGAACCGGAGAAGGACGACATGGTCGACCTCGCGTCGCTCCGGGCCAAGGCCGACCGGTGGCGCGACCGGTACTTCAAGGCCCGCCACGACGCCTGAGCGTTTCGTTCGCCGTTCGTTCGCCCTCCGGTCATGTCACGTTGCCGGACACGTGGTGCCGACTGCCTAGCGTCGGCCCGGTCACACGGATCGGGAGGCGGGCGGAGGCGGCGTGCACGAGTGGATCGCCCGCGTCATGCCGCTGCCGGTCCCGGCGACGGCAGCCGACGGATCGCCCGCGCGTGAGCTGGCGCGCTTCCGGATCCGGATCGTGTCGCCGCAGAGCAGGCCCGGCGGTCGGACGGGTGGCGGTGGCCACGACGTCGTGGACGTGGGGCCGGTCCGCGTGATCGCGCTCGACACCGCGAACCCCAATGGCGGCGTCGGCGGCTCCTTGTCCTCCGAGCAGGCGCGGTGGCTGGTCACCGAGCTGGAGCGCTCGCGCGAGCGCTACGTCGTCGTCGCCACGCACGACTCGAGCCTGACGATGACCAGCGACCGTGTCGCTCCGGGCGAGCCGCCGCGGGTGCTCGGCGCCGAGACGGCGTCGCTCCTGCTGGCGCACGACTGCGTCGTCTGCTGGATCGCTGGCACCATGCACCACCGGGGCGGGCGCCGGCACTGAAGATTCGGGCGCCATGCTCTTCCATCGCCAGCGCAAGGCCGATCGCTTCGGCGACCATCGCCATGGTGTTTGCGGTATACTGGCCGCCGCACGAACCGGCTGACGGACATGCCACGCGTTACAGTTCGTCCAGCGACGCGTCATCCATCTTGCCCACCGAATGCAGGCCGACGGCTTCGAACAAATCCTGCACCACGACATCGCGGCCGCGGAAGCGGCCCGGCAGGATCGATCCGCCATAGATGAAGATGGACGGCACGTTCAGACGGATCATCGCCATCATCATGCCAGGCAGCGACTTGTCGCAACCCGCCATCGCGACAAGTGCGTCATAGGAATGGCCGCGCATGGTGAGTTCCACCGAATCCGCGATCACATCGCGCGACGCCAGCGAGGATTTCATGCCCGCATGGCCCATGGCGATGCCGTCGGTGACAGTGATGGTGGTGAATTCGCGCGGCGTGCCGTAGTGCGCGGCAACCCCCTTCTTCACCGCCTGCGCCTGGCGCTGCAACGAGATGTTGCATGGCGCGGCCTCGTTCCAGGCCGTCGCGACACCGACCAGCGGCTGATGAATCTGTTCGGTGGTCAGACCCATCGCATAAAGATAGGAGCGGTGCGGGGCGCGCTCCGGTCCTTCGGTGACGTGGCGCGAGGGAAGCTTGGACTTGTCGAACTGGGACATAAAATTTCTCTGAATGATGCGAAGCGGGCGGGACTATTGCCCCTACCCCGTATCCGCTCAAGCCGGAATTCGAGATAATGGCTCCGCAGCCATATTTGAGAATAATTCTCAATTAATGGGCACCAGACCGGTCGATCCGTACTGGATATCCAAACTACAGGAGGCGCTCCCATGAATGCGGAAAATCCGACAGGAAAATGCCCCGTGATGCACACCAAGGCCCATTCCAATCGCGATTGGTGGCCGAACCAGATTGACCTCAAAATCCTGCACCAGCCGCCCCAGTCGAACCCTATGGGACCCCGCTTCGACTATGCAAAGGAATTCAGGAGCCTCGATCTGGCGGCGGTGAAGCAGGACCTGCTCAAGGTGATGACGGACTCCCAGGACTGGTGGCCGGCCGATTTCGGCCATTACGGGCCGCTGTTCATCCGCATGGCGTGGCATAGTGCGGGCACCTACCGCATTGCCGACGGGCGCGGCGGGGCGGGCGGCGGCCAGCAGCGCTTCGCGCCGCTGAACTCGTGGCCGGACAATGCCAATCTGGACAAGGCGCGCCGGCTGCTATGGCCGGTTAAGCAGAAATACGGCCGCAAACTTTCCTGGGCGGACCTGCTGATCCTGACCGGCAATGTCGCGCTGGAATCCATGGGCTTCAAGA
>OFJB01000226.1_pt1 | contig 30519 bp, 25 predicted proteins | sample 1775081 | NCBI WGS metagenome assembly OFJB01 (sample SAMN08195771, study PRJEB24354) | sludge metagenome | isolation source: initial sludge from phenol fed wastewater aerobic bioreactor | place: India: Nagpur | collected 2016-06-05
GAGCAACGCAGGCGTTGGCGGATAAAGGGCGAGCACTGTCTGAGGGGCAAAGCCCCGAGTTGCGCAGCCCCCGCCAACGACGAGTAGCGCAGGGGACCCGCGTAGCGGGCGCCGACCTAGGGGTGGCCTTCTTTTTGGCTACTTTTTCTTGGCCACACAAGAAAAAGTACGCCCGCCGGTCAGCGGCGGAACCAAGCGGTTCAGCAAACAAACACGCCCGCCCGTCAGGCGCGGAAACCAGCGGTCAAAAAAACACCACCTCCCGCCGTCAACAACGCAAAACAGCCCATCAGAACCCCCTCCCGCCCAAAGGAAACCGAAATGCTCAAAGTCGATAACCTCCACCAAGCCTACGGCGGCTCCCACATCCTGCGCGGTCTCAGCTTCGAGCTGCAGAAGGGCGAGGTCACCACCCTGCTCGGGCGCAATGGGGTCGGCAAGACCACCTTGCTCAAATCGTTGATGGGGCTGGTCAAGACCAAGGAAGGCAGCGTCACTTTCGACGGCAAGCCGATCACCCACCTGCCACCGCACGAGCGCGTGAAAGCCGGGATCGGCTACGTGCCGCAGGGGCGCGAGATCTTTCCGCGCCTGACGGTCGAGGAAAACCTGCTGATGGGGCTGGCGACCAAGCCGGGCAGCGCGAAGATTCCCGAACGCATCTTCGACATGTTCCCGGTCTTGAAGCAGATGATGCACCGCCGTGGCGGCGACCTCTCCGGCGGCCAGCAGCAGCAACTGGCGATCGGCCGGGCGCTGGCGATGGGCCCGTCGCTGCTCATCCTCGACGAGCCGACCGAGGGCATCCAGCCGTCGATCATCAAGGACATCGAGCGCGCCATCCGCATGCTCGCCGAAACCGGCGAAATGGCCATCCTGCTGGTCGAGCAGTACTACGACTTCGCCGAATCGCTGGCCGACCAGTACCTGCTGATGGAACGCGGTGAATTCATCATGCGCGGGCGCGGCGAGACCATGCCGCAGGACGGGGTGCGCGAGGCGCTGGCGGTGTGAGGCGAAAGCGCCGTCCGGCAGCGGACGGCGCCAGCCGGTCAGACGGCGAAGCGGCTGACCGTGCCCTGCATGCCGGTGGCGGTGTCGAGCAGTTCGTGCGCGGCGCGCGAGGTGCGGCCGGCCAGGGCTTCGTTCTCCTCCGACAGCCCGGCGATCCGTTCGACGTGGTTGCGGATGCTGTCGGTGGCCACGCCCTGCTCTTCGAGCGCTCCGGAAATCCCGGCGACGACGGCGACGACGCGGGCGGCGCTGTCGCGGATGCGCTGGATCGCCTGCCCCGCCTCGTTGGCCAGCGCGACGCCGTGATCGACCTGGGCGACGCCGTGCTCCATCGTCGTAACCGCCTGCCCCATGCCATCCTGAATGCCCTGGATCATGCCGGCGATCTCGGTGGTGGCGGTCGCCGTCCGCTCGGCCAGCTTGCGCACCTCGTCGGCGACGACGGCGAAGCCGCGCCCGCTCTCGCCGGCGCGCGCCGCCTCGATCGCCGCGTTGAGGGCGAGCAGGTTGGTCTGGTCGGCGATCTCGCGGATCACCTGGACGACCGAGGAAATGCGCGCCGAATCGGCGCCCAGCGCCAGGATGCGCTCGGTCGACTGGCGCACCGTCGCGGCAATTTCCTCCATGCTCGCCACCGCCTTGTGGATCACCGTCGCGCCGTTGGCGCAGGTGTCGTCGGAAGCCTGCGAAATCGCGTGCGCCTCGGCGGCGTCGCTGACCACCTGCGCCATGCTGACGCTCATCTGCTCGGCGGCGCTGGCCACGCCGGCGGTCGCCTCGCTCTGCCCCTGCGAGGTCTGCGCCACCTGGTCGGCCGCTCCCGCCATCGTGCCGGCGTGGCTGGCGATCAGGTCGGCGTTGCGCTGGATCTCGGAAAGCATGCGCCGGAACATCTCGCGCAGGTGGCGGATCGACGCCAGCAGGCTGCTGCGATCAAGTGGATCGACCTCGATGTTGATCCCCAGGTTGCCGGAAGCGACATGGCGGGTGATTTCGCAGGCATAGCGCGGATCGCCGCCGAGCAGGCGGCGCAGGTTGCGGATCACCGAGAAACCGAACAGGCCGACCAGAATGCTGATCAGCAGGATGGACACGGTCAGCTCCCGGTAAGTTGCCGCGATCACCTGAGTGGCTTCCGCTTCGTCCTGGGCATTGCGGGCGTTGGCGAGTTCCACCGTGCGGTCGATGGCGCTCCGATGTTCGGCATAGAACGCCGCCAGTTGCGGCAGCAGGGCTTCGGCGGCGGCGCGCTGGCCAGCCTGCAGCGCGGGAATGAACTGCCCGTCGCGCAGCTCGAGGAAAGCCAGAGCTGGCCGGTAGGCAGCCTCGACCATCTGCGTTTTCAATTCGCCGCTCGGCAACTGCTCGACCCAGAACTGGTGGCGCGTCTCGAATTCGCGACGCAGACGCTGGCTGCGCTCGATCAGGCCGGACAGGGCCGAGGCGTCGGCGCGGTTCATTTCGAGCACCAGCAGGTAGGACTCGACCAGGTATTCGGGTGGCGGCAGGATGTCGGCGATCAGGTCCTTGCCCTGCACCAGGCGCTGGTAGATCGGCCCGCCAACCTGGACTTCGCCCATGCCACGGTAGACCAGCGCCGCGCCCAGCGCGAAAGTGCAGAGGAAAGCCGTCATCAGCAGGTAAAGCTGGAGATTGACGTTGAGTTCGAGTACCCGCCGGAAAAGGTTCAAACGGTGCCACAGCGAGGTCCGCACCACCTGCCCGCCGACCAGGCGGACACCGCCGCGACCCGCCGCCAGATCGGCGTAGAGCGCGCTCGCGGCGTCGATCTGCTGACGCGTCGGCCGCGTTCGCATCGAGGTGTAACCAACCACCTTGCCGTCCTGCTCGACCGGTGCGACGTGCGCGTTGACCCAGTAGTGATCGCCGTTCTTGCAGCGGTTCTTGACCAGCCCGTTCCACGGCTTGCCCCGTTTCAGCGTCTGCCAGAGGTCGGCAAAGGCCGCCACCGGCATTTCCGGGTGGCGGACGATGTTGTGGCTCTGGCCGAGCAGTTCGCTCTCGGTGAAGCCGGAAATGGCGACGAAATCGGCATTGACGTAGGTGATGATGCCGCGCAGGTCGGTCTTGCTGACGATGGTCGTCCCTTCGTCCATGACGACGTCGCGGTGGGTGATCGGCAGATTGGTTTTCATGGTTCCGGCCCGCGCCGCGCCCGTGGCCAGGAAAGCGACGGCGTTTTGGGCAATAAAGGTGACGGCGTGGCGATGCAAGAAACACGCCTATTACGAAAGTAATAAAAACCCCATCGGACGCGGGCTGTTACCTGACCCGGAAACGAAATATCGCGTTTCCCGGCGCCAGCCCGCCGGCCCCCGTCGTGGTGCATGCACCAGGCCAAGGCAGGCGGCGAGACAACGCACCAAGACGGGGTGCGGCCGGCCGTCTAAACCTAAGTCTAATTTCGGCGCCGGACGCTTCCGGCTAACTTCTCTCCCACCGGCGATGCTCCACCAGGAGGCCGCCAGCGCGGGGCGACGACGATCGCCCGGGTCCGGGGTTGCAAGACTCCGGTTCATACAGCAAGGAGACAAAAATCATGGCAGTACTCAACAGAATGGACTGGTACGACCTGGCCAGAAACACCAACTGGACGCCGTCGTACGTGACCGAGGATGAACTGTTCCCGCCCAAGCTGGCCGGCGAATTCGGCCTGCCGCTGAGCGCCTGGGAAAGCTACGACGAACCCTACAAGCAGACCTACCCGGAATACGTCAAGGTGCAGCGCGACAAGGACGCCGGCGCCTACTCGGTGAAGGCCGCGCTGGAACGCAGCCGCATCTTCGAAAACGCCGATCCGGGCTGGAAGTCGGTGATGAAGGCGCACTACGGTGCCATCGCCCGCGGCGAATACGCCGCCGCCTCGGCCGAAGCGCGGATGATGCGTTTCTCCAAGGCGCCGGGCATGCGCAACATGTCGACGCTCGGCTGTCTCGATGAAATCCGCCACGGCCAGATGCAGCTCTACTTCCCGCACGAGCACGTCGCGAAGGACCGCCAGATGGACTGGGCCTTCAAGGCCTACGACACCAACGAGTGGGCGATGATCGCGGCGCGTCACTTCTTCGACGACATCATGATGACGCGCGACGCGATCAGCGTCTCGATCATGCTCACCTTCAGCTTCGAGACCGGCTTCACCAACATGCAGTTCCTCGGGCTGGCCGCCGACGCCGCCGAAGCCGGCGACCACACCTTCGCCAACCTGATCTCCAGCATCCAGACCGACGAATCGCGCCACGCCCAGATCGGCGGCCCGGCCTTGAAGGTGCTGATCGAGAACGGCCACAAGGCGGAAGCGCAGAAGCGCGTGGACATCGCCGTCTGGGGTGCCTGGAAGCTGTTCTCGGTGCTGACCGGGCCGATCATGGACTACTACACGCCGCTTGAGCACCGCAAGCAGTCGTTCAAGGAGTTCATGGAAGAGTGGATCGTCGCCCAGTTCGAGCGCGCGCTGACCGACATGGGCCTCGACCTGCCCTGGTACTGGGACATCTTCCTCAAGGACATCAGCCAGACCCACCACGGCATGCACCTCGGCTCCTACTTCTGGCGGCCAACCCTGTGGTGGAACCCGGCCGCCGGCGTCACCCCGGACGAGCGCGCCTGGCTGGAAGCCAAGTACCCCGGCTGGAACGACACCTGGGGCCAGTGCTGGGACGTCTTCATCGACAACGTCGTCGACGGCCGGATGGACAAGGCCTACCCGGAAACCCTGCCCTACGTCTGCAACATGTGCCAGCTGCCGATCCTCGGCACGCCGGGCAAGGGCTGGAACGTCAAGGACTACCCGCTGGAATACAACGGCCGCCTCTACCACTTCGGTTCCGAGGTCGACCGCTGGGTCTTCGAGCAGGAGCCGGAGCGCTACGCCGGCCACCTCTCGATCGTCGACCGCTTCCTGGCCGGCATGATCCAGCCGATGGACCTCGGCGGCGCGCTGCAGTACATGAATCTGGCCCCCGGCGAGATCGGCGACGACGCCCACAACTACGCCTGGGCCGAGGTCTATCGCGCCCTGCGCGCCAGCAAGAAGGCGAGCTGACGCCGCCGTACCCCGAACGGCGCCGCCGCTGACGGCGGCGCCTGCAAAAAAACAGGAGACAAGACAAATGGCCTTATTCCCCCTGACCTCGAACTTCGAGGGCGATTTCGTGCTGCAACTGGTTGCCGTCGATTCCGAGAACACCATGGACGAGGTGGCCGCCGCGGCCGCCGTGCATTCCGTCGGCCGCCGCGTGCGCGCCCGCCCGGACTGCATCATGCGTGTCCGCCGGCAGGACGCGACGGAGTTCCTGCCGCGCACGATGAAGGTGTCCGAGTCCGGCCTCAAGCCGACCGAAACCATCGAAATCATTTGGGAACCGGCGCGTCACTGAGCGCCTCCGAAAAATAAAAAAACGGAGAGAGACATGAGTTTCACCAAGGTCTGCACGGTCGACGACCTGTGGGAAGGCGAGATGGAAGCATTTTCGGTCAATGGCCACGAGGTGCTGCTGGTCTGCGCCGAAGGCGGCGCGGTCAAGGCCTTCCAGGGCATGTGCCCGCACCAGGACATCTCGCTGGCGGAAGGCAAGTTCGACGGCGAGAAGATCATCTGCCGCGCCCACCTCTGGCAGTTCGCCGCCTGCAACGGCAAGGGCATCAACCCGGCCGACTGCGCGCTGGCCGAATACCCGGTGCAAGTGGAAGGCGACGACATCCTGGTCAAGACCGAGGGCGTCACGCCGCTGTTCGCCCACACCTGAGCGCCGGCGATGAACCCGATCCAGTGGTTGAAAGACCTTTTCAGGCCGGCCGCCGTCGCGGCGGCGGCCAAACCGAACGAGGAGAAGACAATGAATGCAGCAACGACGGGGCAGGCCTACCACAACAACCTGGTCGGCCCGGTGATGCGCGCCGGCGACCTGGCCCAGGCGGTGATCGAAGCGGCGCGGGTGGACAACCCGGGCAAGGAGATCTTCGTCGATGACAAGCGCGCCTACATCCGCATCCACGCCGAACAGGAAATGATCCTGCGCCAGCAAACCATCGAGGAAGAACTCGGCCGGCCGTTCCGCATGAACGACCTGGAAGTGGACCTGAGTTCCTTCGCCGGCCAGATCGAAAGCCAGGACCAGGCGGTGCGCTTCTATTTCGCCAAGAAGCTCTGAGCGCCCCCGGCACACCCCAACCGAAAAGAATACGAGGAGACCCACCATGTCCGACACCCAAACGCTGAAGCCGCTCAAGACCTGGAGCCATCTCGCCGCCCGCCGCCGCAAGCCGAGCGAGTACGAGATCGTCAGCGCCAACCTGCACTACAACGACAAGCGCCCGGATTCGCCCTACGAGCTCGATCCGAACATGTTCATGAACCAGTGGTACAAGAAGAACACCTTCGGCACCGCGCTCAAGCACGCCGACTGGAACGCCTTCCGCGACCCGGACGAAGTCGTCTACCGCACCTACAACATGATGCAGGACGGCCAGGAAACCTACGTCTTCGGCCTGTTCGACCAGTTCAACCAGCGCGAGCATGACAAGGCGCTCGACCCGCGCTGGGCCGGTTCGCTGGCCCGCTACTACACGCCGGCCCGCTACCTCTTCCATACCGTGCAGATGGCGTCAGCCTACGTCGGCCAGGTGTCGCCGGCCAGCACCATCACCAACTGCAACTACTTCCAGATGGCCGACAGCCTGCGCTGGGTCAGCCACACCGCCTACCGCACCAAGGAACTGTCGCTCGCCTTCGCCGACAAGGGCTTCGCCGCCGACGAGCGGCGCTACTGGGAAACTGACCCGGTCTGGCAGGGCTTCCGCGAACTGATGGAAAAGACGCTGACGGTCTGGGATTGGGGCGAGGCGATCGTCGTCCTCAACCTGGTCGCCAAGCCGGCGATCGAGGAAAGCGTCCTGCGCAAGCTGGGCGAAGCGGCCCGCCACAACGGCGACACCCTGCTCGGCCTGCTCACCGATGCGCAATTGCTCGATTCCGCCCGTCACCGCCGCTGGCTGGCCAGCTTCGTGCGCATGGCGCTGGAAACCCCGGGCAACCTGGAAACCCTGCAGGGCTGGATCGCCAAGTGGGAACCGCTCGCCGACCGCGCCATCGACGCCTACTGCGCGCTGCTGCCCGACGTCGCCGACGCCGCCGCCTCGGCCAAAGCGGCGACGCGCGAGTTCCGCCGTTCGCTCGGGCTCTGAACGCCCGCCCCTGACCTGCCGCACCGGGACGCCACGGCGTCCCGGGCGAGCGTCTTCGTGAGCAAGAAAGCATGAGCGACCAGGCAACAATCACCAACCGCAAGGACGGCAGCATCTTCGCGCAGGCGGCCGACGACAGCATCCTGCGCGCCGCCCTGCGCGCCGGCGTCGGGCTGGCCTACGAATGCAATTCCGGCGGCTGCGGCGGCTGCAAGTTCGAGCTGCTGGAGGGCGAAATCGATACCCTTTGGCCGGACGCCCCCGGCCTCAGCGAGCGCGACCGCCGGCGCGGCCGCCACCTCGCCTGCCAGTGCCGGGCCTGCGGTCCGATCACGATCGCTGCGCCGACCGCCGCCGAATACGTGCCGCTGCTGGCGCCGCGCCGGCAGAGCGCGCAACTGGCGATGCTGCGCGACATCACCCACGACATCCGCGAATTCCGCTTCGTCAGCGATGGCCCGGCCGATTTCCTGCCCGGCCAGTACGCGATGCTGGAGCTGCCGGGGGTCACCGGATCGCGCGCCTACTCGATGGCCAACACGCCGAACGAGCAGCGCGAGTGGCACTTCCAGGTCCGTCGCGTGCCGCACGGCCAGGGTACCCACGTGCTCTTCGACCAGTTGGCGGTGGGCGACCGCATCGGTCTCGACGGCCCCTTCGGCATGGCCTGGCTGCGCACCGCGTCGCTGCGCGACATCGTCTGCGTCGCCGGCGGTTCCGGGCTGGCGCCGATGCTGTCGATCGCCCGCGGTGCGGTCGACGCCGGCCTGCTCGGCGAACGCACGCTGTACTTCTTCTACGGCGCCCGCACGCCGCGCGACGTCTGCGGCGGCGACCTGCTCGCCAAGCTCGGCGCCGGCGAGCGCATCCGCTTCATCCCGGTGGTTTCGCTGCCCGGCGACGACGGCGCCTGGCGCGGCGCCACCGGCTACGTGCACGACCAGTTGCTGCCGCAACTGCCGGCGCGGCTCGCCCACTACGAGTTCTATTTCGCCGGGCCGCCGCCGATGACCTCGGCGCTGCAGGAACTGCTGATGGTCGGCCATCAGGTGCCGTTCGAACAGATTCATTTCGACCGTTTCTTCTGACGCGGTCACCGGGGGTTTGCCGCAACAGGCAAAAACAACAAACGACAAGAGGAGAAAAAACATGATCCAACAGAAACTGGCTGCCGGCCTCGCCGGCACGGCCCTGGCAATCTGCGGCCAGGCCGCCTGGGCGACCGACGTCTTCCGGCTCGAAGGCATCGGCGCCGTCTCGCGCGCCATGGGCGGCACCGCCGTCGCCCACGACGTCGGCCCCGGCGGCATGCTGACCAACCCGGCGACGCTGTCGCTGATGCCGGGCGAACAGCAGGCGATGGTCGGCTTCGACCTGGTGACCACCGACATCGAGGTCCGCGACGAGGCCACCGGCGCCAAGGCGCATTCCGGCACGCACAGCAGGAACCGCGGCCCCTACGTCGCGCCGCAGGCAGCGTACAGCCGGCGCCTCGGCGACTTCGTCGTCGGCGTCGGCGCCTTCGCCCAGGGCGGGCTGGGCACCGAGTACGGCAGCCGCAGCTTCCTGTCCAACGGCACCGGCGGCGCGCCGACCGGGCTCGAGAACTCCAGCCGCCTGCTCGTCCTCGACATCCCGCTCGCCGCCAGCTATCGCGTTTCCGAGGCGCTGACCGTCGGCGCCAGCCTCGACGCCATGTGGCAGGGGCTCAACCTCGACCTGCTGCTCGGCGCCGATCAGGTCGGCAGCCTGATCGCCGGCGGCCGCGCGACCGGCGCCCTGGTGCCGGTGCTGGGCGGCATCCCGGCGCTGCAGGGGGCGCATTTCAGCCTGACCAAGAACAAGTGGCTGGGCAGCGGCGTCGACGCCTGGGGCTTCGCCGGCCGCCTCGGCATGCTCTACCAGGCAAGCCCGGCAACCCGCCTGGGCGCCGCCTACACGGTCAAGAGCAAGATCGACGACCTGCAGGGCTCGGCAACGTTGACCGCCGTTTCCGGACTGGCCGGGCAGATTCCGCTGGCTGGCAAGATCAAGCTCAAGGATTTCCAGATGCCGGCTCGCCTCGATCTCGGCCTGCATCACCGGCTGACGCCGCAATGGGAAGTCGCCGCCGACCTGTCGCGGGTGTTCTGGAAGGACGTCATGAAGGACATCAAGGTGGCCTTCGTGGCCAACGCCGGCGGCGACCTCAACATCCTGCTGCCGCAGAACTACAAGGACCAGACCGTCTTCGCCCTCGGCACCGCCTACGCGCTGACACCGCAATGGACGCTGCGCGCCGGCGCCCGCGTTGCCTCGCAGGCGCTGCGCGGCAACACGCTGTTCGCGGTGATCCCGGCGACGCCGACCAGGCACCTGTCGCTCGGCTTCACCTACGCCTTCTCGCCAAGCAGCAAGATCGACTTCGCCTGGTCCCACGCGCTGCGCGAAAAGATGTCCAACCGCAGCCTGCCGAACACCTCGGACCCGATCACCGTCGCGCATTCCCAGGACAACGCGACGCTCAACTACACCCTCAGTTTCTGATCAAGCCCCAGCCCCATCCCTCCTTCGGGGCTTTTCAAGCGAGGCTTGCCTCGCTTTTTTTTCCAGAGTGTTGGATGCTTCATTTCCGTTAGTCCTTGCAATGCGTTCATGGCCAATATCACCGATCCGGGAAGACCCGCCAGGGAGGCGCCCGTGAAGGGCGTCGAACTGTCGGCCGACGACCCCCTCGATGTCCGGCGCCAGAAGCTGGCGCGGATCATCCTCGATTCGATGTACCAGTTCCTCGGCCTGCTCGACGTCGACGGCAGGGTCATCGAGATCAACCAGGCGGCGCTCGACGGCGCCGGGATCAAGCTCGAGGAAGTGGTCGGCAAGCCGTTCTGGGAAGCCCGCTGGTGGGCGCTGTCGGCGGCCACCCAGGAACGGGTGCGGACGATGGTGGCGGAAGCGGCGAGCGGCCAGTTCGTGCGCTGCGACATCGAGATCTACGGCGAATCGGGCGGCCGCCGGACGATCGTCGTCGACTTCTCGCTGACGCCGATCTTCGACGACAGCGGACGGGTCGCCTTCCTGCTGCCGGAAGGCCGCAACATCTCGGAAAAGATCGCCATCGAGGCCGAACTGACCCGCCGCAACAACGAGGTGCACGCCGCGCTGGAGAAGCTGCGGGCGCTCGACGGCTTCAAGACCAAGTTCTTCGCCAACGTCAGCCACGAGCTGCGCACCCCGCTGACACTGATCCTCGGCCCGGTGAACCAGTTGCTGCACGAGGCGGGCCGTAGCGAGCGCGAGCAGTCGCGGCTGCTGACGATCAAGCGCAACGCCCAGGCGCTGCTGCAGCAGGTCAACGATCTGCTCGACCTGGCCCGCATCGACGCCGGCGAGATGCCGCTGGTGTATGTCTGCGCCGACATCGTGGACCTGGTGCGCGAGGTCGCCGCCGGCTTCGACGCCGCCGCCGAGGAACGCGGCATCGCGCTGAGCTTTGCCGGCGCCGAGGAAATCTACGCCGACATCGACCGCGCCAAGTTCGCCCGCGTCGTCACCAACCTGCTCTCCAACGCCTTCAAGTTCACGCCGCGCGGCGGGCGCATCCGCTGCACCTTCGAGCGCCTGCCCGGCGACCGCCTGCTGCTCGGCATCCAGGACAACGGCCCGGGCATCCCCGACGCGCTGAAAGGCCAGGTCTTCGACCGCTACGCGCAGGGCGCCGAGGAGCTGTCGGCCAAGGGCAGCGGGCTCGGGCTCAACATCGTCAAGGAGTTCGTCGAGCTGCATCACGGGACGATTTCGCTGCTCGACGCGCCGGAGCGCGGCGCCCTGTTCCAGATCGAACTGCCCTTGCGCGCGCCGGCCGGCGCCTACGTCAGGAGCCGCGACGCGGGCTGGACGCCGGCCCTGCCGGCGATCGAGCTGCCGCGCCAGTTCGACGCCCCGCGCCGCCCGGAAAACGCCGGCCAGCCGCGCGTCGTGATCGCCGAGGACAACCCCGACCTGCGCCAGTTCCTGCACGACGTGCTGGCCGACGACTACCAGGTGACGCTGGTCGAGAACGGCGGGCTGGCGCTCGACCTGGTCTGCGCCGAGCCGCCCGACCTGGTGATCACCGACCTGATGATGCCGGAGATGGACGGCGAGCAGTTAATCCACGAACTGCGCCGCCGCCAGACCTCGCACATCCCGGTCCTGGTGCTTTCGGCGCGCGCCGACGACGCGCTGCGCGAGACGCTGCTCGAAGGCTTCGTCCAGGACTACCTGACCAAGCCCTTCTCGCCGCAGGAGCTGCGCGCCCGCGTGCGCAACCTGGTGATCGTCAAGCGCAGCGTGGACATCCTGCAGAAGGAGCTGAACTCGCAGGCCTCCGACATCAGCGAGCTGATGCTCGGCCTGATCGCCAGCCGCAAGTCGATGCAGGAAGGCATGCGCGCGCTGCAGGTTTCCGAGCGCCGTTGGCAAGGCTTCTACGAGAACACCGCGGTCGGCATCGCGCTGGCCGACGCCGACGGCCGGATCATGAAGGCCAACCCGGCGCTGCAGCGGATGCTCGGCTACGACGCGCGGGAAATCGTCGGCCTCTCCTTCGTCGATATTTCCGACGACGCCGACAAGGCGGCGACGCGCGACAACGTGCTCGGCCTGCTCACCGGCAACCACGGCAGCTACCAGTTGCAGAAACGCTACGAGCGGCGCGACGGCAGCCATCTGTGGGCCAAGGTCTGCGCCTCGGTGATCCCCGAGGTGGACAAGGAAGGCCCGCGCGTCGCCGTCATCGTCGAGGACCTGACCGCCCAGAAGAGCGCCGAGGACGCGCTCGCCCGGACGCAGACCGACCTCGCCCGGGTGTCGCGGCTGACGACGATGGGCGAACTGGTGGCGTCGATCGCCCACGAGGTCAACCAACCGCTCGCCGCCATCGTCACCAACAGCCACGCCGCGCTGCGCTGGCTGGAGCGCCCGGAGCCGGACACCCAGGAAGTGGTCGCCGCGCTGCAGCGCGTGCATCGCGACGCCGTCCATGCCGGCAACGTGATCACCCGCATCCGCGGCTTCCTCAGGAAGGGCGACCTGAAACGCCAGGCGATCGACGTCCCGGCGATGCTCGACGTCCTGCTGCAGATGCTGCGCCGGCCGCTGACCGAGGCGGCGGTCGGTTGCGAAGTCCGCATCGCGGCACCGCTGCCGCCGCTGTGCGGCGACCAGGTGCAGTTGCAGCAGGTCATCCTCAACCTCCTGGTCAACGCCATCGACGCCCTGCGCAACCAGGACGCCAGCGACCGCCGCATCGTCGTCGAGGTTGCCGGCGACGCTGGCGGCGGCGTCGAATTCGCGGTCGCCGACAACGGCCCCGGCGTCCCCCCCGGGCAGGCGGCGACCATCTTCGAAGCCTTCTATTCGACCAAGAGCGACGGCCTCGGCATGGGCCTGGCGATCAGCCGCTCTATCGTCGACAACCACGGCGGCAAGCTCTGGCTGGAAAGCCCGGCGGCCGGGGGTTCGCGCTTCGTCTTCCTGATCCCGGCCAGCCCCCGATGAAACCTGCCCTCGACACCTCGCCCACCGTTTACATCGTCGACGACGACGCGTCGATCCGCGAATCGCTGAGCAGCCTGATCCGCGCCGAAGGCATGAAGGTCGAGGTCTATGCCTCGCCGCTCGACTTCCTGGCGCTCGACCGGCTGAAGGACTTTTCCTGCCTCGTCCTCGACGTCCGCATGCCCGGCATCGACGGCCTGTCGCTGCAGGACGAGCTGGCGCGGCGCGGCTGGACGCTGCCGATCATCTTCATCACCGGCCACGGCGACGTCCCCGACGCGGTGCGGGCGATGAAGGCCGGCGCCATCGACTTCCTGAAAAAGCCGTTCGAGGACTTCGCCCTGCTGCACGCCATCACCTCGGCGCTGTCCAACGTCAGCAGCGCCTTCCACAAGCGCCTGGAAACCGAGGAACTGCAGGCCCGCTACGACCAGCTGACGCCGCGCGAGAAGGAAGTGCTGCTGCAGGTGATCCAGGGCCGCGCCAACAAGGTGATCGCCCTCGAACTCGGCATTTCGGAAAGCACGATCAAGGTGCACCGGCACAACGTGATGAACAAGATGCGCTTCCGCTCGCTGCCCGAACTGACGCTGGCGATGCAGCGCCTGCTGCCGCAGTGAGGCACGGCGGCGGCGACGCACTTTTTTGAGCGGCGAGTGGAATAATCGGCCGGGGTTTTCCGTACACCCAGTTACCCCAACCCGAAACGGAGAACCGACATGAAAACCCTCCCGACCGCCGCCGCCCTGCTCCTGGCCGCCGCCCTCACCGCTTGCGCCGGCAACGCCGCGCGCCCCGCCATGGTCAGCGGCGACGTACTGACCGGCAGCAACGGCATGACCCTCTACACCTTCGACAAGGATGTCGCCGGCAGCGGCAAGAGCGTCTGCAACGGCCCCTGCGCCAACAACTGGCCGCCGCTCTACGCCGCCGACGGCGACACCGCCAGCGGCGACTACAGCATCGTCAACCGCGACGACGGCAGGAAGCAATGGGCCTTCCGCGGCAAGCCGCTGTACTACTGGGTCAAGGACCAGAAGCCCGGCGAGCGCAGCGGCGACGGCTTCAACAAGGTCTGGCGCGTCGCCCGGCCCTGAGCCCTGAGCCCTGAACCTTGAGCCAGCTCGACAGCCAGGCCCTGCTCGCCGAACTACCCCGCCTGCGCCGCTATGCGCGGGCGCTGGTGGGCGACCGGGCAGGCGCCGACGACCTCGTCCAGGACACCCTGGAACGGGCCTGGGCAAACGCCACCCAATGGCGCCCCGGCAACGCGCTGCGGCCCTGGCTGTTCGGCATCATGCACAACCTGCGCATCGACCAGTACCGGAGCAGCGTGCCGCCGCTCTATCCGCTCGACGACGCCGCCGAAGTCGCCACCCGCGCCACGCAGGACGACCGCCTCGACGTGCTGGCGCTCGACGCCGCGCTCGCCCGCCTGCCGGAAGAACAGCGCCAGGTACTGCTGCTGGTTTCGCTGGAAGAGATGAGCTACGGCGAAGTCGCCACCACCCTGGGCATCCCGCCCGGTACCGTCATGTCGCGCCTGGCGCGCGGCCGCGAACGCCTGCGCCAGTTGCTCGACGAACCCCAACCCAGCCCCCGCCTGCGAGTCGTCAAATGAATACCCCGGTCGTCAGCGAAACCGAACTGCATGCCTACCTGGACGGCGAACTGTCGCCCGAGCGGATGGCCGAGGTCGCCGCGCACCTGCGCGACGATCCGCAGGCCGCCGCCCGCCTGGCCCACTACGAAACCCAGCGGCAGGCCCTGCACGCAGCCTTCGACCCGCTGCTCGACGAACCCCTGCCGCCCGCCCTGAGCCGCCTCACCGCCGCCCCGGCGGCCAACGCAGCGCTCTGGCAACGCTGGCGCCTGCCGCAACTGGCCGCCGGCATCGCCCTCCTACTACTCGGCGCCAGCGCCGGCTGGCTCGGCCACGCCCGCTGGCAACCCGAGCCGACGCTGGCCGGCCTGCCCGAACTGTCGCGCCGCGCCGCCGTCGCCCACGTCGTCTACAGCCCCGACCCGCGCCGCCCGGTGGAAATCGCCGCCGACCAGGAAGACCTGCTGGTGCGCTGGTTATCGAAGCGCCTGGGCAGCGCCGTGCGCGTCCCCCACCTGGGCAACCAGGGCTTTAGCCTGGTCGGCGGCCGCCTGCTCCCCGGCGGCAGCGGCCCGGTCGCCCAGTTCATGTACCAGGCGGCAAACGGCGAACGCCTCACCCTCTACCTCTCCGGCGAATTCTCCGGCAAACCCGAAACCGGCTTCCGCTTCGCCCGCGAAGGCGAGGTCAACGTCTTCTACTGGATCGACGGTCGCTTCGGCTACGCCCTCTCCGGCGGCATCGACAAGCCCCAACTCGCCCGCGTGGCGACGGCGGTGTATGACCAGTTGGGAACGCCGTGATCGGACGAGGCGGACGCTGCCCGGACTAAAACCAAGTGCTACGGAAAGCAGGGGGACGTCGGCACCTGGCCAGTTCAGCCACTCGTTGGCCCCCCCAAGGCTTTTCCTGATCGGATCCGAACTTTGAACGGCTGGTTACAGTCACGCACAATGAATGCGGGCTGTCGGCCAATTGCTGCCGTACCCATTCGACAGACCAGCCATTCAAACGACTGCTTCGTTTTGATTCCCGCCCGGCAGCGTTCTAACGGCTGGTATTGTTGAAGTTGTAGACATTGATTCAGCGAAGTGCCTGAGTACCTTCGTTAGCGGTGAACGACGGCCTTTGCCAGCCATCTTGAAAGCAATCGTGGTGTGCCTATCTGGAATAAAATTGATCGCATCTGCTCTGAAAGGAATTGGTATGAGGACATTATTAGAATTAGGGATCACCCCGGCAGACCGAGAGCAGCTACTTCGAGGTCTCCATGAAGGGAAGTACAACTTGCTGCTGGGGGCTGGCGCGAGCTATGGCTGTAAAGGGGGAGACGGGGTTGAACTGAGAGATGGAGCTACGCTTTCACAGCAGATCGCCAAAGATTTCAACCTCAAGCTTAACGCGGACGAGGCCAAGAAACTTCCCCTGACATACGAGGAGGCCGAGAACGTCGATAAGGATCGATTTCGGCGTTGGTTACGGGCTCGTTTCATTGGCTGCACACCCACTTGGCAACAGGTGATCTTCCGCATCCAATGGGAGCGAATCTGGACATTTAATATTGACGATGTTCTGACTAATGCCTTTGAACTTGATAAAAACGAGAGCATTTTTTCGGATGTAGCACCCTTTGACTGGAAGGAACAGGTCACGCCCCTTGAAGGCACCCCGAATAAGCAACAGATGATTTATCTCCACGGGCGAGCGTCGGATCTCGGTGGTCCGCTTGATGGCCTAGTCTTTTCTATACCTGAATACACAAATGCTACTCGTAGTGCTAAACAGTGGCATGCCAGCTTCCAAACGCACTACCTTGAGGATCCTTTCATCGTTTGTGGAGCTTCGCTGGTCGAGGAAGTTGATATATCAGAAGCCATCCGCTCTAAGAATTATTCACGTGCCATCGGGTTTCCGTCATTCATTGTTTCGCATAGTTTGGACGAAGGTCAGAAGGACAGAATGCATCGTTTCAATCTTGTTCCCGTTGTCTGTCCACTTGAAGAATTCTTCTCTATCGTTTTAAGCGAGCTTAACGAGTATCGCAGGACAGCCGACGCTGTATCTTCAAGGCTAAAACCGGACACATTCGCACGATTCCTTTCTCAGTTCCGACGATTTGATACTAAAGATTCTTCTACGCTAGCAATCAAGGGAACTGATTTCTACGGTGGCGACGAGCCAACATGGAAAGATATTCTTGATAATCTTGACGCATCTTTCACGGCAACTGAAAAGGCCGCAGCCATTCTTGATCGGAATACCATGCGGTACGCAGTACTCTTACACGGAGACGACGTATCTGGAAAGTCGGTTGCACTTCTTCGAATTGCTCGAGAAGCCCTTCGCAAAGGATTCAGGCCATTCTGGTTTCGCCACGAGGATGGTATTGGCGCTGAGGTTGTTGCTGACTACCTTTCTGTCGATGACAAAGCAATTCTATTTGTCGACGATGCAGCGAACTACCTAGAAGCAATCGGCAAGACGTTACAGTATGCCAAATCCAGTGGCAAACCAGCCAGAATCTTCCTTTCGCTCCGAAGCTCGCGGCTACGTGGATTCAGGATTGATGTCGCCGACGAGTTTCGCCATGAGTTCCGATTAGATTCACTTCGTCCGAGAGACATCGTTCATTTAGTGCAGCGGCGCCGCCGAGCTTCTCGATTGGGTAATCATTTTGGAAAATCTGATTCAAAAATCATTAAAGATCTTACCGAAACCTGCAAGTCGCAACTCTTGGAATGTATTTCCTATATTGAATTTTCAGAACCTATGCAGCAGCGGGTTCGGAAGATTGCCCTTGCTGCGCTTAATGCCCAAAGCCAGAGAGAATTCGTCGCACGTGTTGCGTGTGTTCACCGTTTCGGCTTCTCCCTACCTCTTCGTGCAGCGTTAGCGTCTAGCGGTCTCCAGTTCGGCGCCTTTAAGGATGTTTTAAGCGAACACTTGATGGCTCACGGTATTTTAGTTCGAGACTACACGGGCCTTCGCCTTAGGCATCGCATTTTGAGCAAATACATTTGGAGCGACTTGTTCTCCGTGGATGAGCGTTACCAAGCCATGTCATCGGTAGTGCAGGCTTTAGCACCTCTCGTTAATCCGGCTGTAATCCGTGCAAAAGGAATCGAACATCTAATCCTTCGCGAGGTTCTGGATCAAGAGCAGGTTTCCTTGAGTACGGGCAGTCGGGCTCTGAAGTTTTACGAGGAACACGAGCCTGATTTGGGCTGGAGTTCACGGTACTGGGATCAACGCGCACTTCTCGAGTCAAAAATTGATGGACACTTTTCAAAGGCGTACTCATACTCGCAGAAGGCAATTTCTCTTGAGCGGCATCCATTCGCATACACCAGTTTGGGAACGATATGCATGACTCACTCCACAAGAATTGTGGATGGGAATCGAATGGAAGCTATGAAGTACTTTTACGAAGGAGAGGAAGCGCTCAGTACAGCTTTGAAACTGACAGATGAAGGCAAAGCTTATGAACATCCGTTTGTAAAATTTTTTGCTTCCGCGGCGCAGATGTTCCGGAAGCTAAATCCCCGCGATACGGAGTTCGATGCCATTCTGCAACTGTTTCGAGTTTGGATTCAACGGGCAAAGGACTCTCCCGCGTTCGCGACTTCGTTTGGACAAAAACGTTTGCGTGAAATGCAGGCATTAGAGCTGAAGCAAGCTATGCGCGCTCGACGTGATGCCTAATATGCCTTGCGGGAACAGTCATACGTGCTCAAGGGGTCGAATATCGAGTTCTCATGGACAATAATCTGCGCGGTTACCTGCCGTACAACACATGAAGGCGCGACTGGCGGCTTTGGGTCGGGAGCACGCATTCGCCGAACAGAATGCTGCCGTTCAAGACCAATCCTTGATGAGCGGCAGGTAACCGTCACATTGCCTGACCGATTCCGGCCGAGAGGCGAGAGTCAGCGATAGCCCCCCCAATCTTTACGACATTTATATTCCGCAATCGCCAGAATAGCCGCCGTCACGGGGTGGCAATGCCCCGCGACCGCGTCGGCGGGGGCCGGCGTGGGCAGCATCTTCCGTACGCAGGAGGGAAACCATGCACCCGGAAAACGACAACAAGCGTCTGGCGACGCTGACCCTGGCGGCACTCGGCATCGTCTATGGCGACATCGGCACCAGCCCGCTTTACGCGCTCAAGGAAGTCTTCGGCGGCAGCCACCATCCGGTGCCGATCACGCCGGACAACGTGCTCGGCATCCTGTCGCTGTTCCTGTGGTCGCTGATCGTCGTCGTCACGCTGAAGTACGTCGCCTTCATCATGCGCGCCAACAACAAGGGCGAGGGCGGCATCATCGCCTTGATGACGCTGGCGCTGCAGCAGGGGCGGCCGGGTAGCCGCTGGCAGAAGCTGCTGGTCATGCTGGGGCTGTTCGGCGCTGCGCTGTTCTACGGCGACGGCGTGATCACCCCGGCGATTTCGGTGCTGTCGGCGGTCGAGGGGCTGGAGATCATCACCCCGGCGTTTTCGCCCTGGGTGCAGCCGATCGCTCTGCTCATCCTGGTCGGCCTGTTCGTTTTCCAGCGCCGCGGCACGGCCAGCATCGGCGCCCTGTTCGGGCCGGTGATGGTGCTCTGGTTCGCCGTGCTGACGCTGCTCGGCGGCCTGGCGATCGCCGCCCATCCGGCGGTGCTGGCGGCGGTCAATCCGCTGCACGCGCTGGAATTCCTGGCCGGCAACGGCCGCCTCGGTTTCCTCGCGCTGGGCGCGGTGGTGCTCTGCATCACCGGCGCCGAGGCGCTCTACGCCGACATGGGGCACTTCGGGGCGCGACCGATCCGTTACGCCTGGCTGGCTTACGTGATGCCGGCGCTGGTGGTCAATTATTTCGGCCAGGGCGCCCTGCTGCTGGCCGATCCGGCGGCAATCGAGAACCCTTTCTACCTGCTGGCGCCGGACTGGGCGCGCTACCCGCTGGTGCTGCTGGCCACGGCGGCGACGGTGATCGCTTCGCAGGCGGTGATTTCCGGCGCCTTTTCGATCACCCAGCAGGCGATCCAGCTCGGTTACGCGCCGCGCCTGCGCATCCAGCACACGTCGAGCAGCGAGATCGGCCAGATTTACCTGCCGGCGATCAACTGGCTGCTGCTCGCGGCGATCATCGCGCTGGTTGTCGGCTTCGGTTCCTCGTCGCGGCTGGCGGCGGCCTACGGCATCGCCGTCACCGGCACCATGCTGATCACCAACCTGCTCGCCATCGCCGTCGCCGTCCGCCTCTGGCACTGGCACCCGCTGCGCGCCTGCCTGGGCGCCCTGCCCTTCATCGTCATCGACCTCGGCTTCTTCCTCGCCAATTCGACCAAGATTCCGGAGGGCGGCTGGTTCCCGCTGGCCTTCGGGCTGGCCGTGTTCACCCTGCTGACGACCTGGAAGCGCGGCCGCGAACTGCTCGCCCGCCGGCTGGCCGACGACACCATGGAGCTCGTCCCCTTCCTCGCCGCAATCGCCAACAACGGCCCGCAGCGGGTGCCGGGCACGGCGGTCTTCCTGACCACCAACCCGGACAACGTGCCGCACGCGCTGTTGCACAGCCTGAAGCATTACAAGGTGCTGCACGAGCAGGTGGTGATCCTCAGCGTCCGGGTCAGCGAGGTGCCTTTCGTCGCCGCCGAAGAACGCGTCACGGTGCGCCGCCTGGCCGGCGACTTCAGCCAGGTGATCATCCATTACGGTTTCAAGGACGAGCCCGACATCCCGCAGGCGCTGGCACAGTGTGCCGGGCAGGGGCTGAACATCGAGATGATGGAAACCTCGTTCTTCCTCGGCCGCGAAACGCTGATTCCCAAGTTCGGCTCGGGCATGGCCTACTGGCGCGCCCTGCTCTTCGTCGCGCTGTTCCGCAACGCGAGCAGCGCGATGGCCTTCTTCCGGATTCCGTCGAACCGGGTGATCGAACTCGGTTCGCAGGTGGTGCTTTAGCCTCGCCTCAGGCACTCTCCGCCAGGCAGGCGTCGAGGCTGGCGATCCACGCCGCCTTCTGCGTCTCGGTCGCGAAGCTCGCTTCGAAGCTGTTGCGGGCGATGCGGTACCAGGCGGCCTTGTCGAAATGAAAGGCGGCCTGCAGGGCGCGGATGTTGTCGTTGAGGTAGCCGCCGAAATAGGCCGGATCGTCGCTGTTGACGGTGACCCGGGCGCCCGCCGCGAGCAGTTGCGGCAGGGTGTGGCGGGACATTTCCGGGAAGACGCAGAGGCGCAGGTTGGAGAGCGGGCAGACGGTAAGCGGCACGGCCTCGCGCACCAGCCGGTCGACCAGCACCGGGTCTTCGACCGAGCGCACGCCGTGGTCGATGCGCGCCGCGCCGAGCAGGTCGAGCGCTTCGACCACGTAGGCCGGCGGGCCTTCCTCGCCGGCATGGGCGACGACCGGCTTGCCGAGCGCCCGGCAGCGGGCGAACAAACGCTCGAACTTGGCCGGCGGGTGGCCTTTTTCCGACGAATCGAGACCGAAGCCGGCGATCCGGTCGAGCCAGGATTCGGCTTCGGCCAGCGTGGTGAAACCGTCGTCCTCGGAGAGGTGGCGCAGGAAGCAGAGGATCAGGCTGGCGTCGATGCCCCAGCGCGCCCGCCCTTCCTCGATGCCGGCATCGAGCCCTTCGATCACGTCGCCGATCGGGATGCCGCGCGCGGTGTGGGTCTGCGGGTCGAAGAAGATTTCGGCGTGGACGATGTGGTCGGCGGCCGCCCGTTCGAGATAGGCAAGCATCAGGTCGCTGAAGTCTTCCGGCGTGCGCAGGACGTCGGCGCAGGCGTAGTAGAGATCGAGGAAGGACTGCAGGCTGTCGAAATCGTAGGCGGCGGCGAGCGCCGCTTCGTCCGCATAGGGCAAGGTGATGCCGTTGCGGCGGGCGAGCGCGAAGGCGAGCCCGGGTTCGAGCGAGCCTTCGATATGCAGGTGGAGTTCGGCCTTCGGCATGCGGCAGGCGAAGGCCAGCGCGTCATCGGTAGCGGGATTCATCGTTTCGGCTCCGGCAGTGGGGATCGCCACATCCTACCCGAAGCGCCCGTCAGCAGGCCAGCCGGCGGCTCAGGCCGGGCTGGCGAGCGGCATGGCTTCGACTGCTTCGGCTTTCGGGAAACGCAGCGTGAAGGAGAAGATGCTGCCGGCGCCGGCCTGGCTGATGACGTGCATCTCGCCGCCCATCAGGCGCACGAGGCGGTGGCTGATGGCCAGGCCGAGGCCGCTGCCGCCGTACTGCCGGGTCATCGAGTTGTCGCCCTGCTCGAAGGCCAGGAAGATGCGCTCCTGGTCCTTTTCCGGGATGCCGACGCCGGTGTCGCGGACCGCGAAGTGGATGTCGATCGCCGCCGCATCCTCGGCCACCGGGCTGATCAGCAGGTCGATGCCGCCCTCGCTGGTGTAGGTCAGCGCGTTGGCGAGCAGGTTGTGGAGCACCTGTTCGAGACGGACCCGGTCGCCGGACAGGGTCTGCCGCCGCAAGCCGGATGGCAGTTCGAGGCTGAACTTGAGACCCTTGGCGGCGATCTGCTCGGCGACCGATGCCTGCAGGCTGTCGCCGACGCTGCCGAGATCGAAAGGCTGGGCGTCGAGACTGAGCTTGTCTCCCTCCAGGCGGGCGATGTCGAGCACGTTGCTGACCAGGCCGAGCAGGCGGCGGGCAGAGGTTTCGGCGACCTGCAGGTGTTTCAGGCTCTTTTCGTCGCTGGTGCGGCGCATGACCAGCGCCAGCATGCCCAGGATGCCGTGCATCGGCGTCCGCAATTCGTGGCTGGCATTGGCCAGGAAGGCGGTCTTGGCACGGCTGGCGGCTTCCGCCGCTTCCTTGGCGAGCGACAGGTCGCGGGTGCGCAGCTCGACCAGGCGTTCGAGGTCCTGCTGGTAATGTGCGAGTTTTTCCTCGGCCGCCTTGCGCTTGCCGATTTCGAGATGGGTGCCGGCCATCCACAGCGGCTTGCCGTCGCGGTCGCGGGCGGTGACCCGGCCGCGGTCCATGATCCAGACCCAGTGCCCGTCCTTGTGGCGGACCCGGACCTCGCATTCGTAGTGTTCGCAGTCGCCGGCGAAATGCGCGCGCAACTGTTCCGCCGAGCGCTGCGCGTCTTCCGGATGCAACATGGCGTTCCAGGTGTCGATCGTGGTCGGCTGCAACTCGGCCAGGGAATAGCCGAGGATCGCCGCCCAGCGCTCGTTGAAGCGGGTTTCGCCGGTCTGCACGTTCCATTCCCAGGTGCCAACGCCGGTGCCCCAGATGACGCTGGACATCGCCTGGTTCTGTTGGCGCAGTTGCCGCTGCGTCTGCAGCAGGCGGACGTAGAGGATCAGGACCAGTAACAAGCCGCCGGCGATGGTCAGCAGTTCTCCGCGGTACTGGCTGACGATGTCGGCCAACGTCACTTCGTGCTGCACGTCGAAGGGCGGCATGCGCAGGCTGCGCAGCAGATCGACGACCGGCGCGTAATCGACGGGAACGACGAAGCCCTGGACCTTCATCTCCGCCAGGAGGCCGGGCGAGTCATGCAGGGTCAGCAAGGCCGCCGCGACATGCCCCGCAAGATCGGCATCGACGTGATACAGCGCGGCAAACGGCCATTCCGGATAGAGGCGCGTCGACAAGCCAAGCGGAAAGGACGGCAGGCGCTGGAGATTGACGATCCGTAGCCGATTCTCGGCGAGCCGGCCTTCGGCAACCAGTTTCTCGAGCACCCCGGTACGCACGAAACCGACTTCGGCTCTACCGTCGAGCACCGCCGCGACCACCTTGTCGTGCGGCGCCCCGGTCAGCACCATCTGCTCGCGGCCTGGCAGCGGCAGGCCGCTTTCCTTCAGTTCGTAGGCCTGGATCTGGTAACCGCCGAGCGATTCGCTATCGACAGCGGCGATCTTGCGGCCGCTCAGATCGGCCAACGTGCGTACCGGTGTATCGGCGCGAGTGATGATGACGCCGCCGAAAGTCGCCAGGCTGGTGCCGCCTGGACCGCTGTTGAGCAGGGTAGCGATCGGCGACGACAAGGAGAATTTCCGGCTGAGCAGTACGTAGTGGCCGGGATTGGTGAGCACGAAATCGAGCTGGCGGGCGGCCACCGCGGCGTTGAGTTCGGGATAGGTAAAGACCTGCACCTCGAATTTCCGTTCCGGCATCTTCGCCTGCAATGCCGCCGCCAGCGGCTGCCATTGCTCCAGCGTCTGCGGCTTGGGACGGAAAGACAGGACGCCGATCCTGACCACATCGTCGGCGACTACCGGCAGCGCGCTCAGCAGTGTGAGCAGCAGAAAAGCGAAACAGCGAAACGGAAACATTGCAGTCATCATGAATCGAGCTGTTTCACATGCTACTTTGGTAATAAGCGGGCCGTTTGACAAATATCAAAACTGACAAGCTTCCTTGCCCAGGCTCAGGCAAAATGCGGCAAACATTCTGGAGCGCGAGACAGTCATGGACGAATTCATGCAGGCAGCCATCGACGAGGCACGACAAGGACTGGCCGAAGGCGGCATCCCGATCGGTTCGGTGATCGTGCACGACGGGCGGATCATCGGCCGCGGCCACAATCGCCGGGTGCAGCAGGGCAGCGCCATCCGGCACGGCGAAATGGACGCCTTCGAGAACGCCGGCCGCCAGCCGGCCGCCGTCTATCGCGCGGCGACGCTGTACACCACGCTCTCGCCCTGCGCCATGTGCAGCGGCGCCATCCTGCTCTACGGCATCCGCCGCGTCGTCGTCGGCGAGAACCGGACCTTCCTCGGCGAGGAAGAGCTGCTGCGCTCGCGCGGCGTCAGCGTCGAGGTGCTGCAGGACGAGACCTGCATCGGCCTGATGCGCGACTTCATCGCCGCCAGCCCGCAACTATGGAACGAAGACATCGGCGTCGTCGACGCCAGCAGGTAGAATGCCGCGCCATGAACCTGCCCGACCCCAGCCAGGCCTCGCCGCTCGGCAAGCCGACCGAATACTGCAGCCACTACGCGCCGCAACTGCTCTACCCGATCCCGCGCCAGTTGAAGCGTGACGAACTGGGATTGCACGGCGCCGACCTGCCCTTCGTCGGCGAAGATCTGTGGAATGCCTATGAAGTTTCCTGGCTCAATCCGCGCGGCAAGCCGGTGGTCGCCGTCGCCAGCTTCCGGGTGCCGGCGACCAGCCCCAAGCTGATCGAGTCGAAGTCTTTCAAGCTCTACCTGAACTCGCTGAACCAGACCGCCTTCGCCGACGCCGACACGGTCGCCGCGACGCTGCGCGCCGACCTCTCGGCCGCCGCCGGCGCGCCGGTGACGGTCGAACTGGCGCCGCTCGACCGGCAGCCGCCGGCGACCGTCGCCTACCCGGCCGGTGTGCTGCTCGACGACCTCGACATCGCCTGCGACGCCTACCAGCCGGCGCCGGAACTGCTCGCCACGCGGGACGCGCCGGTGGTCGAGGAAACACTCTGTTCGCACCTGTTGAAGTCGAACTGCCTGGTCACCGGCCAACCGGACTGGGCGATGCTGGTGATCCGCTACCGCGGGCGGCCGATCGACCGCGCCGGGCTGCTGCGTTACATCGTCTCCTTCCGCAACCACAACGAATTCCACGAGCAGTGCGTCGAGCGCATCTTCTGCGACATCACCCGCCGCTGCGCGCCCGCGGCGCTGGCGGTGCACGCCCGCTACACGCGACGCGGCGGCCTCGACATCAATCCTTTCCGTAGTAGCGGCGACTATCCGCCACCGGGTAACGAACGGGAAATCCGGCAGTAGGGAAAATCAGCGGGCGAGAAAGCCCATGATGTCGCTGATGCGCAGCAACTGCGGCTGCTCGTCGAGCCAGTCGCGGGCGGCAAGCAGCGAGGGCCGCACCTTGACCTCGTAGGATTTCATCAGCGGCGACAACAGGATCTTCTCGATGCTGTCCGCCAGCACGCTGTCCTCGCTGACGAAGACGACCCGGCAATTGGGACAGGAAGCAGCGGCGCCGATATGCAGGACCGCCAGATCGGTCAGCGTCGCCTCGCCGATACCGTGATGCTCGATCGAGGAAAGATCGTGGATCACGTAGCGGGTATCGTCGAAACGCGCATCGGCCTGAATCCGCCGTACGCACTCCAGCAGGTCTTCGCCGCTGACCGCACCGGAATACTTCGCCACCACACCTTCCGGTTCCCACACCCGCTCGCAAGCCATCGCACTATTCCTGTATGACCGAAGCAATGCCCCCACATTGCTTGCAGCATGATTTCACATGGCGCCCATGTTAGCCGGGAATCCCGCCGGAATACACCTAGTGGATTCCCTTGACCTGGAATTTATCCGGGATTGGACAAGCGAAACCTTGAAAAATCCCTCTTCCCGTCGAACCACCACCCCACCTGGGGAGGAAGCACTGACCGCGGCTGTTGACTTCGCGGTCGACGCGGGCGGGGTCCTGGATTTCCGCCGACTGCGGATTGGGCAGAATCGGCATGGCACGACCTGCCTCTGTCACTCAGAAGGCGCCTGGCCGAGGCCGCAGGGTCGGGATGACGGCATCCCACAAGGCCACCGATTCAGTTTCGCTCAAGGTGGCCTGCGTGATGTCCGGCAGGACCGCCGACTCCTCCATCGTTCTCGGGGCAGCGGGAATCCGGTAGCCGTTGTGGAAGGTGATCATGATGATCGGCGCCTTGGCGTTGCCGAGCTTGCTGTTGGCCTCGAAACTAAAGAGCTGCCCCTTGACCCGGTCGGTCGTTTTCCCGGTCAGCAACCATTCGTCGTACTTGATCCCGTGCGCCTCGTGGCGGCCTTTGCGCACCGTATGGCCGTCGGCCTCGGCAGCGCCGGCTTCGATCTGCCGACCGCGATCCAGCAGGTTCGTGTCCTCGCGGAAATTGGAAGCGGTTTCGAGACTGAAATACACGTCCTGGCTATCCTTCAGGTGGTAGGAAACCAGAACCTCTTCTTCGTCGGAAGGCCGGCCGAGAACGAAACCGTTGTGGATGCAAACACCTTGCTCGGTCGGAACTTCATTGTCGGCCCGACCGCGGACGCGTTCGTACATGCTGAGCAGGTGGGCGAGTTTTTCTCTGCTGTTCGTATCGCGAATGTCGTTTTCTCTTTTCCTGGTTACGTAGCTCATATCCCTAGCATCAATTGTGAGAATCATGCCATACCCATCGCGCAAACCATGTAACTCCAGCTTGCGCAACACATTGCTGCCTCCATCTCTCGATCGATCAAACACCCTACCGTAGCCATTCTCAATCGGAACAATCTCCTTCAATACAGGTTGATCAGACTTTCCCATAAGGCGTTCGGCCTTTAGTTCGATTTCTCGCTTTTCTGTCCGCGCATCGAATGCCTGCTTCGTCATTGGCTTGAGTTCAATGGAAACTTCGTCGATGACCACATTGAATTGGCTGTTCAACACCAAGTCTTCTGGCATGTCGATGAGGTAGCGACCGATGCAACGGGGCGTCATGGTCTGAGTGATTTTCTTCATTCTGGTTGCTTCCTGTTCGGTCATCTGGGAGGGAGCCGGCTCGCAAGCAGCAAGCGCCACGGCGCAAAGCAGTAGCCAGGCACCGCAGCGCGCCCTTGTTCTGGTTGTTAGCATGGTTTCCGTCATTCGTAACGCAAGCTGGTCTTGGTGACTTCTTGAGCAATTTTTACGATCGCACGCAGGGTGAAGTTGCGCACCCGGTCAAGTTCCGATCCTCCCGAGTTCGACAGTTAAAGACATAAGCCATTGTTTTATAAGAACCCTAGCTTCTCTGTCGTCGCCCCGGTAGACGACTTGTTGCGGGCTGCTGTAAGTGTGGCGCTGATGAACTGGCATGGCGCCTGTGCCGATACTGATTGAGACAACGGAAGCGCAACCGGCAATTTAGGTCACGAAACCACCGAGAAGCAATTTGCTCATGCGAGCACCGTATCTCTGTTCCGGGTGTTTCATAGCGTCACGATCGCCTCACGCGATTTCTGCAATTCACTTGCCCTGTCAGTTTGTAGCCCGACGATTACATATCGCGCATTTCGTTCAGGCCTACCGATTTATTCTTCCTCTTCCTCAACAACGGGATTCAGCGACGGGTCACAGGTGAATCGCTCCTGCCCAGAAGGGGTTTTTACAAAAGGAATCGACGAAAAATCATATTCATCGTATCTATCTGGCTCTAACGGAGGAAATGGTGGTTTCTTTCTGCGAGATTCTTCACAAGCTTTTGTGAGAGCCAAATGTTCTGAAGTGCTCATATTAGGGGTCCGTATTAATTCGCAACGCTCGCCGCTACCAAAACCCCATGGCTTTCCATTTTCATAACCATCAAAACGCCTCCTGAAATAATATTCCAAATGCATAGGTAAAATATAAACATACCCATCCTTGGTAACACGCACATCTGTATCAATAACTTTCTTTCTTTCTATTTTATCCTCAAAAGAATTACTTGAGTACGTCATACCACGAAAGGTATCCCATGTTCTACCACCATCATTGGTAAAAACCATGGTTAAATAGCACCATTTTTCACCACATCCAAAAGTCGGAATAGCAACTTTTGTTTCGCCGGGCTCAATACTGAAACGTCCTGGCCAGAAGCCTTTTCCCTCATTCTTATAGCGCCCCATTTCAACTTCTAAGTTCTTGCGCTTATCATTCCACTTCATGATTCCGCCAACCCGGCAGTCACGATAATTCTCCAGGGTGATGTAGCGGTGGTCGTCGATCCGGTAGATGACTTGTTGCGGGCTGTTGTAAGTGGGGCGCTGATGAACCGGCATGGCCCCCGTGCCGGTGCTGATTGAGGCGACGGAAGCGCAACCGGCAATTAAGGTCACGAAACCACCGAGAAGCAATTTGCTCATGCCAGCACCGTATCCTTGTTCTGGGTGTTCCATAGTGCAGCGGTCTGCTCTCGTTGTTTTTGCAGATCGCCGTAGGTTTCGATGTCAATCAGGGCTGGCATGGGAGGAATGTTCAACTTGCCGCTCGAAAAGTAAGCGTCGGATAACCGCCAGTCCGCCAGATGGTTGAGTTCGTTCCAGAATGCCTTGTCCTGATGGCTCCGGCAAAAACCGATCGGCAGGTCATAAGCGACGACTCGGCTGAGGAATTGCTGATGCTTGGGCAAGGTGCTGTGGTCAGTCGGCTCGGGAATGTAGTTGGCGATTCTCTGCTCCAGTTCTTCCTGGGTTTCCAGTCGATAGCGCGGCATGTTGTCATGAGAGAGGTCATCTTCCTTGACCCATTCCTCCCGGTCATAAATATCCCGATAAAAAGGGTAATCGTCGTGCTCTTCCCATCGTTTCGATTGTTGGGATTGCATATCGAAGCCCAGCATTTCCTCGGCGGCAATAGGTTCTGGGACGGCTTCGGCATTGATGCTGACTTGCTGGTTCTGATCGGGTGTCGTCCATACGTCAGTGCGGATCACCCCCTTGGTTTTCTTCATCACGTTCCAGAAAGGACCGGGTTTTCCATTCAGATCACGCGGCCAGAGATAGGCTTTGCCGGGCTCCCCGCCACAGGCTGTGGTGCGAGCCAGGATGCGCTGGTAAAGCGTTCCGGAAAACTTGTTCAGTACGCTGTCGGGCAAGCCTTGCCAGCCCATGCTTTGCAGTGCGGTACTCCCCATTACCCGATCGTGTGGATTGAAATAGACGTAAATACGTCCGGTGTTGTCGCGCTCACCTGCCTGCTTCGGCGTCCAGGCTTGCCTTTCCTTCGTGAGACCGACCCGCAACTGCGCAATCAGCTCATCCGATAGCGGCCGGTGGCCTTTCATGAAATGCTTGACGATATTTTCGAAGGTATTCCGGCGCGCCTTCTCGGTCGGGGCATCGTTACCCTGAGCAAGGCTGTCGGTCACCTTGGACTCCAGCGCATAGGGACCATTCATCAAGATGACGCCGTCCGCCTGGTTTTCCGGCTCCAGCACGGCCATCGCGCCAAGCACGATCTGCGTACCCTGGCTGTGCCCCATCAGAGTGATGGTATCCGCCGGATACTTGCCACGAATCCTACGCACGAGATCGGCCAAGCGGCCGGCGGCGTGTGCGTAATAGGTACGCGGGGGGGCGTCCTGCAGTTGTCGATCGACCTCGGGATTCATGCTTTGCACGTTGATCGGTAGGAAAGCAACCCAGATTCGCCGACTGAATCCGCGCTCCGACCACAGGAGCGGCAGGTTGTTGCAACCGTTCTGGAAGGGGCCGCCGCCCCAGTAAAGAGGAGGTCTCGGGGTGTAATTTTTCGCCCAGGCCGATTTTCGTGCTTTGCTGCTATCCCTTAGCGGGACTTTCCATTTCTTCTCCTGGCCATCAGGCGCGCGATAGCCCCAGAAGAAGTGGATGATCGGCGAGGTTTCGCTGCTGCCCAGTTGAGGTCGCGCAGTACCTTCGTCGAATGCCCTCGGCTGCAAATCTTCCCTGCCCAGCCGCTTGTTCAATCCGTCCAGCAAATGCTTTTCCGCATCGGCATACCACTCTCCTTCACTATTCACGCCATGCACGAAGATGATGATGCCAGGCATCTCAAGACCGGCAGCAACTTCCTTGCGATTGAGATAACTGGTCGGGCTGGCATGGGAAACACCCATGGGGGATGGAGTTTTACTGTTGGCAGCTACCATAGATTCAAACCTTCGGAATAACGGGTCTTTCCAGGGGGACGGGGTCTGGGTCAATTCTCAGTTGCTCGAGAGCAGAAGCACTGACAACCTGCGTCGCTCCGTTTGCATCAGTCTTGCCACGAATCACCTGTCCGCCTTCGGTTGTGATGCGATAGCCAAAATTAGGGATCGGCTTGCCAGTGAGTGCGTCGGTGACGATGAAGCCCTCATCGTAATCGGTGCTCGGAAACTGCTTGAACTCGTGCCGCAAGCTGGTCGGCCCGCTGAACGACTTCTGGCTCGCATGCACCGTGATCGTCCCCGGGCACTGCACGATGATCCCGCCGTCGATGGTGATTGAAGCCCCGCCCTTGACAGCGAGGTGAATCTTCTTCGCCGCCGCAAAGTCGACGTGGGCGTTGGCGGAGACGATCTTCAGCTCCTGCTTGGCCTGGAACTTTATTTCATCGCTCTGCGCCTGCAGGTCGATGTCGTCCTTGGCGGCGATCAGTTTGATGCCGGTGTTGCCCTCGCCGGGGCGGATGGCGCCGGCGACGAGGCCGATGGCCTGGCCGGTGTGGATTCTGGCCTTGCCGGCGATGGCGAGGTTGCTGTCTTCGCCGCTCTC
>OFJB01000227.1_pt1 | contig 30507 bp, 28 predicted proteins | sample 1775081 | NCBI WGS metagenome assembly OFJB01 (sample SAMN08195771, study PRJEB24354) | sludge metagenome | isolation source: initial sludge from phenol fed wastewater aerobic bioreactor | place: India: Nagpur | collected 2016-06-05
CAGATGGCCGAGCCGCGCTGGGTCATCTCCATGGGCTCGTGCGCCAACGGCGGCGGCTACTACCACTACAGCTATTCCGTGGTGCGCGGGTGCGACCGCATCGTGCCGGTCGATATCTACGTGCCCGGCTGCCCGCCGACGGCCGAGGCGCTGATCTACGGCATCATCCAGCTGCAGCAGAAAATCCGCCGCACGCAAACCATCGCGCGCGCTTGAGAGGGTGACCAAGATGACGGATGTGGCAATACGCCCCGAAGACCTGCGCGACGCAATCGCCAGCACCTTGGGCGACAAGGCGCGCGAAGTGACGCTGGCGCTGGGCGAGGTGACGGTGACCGTCGAGCCGGCCCACTACCTGGCGGCCATGCAGCTGCTGCGCGATGCGCCGCGCTGCCGGTTCGAGCAGCTGATCGACCTGTGCGTGGTGGACTATTCCGCCTGGCGCGACCTCGGCGTCGAGGGCCCGCGCTATGCCGTGGTCTCGCACCTGCTGTCGGTGGCGCTCAACCAGCGCGTGCGCGTCAAGGCCTTCTGCGCCGATGACGACCTGCCCGTCATGCCCTCGGTCACCCCGATCTGGAGCGGTGCCAACTGGTTCGAGCGCGAAGGCTTCGACCTCTTCGGCGTCGTCTTCGAGGGCCATGAAGACCTGCGCCGCATCCTCACCGACTACGGCTTCATCGGCCATCCCTTCCGCAAGGATTTCCCGATCTCCGGCGAAGTGGAAATGCGCTACGACGAAGCGCAGCGCCGCGTGGTCTACGAGCCGGTCTCGATCGAGCCGCGCGAGATCACGCCGCGCATCATCCGCGAGGAGCACTACGCGGGTCTGGACCAGGGCGATCAGTGGCTGGGCGGGGTGAACCGGTAATGGCTGAAATCAAGAACTACTCCCTGAACTTCGGCCCGCAGCACCCGGCCGCGCACGGCGTGCTGCGCCTGGTGCTCGAGCTCGACGGCGAAGTCATCCAGCGCGCCGATCCGCACATCGGCCTGCTGCACCGCGCGACGGAAAAGCTCGCCGAGACCAAGACCTACATCCAGGCGCTGCCCTACATGGACCGGCTGGACTACGTCTCGATGATGTGCAACGAGCACGCCTACTGCCTGGCCATCGAAAAACTCCTGGGCATCGAGATCCCGGTCCGCGCCAAGTACATCCGCGTGATGTTTGCCGAGATCACCCGCCTGCTCAACCACCTCATGTGGCTGGGCTCACACGGCCACGACTGCGGCGCGTCCACCATGCTGTTGTGGACCTTCCGCGAGCGCGAGGACCTCTTCGACATGTACGAGGCGGCCTCGGGCGCGCGCATGCACGCGGCCTACTTCCGTCCGGGCGGCGTCTACCGCGACCTGCCCGACACGATGCCCCAGTACAAGCCCAGCAAGGTCAAGAGCGCCAAGGCCATCGAGGACCTGAACCGCAACCGCCAGGGCAGCCTGCTGGACTTCATCGACGATTTCACCCAGCGCTTCCCCGGCTATGTCGACGACTACGAGGTGCTGCTCACCGACAACCGCATCTGGAAGCAGCGCACGGTCGGCATCGGCGTCGTCTCGCCCGAGCGCGCGCTCAACCTGGGCCTGACCGGGCCGATGCTGCGCGGCTCGGGCATCGCCTGGGACCTGCGCAAGAAGCAGCCCTACGAGGTCTACGACCAGATGGACTTCGACATCCCCGTCGGCAAGACCGGGGACTGCTACGACCGCTATCTCGTGCGCGTGGAGGAAATGCGCCAGTCCAACCGCATCGTCAAGCAGTGCGTCGACTGGCTGCGCGCCCACCCCGGGCCGGTGATCGTGGACAACTACAAGATCGCTCCGCCGCCGCGCGTCAAGATGAAGACCGGCATGGAGGACCTGATCCACCACTTCAAGTTCTTCTCAGAGGGCTTCCGCCTGCCCGTGGGCGAGGCCTACGTGGGCACCGAGCACCCCAAGGGCGAGTTCGGCATCTACCTCGTGAGCGATGGCGCCAACAAGCCCTATCGCCTGAAGATTCGCGCGCCGGGTTTTGCCCACCTCGCCGCCTACGACGAGCTGGTGCGCGGCCACATGATCGCCGATGCGGTGGCGGTCATCGGCACGATGGACATTGTGTTCGGAGAGATAGATCGATGATCAGCGAAGCAACCCGAGAGCGCTTTGCCCGTGCGGTGGCCAAGTACCCGGCCGAGCACAAACGCTCCGCCGTGATGGCGTGCCTTGCGATCGTCCAGCAGGAGCAGGGCTGGATCAGCCAGGAAAGCGAAGTGGAAGTGGCCGCCTACCTCGAACTGCCGCCGATCGCGGTGCACGAGGTCACCACCTTCTACAACATGTACAACCAGAAGCCCGTGGGGCGCTACAAGCTGGCGGTGTGCACCAACCTGCCGTGCCAGCTGCGCGGCAGCCAGCAGGCGATGGAGCACCTCGAAGGCAAGCTGGGCGTGGCCATGGGCGACACCACCGAAGACGGCATGTTCACGCTGCAGGAGTGCGAATGCCTGGGCGCCTGCGGCGATGCGCCCGTGATGCTGGTCAACGACCGCAACATGTGCAGCCTCATGGACAACGGCAAGCTCGACGCCCTGATCGATGGCCTGCGCACCGCGGAGAACAAGGCATGAGCACGGTTCAAGAGCTGCTGTCGGGGTTCGAGGCGCACGGGCAGGAAACGTGTTTCCACGGCCGCCACATCAACCCGCAGATCTACGCGGGGCTGGACGGCCGCAACTGGCGCCTCAAGGACTACGAGGCGCGTGACGGCTACAAGGCGCTGCGCAAGGTGCTGGGCGCCGATGGCGGCCAGAAGATGACGCAGGACGAGGTCATCGCCACCGTCAAGGCCTCGGGCCTGCGCGGGCGCGGCGGCGCGGGTTTCCCCACGGGCCTGAAGTGGAGCTTCATGCCGCGCCAGTTCCCCGGTGCCCGGCACCTGTGCTGCAATTCCGACGAGGGCGAGCCCGGCACCTTCAAGGACCGCGACATCCTCATGTACAACCCGCACATCGTCATCGAAGGCATGGCGATCGCGGCGTATGCGATGGGCGTGAACCTCGCCTACAACTACATCCACGGCGAGATCTTCGTCGCCTACGAACGCTTCGAAGAGGCGCTGGAAGAAGCCCGCGCCGCCGGCTACCTGGGCGAGAACATCCTGGGCAGCGGCTTCGACTTCCAGCTGCATGCCCACCATGGCTTCGGCGCCTACATCTGCGGCGAGGAGACCGCGCTGCTCGAATCCATCGAGGGCAAGAAGGGCCAGCCGCGCTTCAAGCCGCCGTTCCCGGCGAGCTACGGCCTGTACGGCAAGCCGACCACGATCAACAACACCGAGACCTTCGCCGCGGTGCCCTGGATCTTCCGCCACGGCGCGCAGGAATACCTGGAGTGCGGCAAGCCCAACAACGGCGGCACCAAGATCTTCTCGATCTCGGGCGACGTCGAAAAACCCGGCAACTACGAGATCCCGCTCGGCACCCCCTTCCCAAAGCTGCTCGAACTCGCGGGCGGCGTGCGCGGCGGGCGCCAGCTCAAGGCGGTGATCCCCGGCGGCTCCTCGTCCCCGGTGCTGCCCGCGGCGATCATGAACGAGTGCACGATGGACTACGACAGCATCGCCAAGGCCGGCTCCATGCTCGGCTCCGGTGCCGTCATCGTGATGGACGAGACGCGCGACATGGTCGAGTGCCTGGTGCGCCTGTCCTACTTCTACATGCACGAATCGTGCGGCCAGTGCACGCCGTGCCGCGAAGGCACGGGCTGGCTCTGGCGCATGGTGCATCGCATCCAGAACGGCCAGGGGCGTCCCGAGGACATCGAGAAGCTCGATGAAGTGGCGTTCAACATCATGGGCCGCACGATCTGCGCCCTGGGCGACGCGGCGGCCATGCCGGTGCGCGCCATGATCAAGCATTACCGTCACGAGTTCGTGGCCAAGATCGAGGCGGCGGGCAAGCAGGCGGCGGCTGCCTGACCGCGGGAAGAGCATATGGTTGAAATCGAACTGAACGGCAAGAAGGTCGAGGTGCCCGAAGGCAGCATGGTCATGCATGCGGCCGAAGCCTCCGGCACCTACATTCCGCACTTTTGCTGGCACAAGAAGCTCTCCATCGCGGCCAACTGCCGCATGTGCCTGGTCGATGTGGAAAAGGCGCCCAAGCCCGTGCCGGCCTGCGCCACGCCCGTCACCAACGGCATGATCGTGCGCACCCGCACCGACAAGGCCGTGAACGCGCAGAAGTCGGTGATGGAGTTCCTGCTGATCAACCACCCGCTCGACTGCCCGGTGTGCGACCAGGGCGGCGAATGCCAGCTGCAGGACCTGGCCGTGGGCTACGGCATGTCGGCCTCGCGCTTCACCGAAGAGAAGCGCGTCGTGCTGCGCAAGGACGCCGGCCCCCTGATTTCCATGGAAGAGATGACGCGCTGCATCCACTGCACGCGCTGCATCCGCTTCGGCGAGGAAATCGGCGGCATCATGGAACTCGGCATGGTCAATCGCGGCGAGTTTGCCGAAGTCACCACCATCAAGGGCGACACGATCGACTCCGAGCTCTCGGGCAACATGATCGACATCTGCCCCGTGGGCGCGCTCACGAGCAAGCCGTTTCGCTTCAGCGCCCGCACCTGGGAGCTCTCGCGCCGCCGCTCGGTCTCGCCGCACGACTCCAATGGCGCCAACCTCATCGTGCAGATCAAGAACCACAAGGTGCTGCGCGTCGTTCCCTACGAGAACGAAGAGGTCAACGAGTGCTGGATCGCCGACCGCGACCGCTTCTCCTACGAGGCGCTCAACTGCGACGAGCGCCTGACCAGGCCCATGATCAAGCAGGGCGGCCAGTGGCAGGAAGTGGACTGGCAGACCGCGCTCGAATACGTGGGCAACGGCCTGCGCGACATCATCGCCGAGCATGGCCCCCAGAGCGTGGGCGCCCTGGTCAGCCCGCACAGCACGCTCGAAGAACTCTATCTGGCCAGGCAACTGGTGCACGGCCTTGGCAGCGACAACATCGACCACCGCCTGCGCGCGGCTGAATTCGAGAACGGTGCGGGCGTGCGCTGGCTCGGCACTTCGATTGCGTCGCTCAGCACGCTGCAGGCTGCGTTGGTGATCGGCTCCAACCTGCGCAAGGACCACCCCTTGTTCGCCCAGCGCATCCGCCAGGCGGTGCGCAAGGGGGGCTGCTCGGTCAACGCGATCAATGCGGTCGACCACGACTGGGCCATGGGCATGGGGCAGGTCATGCTCGCGCCGGCATCGCGCTGGGCGGCGGCCCTGGCCGAAGTGGCCGCGGCGGTCGCGGCGCAAAAGGAAATCCCCGCTCCGGTGCAGGTGGCGGGCATCGGCGCGCAGGCCAAGGCCATCGCCTCGGCCCTGGTCGCGGGCGAGCGCAAGGCCATCCTGCTGGGCAACGCGGCGGCGCATCACGCCAAGGCGTCGAGCCTGCTCGCGCTGGCCCAATGGATAGGCACGCACACCGGCGCCAGCGTGGGTTACCTCACCGAGGCGGCCAATACGGTGGGCGCGCAGTGGGTCGGCGCGCAGCCGCAAAACGGCGGCCTGAACGCGGCCCGGATGCTGGCCGGCGGCCTCAAGGCGGCCCTGCTGCTCAACACCGAGCCGGAATTCGACTCCGCCGCGGGCGCCGCGGCGGCCGAGGCGCTGAGCCAGGCTGGCATGGTCGTCACGCTCAGCCCCTTCAAGGCCAACATGGCGTTCAGCGACGTGCTGCTGCCGATCGCGCCGTTCACCGAAACCTCGGGCACCTTCGTCAACGCCGAGGGGCGCATCCAGGGTTTCCATGCCGTCGTCAAGCCCCTGGGCGAAACGCGGCCGGCGTGGAAGGTGCTGCGCGTGCTGGGCAACCTGCTGGAAATCCCCGGCATGGAATGGGAGACCTCCCAGGACGTGCTCTCGGCCATCACCGGGGCGCCGGCGGGCGAGCTGGACTTCGTGCCCGCGGAGAAACTCGACAATTCAACGACGGCCCCTTGCGTGGCGGACACGGGCGATGTGCCCGAGCCGGTCTCGGCGAGCATCTACCAGCTCGACAGCCTGGTGCGCCGTGCGCACGCCCTGCAAATGACGGCCGATGCGCGCGTCGCGCGTGAAGGAGGTGCTGCGTGATCGATGGCATCTACACCGCCGGGCTGCAGCTCAGCAGCGCACCATGGTGGACGGCGGCGGGCTGGCCCGTCGTCTGGGGTCTGATCAAGATCATCTGCGTGATCGTGCCGCTGCTCGTGGCCGTGGCCTACATGACGCTCTGGGAGCGCAAGCTGCTGGGCTACATGCAGGTGCGCCAGGGGCCGAACCGCGTCGGGCCGTGGGGCCTGTGGCAGCCGTTCGCCGACGGCATCAAGCTCCTGACCAAGGAACTGATCCAGCCGACCGCGGCCAGCAAGGGCCTGTTCTGGCTCGGGCCGGTGCTGGCGATCATGCCGGCGCTCGCGGCCTGGGTGGCGGTGCCGTTCGCACCCCACATGGCGGTGGCGAACATCGACGCCGGCCTGCTCCTGATCCTGGCGATCACCTCGATCGAGGTCTATGGCGTGATCATCGCGGGCTGGTCGTCCAATTCCAAGTACGCCATGCTTGGCGCCCTGCGCGCGTCGGCGCAGATGGTGAGCTACGAGATCGCGATGGGCTTCTGCTTCCTCGTGGTCATCATGGTCACGGGCAGCCTGAACCTGACGGAGATCGTCATGGGCCAGGGCCGCGGCGCCATGGCGGGCCTGGGCCTGGGCTTCCTCTCGTGGAACTGGCTGCCGCTGCTGCCGATCTTCGTCGTCTACCTCGTCTCGTGCGTGGCCGAGGTCAACCGCCATCCGTTCGACATGACCGAGGGCGAATCGGAAATCGTCGCCGGCCACATGGTCGAGTACTCGGGCATGGGCTTCGCCATCTTCTTCCTCGCTGAATACGCGGCGATGTGGCTGGTCTCCACGCTGGCGGTCATCATGTTCCTGGGCGGCTGGCTGCCGCCGCTGGAGATGCTGAGCTTCATCCCGGGCTGGATCTGGCTGGCCGTCAAGACCGCCTTCGTCGTTTCGTGCTTCATCTGGATCCGCGCCACGTTTCCGCGCTATCGCTACGACCAGATCATGCGCCTGGGCTGGAAGATCTTCATTCCGGTGACGCTGGTGTGGCTGATCGTGGTGGGCGCCTGGCTGGTGTCGCCGCTGAACATCTGGAAATAACCGGAGGAACTGTTCATGGCTGCCGTCGCTGAACCCTCGACGTTCGTACTCAAGGACTTTCTCAAGAGCTTCATGCTCTGGGAGATCGCCAAGGGCATGGTGCTCACCGGGCGCTATGCGTTCCGCCGCAAGATCACGCTGGAGTACCCGGAAGAGCACACGCCGCTCTCGCCGCGTTTTCGCGGCCTGCACGCGCTTCGCCGTTATGACAACGGGGAAGAGCGCTGCATCGCCTGCAAGCTCTGCGAGGCCGTCTGCCCCGCCATGGCGATCACGATCGAATCGACGCAGCGCGAGGACGGCACGCGCCGCACCACGCGCTACGACATCGACCTGACCAAGTGCATCTTCTGCGGCTTCTGCGAGGAGAGCTGCCCGACCGATTCCATCGTCGAGACGCACATCTTCGAATACCACGGCGAAAAGCGCGGCGACCTGTATTTCACCAAGGAAATGCTGCTGGCCGTGGGCGACCGCTACGAGCCGGAAATCGCCGCCGCCAAAGCGGCGGATGCCAAGTACCGCTGAACCAAGCGATGCACGCCTGACCTTCACAAAAGAACCGATTCATGGACGCTCAAGCCGGTTTTTTCTATCTGTTCTCGGTGGTGCTGCTGTATGCGGCGCTGCGCGTCGTCACGGCGCGCAATCCGGTGCATGCGGTCTTGCACCTGATCCTCGCCTTCACGCAGGCCGCGGGCCTGTGGATGCTGCTCCGGGCCGAGTTCCTGGCGATCGTGCTGGTGCTCGTCTACGTCGGCGCCGTGATGGTGCTGTTCGTCTTCGTCGTGATGATGCTCGACATCCGCATGGACACGCTGCGCGGCAATCTGTGGAAGCACTTCCCGCTCGCCGCCTTCGTCGGCGGCCTGGTGGCCTTCGAGATGGGCGCCGTCGTGATGACCGGCTTTCGCGGCGTGGACGAACCCAAGGTCTTTGCGGCGGCGGTGAACGCGGCGGGGCAGGTGGCGCAGTATTCCAACACGCGCGAGCTGGGCAAGCTGCTCTATTCCGAGTACCTCTATCCCATTGAAGTGGCCGCGATGATCCTGCTCGTGGCCATGATCGCGGCCATCGCGCTGACGCTGCGCCATCGCAAGGACACCAAGGCCATGGATGCGGGGCTGGCGGTGCGCGTGCGTCCGCAGGACCGCCTGGTGATGGTCAAGCTGGCCCCCACGCAGGCGCCCGCGCCGGTCGTCGAGGCGGCGCAACCCGCCGAGGAGAAGAAAGCATGAGCCTGACGCTGGGGCACTATCTGACGGTGGCGGCCTTGCTGTTCGCCATTTCCGTCGTGGGCATTTTTCTCAATCGCAAGAACCTCATCGTCCTGCTGATGGCGATCGAGATGATGCTGCTGTCGGTGAACATCAACTTCATCACCTTTTCGCACTACCTCGGGGACATGGCGGGGCAGATCTTCGTGTTCTTCATCCTGACCGTGGCCGCGTCGGAAGCGGCGATCGGTCTCGCGATCCTCGTGCTGCTCTTCCGCAACAAGTCCAGCATCGACGCGCAGGACATCAACACGCTCAAGGGCTGAGCCGCCCGACACGTACAGCAAGGTTTTGGTCATGAGTTCAACCCTAACTGCTTCGACGCTGCTGGCCGTTCCGCTGGCGCCGCTGGCTGGAGCGCTCCTCGCGGGCGTCTTCGGCACGGCGCTGGGGGGCAACCGGTTCGGCCGGCGCCTGTCGCACTCGCTCACGATACTGGGCGTCTTCATCGCCTTCGTGCTTTCGGCGATGACGCTGGCTTCCGTGGTCAACGACGGCGCCCATTTTGACGAGACCATCTACACCTGGATGACGGTAGGGTCGTTCCAGATGAACGTGGGCTTCCTGATCGATCCGCTCACGGCGCTGATGATGACCGTGGTGACCTTCGTCTCGCTGATGGTGCACGTCTACACCATAGGCTACATGGCGGAAGACGACGGCTACAACCGCTTCTTCGCCTACATCTCGCTGTTCACCTTCTCGATGCTCATGCTGGTCATGAGCAACAACTTCCTGCAACTGTTCTTCGGCTGGGAAGCGGTGGGCCTGGTGTCCTACCTGCTCATCGGCTTCTGGTTCAAGCGCCCGACGGCGATCTTCGCCAACCTCAAGGCCTTCATGGTCAACCGCGTTGGCGACTTCGGCTTCATCCTCGGCATCGCGCTGGTCTGGGCCTTCACCGGCACGGTGCACTACAAGGAAGTGTTCGCGCAGGCGCCGCAGCTGGCGACGATGCTGTTCCCCGGCACGCAGTGGATGCTGCTCACCGTCACGTGCATCTGCCTGTTCATCGGCGCCATGGGCAAGTCGGCGCAGTTCCCGCTGCACATCTGGCTGCCCGATTCGATGGAAGGCCCGACCCCGATCTCCGCGCTGATCCACGCGGCGACGATGGTGACGGCCGGCATCTTCATGGTCGCGCGCATGTCCCCGCTGTTCGAGCTCTCGGACACGGCGCTCAGCTTCGTGCTGGTGATCGGCTCGATCACGGCGCTGTTCATGGGCCTCGTGGGCATCGTGCAGAACGACATCAAGCGCGTGGTGGCCTACTCCACGCTGTCCCAGCTGGGCTACATGACCGTGGCGCTGGGCGTGTCGGCGTATTCGGCCGGCATCTTCCACCTGATGACGCACGCCTTCTTCAAGGCGCTGCTGTTCCTGGGCTCCGGCTCGGTGATCATGGCGATGCACCACAACCAGGACATGCGCTGGATGGGCGGGCTGCGCAAGTACATGCCCATCACCTGGCTCACCTTCCTGGTCGGCACGCTCGCGCTGGTGGCCACGCCCTTCTTCTCGGGCTTCTATTCCAAGGACAGCATCATCGAGGCGACCGCCGAAAGCGTCCTGCCCGGCTCGGGGTTCGCGCATTTCGCGGTGATGGCGGGGGTGTTCGTGACCGCGCTCTACAGCTTCCGCGCCTATTTCATGGTGTTCCACGGCCCCGAGCGCTACGACCAGAACCCGGATGCGCACCACGGGCATGACGACCATGGCCATGGCCATGGTGGCAAGCCGCACGAGACGCCCTGGGTGGTGACCGTGCCGCTGATCCTGCTGGCCATCCCGTCCGTGGTGATCGGCTATCCCTACGTCGAACCCATGCTGTACGGCAACTTCTTCGGCGACGCCATCCAGGTGCTGGCCGCGCACCCGACGATGGAAGAGCTGCGGCAGGGCTTCCACGGGCCGCTCGCCATGGGCCTGCATGCGGTGCAGACCGTGCCCTTCTGGCTGGCGCTGGCCGGCTTCGCGGTGGCCTACTACTGCTACATGGTCAACACCGCCGTGCCCGCCAAGGTCGCCAAAGCCTTCAAGCCGCTCTACGACATCCTGGTCAACAAGTTCTACATCGACTGGATCAACGAGAACATCATCATGCGCGGCGCGCGCCTGCTGGGCACCGGGCTGTGGAAGGGGGCGGACCAGGCCGTCATCGACGGTGCGGTGGTCAATGGTTCATGGCGCGGCATAGGCTGGTTCGCCGGCATCGCCCGCTGGGTGCAATCGGGCTATCTCTTTCACTACGCGCTCGTGATGATTGTGGGTGTGCTGGTGCTCATGACGTATTTCGTCTGGCTCAACAAGTAGGAGAACTATAAAAATGGCTTGGTTGAGTCTCGCCATCTGGGTGCCGATCGCATTCGGTTGCTTCCTGCTGTTCTTCTCGCGCGAAGAGCAGGCGGGTTTCGTGCGCTGGGTCGCGCTGCTGGGCGCCCTTCTCGGGCTGCTGGTCACGGTGCCGCTGTACACGGGCTTTCAGCTCGGAACGGCGCAGATGCAGTTCGTCGAGAACGTGCCGTGGATCGCCCATTTCCACCTGAACTACCACCTGGGGCTGGACGGCCTGTCGTTCTGGTTCGTGCCGCTCTCGGCCTTCATCACGCTGATCGTGGTGATCGCCGGGTGGGAGTCGATCAAGGAGCGCGTGAACCAGTACATGGCGGCGTTCCTGATCCTCTCGGGGCTGATGATCGGCGTGTTCTGCGCGCTCGACGGCATGCTGTTCTACGTGTTCTTCGAGGCCACGCTGATCCCGATGTACCTGATCATCGGCGTCTGGGGCGGGCCGCGCAAGATCTATGCGGCGTTCAAGTTCTTCCTGTATACGCTGCTCGGGTCGCTGCTGATGCTGATCACGGTGATCTACCTGTACAGCCGCTCGGGCGGCAGCTTCGACATCCTCACGTGGCAGCAGCTGCCGCTTTCGGCGACGGTGCAGACCCTGCTGTTCTTCGGCTTCTTCGCGGCCTTCGCGGTGAAGGTGCCGATGTGGCCCATCCACACCTGGCTGCCGGACGTGCACGTCGAGGCGCCGACGGGCGGCTCGGTCATCCTGGCGGCCATCATGCTCAAGCTCGGCGCCTATGGTTTCCTGCGCTTCCTGCTGCCCATCGTGCCCGATGCGGCGCACCAGTGGGCGCCGTTCATCATCACGCTGTCGCTGATCGCGGTGATCTACATCGGCTTCGTGGCCATCGTGCAGCAGGACATGAAGAAGCTCGTCGCCTACTCCTCGGTGGCGCACATGGGTTTCGTCACGCTGGGCTTCTTCATCTTCAACGACCTGGGGCTGTCGGGCGGCATCGTGCAGATGATCGCGCACGGCTTCGTCTCGGGCGCGATGTTCCTGTGCATCGGCGTGCTGTACGACCGCGTGCATTCGCGCGAGATCGCGGCCTATGGCGGCGTGATCAATGCCATGCCCAAGTTCGGCGCGTTCGCCATGCTGTTCTTCATGGCCAATTGCGGCCTGCCGGGCACGGCCGGGTTCGCGGGCGAATGGATGGTGATCCTCGCCGCGGTCAAGTTCAACTTCTGGGTGGGCTTCTGCGCGGCGTGGGCGGTGATCCTGGGCGCGGCGTATTCGCTGTGGATGTTCAAGCGCGTGTACTTCGGCGACATCGCCAACGAGCATGTCCGGGCCATGCCGGATATCGGCAAGCGGGAATACCTGATCCTGGGTCTCCTCGCGGTGGCCGTGCTGTTCATGGGCGTGTATCCCAAGCCCTTCACGGACGTCATGGACGCTTCGGTGGCGCATTTGCTGCAGCAGCTGGCCACCTCCAAACTGTGATCAAGACCAGCGGAAAGAAAAGAGATGATTGACAACCTGAGCTGGCTGGCGGTGTATTCGGAGATCGTGCTGCTCGTGATGGGCTGCGTGATCGCCCTCGTCGATCTGGGCGTGACCGGCCGCAACCGCACCATCACGCACTTCCTCACGCTGCTCACCATGGGCGTGGTCGCCGGGCTGGAGGCCATGTACGCCTCCAGCGGCAACACCTTCTATGGCTGGGGCAACATGGTGGTCTCCGACAGCATGGGCAGCTGGCTCAAGTGCTTCGCGGCCGTGGCCATGATGGCGTGCCTGGTGTACGGCCGCCCGTATGCGGGCGATCGCGACATGCTGCGCGGCGGCGAGCTGTTCTCGCTCTCCACCTTCATGCTGCTGGGCATCTTCGTGATGATCTCGGCCAACAACTTCCTCGTGATCTACCTGGGCCTCGAATTGCTCACGCTGTCCAGCTACGCCCTGGTGGCGCTGCGCCGGGACCATGCGGTGGCGACCGAGGCGGCCATGAAGTACTTCGTGCTCGGCGCGATGGCCAGCGGTTTCCTGCTCTATGGCCTGTCGATGATCTATGGCGCCACGGGCACGCTCGACATCGGCGAGGTGTTCAAGGTGATCAACGCGGGCCAGGTGCGCCATCAGGTGCTGGTCTTCGGCGTGGTGTTCATCGTCTCGGGCCTGGCGTTCAAGCTCACGGCCGTGCCGTTCCACATGTGGACGCCCGACGTCTACCACGGCGCGCCCACGGTGGTCACGCTCATCATCAGCAGCGCCCCCAAGCTGGCGGGCTTCGGCATCGCGATGCGCCTGCTCGTGGATGCGCTGCTGCCGCTGGCGATCGACTGGCAGCAGATGCTGGCGGTCCTGGCCGTGGCCTCCCTCTTCGTGGGCAACGTGATCGGCACGATGCAGTCCAACATCAAGCGGATGCTGGCGTATTCGGCGATCTCGCACATGGGCTTCATGTTCCTGGGGCTGATGTCCGGCGTGGTCAACGGCGCCGTTGATTCGGTGATGGCCGAGCGCGCCTACAGCTCGGCCATGTTCTACGTCGTCACCTACGTGCTGACGGTGGTGCCGGCGTTCGGTGTCGTCCTGCTGCTCGCGCGGGAAGGCTTCGAGAGCGATGAGATCGCGGATTTCGCGGGGCTCAACCGGCGCAGCCCGCTGTACGCCGGCATCATGTGCGTGTGCATGTTCTCGCTGGCCGGCATTCCGCCCCTGGTCGGTTTCTACGCCAAGCTGTCCGTGCTCGAAGCGCTGATTTCGAGCGGCAGCACGCTGCACATCGCCCTGGCGGTGTATGCCGTGCTCATGTCCGTCATCGGCGCGTTCTACTATCTGCGCGTCATCAAGGTCATGTACTTCGACCAGCCGCTGACCGCCACGACGGTGTCCGCCCCCGCCGATGTCCGCGTGGTGCTGACCCTGAACGGGGCGCTGGTCTTCCTCGTGGGCATCCTGCCCGGAGGGCTGATGGCGCTGTGCGCGGACGCCATCATGCGCACCCTGGCCTCATAGGTCGGGCGCAGCCGGCGCAGGCAACGCGGGGTGGTCCGGTGAAGGTGCTCGATCTGCTCTGTCCGCTGGACCATGCGTTCGAGGGCTGGTTCGCATCCGAGGATGATTTCGTGGCGCAGTGCGGCCGCCGCCTGGTGCAGTGCCCGATGTGCGGCAGCAGTGAGGTGCGCAAGGCGTTGAGCGTCCCCAGGCTCAACCTGCGCGGCGCCCGCGAGCCCGATCAGGCGCGCCCGGCGCCCGATCGGAGCGCGCAGGATGCCCCGGCCCTGGCCTCCGGGCCGCAGCAGCCCGCACGTGCCCTCGAAGCGATGTGGCTGCAACTGGCGCGCCACGTGATGGCGCATACCGAGGACGTGGGCCATCGGTTTACCGAAGAGGCCCGGCGCATGCACCACCAGGAAATCCCCGAGCGTGGCATCCGCGGCCAGGCGACCGCCCATGAGGCCGAGCAGTTGCTGGAAGAAGGCATCGCCGTGCTGCCCATGCCGATGCCGGAAGCGGCCAAGAACACGCTCCAGTGAGCGCCAGGGCGGGCGCTCGCGGCCGGGCATGGCGCTGCTCGCTTATGACATGCGCCTATTAGCACAAAAAAAAGTATTCGTTTGAGTTCGATGTTCGCCTTCGCACAATCGGCGCATCGATGGTGCAAAGGTGCATGGCATGGCTCAGACGGTGTGGTTCAAGGGTGTGGTGGGCGCGGCGGCCCTGATGCTGGGCGGCTGGAGCGGCGCGCAGGTGGTGGGCTCGGTCAACGGTCCCGCGGCGGCGGCCCGCGCGTTCTACAGCGACGCGGGCGCCGCTTTCGTGCAGCATGCATTGCACCAGGAGGGCGCATCGCGCGCGGCGCTGCATGAGGCGGTGTCGTTCAGCACGACGACCGATCTGCAGAAGCTGGCCGAGCTCGGTGTGGTGGCGGCCGACTGGGAGCGGCAGCTGCCGCTGGACGCGGCCCCCACGGTGTCCCCGGTGGTCTTTCTCGTGCGCCATGGCAACCCCCGCGCGGTGCGCAACTGGAGCGATCTGGTCCGCCCGGATGTCGACGTGGTCCTGTCCAATCCCAAGAGCAGCAACAACGGGCGCTATGCCTACATGGGGGCCTGGGGCAGCGTGCGCGAAAGCGGCGCGACGCAGGCGCAGGCCGCGGATTTCGTCGGAGCGCTCTACCGCCATGCCAGGTTCGTCGCGCAGGCGGAGCGTGAGGCGGTGGGCGCGTTCGCCAAGGAGGGCGTGGGCGATGTGCTGGTGGCCTTCGAGTCCGACATCCCGGCCGTCCGGCAGGCCGCGGGCGGCGCGGCCCTGGACGTGGTCTACCCGCCGGTCAGCGTGGCCGCCGAGAACGCGGTGGCCGTGGCGGCGCGTGCCGCCGGAGCGGCGCAGCCGGGCGTGATCCGCGCCTACCTCGACTACCTCTACACCGACGAAGCGCAGGAACTGGCCGCGCAGCACTACCTGCGCCCGCGTTCGGCGGCCGTGCTGGCGCGGCATGCCGACCAGTTCAAGCCGGTCCAGATGTTCAGCGTGGCCAAGTACTTCGGCAGCCTGGATCTCGCGCAGAAAGTGCATTTCTCCGAGGGCGGGCGGTTCGACCAGATCTACCAGCCCAGCCGGGCGCAGCTCGCGGCCCGGGCGCAAACGCAGGCGCAGGCGCAGGCCGCATTCTGAGCCGCCTCTCGCGGCCTCACTGCATCGTGTGGAGCGGGATGTCGTTCTCGCGCCCGAGGGTGTCGAGCGTGGCTCGGGCGTGTCGCAGCGTCCAGGCGGCCAGCGCCTCGTGCACCTTGGGCAGGTGCGGGTCCGTGTCCGGCGGCAGGTCGAGCAGTTGCAGCAGCCTGGCCGCGAAGTGGGGTTCCAGTGCCGCATACGCCACGCGCCCGTCGGCGCACGGGTAGATGCGGTAGAAGGCGTGCGCGCCCCCCACGTCGCCCTCGGCCGTGGTGAGCGTCCAGGTGTGCGGCAGGGCCAGCCAGGCGGCGGCGTCCGACAGGGCCACCTCGATGCAAGCGCCCTGGTGGGTGCGCGCGCGCTCCAGCAGCACCTGCAAGACGGCTTCGCTCGCCATCAGGGCGCCGCCCATGTCGGCGAACAGCGTGGGCGGCATCTCGGTGCCGGTGACGAGGCCGGCCTGGGCCAGGTAGGTCAGGTCGTGCCCCGGCTCCTCGGCGGCGCTGCCGGGCGCCCCGACGATGCGCACCAGCGAGAGCCCGGGGTAGCGTGCGTGCAGGGCTTCCCACGACAGGCCGAGCTTGGCGAGCGCCGATGGGCGGAACGAGGTGATGAGCACATCGGTGTGCGCGAGTTCGTCCGCCAGCAGGGCCTGGCCCTCGGCCGTCTTGAGGTTGGCGTGCATCACGCGGATGCCGGCGTGCAGGTCGCCATAGGCCTGGGCGCAGTACATGCCCATGGGGTCGCCGCTGGCCTGGCCGGGCGGTGGTGGCGGCTCCACCTTGGCGCACTGGGCGCCCATGTCGCGGCAGCGCAGCAGCGCGGCGGGGCCGGGCAGGTTCAGCGCAAGGCTCAGGATGCGGGTGCCCTTCAGGGCTTGAACAGGCGGGTTCGTCATGAGGGGTCCAGGGTGGTTGAAATCTGCCGAGTCTGCACAATGGTAGCCGCAGCAGCTTCACGGATCGTATGGCATGAACACCCCGGTTGAATCCTCGCCCGCCCGCACCGCCCTGGCGCATGTGCTTGAACCGTCGCCGCGCATGCCCGTGCTGTTCGTGGGGCATGGCAGTCCGATGAATGCGATCGAGCGCAACGCGTGGCACCTCGCCTGGCAGGACCTTGGCGAGGAGCTGCGTGCGCGGGCGCGTCCGCAGCTCATCCTGTGCATCTCGGCGCACTGGCTCACGCGCGGCGGGTGGTGCCTCACGGGCATGCCGCGGCCGCGCACGATCCATGATTTCAGCGGCTTTCCCCCGGAATTGTCCGAGCAGCAGTACCCGGCGCCCGGCGCACCGCAAGCGGCCCAGGCGCTGGCCCGGCTGCTGCGCGACCCGGCAACGGGCGCGGCGCTCACGGTGGACGAGGGCGGCTGGGGGCTCGATCACGGCGCCTGGAGCGTGCTCAAGCCCATGTTCCCGGCGGCGGACATCCCTGTCGTGCAGCTGGGCATGCCGTACGAGCGGCCGGTGCCCGAGCATTTCGCCATGGGGCGGCAGCTGGCCGCCTTGCGGGATGTCGGCGTGCTGATCCTGGCCAGCGGCAACATCGTGCACAACCTGCGCGCACTCCGGCCGGCGGCGGGCATCAATGCCACATACACATGGGCCAATGCTTTTGACAGCCGGGTGGTGCAGGCGGTGCAGCAGGGCGAGGGGCAGGCGCTGGTCGCCTTCGAGCAGTGGGGCGAGATCGCGCGGCTGGCGCATCCGACCCACGATCATTTCCTGCCTCTTTTGTACGCGGCAGGTGCAGTGGACAAGGGCGATGCGCTACGCTTTTTCAATACCGGTTTCCAGTGGGCCGGCATCTCGATGCGGTCGATCGTGTGGGGGTGAGCCCATCGGTGCAGGCGGATTCCGGGGCTCAAGACCGGCGTGTGAACGGCCGGCGAGGCCCGGGAGAAGCACCGGTCTGCGTGGATAAACTGTCCGCCGACAGCCCCGGTTTCGTGATCCGTATCCGGGTGCTGCCGGTGTCTGGCGGGCCTGCTTCGCGCATCCGCGACGCGGCGCCTTCAGACGGTTCGGATCTTGGCGAACCACTGTCGATTCAGGAAGCCCCTACATCATGCGTGAAGAACACGATTTTCTCGGTACCAAAGCCATTCCCGACGATGCCTACTGGGGCGTGCACAGCGCCCGCGCGGTCGAGAATTTTTCCATCACCGGCAACTCCGTGGCGGAAATGCCCGACCTGGTGCGCGCCTATGCCTATATCAAGAAGGCGGCGGCGTGGGCGAACGTGCAGGTGGGGGCGCTCGAACGGGACAAGGCCGAGGCCATCGGCAAGGCCTGCGACGACGTGATCGCCGGGCAACTGCACGACCAGTTCGTGGTGGACGTGATCCAGGGCGGCGCGGGCACCTCCACCAACATGAACGCCAACGAGGTGATCGCCAACCGGGCGCTGGAGCACCTGGGGCTGGCCAAGGGCCGCTACGACGTGATCCACCCCAACGACGACGTCAACGCCTCCCAGAGCACCAACGACACCTATCCGACGGCCGTCAAGCTCGCGACCTGGTTCGGCATCCAGACCCTGCTCGGCGCGCTCGCGGGCCTGCGCGGCGCGTTCGAGGCGAAGGCGCGGGAATTCAGCGAGGTGCTCAAGATCGGGCGCACGCAGCTGCAGGATGCGGTGCCCATGACATTGGGCCAGGAGTTCGCAGCCTTCGCCACCATGGTGGCCGATGACGAAAAACGCCTGCGCGACTCGTGCTACCTGATGTGCGAGATCAACATGGGCGCGACGGCCATCGGGACCGGGATCAACGCGCCCGTGGGCTACGCCGAGCGGGTCACGGCCCAACTGGCCGAGTATTCGGGCGTGCCTGTGAAGCAGGCGGCCGACCTGATCGCGGCCACCGGCGACACCGGCGCGTTCGCCGACATCTCCGGGCTGCTCAAGCGCGTGGCGGTCAAGCTCTCCAAGATCTCCAACGACCTGCGCCTGCTCTCGTCGGGCCCGCAGGCGGGCCTGGGCGACATCAAGCTGCCGGCGCGCCAGGCCGGCTCGTCCATCATGCCCGGCAAGGTCAATCCGGTGATCCCGGAGGTGATGAACCAGGTGTGCTTCGAGGTCATCGGCAACGACGCGGCGATCACCTTTGCCTGCGAGGCGGGGCAATTGCAGCTCAACGCCTTCGAGCCCATCATGGGCTGGAGCCTGCACAAGAGCCTGCACCACCTGGCGCAGGCCTGCGAGACGCTCAGGGTCAACTGCGTGGAAGGGATCGTGCCCAACCATGCGCTGCTGCAGCGGCGCATCAGCGAATCGGTGACGCTCGTGACCGCGCTCAACCCGCTGATCGGCTACGAAAAGGCCGCCCGGATCGCCAAGGCGGCGCTGGCCACGGGCAAGCCGATCGCGGTGATCGCCGAGGAGCTCGACATCCTGAGCCAGGATGAGGTGAAGAAGCTGCTGGTGGCCGACAAGCTGACGCAGCCGGGGGCGATCCGGTCGGTCTGACCGCAGGGGTGCGCCGCGCGCCGCCAAGTGCCCGGACTCGGATCGCGTGTTTGCGGCCTGTGCTACGGTGCGCGGTTATTTTGAACCGGCAAGGGAAACGTGATGTCAGCACAGACCGCCAGCGCGCTGCTGCAGGAGCAGCATCGGGATATCGACTTCGGCGTCCAGGGCGCCATGGATGGCAGCAGCGACCAGGTGGAGCTGCTGCGCTCGCTCGATCTGTTGCGCGTGCACCTGTACCTGGAGGAGATGGTTCTTTTCCCCGCGCTGGAAGGTTCGGTGGGCTTGTCCATCATGGTGATGGAGCGCGAGCACGGGCTGATGTGGCCGCTGATGGAGACGCTGGGCAGGGCGTGCCGCGAGGGGGCGAACCTGGACTCGATGCAGGATGACCTGGAGGAACTGTTCCAGCTGCTGCAGGTGCACAACCCCAAGGAGGAGCAGATCCTCTACGGCGCCGCCGACGAGCACGAAGGCCTGGCACAGGCCCTGGCGGCGGCCCGGCTGCCGGACGGCTGGGTGTGCAAGGCGGCGCGGGGCAGGCCCGCCTGAATGCAAACCCGTGGAGCTCCACGGGTCCGGGGACGGGGCCTATGCTCGCTCAGCTGAAAAAGCTGCGCTTGAGGCGCTCGGTCCAGCTTTCGGTCGAGGGTGAGTGCTTCGCGCCGCCCTTCTTGAGCGATTCTTCCAGTTCGCGCAAGAGCTTCCTCTGGTATTCGGTGAGCTTGACCGGCGTCTCGACCACGATGTGGCAGTACAGGTCGCCCGGGTAGCTCGCGCGTATGCCCTTGATGCCCTTGCCGCGCAGGCGAAACTGCTTGCCCGCCTGCGTGCCTTCGGGGATGTCGATCGCCGCCTTGCCCGAGAGCGTGGGCACCTCGATTTCACCGCCGAGCGCGGCCGTGATGAAGCTCACCGGCACCTGGCAGTGCAGGTCGTCGCCGTCGCGCTCGAAGATGTCGTGCTTGCGGATGCGGATTTCGATGTAGAGATCGCCGGGCGGGCCGCCGTTGGTGCCGGGCTCGCCGTTGCCGGTGGAGCGGATGCGCATGCCGTCGTCGATGCCGGCGGGGATCTTCACTTCCAGCGTCTTCTGGCGCTTGACCTTGCCCTGGCCGTGGCAGGTGGCGCAGGGGTCGGTGATGATCTTGCCGGTGCCGCGGCAGTGCGGGCAGGTCTGCTGCACGCTGAAAAAGCCCTGGCGCATCTGCACCACGCCCGAGCCGTTGCAGGTGCCGCAGGTCTTGGGACTGGTGCCGGGCTTGGCGCCGCTGCCGTGGCAGGTGTCGCAGCTGTCCCAGCTCGGGATGCGGATTTGCGCATCCTTGCCGTTGGCCGCTTCTTCCAGCGTGATTTCCATGGCGTAGGAGAGGTCGCTGCCGCGGTACACCTGCCGTCCGCCGCGGCCGCCGCGCTGGCCGCCGAACATGTCGCCGAAGATGTCGCCGAAGGCCTCGGCGAAGCCGCCGAAGCCCTCGGCCCCGCCCATGCCGCCGCGCATGTTGGGGTCGACCCCGGCGTGGCCATACTGGTCGTAGGCGGCCCGCTTCTGGCTGTCGGAGAGCATCTCGTAGGCTTCCTTGGCCTCCTTGAATTTCTCCTCGGCCACCTTGGCCGCATCCCCCTGGTTGCGGTCAGGGTGGTGTTTCATCGCCAGCTTGCGGTAAGCCTTCTTGATTTCGTCCTCGCTGGCGTTCTTGGGAACGCCCAGGACTTCGTAGTAGTCGCGTTTGTTGGCCATGGGCTTGTCGATGTTCTGAGTTCACCTCGCTGGGCGCCGTCGAGGGGGCAGCGCGTCATCAGCGCAAAGGGCGGCCAGGCGCTTTGGCCTGCCGCCCCTCGGGCTGCGCCGTGTCGTTCAGCCTTTCTTGACTTCCTTGACTTCGGCGTCGACCACGTTGTCGTCTGACGCGGCCGATGCCTGGGCCTGCTCGCCGCCGGGCGCGGCGCCGCCGGTGGCGGCACCACCAGCAGCCTGCGCCGCCGCCGCGGCATCGGCGTACATCCTCTCGCCGAGCTTCTGGCTGGCGGTCATGAGGGCGTTGGTCTTTTCCTCGATCGCGGCCTTGTCCTCGCCCTGGAGGGCGGTTTCCAGTTCCTTGATCGCGGCTTCGATCTTGTCCTTTTCACCGGCGTCGAGCTTGTCGCCATGCTCGCCCAGGGCCTTGCGCGTGCTGTGCACGGCCGCTTCGCCCTGGTTGCGCGCCTGCACCAGCTCCAGCTTCTTGTGGTCCTCGGCGGCGTTGATCTCGGCGTCCTTCACCATCTTCTGGATTTCTTCTTCCGAGAGGCCCGAGCTGGCCTTGATGGTGATCTTGTTCTCCTTGCCCGTGCCCTTGTCCTTGGCGCCGACGTGCAGGATGCCGTTGGCGTCGATGTCGAAGCTCACCTCGATCTGCGGCGTGCCGCGGCCGGCCGGCGGGATGCCTTCCAGGTTGAACTCGCCCAGCAGCTTGTTGGCGGTGGCGATCTCGCGTTCACCCTGGAACACCTTGATGGTCACGGCCGGCTGGTTGTCCTCGGCGGTGGAGAAGGTCTGGGCGAATTTGGTCGGGATGGTCGTGTTCTTGGCGATCATCTTGGTCATCACGCCGCCCAGGGTCTCGATGCCGAGCGACAGCGGGGTGACGTCGAGCAGCAGCACGTCCTTGCGGTCGCCCGAGAGGACCTGGCCCTGTACGGCGGCGCCCACGGCGACGGCCTCGTCGGGGTTGACGTCCTTGCGCGGCTCCTTGCCGAAGAACTCCTTGACCTGCTCCTGCACCTTGGGCATGCGCGTCATGCCGCCGACCAGGATCACATCGTTGATGTCCGACACGCTGATGCCGGCGTCCTTGATGGCCGTGCGGCAGGGCGCGATGGTGCGCTCGATCAGGTCTTCCACCAGGCTTTCGAGCTTGGCGCGCGTGAGCTTGATGTTCAGGTGCTTGGGGCCCGAGGCGTCGGCCGTGATGTAGGGCAGGTTGATGTCGGTTTGCGCGCTGTTGGACAGCTCGATCTTGGCCTTCTCGGCGGCCTCCTTCAGGCGCTGCAGCGCGAGCACGTCGGCCTTGAGGTCCACGCCCTGTTCTTTTTTGAACTCGCCGATGATGTAGTCGATGATGCGCTGGTCGAAGTCCTCGCCGCCGAGGAAGGTGTCGCCGTTGGTGGCCAGCACCTCGAACTGCTTCTCGCTGTCGACGTCGGCGATCTCGATCACCGACACGTCGAAGGTGCCGCCGCCCAGGTCATAGACGACGATCTTGCGGTCGCCCTTGCCCTGCTTGTCCAGGCCGAAGGCGAGCGCCGCGGCCGTGGGCTCGTTGATGATGCGCTTGACTTCCAGGCCGGCGATGCGGCCGGCGTCCTTGGTGGCCTGGCGCTGGCTGTCGTTGAAGTAGGCGGGCACGGTGATCACGGCCTCGGTGACCGGCTCGCCGAGGTAGTCCTCGGCGGTCTTCTTCATCTTGCGCAGCACTTCCGCGCTGATCTGCGGCGGGGCCAGCTTCTGGTCGCGGATCTGCACCCAGGCGTCGCCGTTGTCGGCCTTGATGATGGAAAACGGCGCCAGGCCCAGGTCCTTCTGGACTTCCTTATCGTCGAACTTGCGGCCGATCAGGCGCTTGACCGCGTAGATGGTGTTCTTGGGGTTGGTCACCGCCTGGCGCTTGGCCGAGGCGCCGACGAGGATCTCGCCGTCCTCCTGGTAGGCCACGATGGACGGCGTGGTGCGCGCGCCCTCGCTGTTTTCGATCACGCGCGTGGCGTTGCCTTCCATGATGGACACGCAGCTGTTGGTGGTGCCCAGGTCGATGCCGATGATTTTTCCCATGTTGTTCTCCGGATTCAGGATATTTGAGAGTGCGATGGCACTGAGGTGTGGCTGCCGCGCCCTGTTTCAAGTGCGGACGGCCACAGGCCAGGCCTCATTTGGATGCCGCCACCGTGACGAGGGCGGGCCGCAGGACGCGATCGAAGATCAGGTAGCCCTTCTGCATCACGTGGACGATGGTGTTGGCCTCCTGCTCCGAGGGCACCACGCTGATGGCCTGGTGCTGGTGCGGGTCGAACTTGTCGCCCGCGGCCGGGTTGACCACCACCACCTTGTTGCGCTCCAGGGCCGAGGTCAGCTGGCGCAGCGTGGCGAGGGTGCCTTCGCGCAGCTGCGCCGCGCTGGCGTTCTCCAGCGCCAGGGCGGCATCCAGGCTGTCGCAGACGGCCAGGAGGTTCTCGGCGAAGCCTTCGATGCCGAACTTGCGCGCCTTGGCGATGTCTTCCTCGGCGCGGCGGCGCGTGTTGTCCGCCTCGGCCTTGGCGCGCAGGTACTGGTCGGCCAGCTCGGCGCTCCTGGCCTTGAGTTCGGCCAGCTCGGCCTGCAGCCGCGCGATCTCGTCCAGCGTGTCGGCGGCCATGGCGGATTGCACTTCTTGCGTGGAAGGGTCGGCGGAGGGCGGGGGAGTGTTGTGGTCGGACATGTCAGAAAATCGTTGTAACTAACGGCAAGAACGAACGGCGAGCCAGCCGCATCTGGGGGTGGCCCACCCGGTTTCAAGTGCGTTCGAGTGCGCGCGAGAGGCGCCCTGCCGGGCGCTCGTGACGGGGGCTAGTGTACGTGGAGTCCCCAGGCTCTTATAATCTCTGGTTTTCCTTGCCACACCGCCTGGGCCAGAGCTGGCCTTGAACGACGCAGCGGGTGGCTTTCAACCAGAAGGAGGTTGCATGCGTCATTACGAGATTGTCTTGCTCATCCATCCGGATCAGAGCGAGCAGGTGCCCGCGATGCTGGAGCGCTACAAGGGCATGATCACGGCGGGCGGTGGCCAGGTGCACCGCGTGGAAGACTGGGGCCGCCGCCAGCTCGCCTACATGATCAGCAAGCTGGCCAAGGCGCACTACCTGTGCCTGAACATCGAGGCCGACCAGGCCGTGATGGCCGAGCTGGAGCATGCGTTCAAGTTCAACGATGCCGTGCTGCGCCACCTGACCGTGCAAAAGGCCAAGGCGGACACCACCCCGTCGTCGATGATGAAGACGGTGGAGCGCGAGGAAGCGCGCAAGGCCAACCAGGCGGAGGCGGCCCAGGGCTGAGCCCGGGGCGTCATCAACGGCGGATGTGAACACCGGCGGCGCGCACGCCAGCAACCATGTGAGCCTGACGGCGAGCCTGCAGCAGGTGCAGCCGCTGCGCCACACCCCGGCGGGCCTGCAGGTGCTGGACATGCACCTGACGCATGCCTCGACGGGACAGGAAGCGGGCGGGCAGCGCCGGATCGCACTGGAGATCAAGGCGGTGGCCTTCGGCATCCAGGCGGAAACGCTGGCACGCCAGGCACTGGGCAGTCTCTGGGATTTCCAGGGCTTTCTGGCACAGGGGCGTAACGGCAAGGGCGTGGTGTTTCACATCCAGGAGTTTCAACCGCATCAGTTTTAAAGGTTCAGACCATGTTCAAGAAATTCAACAAGAATGGCAAGAACGGCAAGCGCAACAGCCAGTCCTTGCTTTTCAAGCGCAAGCGCTTCTGCCGCTTCACCGTCGCGGGCGTCGAGGAAATCGACTACAAGGATGTGGATACGCTGCGCGATTTCGTCGCGGAAAACGGCAAGATCATCCCCGCGCGCCTGACGGGCACGCGCGCCATCTACCAGCGCCAGCTCAACACCGCCATCAAGCGCGCGCGCTTCCTGGCCCTGTTGCCCTACAGCGACCAGCACAAGATCTGAGGAGCACGTATCCCATGCAAGTCATCCTGCTCGACAAGGTGGTCAACCTCGGTACGCTTGGCGATATCGTCAAGGTCAAGGACGGTTACGCCCGCAACTACCTGATTCCCACGGGCCGCGCGCACCGCGCCACGGCCGCGGCCAAGGCCGAATTCGAAGCCCGGCGCGCCGACCTGGAAAAGGTCGCCGCCGACAAGCTGGCCCAGGCACAGGCCCATGCGGCCCAGCTGGCCGAAACCACCATCAAGCTCACCCAGAAGGCGGGTGTGGACGGCCGTCTGTTCGGCTCGGTCACGAGCTACGACATCGCCGACGAACTGCACCGCCAGGGCGTGAAGGTGCACAAGGCGCAGATCCGCATGCCCAACGGCCCGATCAAGGCCGTGGGCGAGAGCACCGTCACGGTGGTGCTGCACACGGACGTGTCGGTGGACCTGCCGGTGGTCGTCTACGGCGAGACCGCCTGACGCGCCAAGGGCTTGGCCCCGATGCAAAAGCCGCCTTCGGGCGGCTTTTGTTTTCTCGCGCGGGAGGCGGCAGGCTCAGTGCAGCCCGCTCAGCTCCGCCAGGTCGCGCTCCAGCAGGGCCGGATCGCCCAGCTGAAGCTCGATGAGGCGGCGCAGGTGGGTCACGCTGTCGATGTCCACGCTGCGGCAGACCACGCCGACGTTGCCGTCCTGCACGTGGGCCACTTCCACCGACATGGCGATGTATTCCTGGTGCGCCAGCGGCACGGTGAGTTCGCAGCGCAGGCCGGGGTGAAGCGCGGAGGCGTCGGCCGTGGCCTGCAGGAGCGCCCCCTTGAGGGACAGGTCCAGGACGCGCACGGGGACGGCCTGCCCGGCCCATCGCAGGTGGCCGGGGGAGTCGAACTGGACGCGGACGTAGTGGCGGCGCTCGTATGGCATGGCAATTCCGTGGCTGGCGTGACAGCCCCGATGCTAGCGCCAGCGCACGCGTTGGCAACCCTGTCGCGGCAGAGACTTTGCGCGTGTCATGCACAGATTCCCGGGGCTTGTGCACCTGTTTTCCACAGCCTTGTGCCGTGACGCGAGGCCCTGGCGTGGTTAGGATAGTCCGCGTTCTTTTGTTGGATGAAGTGAGCGATGTCTGCCGTGATTTCTGCCCCGCTGGAAGAGTTTGACCTGGCGGGATTCGCCGACCACGAGGTGGCGCGGCTGCGCGTGCCTCCGCACTCGATCGAGGCGGAGTCCAGCGTGCTGGGCGGCCTGCTGCTGGACAACATGGCCTGGGACCGGGTGGGCGACCTGCTGGTGGAGGGCGACTTCTACCGCAGCGAGCACCAGCAGATCTACGCGGCCATCGGCGCGCTGGTGGGCGCGGGCAAGCCGGCCGACGTGATCACGGTGTACGAGCGCCTGCAGAGCGTGGGCCGGGCGGAGGAGACCGGCGGGCTCGCCTACCTCAACGGCCTGGCCCAGTACGTGCCGAGCGCGAGCAACATCCGCCGCTACGCCGAGATCGTGCGCGAGCGCGCCATCCTGCGCAAGCTCGTGACGGCGAGCGACGAGATCGCCACCAACGCCTTCAATCCCCAGGGCCGGCCGGTGGACCGCATCCTCGACGAGGCGGAGCAGAAGATCTTCGCCATCGGCGAGGAAGGCTCGCGCATGAAGCAGGGCTTTCAGCCCATGGAGTCGCTGGTGGTGACGCTGCTCGACCGCGTCACCGAGATGGCCGACAACCCGATGGACGTGACGGGGGTGCCCACGGGCTTTGCCGACCTGGACCGCATGACCAGCGGCCTGCAGGCGGGGGACCTGGTGGTGCTGGCGGCGCGCCCGTCCATGGGCAAGACCTCGCTGGCGGTGAACATCGCCGAGCACGTGGCGCTCAACGAGCAGCTGCCGGTGGCGATCTTCTCGATGGAAATGGGCGCGGCGCAGCTGGCGGTGCGCATCGTCGGCTCGATCGGGCGCATCCACCAGGGGCATTTGCGCACCGGCAAGCTGACCGACGAGGAATGGCCGCGCCTGACCGAGGCGATCGAGCGCCTGCGCAGCGTCTCGCTGCACATCGACGAGACACCGGGCCTGACCCCGTCGGAGCTGCGCGCCAACGCCCGGCGCCTGGCGCGCCAGTGCGGCAAGCTCGGCCTGATCGTGGTGGACTACCTGCAGCTCATGAGCGGCTCCGGCGGCGCGCAGGGCGAGAACCGCGCGACCGAGCTGGGCGAGATCTCGCGCGGGCTGAAGATGCTGGCCAAGGAGCTGCAGTGCCCGGTGATCGCGCTCTCGCAGCTCAACCGCTCGGTGGAGACGCGCACCGACAAGCGGCCCATGATGAGCGACCTGCGCGAGTCCGGCGCGATCGAGCAGGACGCGGACATCATCATGTTCATCTACCGCGACGACTACTACAACAAGGACAGCAAGGAGCCCAACGTCTCCGAGATCATCATCGGCAAGCAGCGCAATGGCCCGACGGGCACGGTCAAGCTCTACTTCCAGAAGGAGCAGACGCGGTTCGAGAACCTGGCGGTCGATCAACTGGGTGACTATTGAGATGGATATGCAAACCACCATGACGGATACGCAGGCGCGCATGCAGCGGCTGGGGCAGGCGCTGGGGCTGGACTGGCCGCGCCATGAGGGGGGCGATGTGGCCGTGCGCGCGCCGCGCGACGGCGCGGTGCTGGCCCGTGTGAAGCTGTGCGGCGGCGAGCAGGCGCACGCGGCGATCGCCGCCGCGCACCAGGCGGCGCTGGCGTGGCGCAGCGTGCCGGCGCCGGTGCGCGGCGAGCTGGTGCGCCGCCTGGGCGAGCTGCTGCGCCGCCACAAGGCGGCCCTGGGGGAGCTGGTCTCGCTGGAGGCCGGCAAGATCGCGAGCGAGGGCCAGGGCGAGGTGCAGGAGATGATCGACATCTGCGACTTCGCCGTGGGCCTGTCGCGCCAGCTGCACGGCCTGACCATCGCGAGCGAGCGGCCCGGCCATCGCATGATGGAAACCTGGCACCCCATGGGCGTGGTGGGCATCATCTCGGCCTTCAATTTCCCCGTGGCGGTCTGGTCGTGGAATGCGGCGCTGGCGCTGGTCTGCGGCAATGCCATCGTCTGGAAGCCTTCGGAGAAGACGCCGCTTTCGGCCATCGCCTGCCAGCACCTGCTGGGGCAGGCCGTGCAGGCGCTCAACGCCGACCGGCCGGGCACCGTGCCCGAGGGGCTGAGCCAGCTGCTGGTCGGCGGGCGCGAGGCGGGCGAGGCGCTGGCGGCGAGCCCCCAGGTGGCCGTGGTCAGCGCCACCGGCTCGACGCGCATGGGCCGGCAGGTGGCGGTCAAGGTGGCGGAGCGCTTCGGCCGCTGCATCCTGGAGCTGGGAGGCAACAACGCGATGATCGTCACGCCCACGGCCGACCTGGAGCTGGCCGCGCGCGCCATCACCTTCGCCGCGGTCGGCACGGCCGGGCAGCGCTGCACCACGCTGCGCCGCCTGATCGTGCACGCCTCGGTAGCCGATGCGCTGCTGGCGCGCCTGGCGGCGATCTACCGGAGCATCGCCATCGGCGATCCGCTGCAAGAGGGCGTGCTGGTCGGCCCGCTGATCGACCGCGCGGCGTTCGACGCCATGCAGCGCGCGCTGGAGCAGGCCCGCGCAGAAGGCGCGCAGGTGCAGGGCGGGGAGCGCGTGTGCGAGGCGCTGGGCGCGGACGCCTGGTATGTGCGCCCCGCGCTGGTGCAGATGCCGTGCCAGAGCGCGATCGTGGCGCAGGAGACCTTCGCGCCCATCCTGTACGTGCTGCGCTACGAGGGCGGGCTGGACGCCGCGATCGCGCTGCAGAACGCGGTGCCGCAGGGCCTGTCCTCGGCCGTCTTCACGCAGAACCTGGGCGAGGCCGAGCGCTTCATGTCGTCGGCCGGGAGCGACTGCGGCATCGCCAATGTGAACATCGGCACCTCGGGCGCCGAGATCGGCGGCGCCTTCGGCGGCGAGAAGGAAACCGGCGGCGGACGCGAGTCGGGCTCGGACGCGTGGAAGGGCTATATGCGCCGCGCCACCAACACCATCAACTACAGCGGCGCGCTGCCGCTGGCGCAGGGCGTGCGCTTCGACGTATGATACGGGTTCGCATTCGATCGGATAACGCGGTGGGAGCCGAAGGCAGTGCTGTAGCACGGCGAGGCGAACCAACAAAGTGAGACGATTGAATGCGAATCCGTATGATTCCATTTCCAGATCAACCGATCACTTTGTCGGCTTCGCTTGCCGTGCTACAGCACTGTCTGCGCTTCGCCTTCGCGTGCTCGATCGATCTGGAAATGGAATGAAGCGGAATTTGAATGAAATAGGGCTCTAGCGCTTGCTGGGCAAGCGCAAGAAGCTCTCTATTTCATAGTCCCCGGATCGCTCGGACTCAGAGCATGTCGCTGGCGAAGTCCGCCAGGCGCGAGCGCTCGCCGCGCGCGAGCAGGATGTGGCCGCTGTGGGCCCAGCTCTTGAAGCGGTCCACCGCGAAGGTCAGGCCCGACGAGCCTTCGGTGAGGTAGGGCGTGTCGATCTGCCCGAGGTTGCCCATGCAGATGATCTTGGTGCCCGGGCCGGCGCGCGTCACCAGGGTCTTCATCTGCTTGGGCGTGAGGTTTTGCGCCTCGTCGATGATCACGTACTTGTTCATGAACGTGCGCCCGCGCATGAAGTTCATGCTCTTGATCTTGATGCGGCTCCTGATCAGCTCGTTGGTGGCGGCGCGCCCCCATTCGCCGGCGTTGCTGCCGTCGCCCTTGGCGAGGAATTCCAGGTTGTCGTCCAGCGCGCCCATCCAGGGGCCCATCTTTTCCTCCTCGGTGCCGGGCAGGAAGCCGATGTCCTCGCCCACGCTGACGGTGGCGCGGGTCATGATGATCTCGGTGTAGCGGCGCTCGTCGAGCACCTGCGTGAGGCCGGCGGCCAGCGCCAGCAGCGTCTTGCCGGTGCCGGCCTGGCCGGTGAGCGTGACGAAGTCCACCTCGGGGTTCATCAGCAGGTTCATCGCGAAGTTCTGCTCGCGGTTGCGCGTGTTCACGCCCCACACGGCGTTCTTGGCCGAACCGTAGTCCTTCAGGGTCTGCAGCACCGCGGTCTTGTCGCGGATTTCGGTGACGCGCGCGTACAGGCTGGGCTCGCCCGGGGCCTCGAAGAAGACGAACTGGTTGATCATCATCTGCGCCACGAGCGGGCTGCTGACGCGGTAGCAGGTGTGCGCGCCGTCCTGCCAGCTCTCCACCTTCTTGCCCGCCCTGGCCCAGAAATCGGGCGGCAGGGCGAGGTAGCCGGAGTACAGCAGCTCGTCGTCGTCCAGGACCTTGTCGTTCTGGTAGTCCTCGGCCGCCAGCCCGAGCGCGCGCGCCTTCACGCGCATGTTGATGTCCTTGGAGACGAGGACCACCTCGCGGGGCGCGTGGCGTTCGCGCAGGGCGTGCACCACCCCGAGGATCTGGTTGTCGGCCTTGCCCTGGGGCAGGCTGGCGGGCAGCTGGTAGTTCAGGGGCTCGGTCTGGAAGTAGAGCTGCCCGGCGGCCGTGCGCTGGCCCGTGCCGCCCAGGGGCACGCCGCTGGCGATGTCGGCGGGCGCCGCGGCCGCGACCAGCGCATCGAGCATGCGGCTGGCCTGGCGGCCGTTGCGCGCCACCTCGGTGGTGCCGCGCTTGTGCGCGTCCAGCTCTTCGAGCACCACCATGGGCAGGAAGATGTCGTGCTCCTCGAAGCGAAAGAGGCTCGACGGATCGTGCAGCAGCACGTTGGTGTCGAGCACGAACAGCTTGGCGGTGCCGGCGTGCCTGGGCGCCTTGCGCGCGGCGGGCTTGCGCTGGCGGGGCGGCGCCGATGCGCCGGCTTGTTCCACCGCGGGCACGGCGCGGCCGGCATCGGCCCGCACCGGCGCCGGCCGGGCCGGGGCGC
>OFJB01000228.1_pt1 | contig 30287 bp, 29 predicted proteins | sample 1775081 | NCBI WGS metagenome assembly OFJB01 (sample SAMN08195771, study PRJEB24354) | sludge metagenome | isolation source: initial sludge from phenol fed wastewater aerobic bioreactor | place: India: Nagpur | collected 2016-06-05
CGCCCTTCCATGTTGACCGCCACGCGCTGGCGCAGCTGGATGCCCTGGAAATCGCTTTCGTTGGCGCGGTAGGTGCCCTCGGTCCAGGAGCCGGAATCGGCATAGTCGTAGAACATGCGCGGCACGCGCCGCTCGGCCAGCACGCGCAGGTCCTCGATGTCGGTGATGACGGTCATGCCCCGTGCTCCTTGCTCAATGCACCACCATCAGGGTGAACGGCCATACATACGCTTGCAGGGTCACGTACAGGCCCACCATGCAGGCCAGCGCGATCGAGTGGAAGAACACGTAGCGCAGGATGTCGCCCTCGTGGTCGAACCAGCGCGTGGCGGTGGAGGCCACGACGATGGACTGCGCGTCGATCATCTTGCCCATCACGCCGCCCGAGCTGTTGGCCGCGCCCATCAGGTTGGGCGACAGGTCGAGCTGGCCGGCCGCCACCTTCTGCATGCCGCCGAACAGCACGTTGGAGGCCGTGTCCGAGCCGGTCAGCGCCACGCCCATCCAGCCCATCAGCGTGCCGAAGAACGGATACAGCACGCCGGTGTTGGCGAACGCCAGGCCCAGCGTGGTGTCGGTGCCCGAAAAGCGCGTGACCGTGCCCAGAGCCAGCATCAGCACGATGGTCAGCAGCGAAAACTTCACCAGCCAGAAGGTCTTGAAGAACACGCGCACGATGCCCACCGGGCTGTATTTCATGACCAGCCCCCCGACCACCGCGGCCAGCAAAATGCCGGTGCCGGTGGCCGAGAGCAGGTTGAGGGTGTAGACGGCGCCCTCGGGCGTGGGCTTGGGCACCACGGGCGGCATCTTCTCGACCAGCTTGTGCAGGCCGTCGATCGGGAAGGAGGGCGAATACAGGCCGTTCAGCCAGGCCTTGACCGAGGGCAGGCCCCACAGGAACACGAACACGGTCAGGATCACCCACGGCGTCCAGGCCGCCACCAGCGCCTGCGTGCTGTGGCGCGTGACCGGCTTGGGCGGCTTGGCCTCGGCCGCGCTGATGTCGCGCCCGCGCAGCGAGGGCGAGGTCCACACCGTCCTGGGCTGCCACACGCGCAGAAAGCCGATCAGGCAAGCCATGGAGACCAGCGAGGCGATGATGTCCACCAGTTCGGGCCCGATGTAGTTGGACACGAGGAACTGCGGGATGGCGAACGACACGCCCGTCACCAGGATGGCGGGCCAGATTTCGAGCATGGCCTTGCGCCCGGCGAAAGCCCAGATCAGCCAGAACGGCACCATGAGCGAGAACACCGGCAGCTGGCGCCCGATCATGGCCGTGACCTCCATCACGTCGTAGCCATGGATCTTGGCCAGGGTGATGACCGGCGTGCCCAGGGCGCCGAAGGCCACCGGCGCGGTGTTGGCGATGAGCGACAGGCCCGAGGCGGCCAGGGGCGAAAAACCCAGGCCGATCAGGATGGCCGCCGTCACGGCCACCGGCGTGCCGAAGCCCGCGGCGCCCTCGAAGAAGGCGCCGAAGCAGAACGCGATCAACAGCAGCTGGATGCGCCGGTCCTGGGTGATGCCCGAGAGCGAATCCTGCAGCACCGCGAAGCTGCCGTTCTGCTCCGTGAGCTGGTGCAGGAAGATGATGTTGAGCACGATCCAGCCGATCGGCAGCAGGCCGGTCAGGCCGCCGAGCAGCGCCGAGCGCCCGGCCATCTCCGCCGGCATGCCGTACGCCAGGACGGCCACCAGCAGCGCCGCCAGCAGGCCCATGCCGGCGGCCCAGTGGGCCTTGATGTGAAAGAAGGCGAGTGCCCCCAGCATGACCACCACGGGGATCGCCGCCAGCGCGGTCGATAGCACCATGTTGCCCATGGGGTCGTAGATCTGCTGCCACGTCATGTGTTTTGTCTCCTGCAAGGTTCTATGAATGGGTGACGCGCCCGCGCTGTGGCCGGCGGGCGCCGCCGCGCGCTTTGGCGGACGCGTTCGGCGCCGACGCACTTTAGGAGCGGGGGGTCATCCAGTGCGTGAAGAACGGTGGCGCGCCGCGTGAAAATTTTTCAACCCGGGCGCCCAGGGTCACGCGGTCGCGGTCATTGCAGCGAGCGGCGCAGCCAATCGACGAAGGCGGCGCACTCCCAGCGTTCCAGCGCCCCCGGCTTCCAGCACAGGAAGTAGCTGTGGGGGGAGCGCACCCGGCGCGCCGACAGGCGCACCAGCCGGCCGCTGTCCAGCCAGCTCTGGCCCAGCCGCAGGCGCATCAGCGCCACGCCGAAGCCGGCCACCGCGGCGTCCAGCACCAGGCCCAGGTCGTTGAACTGGTTGCCCGATTCCGGCTCGGGCAGATCCAGGGCGCAGGCGCGAAACCAGGTGCGCCATGGCTCCAGGGGGGTGCGGATCAGGTGCGCGCGGCCGATGGAGGCGAGGGTCTCGAAATCGTCCTCGAACGGTCCGATCTCGCTCAGGTACTCGGGGCTGCAGACCGGAAAGATGTCGTCCGAGAGCAGATGCATCGACTCGCGCTCGGCGAAGGAGCCGGCGCCGAAGCGGATCTCCAGGTCGGCATCCTCGGCCAGGACGTTGTGGACCGGGATCACCACCTGCAGGATCAGTTCGATTTCCGGGTACGCATGGCGGAACATCGCCAGGCGCGGCATCAGCAGCTGGCGCGACAGCGTGGGCGTCACCGCCACGCGCAGGCGCGCGGCGCCCGGGCTGCAGGTCCCCGCGCGCGGCCCCTCCTGCAGCGCCGCCAGCGCCGCGCGCACGCGCGCCAGGTAGGCGCTGCCCTCGGCGCTGGGCAGGAAGTCGCCGCGGCCGGCAAAGAGCTTCAGGCCCAGGCGGCCTTCCAGTTGCCGGATGCGGTGGCTCACCGCGCTGGGCGTGACGTTCAACTCCTCGGCGGCGAGCGTGACGCTGCGCAGCCGCGCCACCGACTCGAACGCCAGCAGCGCCTGGATCGGCGGAATGCGGGAGCCGGACGGAGCGGACATGGGGCGGTATTGTCGGCCAACGCCGATGCGCCGCTTGAGCGCGCCCGGCCTACCCGCATGAGGGGTTTTCAACCGCCCGGCGCCGGGCGGGTGGCGAGCAGGATGCCGCCGACGATGGCCGCGATGCCGGGCAGGTCGGTGGGCAGGATGGCGCTGCCCAGCACCAGGTGCGCCAGCAGCAGACCGCTGAGCGGATTGGCGAGGTGAAAGGCCGATGCCGTCGCCGCGCCGCAGCGCCGGATCAGGTCCATCCACAGCCACATGCCGCCCACCGTCACCACGGCGGCGAGATAGGCCACCACGGCGGCCAGGGGCGCGCCGACCGAGGGCATCCGCGCGAAGGGCAGCAGCAGCGCCGCCGCGGTCAGCGATTGCCAGAAATTGACCTGCTGGGGCGCGTGCGCCGCCGCCCGGTGGCGGTAGAACACGGTGGCGGCGGCAAAGCACGCGGTGCCCAGCGCCGCCAGCGCCAGCCCGGCGGCCGCCACGGCGCCCAGCGGCCGCGCCAGCGTGATCAGGAGCACGCCGCCAAAGCCGATGGCGATGCCCGCCCCGGTGCGCGCGCCGATGCGCTCGAGGCCCAGCATGCCCGCGATCAGGCAGGTCAGGAAGGGCGCGCAACTGACCACGATGATCACCAGCTCGGGCGAGATGAAGCGCAGCGCCTGGAAGGTCAGGCCCAGGTAGAGCGCGTTGTTCAGGACGCCCAGCAGCACGGCGTCGCGCAGCAGCGTGCGGTCCTGGCGCAGGTGCCGCGCCATGGCCGGCAGGCAGGCGGGCAGCAGCAGCGCCGCCGCGAGCGCAAAGCGCAGCGCGAGCAGCGTGAGCGGGTCGGTGAAGCGCAGTCCGATCTTGCCTGCGACGAAGGCCGAACTCCAGACCACGCTGAAGAGGACGACCCAGCCGGCGAGGGCAGCTGCGGGCGGTGGGCGAAAGCGGAAGGTCGTGCGCATGCCGGGCAGCATGCCGGCGCCGCCATCATTTGTAAAACGAATTATTTTTCTTATCCTATAACTGTGAATGATTATGATGGGGCCGTTCGGATGACCGATGGAGGCAGCGATGGCGGTCGATGACGCAGCGGCGCAGGCATGGCCTGGCGCCGGGGATCGCGGGGTGACGCTGGAGCAGTTGCGCAGCTTCGTCGCCGTGGTGCGCTGCGGGGGCTTTCACCAGGCGGGCGCGCGGGTGCAGCGCTCGCAATCGGCCGTGACGCAGAACGTCAAGCGCCTGGAAGAGATGCTGGGCTGCCTGCTGCTCGACCGGGTCCAGGGGCGTCTGCTCGGGCCCACCGCCGAGGGACGGCGCTTTTTCGTGCAGGCGCAGGGCGTGCTCGAACGGGTCGAGCAGGCGGTGGCGCAGCTCCGGCAGCCGCCGCTCGCGGGGCGCGTGCGCCTGGGGGTGCCGGACGACTTCGCGGTGGCGCAGCTGCACGCGGCCATCGCGCGCTGCGTGGCGGCGAACCCGTCGCTGCGGCTGGATGTCGTCTCCACGGTGTCGAGCGCGCTGCGCAAGCTGTACCGGCAGGGGCGGCTGGACGTCGTGATCCACAAGGCGCTGGCCGGGGAGGGCGAGGGCGATCCGGACGGCGAAATCCTCAGCGCCGAGCCGCTGTGCTGGGTGGCCGGGCCGTCCGCGGTGCTGGCCCATGGGGACGAGGTGCCGCTGGTGGTGTTCCCCGAAGGATGTGCCTACCGCAAGGCGGCGGTGGCCGCGCTGGAGCCGTCGGGCCGGCGCTGGCGCGTGGCCTACACCAGCGCCTCGTACGAGAACATCGACCGCGCGGTGCGGGTGGGGCTGGGCGTGGCCGTCCTGCCGCGCAGCGCCGCCCTGGATGGCCTGGCGCTGCTGGACGCGGCGCAGGGATTTCCGTCGCTGCCCATGGTGCAGCTGGTGATGGCGGTGCGCGGCGACGGCGGGCTGTTTCGCCAGGTGGCCGACGCGCTGGCGGCGGGGCATGCGCTGGCGCCGCCCGGGTAGCGGGTGGGCGCAACGCTGTGGGCAGCGGATTTCATTAAAAAACGGCTTTAAGCCTTGTGGGTAAATCGCGAGCAGCTATCAAAATTTACAGCGACACCTTCACGATACCGGGTAGAAACCGCAGGCAATGACCAGGTCGTCGCAGATCTCGAAATACGCCGACTTGACCATGGTCTCCTTGCTCAGGGGGTGAATCCACTTGTAGTCGATCCAACCGCTTCCCTTCGCCTGGGCGGTCTTGACGATTTCGCTGACGAAAAGGCGGCCATCGACGTCCTTGAACTGGGTCCAGTCCAGCCCCCACAGGCGGCGATTGGCGCCGTGCGCGGGGGTGCTGCCATCGGTGCAATAGATGCTGAGGTAGAGATCGCGGTCGATGAACTGTCCCTTGCCCAACTGGTTCACCTCTTCGATCAGCGCCTTGCCGCCGTGCGAGCGCATGAATTCGACACCCCGCTGCACCATGGCCACGGCCTCTTGCGCACTGCCGTATTCGCGCGCGCCGAGATTGAAACCCGACACCGCCTGCGACAAGGCCACGGCCTGCTCCTGCAGGCTGGCGGCGGTGCGGATGGACTCCTCCACCAGCGCGGCATTTTGCTGGGTGGTGGTATCGATCTGCACCACGGCCTTGTTGATTTCCTCGATGCCGCTGCTTTGCTCGTGACTGGCGGCGGCGATCCCGCTCATGATGCTGGCCACGTGGTTGACGCTGGCCACCATCTCGTTCATCGCGATGCCCGCCGCGTCGACCAGCTTGCTGCCCGTTTCGACCTTCGCCACCGAATCGTCGATCAGCGCCTTGATTTCCTTGGCGGCGGTGGCCGAGCGCTGCGCCAGCGTGCGCACCTCGGCGGCCACCACCGCGAAGCCCCGGCCCTGCTCGCCGGCGCGCGCGGCCTCCACCGCCGCGTTCAAGGCCAGGATGTTGGTCTGGAAGGCGATGCCGTCGATGACGGAGATGATGTCGGCGATCTTGTCCGAGCTGCCCTTGATCGAGCCCATGGTCGCCACCACGCTGCCCACGACTTGCCCGCCCTTGGCCGCCGACTCGGCGGCCTGCGCCACCAGTTCGTTGGCCTGGCGGGCGTTGTCGGCATTCTGCTGAACCGTGGAGGTCAGTTCCTCCATCGAGGACGCGGTCTGTTCCAGCGAACTGGCTTGCGCCTCGGTGCGGGACGCCAGCGCGGCATTGTCCGCCGTGATCACGCCCGCGGTGGACGCCACGGCCGTCGTGCCGGAGCGCACATGGGCCACGATCCTGAACATGCGTTCGCCGGTTTCCTGCAAGGCCTGCTGCAGTTCACCCAGGGCGCCCCGGGCATCGGCGTCGAAGGGCTCGCTCAAATCCCCATGGGCCAGACGCCTGGCGACGGCGGTCACCTGCGCGAGCGGCCGGGAAATGCTCCTGAGCAGCCACCAGGCCGCGAGCAGCCCGGCCACGATGGTCAACGCGCCCAGCCCGAGGACCTCAACGACCGCCGGGCTGCCCTGCTGGCCCAGGCGGTAGGCCGCCAGCCCGGTCAGGACCAGCACCAGGAACAGCACGCCCCCCCAGCCGACGACAAGGCGCGCGCCGATTTCGAGATTCGTGATTCTCATCCCCGTTCATCTCCTTGTCTCCACCCGCCCTGGCAGACACTCCGGATCTCGACGATCCAGGCGGCGAGCCTTGCATCCATGCCGGGCGTCTGGTTGCTATTTTTTGCAATTCGGAGTCTGACACTTTTTCACGGCCATGCCGGTGGGGATGTCTCCAGGTGTCGTGTCCCCGACAGTTGCGTGGGGGGAGGATGGCTCTTCAAGGTGGCGGCGCGGGATGCCGCCTCACGCCCGGGCGGTGGCCGCGCGCGGCAGCTCGCCGAAATGGCCGCTCTGCAGGTCGGCGAAGGCCTGGCGGATTTCCGCCTGCGTGTTCATGACGAACGGGCCGTAGGCGGCGATGGGCTCGTCGATCGGCTCGCCCGAGAGAACCAGCAGGTGCGCGCCGCTCTCCGCCGCAATGGCCGCGCCGCTGCCCGCGCGGCCCAGGTGCACGGTCTGCGCGTCGCCCGCGGGCGTCTCGCCCACCCGCACGCGGCCTTCGAGCACGACGAGGGCGGCGCTCCAGCCCTCGGGCAGCGGCAGCTCGGCGCGGCCGCCGGCGTTCAGGCGCAGGTCCCACACCTGCATCGGCGTGAAGGTGTGCGCCGGGCCCTTGTGTCCCAGCCATTCGCCGGCGATGACGCGCGCGCTGCCCGCACCGCCGGGAAGCTGGACGGTGGGAATCTGCGCTGCCGTGATGGCCTGGTAGCCGGGCGCGGCGCGCTTGTCGCGCGCGGGCAGGTTGACCCAGAGCTGGGCCATCTCGAACCTGCCGCCCCGGCGCGCCCAGTCGCGGCCATGGAATTCCTCGTGCAGGATGCCGCTGGCCGCGGTCATCCACTGCACGTCGCCCGGGCCGATGGTGCCGCCCTGGCCGGTGGAGTCGAGGTGCTCGACCTCGCCGTCGAACACGATGGTGACGGTCTCGAAGCCGCGGTGCGGGTGCTCGCCCACGCCGCGGCGCGCGCTGGTGGGCTCGAACTCGGCCGGGCCGCCGTAGTCCAGCATCAGGAACGGGCTGAGCAAGGGCGCGTGCTCGTGGTAGTTGAACAGCGTGCGCACGGGAAAGCCGTCGCCGACCCAATGGCCGCGCGGGGCGCTGAAAACGTGCTCGACCTGTTTCATCGTGTGCTCCTTGTCTGCATGAACCAAGATGCACCGATTCTGATCATTCACGCCGGCTTTGATAAGCCTGTCAAAACCGGCTGCATTGTCCTGTTTGTGAAACCAATGGCGGATTCAGTAGGAAAGCCGCTCGGGCCGGATTTCCTGCAGGATGGTGGTGGCGATCTCCTCGATCGACTTGGTGGTGGACGAGAGCCAGCGGATGCCCGAGCGGCGCATCATGGCCTCGGCCTCGTGCACCTCGGCGCGGCAGTTGGCCAGGCTCGCGTAGCGCGATCCGGGGCGGCGTTCGCTGCGGATCTCGGACAGGCGCTCGGGGCTGATGGTCAGGCCGAAGATCTTCTTGCGAAACGGCGCCAGCGCGGGCGGGAGCTGCTTGCGTTCGAAGTCCTCGGGGATCAGCGGGTAGTTGGCCGCCTTCAGGCCGTGCTGCATCGCCAGGTACAGGCTGGTGGGTGTCTTGCCGCTGCGGCTCACGCCCACCAGGATCACGTCGGCGCCAGCCAGGTCGTCGTGCGTCTGGCCGTCGTCGTGCGCCAGGCTGAAGTTGATCGCCTCGATGCGGTCGTGGTAGTCCTTGTTCTTGCTGATGTCCGAGAAGCGCCCCACGCGGTGGTGGCTCTTGATGCCCAGCTCGTCCTCCAGCGGCTTCACGAAGGTGCCGAACATGTCGAGCATCATGCCCTTGCAGCCTTGCTGGATGACCCTGAGCACCTGCATGTCCACCAGCGTGGTGAAGACCAGCGGCTTGCGCGCCTCCAGCTCCGCCGTGTGGTTGATCTGGCGCACCACCTGGTGGGCCTTGTCCTCCGAATCGATGAAGGGCAGGCGCACGCGCCGCGGCTCGATGTCGAACTGCGCGAGGATGGCGTTGCCGAAGGTCTCGGCGGTGATGCCGGTGCCGTCGGAGACGAAGAATACGGTGCGGTTGGTCATGCGTGCGGGTCGTGCGGGGTGACGGGTGGCGGTAGTGCCTGGGCAGCGCCTACAATCGCGCGATTATTCCTGTTTCTCTCCATGCAGCGCGCTGGCCTACACCTCCAACGACAAAGCCGAACAGGCTGCATGGGCGCTTGCCTGCCCGCATGCCAGGGCGCGGCGGCAGACCCGGTTTCAACTTCTGGAGCTTTCCCATGTCTGCACGCTTTGAGGCGACCGCCCTGGTCGTACCGTTTGAGAACCTGAGGATGACCGACGTCGAGGTCGTCGGCGGCAAGAACGCCAGCCTCGGCGAGATGATCTCGCAACTGCCACAGGGGGTGCGCGTGCCCACGGGCTTTGCCACCACGGCGCACGCGTTCCGCGAGTTCCTGAAATACGAAGGCCTGTACGAGCGCATCAGCCAGCGGCTGGCGCTGCTTGACGTGGACGACGTGCGCGCGCTCGCCCAGGCAGGCGAGGAGATCCGCGGCTGGGTCGAGAACCAGCCCTTCCCGCACGAGCTGGAACAGGCGGTGCGCGAGGCCTTCGCCGTCCTCGATGGCGGCGGCCAGGCGAGCTTCGCGGTGCGCTCCTCGGCCACGGCCGAGGACCTGCCCGACGCCTCGTTCGCCGGCCAGCAGGAGACCTTCCTGAACGTCGTCGGCATCGAGGACGTGCTGCACAAGATGAAGGAGGTCTTCGCCAGCCTCTACAACGACCGGGCGATTTCCTACCGCGTGCACAAGGGCTTCGCGCACGACGTGGTGGCGTTGTCCGCGGGCGTGCAGCGCATGGTGCGCTCCGACCTGGGCGCGTCCGGCGTGATGTTCACCATCGATACCGAGAGCGGGTTCGACCAGGTGGTGTTCATCACCAGCAGCTACGGCCTGGGCGAGACGGTGGTGCAGGGCGCGGTGAACCCGGACGAGTTCTACGTGCACAAGCCCATGCTGCGGGCGGGCAAGCGCGCGGTGATCCGGCGCAACCTGGGCTCCAAGCTGATCGAGATGGTGTTCGCCAGCGCCGAGGAAAAGGCCGCGAGTGGCAAGCTGGTCAAGACCATCGAGGTGCCTGCCGAGCAGCGCAATCGCTACTCGCTGACCGACGCCGAGGTCGAGCAGCTGGCGCGCTACGCGCTCACCATCGAGCAGCACTACGGCCGCCCGATGGACATCGAGTGGGGCAAGGACGGCGGCGACGGCCAGCTCTACATCCTGCAGGCGCGCCCCGAGACGGTGAAGAGCCAGGCCAAGGGCCAGGCCGAGCAGCGCTTCAAGCTCAAGAGCACGGGCGCGGTGCTGGCCGAGGGCCGCGCGATCGGCCAGAAGATCGGCACCGGCCCGGTGCGCCTGGTGCACAGCATCGCCGAGATGGACAAGGTGCAGGCGGGCGACGTGCTCGTCACCGACATGACCGACCCGAACTGGGAGCCGGTGATGAAGAAGGCCAGCGCCATCGTCACCAACCGCGGCGGGCGCACCTGCCACGCGGCCATCATCGCGCGTGAGCTGGGCATCCCCGCGGTGGTCGGCTGCGGCGACGCCACCGAGCGGCTGAGCGAAGGCACGCTGGTGACGGTGAGCTGCGCCGAGGGCGACACCGGCCACATCTACGACGGCCTGCTGGAGACCGAGGTGACCGAGGTGCAGCGCGGCGAGATGCCAAGAATAGCCACCAAGATCATGATGAACGTCGGCAACCCGCAGCTCGCCTTCGACTTCGCCCAGCTGCCCAACGAGGGCGTGGGCCTGGCGCGGCTCGAATTCATCATCAACAACAACATCGGCGTGCACCCCAAGGCCATCCTGGACTACCCGGCCGTCGATGCCGACCTGAAGAAGGCCGTGGAGAGCGTGGCGCGCGGCCACGCCAGCCCGCGCGCCTTCTACGTGGACAAGGTGGCCGAGGGTGTGGCGACGATTGCCGCGGCCTTCTGGCCCAAGCCGGTGATCGTGCGCCTGTCGGACTTCAAGAGCAACGAGTACCGCAAGCTCATCGGTGGCAGCCGCTACGAGCCCGAGGAAGAGAACCCCATGCTGGGCTTTCGCGGCGCGGCGCGCTACACCAGCGAGGATTTCGCCGAGGCATTCTCGATGGAGTGCGAGGCCATCCGGCGCGTGCGCGGCGAGATGGGCCTCACCAACGTGCAGGTCATGGTGCCCTTCGTGCGCACGCTGGGCCAGGCCAGGCGCGTGACCGAGCTGCTGGCCGAGCAGGGCCTCAAGCGCGGCGAGAACGAGCTCAAGATCATCATGATGTGCGAGGTGCCGAGCAACGCGGTGCTGGCCGATGAATTCCTCGAATACTTCGACGGCTTCTCGGTCGGCTCCAACGACCTGACGCAGCTCACGCTGGGGCTGGACCGCGACTCGGGGCTGGAGCTGCTGGCGCACGACTTCGACGAGCGCGACCCGGCGGTCAAGGCCCTGCTCAGGCAGGCGATCGCCGCCTGCAAGCGCCAGGGCAAGTACGTTGGCATCTGCGGCCAGGGGCCGAGCGATCATCCCGACTTCGCCGAGTGGCTGGCGGCCGAGGGCATCGCCTCGATCTCGCTCAACCCCGACAGCGTCGTCGCCACCTGGCAGCAGCTCGCACGCTGAGACCCGCCGCCCGCGCCGCGTATGACACCGGCCTCCACGTCCGATTCCGGCGCCGAGCGGGTGGGCGTGCCCCTGGACCCGGAGCTGCAGGATCTGCACCACCTCGGGTTCAAGCTGGTGCTGCTCCTGATCTGGGCGGCCGTTTCGTTCGGCGTGAGCTATTTCGCCGAAGACCTGCAGTTCCAGGTGGGGCCCTGGCCCTTCAGCTACTGGGTGGCGGCGCAGGGCGGCGTGCTGGTGTTCATCCTGCTGGCCTGGGTGTACTACTGGGTGATGCGCCGGTTCGACCGGCAGGCCGAAGAGGCAGCCGCGATGCGCAAAGACCCGAGGCCGCATGGCTGAGCCGCAGGGGGCGGAGCGCCCCTACATCGCACGCCTCAACCGCATCATGGGGCTGTACGTCATCGGCCTGCTGGGGTTTCTCGCGGCCATGGCCTGGGCCGAGCAGCACGGGCTCTCCCGGCACTGGATCGGCCCGATCTTCCTGTTCCTGACCGTGATGGCCTATGCCGCGGTCGGCGTCTACGGCCGCACCTCCGATCCGGCGGAATACTACGTCGCGGGGCGGCGCATCCCCCCGATCTACAACGGGATGGCGACCGCGGCCGACTGGATGAGCGCGGCCTCCTTCCTCAGCCTCTCGGGCGCGCTGTACCTGCAGGGGTTCTCGGGCACGCCGGGCGCGCCCGGCGGGCTGGCCTACCTGCTGGGCTGGACGGGGGGCTTCGTGCTGGTGGCGATGCTGATCGCGCCGCCCTTGAGGGCCATGCAGCTCTACACCATCCCGGATTTTTTCCAGGTGCGCTTCGGCGGCAGCTGGCCGCGCATCCTCGCCGCCATCGGCGCGGTGCTGTGCTCGTTCACCTACGTGGTGGCGCAGATCTACGGCGTGGGGCTGATCGCTTCGCGCCTCACCGGGGTGCAGTTCGAGATCGGCATCATGCTGGGCCTGGGCGGCGTGCTGCTGTGCTCGTTCCTGGGGGGCATGCGCGCCATCACCTGGACGCAGGTGGCGCAGTACATCGTGCTATTGCTCGCGTTCCTGATCCCCGTCTCCTGGCTGTCCTACAAGCAGCTGGGCAACCCGGCGGCGCCGCTGGCCTTCGGGCAGCAGCTGGGCAAGATCGCCGAACGCGAGGGCGCGCTGCTGGCCTCCGATGCCGAGAAGCAGGTGATCGCCGCCTATGAGCAGAAGGTGCGCGACTACCAGGAGCGCCTGGCCGACGTGCCCGCCGCCCTGGAGCGCGAGCGGCGCGAGGCGCGCGAGCGCATCCAGCAGCTGCGCTCGCGCAATGCCGACGTCGATCTGATCGTGGCGGCCAGCCGCGAGCTGCTCGCCATGCCGCGCGACGAGGCCGAGGCGCGCACCCGCTGGACGCGCGAGCTGTCAGAGAACCAGGAGCGGGCCCGGCCGCTGGGGGGCCTGCCCAGGCACACCCAGCCCTTCGCGGGAGACCCGGCGGGCGACGAGACGCAGCAGGCCCAGTACGACATCTCGCGGCGCAATTTCATGGCGCTGCTGTTTTGCCTGATGCTCGGAACGGCGGGCATGCCGCACCTGCTGATGCGCTACTACACCGTGCCCACGGTGGCGGGCGCGCGCGCCTCGGTCGCCTGGTCGCTGGTGTTCGTCGCGCTGCTGTACCTGAGCATTCCCGCGCTGGCGGCGCTGGTGAAATTCGAGGTGATGACGCACCTCGTGGGCAGCCGCTTCGACGAGCTGCCCAACTGGATCGCGCAGTGGGCGCGCGTGGACACATCGCTCCTGTCGGTGCAGGACATCAATGGCGATGGCATCGTGCAGTTCGGCGAGGTGCGCCTGGGCGCGGACCTGCTGGTGCTGGCCACGCCGGAGATCGGCGGCCTGCCGTATGTGATTTCCGGGCTGGTGGCCGCCGGCGGGCTGGCGGCGGCGCTGTCCACGGCCGACGGCCTGCTGCTCACGATCAGCAACGCGCTGGTGCGCGACCTGTATTTCCGCTCCACCCGGCGCAAGGCCTCGCCCGAGCAGCGCGTGATCCTCACCAAGTTCACGCTGCTCACCGTGGCCCTGGCCGCGGCGTTCGTCGCCGCGCTCAAGCCCTCCGAGATCCTGCCGCTGGTGTCCGCCTCATTCTCGATCGCCGCGGCGACCTTCGTGCCGCCGATGATGTTGGGCATCTATTGGCGCAGAACCACGCGCCAGGGGGCCGTGGCGGGCATGCTGGTGGGCCTGGGCGTGACGATCTACTACCTCGTGATCCACAACGCCACGCTGCGCAGCCTGCTGCCTCAATCCATGCTGGTGCCGGGCCTGTGGTGGGGCATAGAGCCCATTTCGGCCGCTGTCTTCGGGGCGCCGCTGGCTTTCGTGACGACCTGGGCAATCAGCCTGCTCACGCGCTCCCGGGTCAGTTGATCGCGAGCAATTCGACGTCGAAGATCAGCGTGGCGTTGGGCGGGATCACGCCCCCGGCGCCCCGCGCCCCGTAGCCGAGCGCGGCGGGGATCACCAGCGTGCGCTGGCCGCCCACCTGCATGCCCTGCACGCCTTCGTCCCAGCCGCGGATCACCATGCCGGCCCCCAGGGGAAACTCGAAGGGCTCGCCCCGGTCGCGGCTGGAATCGAAGCGCGCGCCCTTGGCGCCGTCCTCGTGCAGCCAGCCCGTGTAGTGCACGCGGACGGAGCGCCCCGCCGCGGCCGGCGATCCGGTGCCGACGCACACGTCTTCGTACTGCAATCCGGAGGGGGTGGTGGTGAACGGCATGCGGGGGTTCCTGTTCAGAGGGGAAAACGGTTTATTTCTTGGTGCGCGCCGCCACCCAGCGTGTGGCGAAGGCCTGCAGGTCCGACAGGCGCTTGAGCAGATCCTGCCCCGTGGCCGTCACGATGTAGCCGTCGCTGCCGTGGTCCAGGAAGCCGACCTCGCGCAACTCCTTGATGCGGGTGTTGAGCGTGTTGGGCGTGATGTTGCCGACACTGTCCTGCAGCAGGCGGAAGGTTTGCGGGTGCCCGTCCCTCAGCGCCCAGAGCACACGCAGCGCGTAGCGGCGTTCCAGCCGTTCGAGGAGCTGATTGACGGCGGCGTTTTCTTTTGAACCCATGAACGTGTCTCCTGGTGCTGAGGGGTGCCCCTGAGAGATGCCCAGACGCGACGATACCCGCCAGAACATCGAAAAGGATAGCGCTATGGTAACGTGGAAACGCGCCTACCGCCAGTTTGAGCCCGAAAGCCTGTTGCCATCTGCAAGGCGCGCCGCGGGTGGATTGCGGTTTTGTTGCTTTTGCGCACTTTTTGGCGTTTTGCCCTCGCGGCCCGTGCCTGTGCCGCTATGAAAGACGAAGATTCATGCCGTGCCGGCCCCGGGGCCGCGGGCCTGCAGCATCCGCACCAGGACGAGCAGGGCGTGGTTGACGGGCGTGGCGATGCCGAGGGCCCGGCCGCGCTCCACCACATAGCCGTTCAGGTGGTCGATTTCCGTCGGCCTGCCGCGCGCGATGTCCTGCGCGGTGGAGGACAGCTGCCCCGGCATGGTCTGCACGATGGCGCGCAGGGCCGCCTGGATGTCGCCCGCGATCCGCACCCCGTCGGCCTGCGCCACGGCGAGGCATTCCGCCACGATGTCCTGCACCAGCTGCTCGGCGCCGGGCTGGCGCATCAGCCAGCCGTAGGGCTCCTGCAGCAGGGCGGAGAGGGCGTTGTAGGCGCTGTTGATGATCAGCTTGGCCCAGAGGGCGCCTTGCACGTTGTCCGAGACCTGCGTCGGAATGCCGGCGGCCCGCAGCTGCGCGGCCACCGGCTCGCTCATCGGGGAGGGCGCGATCACCAGATCGCCGCGGCCGTAGTGGCGTACGTGGCCGGGCCCCGCCATGGCGGTCGCCACGTAGACCACGGCGGCGGCCACGGTGCAGCGCCCGCCCAGGATGGCGCGGGCCCGCGCATCGTTGTCCACGCCGTTCTGCAGCGTCAGCACCAGGGTGCGGGGGCCGACGAAAGGCTCGATCTGCCGCGCCGCCTCCTGCGTGTCCCCCGATTTGACGCACAGCAGCACCACGTCGGCCCCGCGCACCGCGTCCGCCTCGGTGCTGGCGTTCAGGCGGATGTGGTGGTCGTCCGTGGCCGTCTGCAGCCGCAGGCCGGCCTGCTCGATGGCCTGCACGTGCGCCGGCCGGCCGATCAGCACGACCGGATGGCCGGCGCGCGCCAGCAGGGCGCCGAAGTAGCATCCCACGGCACCCGCCCCCATGACGGCGAAAGAAAGGGGAGCGGGGGTGCCGGCGGGCGAGGTCATGGTGTTCTTTCCGTGCGGGGTGGCGAAGATGGTAGCGCGCGGGCGATGCGGCGGCCGGTGCGCCATGCCGCATCGTGAAAACGCAGATTCCCTGTTGAAAACGCGGATGTTGCGCTGCGCAAAAATTTCTCAATACGAGAAATCAAATATCGTCAGGTGAAAACAAAATTGCAAGCCGTTGATTTGATTGAATAAAAAATCTGTCTTATATAAGACACAAGACGTCGAGTCACTCTTGTATAAGACTTAGAATTCAACCATGGCGCCGTCGCAGGCACCGTCCCGTTTTTCAACTTCCGGAGCAGACCATGCCGCAATCGATCAACGCACAGCTCAGCCGTGAACAGCAAATCGCCGCCCTCGAAAAGGATTGGGCGCAGAACCCGCGCTGGAAGGACGTCAAGCGCGCCTACAAGGCGGCCGACGTGGTGCGCCTGCGCGGCAGCGTCCAGCCCGAGTACACGCTGGCGAAGCTGGGCGCCGAAAAGCTCTGGGACAAGCTGCACGGCGGCGCGAAGAAGGGCTACATCAACGCCTTCGGCGCCATCACCGCCGGCCAGGCCATGCAACAGGCCAAGGCCGGCCTCGAAGCGGTGTACCTCTCCGGCTGGCAGGTCGCGGCCGACGGCAACACCAGCGAGACCATGTACCCCGACCAGTCGCTCTACGCCTATGACTCGGTGCCGACCATGGTGCGCCGCATCAACAACACCTTCAAGCGTGCCGACGAGATCCAGTGGGGCCGCAACATCGATCCGGGCAGCAAGGACTTCATCGACTACTTCCTGCCCATCGTGGCCGATGCGGAAGCCGGTTTCGGCGGCGTGCTCAATGCCTTCGAGCTGATGAAGAACATGATCACCGCCGGCGTGGCCGGCGTGCACTTCGAAGACCAGCTGGCGGCCGTCAAGAAGTGCGGCCACATGGGCGGCAAGGTGCTCGTGCCGACGCAGGAAGCGATCGAGAAGCTGACGGCGGCGCGCTTTGCGGCCGACGTGATGGGCGTGCCCACCATCGTGCTGGCCCGTACCGATGCCGAGGCGGCCAATCTGCTGACCTCCGACCACGATGCCAACGACAAGGCCTTCCTGACGGGCGAGCGCACGCAGGAAGGGTTCTTCCGCGTGAAGAACGGCCTGGAGCAGGCGATCAGCCGCGGCGTGGCCTATGCGCCTTATGCCGACCTGGTGTGGTGCGAAACCGGCGTGCCCGACATCGGCTTCGCCCGCGAATTCGCCCAGGCCGTGCTGGCGTCCTCGCCGAACAAGCTGCTGGCGTACAACTGCTCGCCCTCGTTCAACTGGAAGAAGAACCTCAGCGACAAGCAGATCGCCACCTTCCAGGACGACCTGTCGGCGCTGGGCTACAAGTTCCAGTTCATCACGCTGGCCGGCATCCACAGCAACTGGTTCAACACCTTCAAGCTGGCGCATGCCTACGCGCAGGGCGAAGGCATGAAGCACTACGTCGAAATGGTGCAGCAGCCCGAATTCGCGGCGCGCGAGCAGGGCTACACCTTCGTGAGCCACCAGCAGGAAGTGGGCGCGGGCTACTTCGACGACGTGACGACTGTGATCCAGGGCGGCAGCTCGTCCGTCAAGGCGCTCACCGGCTCCACCGAGGAAGCCCAGTTCCATTGAGAGCCGCGGGGCGGCCTGGCCGCCCCCTCGGTTTTCAGCTCGGACGAGACCACCCGCGGGGTGGTTTTTTTGTGCTCAGGTTCGGGCCGCAAGTGCCGATAGAAGAGGATATGCAAGTCCAGGCCCATACCAGCGAGCATGCCCCGGAACTCGTCCCGCAGGGGTGGAGCAAGCGCTTCATCATGCCGGTGTTCCGCCACGGGGTGCAGGTCAAGCACGCGGGCCGCTGGGAAACCGTGGACTACGTCAAGCTGCGCCGGCTGGAACTGCTGGTGTACCTCGTGGGGCATACCGACCCGGTGGCCACGCGCGACCTGGAAGTGGCGCCGACGCTGTTCACGACGGAGCGGGTGCCGGCGATGCAGAACCTGGGCTATACGTACAGCCTTTAAACCATCGCCTCGCCCATGCGCACGGCGCGGCCGGGCGTCCAGTCGGGCCGCCAGTCGGCGGCGCCTTGGGGCAGCAGCACGATCACGGTGGAGCCGAGCTGAAACCGTCCCATCTCCTGGCCCTGGTCCAGGGCAACCTGCTCCGGCGGGTAATCCCAATGGCGGAGGGCGCCGGGGCGCGGCGGGTTGACCTGGCCGTGCCAGACCGTGCACATGCTGCCTACGATGGTGGCGCCCACCAGCACCAGCGCCATGGGGCCCAGCGCGGTGTCGAACAGGCAGACCACGCGTTCGTTGCGTGCGAACAGCCCGGGGACGTGGCGCGCCGTCACCGGGTTGACCGAAAACAGGCTGCCCGGAACGTGCACCATGCGCGTGAGTCGTCCGTGGCAGGGCATGTGGATGCGGTGGTAGTCGCGCGGGCTCAGGTAGAGCGTGGCGAACGTGCCGCCCTCGAACTGCGCCGCGAGGGCGCCGTCGCCGCCCAGCAGGGCGCGGGCCGTGTAGCTGTGGCCCTTGGCCTGCAGGAGGGCGCCCTGCGTGATGCGGCCGAGCTGGCTCACGGCGCCATCGACCGGGCAGGTGAGCGGCGCGCGGGCCAGCGGCCGCGCGTCGGGCCTGAGCGCGCGGGTGAAGAAGTCGTTGAAGCTGGCGTAGGCCGCGATGTCGGGCTGCAGCGCCTCGGACATGTCCACGCCGTAGCGCCGGGCGAACCAGCGGATCGTGGCGGTGGTGAGGCGGCCAGCCCGTGCGCCGGCCCCGTACCCGGCCAGGCGCGTCATGGCCTGCTTGGGCGCGAGGTACTGGAGGGCGATGGCAAGGCGTTCTGACACGGCGTGTGCAAAAGCGCGCAGTGTAACGGCATACCCTGAAAGGCCGACTCACAGTACAATACGCGATTGATTTTTGCTTGCGCGGCTGGGTTGGCTTGAGCGCGGCAGCGACCCATCTCAAGAGAAGCACAGACCCTTATGGCAAAGGAAGAACTCATCGAAATGCAGGGCAGCGTCACCGAGGTGCTGCCCGATTCGCGTTTTCGTGTCACGCTGGACAATGGCCATCAGCTCATTGCCTACACCGGCGGCAAGATGCGCAAGCACCACATCCGCATTCTGGCGGGCGACAAGGTGTCCCTGGAAATGTCCCCCTACGACCTGACCAAGGGGCGCATCACCTTCCGCCACCTGGCCGGCCGCGGCCCGGCGCCCACCTGAGGCGGGGCCGCGCTGCATGATCGGATGCGTGAGGTTTTGTCCGTCGGAGCGTAGCGCAGTCTGGTAGCGCATCTGGTTTGGGACCAGAGGGTCGTAGGTTCGAATCCTATCGCTCCGACCAATGGCATGATGGGGTTGACTTCAGGGTCAACCCCATTTTCGTTTCTGCGCCGCGCGAGGTGACGATGAAGACAGAGGCAGGACCGGGCCGCAGCGGCCGCTACGCCGCGCTCGATGCGCTGCGCGGGCTGGCGCTGGTGTGGATGACGCTCTACCACCTGGGGTTCGACCTAAACCATTTCGGCTACTGGCACCAGGATTTCTATCGCGATCCACGCTGGACGGTGCAGCGCACGCTGATCCTGAGCCTGTTCCTGCTGTGCGCGGGCATGGGGCAGGCCGTGGCGCAGGCGCACGGGGTCACGTGGCGGCGCTTCGGCAAGCGCTGGGCCCAGATCGCCCTGTGCGCGCTGCTGGTGACGGCCGGCTCGCTGGCGATGTTCCCGCGCAGCTTCATCTATTTCGGGGTGCTGCATGGCATGGCCCTGATGTGGCTCGTGGGGCGCGCCACGCTCGGCTGGAGGCGCTGGCTCTGGCTGGCCGGCGGCGTGGCGCTGCTGCTGCCCTGGGGCGGCGCGTGGCTCCTGGGCGGGCCCTGGGCCTCCCTGGCGGGTGCGTTCGACGGCCGCGGGCTGAACTGGCTGGGGTTCATCACGCACAAGCCCATCACCGAGGACTACGTACCGCTGTTTCCGTGGATGGGCGTGTTCTGGTGGGGCGTGGCCAGTGGCCAGTGGCTGCTGGCGCACCGCCCGGCGTGGCTCGCGAGGCCGCTGGCAAGCGGGGGGCGGGCGCTGGCGTTCCTGGGGCGCCACAGCCTGACGTACTACATGCTGCACCAGCCGGTGATGATCGGCGCGCTGATGCTGGTTGGCCTGGTGTTCAAGGCATGAAAAAACGCGGCCGGCGGCCGCGTTGTTTCCTGGGGAGCGGGTGGTTTATTCCACCTTGGCCTTGGCGCGCAGGTCTTGCTGGAACTGCACGAGCTTTTGCTGTTCGAGCTGCTGGCGGATCTGGTTCTTCACGTCGTCGAGCTTGGGCAGCTGGGCGTCGCGCACGTCGTCCAGGCGGATCACGTGCCAGCCGAACTGGCTCTTGACCGGGGCCTGGGTGACCTTGCCCTTTTCGAGCTTGATCATGGCTTCGGTGAACTCGGGGACGTAGCTGCTCGGGTTGGCCCAGCCCAGGTCGCCGCCCTTGGCGCCGGAGCCCGGGTCCTTGGATTCCTTCTTGGCGATTTCCTCGAAGTTGCCGCCCTTGTCCAGCTGCGCGATGATGGCCTTGGCCTTGTCTTCGCTGTCGACCAGGATGTGGCTGGCCTTGTATTCCTTGCCGGCGTTGGCGGCCACGAACTTGTCGTACTCGGCCTTGATTTCGGCGTCGGTCACCGGGTTCTGCTTCTGGTAGCTGGCGAACAGTTCGCGGATCAGCAGCGCCTGGCGGGCCAGTTCCATCTGGTCCTTGTAGTCCTGGCTGTTCTGCAGATTGCGCTTCTGCGCCTCCTGCAGGAAGATTTCGCGGGCGATGACTTCTTCCTTGATCTGCTTCTTGAGCTCGGGCGTGATTTCACGGCCCGACTGTTCGAGCTGGTGCTGAAGGAGGTCGGCCCGTGCCGTCGGGATGGGCTTGCCGTTGACGACGGCAATGTTTTGCGCGGCGGCCGGCAGGGCGAGTGCGCCCGCAACGGCAACGGCCATCAGGCCGGACAAGAGCTTGTTTTGCATGGAGTTGATGCGAGGGGAAAAAAAAGAACGGGCAGTGTGCGCCCGTGACAGGGATGAGTCTGAATCAGAGTATTTCAATGGCGACGGCATGTGCGCCCGCCGCGATATGGTCGCGGAGCGCATCATACACAAGGCGATGCTGCTCCACCCGGCGCTTGCCGTGCAGCGCGGGCGCGGCGATGCGCACGCGAAAGTGCGTGCCGTAGCCCGTGCCGTTGGCGCCGGTGTGGCCTTCGTGCTGCCAGCTTTCGTCAAGCACTTCGAGCTGTGTGGGCGCGAACACCTGCCTCAAGTGAGCGTCCATGGCCTCGGCGGTGACCGCGTTGCCGGTGCCGGGCGGGGTGATCGTGGTGCTCATTCGGGTGTTCCCGGTGGTGTCGTGGCTGGCGATGTCTCGGGCGTATCTATCATGTGGCGCGCGATGTAGAAGCCCTGGCCGATGATGAACACGACGGGAAAGACGTAGCCCCAGAGCTTGAAATCAGCCCATGCATTGGTGGAGAAATAGGCGGCGACATAGCCATTGAGCGCTGCCATGAAGAGGCAGTAGGCGATCCAGACCACGGACAGCGTGCGCCAGGCGAAATCGGGCAAGGCGATCTGGGCGCCCAGCATGAGCTTGAGGACGTTCTTCTGGTAGATCCACAGCGCCACCGCGAGCGCGATGGCGATGGCGGTGTAGAGCACGGTGGGCTTCCACTTGATGAAGCGCTCGTCCTGCAGGATGAGGGTGAGCGCACCGAAGACCAAGATGAGCGCCAGCGTGGCCTTGTGCATGGTGCTCAGTTTTTTGTCCATCCACCAGAGGATGGCCATCTGCAGCGCGGTGGCGGCCATCAGCACCGCAGTACCCGCATAGATGCCATGCCATTTGTAGGCAATGAAGAACAGCAGCAGGGGCAGGAAGTCGAGTAGCAGGCGCATAGAACCCCGGATTATCGCGGTTCGAAATCGAGCGAGGCGGAATTCATGCAGTATCGCAGACCCGTGGGAGCCGGCCCGTCTTTGAACACGTGGCCCAGGTGCGCGCCGCACTGGGCGCAGACGGTCTCGGTGCGTACCATGCCGTGGCTGCGGTCCTCGATCTCGCGAATGCTGCCGGGGAGGGCCTCGGAGAAGCTCGGCCAGCCGCAGCCGGCGTCGAACTTGGTGCCGGAATCGAACAGCTTGGCGCCGCAGCAGATGCAGTGGTAGCTGCCATCGGCCCAGTGGCGCTCGTATTGGCCGGTGAAGGGCCGCTCGGTGGCGGCGTGGCGCGTGACTTCGAAGGCGCCGGGCTCGGCGTGCTTGCCGGCGAGCCGGGCGCGCCATTCGTCGTCGGTGCGGGTGATCGGAAAAATCATGAGGAACAGCTCAGGGTGAGTGTGCGGGCCCAATCGGGCGGCGGGTCTGCCCAGGCCTCGTGGCCGGGGTGGGCGTCGAAGGGGTGCGCCAGCACGTCGTGCAGCGATTGGAGCGTTTCGAAGTGCCGAAGTTTCGCATCCCGTATGGCCAGCTCGGCGAGGTGGCTGCGCAGCACGTAGCGGGGATTGGTTTTGAGCATCAAATCCGGCTCTAGCGCTTTGCCAGACTGCGCGAGCTGCTTTTCAAATGAGAGCATCCACGCATCGAACGCGCCGCGATCCACGAAGAGGTCGCGCACCGGCGACAGGCGGCCGGCGGCGAGGCACTCGGACAGGCGGCGCCAGAAAATGGGGTAGTCCACGCGTTCGCTCGCCAGCAGGCGCAGCAGGGCGGCCACGCTGGCCTCGTCGCCAGGCCAGGGTTCGCGCAGGCCCAGCTTGCGCCGCATCTGGCCGAGGTAGGCGCGCTGGAAAGCGTCCGGGTAATCGGCGATGGTCGCCTGCGCCTGCGCCGTGTCGTCCATCAGCGGCAGCAGGGCGCGCGCCAGGCAGGCGAGGTTCCAGTGGCCCACGGCGGGCTGCTCGTCGTAGGCGTAGCGGCCCAGCGGGTCGCTGTGGTTGCAGATGTGGCGCGGGTCGTAGCCGTCCATGAACTGGAACGGCCCGTAGTCGAGCGTGAGCCCGAGGATGCTCATGTTGTCGGTGTTCATCACGCCGTGCATGAAGCCCGCGGCCTGCCACTGCGCGATGAGCTGCGCCGTGCGCTCGCTCACCGCATGCACCAGCGCGGCGTAGGGGTTGCCGCCGAAGCGCGCGTCGCCCTGGCATGCGGGGTAGTGGCGGCGGATCACGTGGTCGGCGAGCTGGCGCAGCTCGGCGAGCTGGCCCTGCGAGGCCCACCATTCGAAGTGGCCGAAGCGGATGAAGCTGGGCGCGACGCGCGTGAGGACGGCGGCGGTTTCCAGCGTCTCGCGCTGCACGGGCAGGGGCGAGCCGACGAGGGCCAGCGCGCGCGTGGTGGGGATGCCCAGGCCCTGCATGGCGCCGCCCGCCAGGTATTCGCGGATCGACGAGCGCAGCACGGCGCGCCCGTCGGCGCCGCGCGAATACGGCGTGCGCCCGCTGCCCTTGAGCTGGATCTCCTGCCCCTGCGCCGTCTCGCCCAGCAGCAGCGCGCGCCCGTCGCCCAGCCGGCCGGCCCAGACGCCGAACTGGTGCCCGCCATAGACGCTGGCCAGCGGCTGGCTGCCGGGCAGCAGGCGGTTGCCGGCCAGGGCCTGCAGCGCCTCGCCGCCCTGCATCCACGCGCCGTCCAGGCCGAGCAGCGCGGCGACCTGCGGGTCGCGCGCGACCCAGCAGGGCTCGGGCAGCGGCGTGGGTTCGACGCGTGTGTAAAACGTGTTGCCGAGCGTGGCAAAACCGTCGCCCCGCCAGGCGATGGGGGCGTGCGCGCCCATGGGGCCGGGGGCGGCACCGTCATCCGTGGTCATGGCCGGATTGTCGGCCAGCCTACCCGTTCCTGCCGGCCGCTGGCGCTAACATTGGATGGTCTCGTCTTTTTTCACATCATTACAAGGAGCAACCATGCTGGGTCAGATGCAGAGCCAACCCCTCCTGATCTCGATGCTGATCGAGTTCGCCGAGCGCCACCACGGCGATGGCGAGATCGTCTCGCGCCGCGTCGAGGGCGACATCCACCGCTACACCTACCGCGACCTGGCGCGCCGCGCCAAGCAGCTGGCCAACACGCTGGAGGCTGGCGGCACGCAGCAGGGCGACCGCATCGCCTCCATCGCGTGGAACGGCTACCGCCACATGGAGCTGTACTTCGGCGTGGCCGGCTCGGGGCGCGTGATGCACACGCTCAACCCGCGCCTGCACCCCACGCAATTGGCCTGGATCATCAACCACGCCGAGGACCAGGTGGTGTGCTTCGACATGAGCTTCCTGCCGCTGGTGCAGGCGGTGCATGCCAAGTGCCCGACGGTCAAGACCTGGGTGGCGCTGTGCGATGCCGACAAGCTGCCCGCCGATACCGGCATCCCCGGCCTGGTGAGCTACGAGGCCTGGATCGGCCAGGCCTGCGGCGAGTACACCTGGCCGCAGTTCGACGAGAACACCGCCTCCGGCCTGTGCTACACCAGCGGCACCACGGGCGACCCCAAGGGCGCCCTCTACAGCCACCGCTCCACCGTGCTGCACGCCTACGGCGGCGCGCTGCCCGACGCCATGAACCTGTCGGCGCGCGACTCGATGATGCCGGTGGTGCCGATGTTCCACGTCAACGCCTGGGGCCTGCCCTACGCATCGGCGCTGACCGGCTGCAAGGTGGTGTTCCCCGGCCCGGCGATGGACGGCAAGTCGATCTACGAGCTGATGGAGTCCGAGGGCGTCACGTTCGCCGCCGGCGTGCCGACGATCTGGCAGATGCTGCTGACGCACATGCAGACCAACGGCCTGAAGTTCTCCAGCCTCAAGCGCACGGTGATCGGCGGCTCGGCCTGCCCTCCCGCGATGATCGACACCTTCCGCGAGCAGTACGGCGTGGACGTGCTGCACGCCTGGGGCATGACCGAGACCAGTCCGCTGGGCACGGTGTGCACGCTCAAGAACAAGCACCTGAAGCTGCCGGCCGCCGAGCAGCTGCACATCCGCACCAAGCAGGGCCGGGGCATCTTCGGCGTGGACATGAAGATCGTCGGCGACGACGGCGCCGAGCAGCCCTGGGACGGCAAGACCTACGGCGACCTGTACGTGCGCGGCCCGTGGATCATGGACACCTACTTCAAGGGCCTGTGCCCGCTGGTCAAGGACGCGCAGGGCCACGGCTGGTTCCCCACCGGCGACGTGGCGACCATCGACGCCGACGGCTTCATGCAGATCACCGACCGCAGCAAGGACGTGATCAAGTCCGGCGGCGAGTGGATCAGCTCGATCGACATCGAGAACATCGCCATGGGCCACCCGGCGGTGGCCATGGCCGCCTGCATCGGCATGCCGCACCCCAAGTGGGACGAGCGCCCCGTCATCGCGGTGGTGCTCAAGCCCGGCGCCGAGGTCTCGCGCGAGGACCTGCTCAAGTTCTACGAGGGCAAGATCGCCAAGTGGCAGATCCCGGACGACGTGGTCTTCGTCGAGGCCATTCCGCTGGGCGCCACCGGCAAGATGCAAAAGAGCAAGCTGCGCGAAGAGCTCAAGGACTACAAGCTGCCCGGGCTCTGAGCGGCGCCGGCTGCCCGGCGCCCGCCGGTTCAGTCGCCTACATGACTGAATCGGCGCGCGATTGGGGCAAACCCTGAACGCCCCCTGGCGGGGTCTCCTATAGGCTATGACGCAGTGCCTGACACCTGAGGAGACTCCATGCGCTTTACTCTCAAAATGATTGCTGCTTGCGCTGCCGTGGCGTGCGCTGGCGGCGTTTTTGCCCAAAGCGGCCAGACGGTCAAGATCGCCATGATCGAGGGGCTTTCCGGTCCCATGGGCAATGTCGGCACCAACCAGTTCAAGAGCTGGCAGTACGTGGCGGCGCACCTCAATGCCAAGGAAAACCCGGCCGGCGTCAAGTTCGAGATCGTGCCGATGGACAGCAAGAGCTCGCCGCAGGAGGCGCTGAACCTGCTCAAGGCGGCGGTCGACCAGGGCATCCACTACGTCGCGCAGGGCAACGGCTCCAACGTCGCGCTGCCGCTGGCCGACGCGGTGGCCAAGAACAACGAGCGCAACCCCGGCAAGGAGGTCATCTACATCAACTACGCCGCGGTCGATCCCGCCTCGACCAACGAGAAGTGCAACTACTGGCACTTCCGCTTCGACGCCGACACGTCGATGAAGATGGCCGCGCTCACCAGCTTCATGAAGGACCAGAGCCAGATCCACAAGGTCTACCTGGTCAACCAGAACTACTCGCACGGCCACCAGGTCGCCAAGTACTTCAAGGAAGGCATCGAGCGCAACCGCCCGGACGTGAAGATCGTCGGCGAGGACTACGTGGCGCTCGGCCAGGTCAAGGACTTCGCGCCCTACGTCGCCAAGATCAAGGCCGCGGGCGCCGACACGCTGGTGACCGGCAGCTGGGGCCAGGACTTCACGCTGCTGGTCAAGGCCATGAACGACGCGGGCCTGAGCATCCCGATCTACGCCTACTACGCGGGCGTCTCGGGCACGCCCACGGCGCTGGCGCAGGGCAAGATCGCCGAGGTCTACCAGATCGCCTACAACCACTCCAACTACCCCGGCCGCATGGGCGAGCTGATGAAGGGCTTCAAGGCGCAGTACAACGACGACTTCTACACCTTCTCGGTCTACAACGCGCTGGTGGCCCTCTCCGACGCCATGGCCAAGACCAAGTCCACCGACCCGGTGAAGGTGGCCGCGGCGCTCGAAGGCCTGCGCTTCGACGGCTTCAACGGCGAATCGCAGATGCGCGCCACCGACCACCAGGTGCAGCTGGGCATGTGGATCTCCAAGTGGCAGAAGGTCGATGCCAAGAACAGCTACAGCGTGGAGAACACCGGCTACACCTTCGCGCCGGTGAAATACCTTGAGCCCTACATCGCCAGCACGCCCACGAGCTGCCAGATGAAGCGCCCGGGCAAGTAAGCCCCTGGCAGGGACGCCGGCCAGCGACGCGTGTCGTCCGCCGGCGTTGTTTTTGGCCTCATCGTCACGCACCGGGGGAAAGGGCGGATGGAATTCTTCGCGATCTCGCTGCTCAACGGCCTGAGCTACGGGCTGATGCTGTTCATGCTCAGCTCGGGCCTGACGCTCATTTTCAGCATGATGGGCGTGCTCAACTTCGCGCACGCGAGCTTCTACATGCTGGGCGCCTACTTCGCGTATGCGCTCTCGGGGGCGATCGGCTACTGGCCGGCGCTGGTCGTCGCGCCGCTCGTGGTCGGGCTGGTGGGCGCGGCGTTCGAGCAGGTCTGCCTGCGCCGGGTGCACAAGTGGGGTCACGTGCCCGAGCTGCTCATCACCTTCGGCCTGTCCTACCTGGTGCTCGAAGTGGTGCAGCTCGTCTGGGGCCGCAACGTCGTGCCCTACGGCCTGCCCGAGCAGCTGCGGGGGCCGCTGTTCACGCTCTACGGCACGCAGTTTCCCAAGTCGCGCGCCTTCGTCATGCTGGTGGCGGTGCTGATGCTGGGCGCGATCTGGCTGGTGCTCACGCGCACGCGCATCGGCCTGGTGATCCAGGCGGCGCTGACGCACCCGGATGCGGTGCAGGCGCTGGGCCACAACGTGCCGCGCGTGTTCATGCTGGTCTTCGGCGGTGGCGCGGCGCTGGCGGGCCTGGCGGGCGTGGTGGCGGGCAACACCTACGTGACCGAGCCCGCGATGGCGTATGCGGTGGGCACCATCATCTTCGTGGTGGTGGTCGTGGGCGGCATGGGGTCGCTGGCGGGGGCCTTCCTCGCGTCGCTGCTGATCGGCGTGGTGCAGACCTTCGCGGTGGCGATCGACACCTCGCTGGCCGACCTGCTGCGCGCGGTGGGCGTGCAGGTGGCCGCCGGCAACCCGATGGAGCAGATGCTGCGCCTGACGGTGGCGCAGGTCGCGCCCATGCTGCCCTACCTGTTCATGGTGCTGATCCTGATCTTCCGGCCGCGCGGCCTGATGGGCACGCGGGAGGACTGACCGATGGCATCGACTACTTCCGCGCGCCGGCGCTGGCTCACCTGGGGCGGTTTCGCCGCGGCGCTCATCCTCGCGCCGCTCGTCTTCGGCAGCAGCCTGGCGCTGAACATGCTCTCGCAGATGGGCTACCTCATCATCATCTGCCTGTCGTACAACCTGTTGCTGGGCCAGGGCGGCATGCTCAGCTTCGGCCACGCGGTGTACACCGGCCTGGGCGGCTACGCGGCGGTGGCGGCGATCGGCTACGCCGATGGCCATGGCATCGCGTTCCCGCTGGTGCTCGTGCCCGTCGTCGGCGGCCTGATGGGCGCGCTGGTCGCGGTGCCGCTGGGCTATGTCTCGACCAAGAAGGCGGGCACCACCTTCGCCATGATCTCGCTCGGCATCGGCGAGCTGGTGGTGGCCTTCGCCATCATGCTGCCCGACCTCTTCGGCGGCGATGGCGGCATCTCGATCAACCGCACCTATGGCAAGCCGCTGGCGGGCCTCACCTTCGGCCCGCAGATCCAGCTCTACTACCTGATCGCCGCGTACTGCTTCGTCTGCACCGTGCTGATGTACGCCTTCACCGCGACGCCGCTGGGGCGCATGCTCAACGCCGTGCGCGACAACCCCGAGCGCGCGCAGTTCGTCGGCTACGACACCCAGCTCGTGCGCTGGTACAGCTTCATCATCGCGGGCTTCTTCGCGGGCGTGGGCGGGGCGCTGGGGACCATCAACTTCGAGATCTTCAACGCCGCCGATTCCCTGAGCGGCATGCGCTCTGGCGCCTACCTGCTGTTCACCTTCCTGGGCGGCGTGACCTTCTTCTTCGGGCCCATCATCGGCGCGGTGCTGATGGTGCTCTCCACCGTGCTGCTGTCGGAGCTGACGGCGGCCTGGCTGCTGTACCTGGGCCTCGTCTTCGTGCTGATGATCATGTACGCGCCGGGCGGCGTGGCCAGCCTCGTCATGATGAACGTGCAGATGGCGCGCGCGGGCAAGCTGCGGCGCTTCGCCGGGCTCTACGGCGCGCTTGCCGGCGCCTGCGTGGTGCTGATGCTGGGGGCCTCGCTGCTGATCGAGATGACCTACCACATGCAGCTCAACGCGGCGCTGGGCTCGGGGGTGAAGTACCTGGGCCTGCAGTTGGACGCGGCGCAGCGCGCGCCCTGGCTGGGCGCGGCGCTGGTGGCGCTGGCGGGGGCGTTCGCGGTGCACCGGGTGGGGCGGCGCCTGGCGCGGGCCTGGGGCGCGGCGCAGGAGGAAATCGAAGCCGAGGCGCAGCGCGGCGGAGGGCAGGCGGCATGAACTGCGCACTCGAACTCAAGGACCTGCGCAAGAACTTCGGCAGGACGGAAATCATCCGCGGCGCCAACCTGGCCGTGCAGGCGGGCGAGCGCGTGGCCATCATCGGGCCCAATGGCGCGGGCAAGAGCACGCTGTTCAACCTGATCAGCGGGCGGCTGGCGCCCACGAGCGGCGAGGTGCGCCTGAACGGCGCGCGCATCGACGGCAAGAGGCCGTTCGAGATCAACCGCCTGGGGCTGTCGCGCAGCTTTCAGATCACCAACATCTTTCCCCGGCTCAGCGTGTTCGAGAACCTGCGCTGCGCGGTGCTCTGGAGCCTGGGCTACCGCTACACCTTCCTGCGCTTTCTCTCGCGCCTGGCGGACGCCAACGCGCGCGCCGAGGAACTGCTCGCCCAGGTGGGCCTGGCGGCCAAGCGCGACGTGCAGGCGGTCAACCTGACCTACGCCGAGCAGCGGGCGCTGGAGATCGGCATCACGATCGCCGGGGGCGCCAGCGTGATCCTGCTCGACGAGCCCACGGCGGGCATGAGCACGACCGAGACCGCGCGCTTCATCGAGCTGATCCGCCAGGTGACCGAGGGCAAGACGCTGCTCACGGTGGAACACGACATGGGCGTGGTGTTCGGCCTGGCCGACAAGATCGCCGTGGTGGTCTATGGCGAGGTGATCGCGTTCGACACGCCCGAGGCGATACGCGCCAACGCCCGCGTGCAGGAAGCCTACCTCGGCTCGCCCGTGGCCGAGGCGCAGGGAGGGGCCCACTGATGCTGCATGTAAAGGATCTGCACGCCTGGTACGGCAAGAGCCACGTGCTGCACGGGGTGGACTTCGAGGTGCGCGCGGGCGAGATCGTCGCGCTGCTCGGGCGCAACGGCTCGGGGCGCTCGACCTGCGCCAAGGCCATCATGGGCATGGTGCACGCCGAGGGCGGCGTGCGCTTGAAGGACCAGCCGCTGCTCGGGCGCAAGCCCTTCGAGATCGCGCACCTGGGCCTGGGCTACGTGCCCGAGAGCCGCGACGTGTTCCCGCGCCTGACGGTGCAGCAGAACCTGCTGCTGGGCCAGAAGGGCCGCGGGCGCGCCAGCCGCTGGGGCTTCGACGACATGTACGCGATGTTCCCGCGCCTGCAGGAGCGCTGCAACATCGAGGCCGGGCTGCTCTCTGGCGGCGAGCAGCAGATGCTCACGCTGTGCCGCACGCTGATGGGCGACCCCGACCTGATCATCATCGACGAGCCGACCGAGGGCCTGGCGCCCAAGATCGTCGAGCAGGTGGGGCAGTACCTGCTGCGCCTGAAGGAGCGCGGCATCGCGGTGCTGCTGATCGAGCAGAAGCTCACGATCGCGATGGACATCTCCGACCGCGTGCTCGTCATGGGCCACGGCAGCATCGTCTTCGAGGGCACGCCCGAGGCCCTGCGCGCCCATGCGCAGGTGCGCAAGGAGTGGCTCGAAGTCTGATACGGATTCGCATTCAATCGTCTAATTCCATTTCCAATTCAATAGATTAATAATTGCCATGTCAATTCCCCTTGAAGGAGATCGACATGGCGAGAACT
>OFJB01000229.1_pt1 | contig 30243 bp, 27 predicted proteins | sample 1775081 | NCBI WGS metagenome assembly OFJB01 (sample SAMN08195771, study PRJEB24354) | sludge metagenome | isolation source: initial sludge from phenol fed wastewater aerobic bioreactor | place: India: Nagpur | collected 2016-06-05
CCATCTTCGGCCTGCCCGAGGTCAAGGTGGGCGTGTTTCCGGCCCAGGTGCTCTCCGTGCTGAACGGCCTGATCGGCCCACGCGCGCTGACCGAGCTGTGCATCACCGGCGAGCCCATCAACGCGCACGAGGCGCTGTCCATCGGTCTGATCAACCACGTGGCCGAAGACCTGGACGCCGGCGTGCAGGCGCTGCTCGATCGTTTTCTCGACAAGTCGCCCGCCGCCATCCGCCGCGGCCTCTATCTGATGAAGCGCATCGGCGCGATGTCCTTCGAGGAATCCATGGCCTTCACCGAAAGCCAGATCGCCTTGTTCGCACTGACCGAGGATGCGGCTGAGGGCCAGGCGGCCTTTCGCGAAAAGCGCAAACCGAAATGGAGTGGGAAATGAGCCAGGAAAAAGTGGTTCGCATCGGCGGTGCCTCGGGCTTCTGGGGCGACTCCAGCGTGGGCGCGCCGCAGCTGGTGCACAGCGGCCAGATCGACTATCTGGTGTTCGACTACCTGGCCGAACTCACCATGTCCATCCTGGCCGCCGCGCGCCTGAAAAAGCCCGAACTGGGCTATGCCACCGACTTCGTCACGGTGGCGATGAAAAGCGTGCTGAAGGACGTGGTGGACAAGGGCATCCGCGTGGTCAGCAACGCCGGCGGCGTCAATCCGCAGGGCTGCGCCGATGCGCTGCGCGCCTTGGCGGCCGAGCAAGGCGTCGACGTCAAGATCGCCGTCGTCACCGGCGACGACGTGATGCCGCAGCTGCCCGCGCTGCGCCAGCTGCAGCCACCCGTCGCCGAGCTGCAAAGCGGCGCGCCGCTGCCGGCCAAGGTGCTGACGGCCAACGCCTACCTGGGCGCGGCGCCCATCAAAGCCGCGCTGGATGCCGGCGCGCAGATCGTCATCACCGGCCGCTGCGTCGATTCGGCCGTGACGCTGGGCGTGCTGATGCACGAGTTCGGCTGGACTGCGCAAGACCTCGATCAACTCGCCGGCGCCAGCCTGGCCGGCCACATCCTCGAATGCGGCTGCCAGGGCACGGGCGGGCTGCATACCGATTGGCGCGACGTGCCCGACTGGGCACACATCGGTTACCCCATCGTCGAATGTGCGTTTGACGGCAGCTTCACCGTCACCAAGCCCGCCGGCACGGGCGGGCTGGTGGCGCCGCAGGTGGTGGCCGAACAGATGCTGTACGAAGTCCACGACCCGGCGGCCTACCTGCTGCCCGACGTGGTGTGCGACTTCACGCAAGTGACGATGCGCCAGACCGGGCCGCACCGCGTGCACGTGAGCGGTGCGCGCGGCCAGGCGCCGACTGCCAGCTACAAGGTGAGCAGCACGTATCTGGACGGCTTCAAGACATCGGCGCAGCTGACCATCGTCGGCTTCGACGCCGCCGCCAAGGCGCAGCGCACGGGCGAGGTCATCCTGGAGCGCGTGGGCGAGCTGCTGGCCGCGCAAGGCCTGGCGCCCTTCAGCGCGACGCACCTGGAAGTGCTGGGCGCGGAAAGTTGCTACGGCCCGCTGGCCGATCCCGCCGTGCTGCAAACCCGCGAAGCCATCCTGCGCCTGACCGCACGCCACCCCGACAAGGCGGCGCTGGAGCTGCTGGCGCGCGAGATCGCCCCCGCCGGCACCTCGTTCGCGCCCGGCACCACGGGCTCGGGCGGCGGACGCGCCGGCGTCTCGCCGCTGATTCGGCAATACGCATTCCTGCTCGACAAGGCGCGCGTGACGCCCGCCGTGACTCTGGACGGCGCCCCGGTCCCACTCCCGCTCCCGCCTGCGGGAGAGGGCCGGGGTGAGGGCAAGCGGCCTTCCTCCAGCACGCAATTTGATGAATCAAATCCGGCCTCAGCGCCCACTGGACAAGCGCAAACAGCTATTAATTCAATAGAAAACGACACCGATACCGTCGAAGTCCCCCTGATCCGCCTGGCCTGGGCGCGCTCCGGCGACAAGGGCGACACATCCAACATCGGCATCATCGCGCGCCGCCCCGAATGGCTACCGCTGTTGCGCGCCCAACTGACCGAAGCGCGCGTGGCCGAGCACCTGGCTCATATGGTCAAGGGCCGCGTCACGCGCTTTGAAGTGCCGGGCATTCATGCCTTCAACTTCGTGTGCGAACAGGCACTGGGCGGCGGCGGCATGGCCTCGCTGCGCAACGACCCGCTGGGCAAGGGCATGGGGCAAATCCTGCTGGCCCTGCCGCTGCGCGTGCCCAAGGCCTGGCTGTCCTGACCCTCTTTCCGGAGACTTCCCATGACCGAATCCCGCACCCTGCACCCGAGCCGCCGCACCGTGCTGACCGCCCTGGCCAGCACCCTCGCCGCGCCCGCGGCCTGGGCCCAATCGGCCAGCCATCGCCCCATCCGCATCATCGTGGGCTTTGCGCCCGGCAGCGCCAACGACCTGATCGCGCGCGAGTTGGCGCGCTACATGGCCGATTCGCTCGGCCAGCCGGTCATCGTCGAGAACCGCGCCGGCGCCGGCGGCTCGCTGGGCACCGAGGCGGTGGCCAAGGCCGCGCCCGACGGCCTGACTCTGGGTCTGGGCACCAGTTCGCAGATGGTGATGAACGTGGCGCTGTATCGCCACCTGCCCTTCGACGTCGAGACCGACCTGCGCCAGATCGGTCTGGTCGGCCGCACGCCCCTGGTGCTGGCGGGCAAGGCCAGTGGCCCCAAGACGCTCAAGGAGCTGATCGGCAATGCCCGCGCCAACCCGGGCCAGGTCACCTACGGGTCGGGCGGCACCGGCTCCATCAGCCACATCGTGGGCGAGGCCTTTGCGCGCGCCGCCGACATCCGGCTGAACCACATCCCCTACAAGGGCAACGGCCCGGCCATGGCCGACCTGGCCGGTGGCCACGTGGACATGGTGTTCGACGGCATCATCACCTCGCAGCCCATGGCCCAGCAGGGTCGGGTGCGCCTGCTGGCCTTTGGCGGCCAGCAGCGCAGCCCCGTCATCCCCGAGGCGCCCACCTTTGCCGAACAGGGCCTGCGCGAGTACGACGCCTATTCGTGGAACTGCCTGTTCGCCCCCGCCAATACCCCCGACGCCGACATCGCGCGCCTGAACCAGGCGCTCAACGCCGCCCTGGCCCTGCCAGAGATGAAGGATCGCCTGGCACGCGGCGGCTCGGACAACCTGGGCCCCTCCACCCCCGCGCAGGCCGACGCCTTTGGTCGCAAGGAACGCGCGCGCTGGGTGCCCTTCGTGCGCAGCTTGAAGCTGGACGTGGGTTGATCTTGCACCGTGCCATCGGCCCGGCCGGCGCGGTGGTGATCGACACCAACCGCGTGCTCGACCTGTGGCTGTTCGACGACCCGCAGGTGGCTCGGCTCAAGCAGGCCATCGAGACCGGTGCCCTGCGCTGGCTCGCCACCGGCGCGATGCGCGACGAGCTGGCGCGCGTGCTGGGCTATCCCGCCGTCGCGGCCCAGCTCGAACGCCGCGGCCGCATCGGCGCGCAGGTGCTGGCTGCCTTCGACCAATGGGCGCAACTCGTGCCCATCGCTCCGTCTTCCGCGCCGCGCTGCCGCGACGTGGACGACCAGGGTTTTGTCGACCTGGCCGTGGCGCAGGGCGCTGCCTTGTTCAGCAAGGATCGGGCGCTGATCGAACTGAGCCGCGCCCTGGCGTCCCTGGGCGTGGCTGTGCACGCCGCCGACTGGCCGGCGGAGGGCGACAGCTATCAAAAATAGAGTTCACTGCCGCGCCTGAAAAGGGCTGAGGGTGTGGACAGGGTTTACCATCGCCCCCATGCAAGCCGTACTCGACGCCCTGACCGACAAACTGCGCAAGGCCGTCGAGCAAGGCCGGCCCCTGCGCATCCGCGGCGGCGGAACCAAGGACTTCTACGGCCAGTTCCTGCACGGCGACGTGCTGGACACGCGACCGCTGGCCGGCATCCTGGACTACGAACCCAGCGAGTTGGTGGTCACCGTGGGCGCCGGCACGCGCCTGGGCGAGCTGCAGGCCGCACTGGCCGAGCGCCGGCAATACCTGTCCTTCGAGCCGCCGCAGTTCGGCTCCGCCGGCACGGTGGGCGGCATGGTGGCCGCCGGCCTGGCCGGCCCCGCGCGCGCCAGCGTGGGTGGGGTGCGCGAACACGTGCTGGGCGTGCAAATCCTGAGCGGCAAGGGCGAGCTGCTGAACTTTGGCGGCCAGGTGATGAAGAACGTGGCCGGCTACGACGTCAGCCGCCTGATGGCGGGCGCCCTGGGCACGCTGGGCGTGATCACCCAGGTCAGCCTCAAGGTGTTGCCGCTGCCACCGGCCGAATGCACCCTGGTGTTCGAGCTGTCGGAGACCAGCGCGCGCCAGCAGCTCAACCGCTGGGGCAGCCAGCCGCTGCCCATCAACGCCAGTTGCTGGCACGCCGGCCATCTGGCGGTGCGCTTGCGCGGAGCGCACGCCGCCATCGAGGCCGCGTGCCGACACATGGGCGGCACGCTGCTGGAGCCAGCGCGCGCCGGCAAGCAATGGAGCGCCCTGAGAGACCAGCGCCTGCCGTTTTTTTACCTGGACGCCGGCCAGGCACTGTGGCGCGTGAGCGTGCCCGACACCGCCACGCCGCTCAACCTGGGGCCCACGCTGGTCGAGTGGCATGGCGCGCTGCGCTGGCTGCGCCTGCCGCCCGCGGCCGCGCCGCAGGTGCGCGCCGCGGCCGCACGCGCGGGCGGGCACGCCACCCTGTTTCGCGGCGGCGACGGGCGAGTGCCGGTGTTCACGCCCTTGCCCCCGGCGCTGGCGCGGATACACGCCCAGCTCAAGCAGGCCTTCGATCCGGCGGGCATCCTCAACCCCGGTCGCATGAGCACCGATTTCTGATGCAAACCCATCTCGCGCCCGAATTCCAGAATACGCCCGAAGGCCAGGAGGCCGAGGCCATCCTGCGCAAGTGCGTGCACTGCGGCTTTTGCCTGGCCACCTGCCCCACCTACCAGCTGCTGGGCGACGAGCTGGACAGCCCGCGCGGGCGCATCTACCAGATCAAGCAGGTGCTGGAGGGCCACGCGCCCACGCGCGAGACGCAGCAGCACCTGGACCGCTGCCTGACCTGCCTGAACTGCGAGAGCACCTGCCCCAGCGGTGTCGAATACGGCCACCTGGTGGACATCGGCCGCCAGGTGGTCGAGCGCAAGGTGACACGCCCCACGGCCGAAGCCCGCCAGCGCGCGCTGCTGCGCACCGGCCTTTCGTCGCCGCTGTTCGGCCCCGCCATGCGCCTGGGCCAGGCGGTGCGCGGGCTGCTGCCGGCATCGATCCAGGCCAAGGTGCCCGCGCGGCGCGACGCCGGCCGCTGGCCGCGCGCCACGCACGCGCGCAAGGTGCTGCTGCTGGAGGGCTGCGTGCAGCCGTCCATGGCGCCCAACATCAACGCCGCCACCGCGCGCGTGCTGGATGCCGCGGGCATCCAGTGCATTCGCCCGCGCGGCCAGGGCTGCTGCGGCGCGGTCAAGGTCCATCTGGCCGACGACGCCGGCGGGCGCGCGCAGATGCGCGCCAACATCGACGCCTGGTGGCCGCACATCGAGCGCGGCGCGGCCTTCGCCATCGTCATCAACGCCTCGGCCTGTGGCCAGATGGTCAAGGACTACGGCCACCTGCTGCGCGGCGACACGCGCTACGCCGCCAAGGCCGCGCGGGTGTCCGAGCTGGCGCGCGACGTGAGCGAGCTGCTGCCCGACATCGTCGCCGCCCTGGCCGACCGTGTGCAGCCGCACGCCGGCGTGCTGGCCTGGCACGCGCCCTGCACGCTGCAGCACGGCCAGCGGCTGCGCGGCGGCGTCGAGGAACAGCTGGCGCAGCTGGGCTTCACGCTGCGCCCGGCCGCGCAGGAGGCCCACCTGTGCTGCGGCTCGGCCGGCACCTATTCGGTGCTGCAACCCGAGCTGTCAAGGCAGCTGCGCGAGCGCAAGCTGGGCCACCTGCAGGGCGAGACTGCGGCCGAGCGCCCGGCCGCCATCCTGTCGGCCAACATCGGCTGCATCACCCATCTGCAGGCCGGCACCGAGCTGCCGGTGCGACACTGGATCGAGATACTGGATGAATCACTATCATATTGATAGCTATTTGCGCTTTCCCAATGGGCGCCCGGGCCCGATTTGGCTTGAAGTTCAGTGACGCACCGCCAGCACGGCCGTCAGCATGATCAGCGCCCCGCCCAGCCAGACCATGGGCGTGGGGTGCGCGGCACCGAGCACGAACGACGAGACGGTGGCGATCACCACCTCGGACAGCATCAGCAACGCCGTCACCTGCGCCTTCAGGCGCGCCGCACCGTATTGCAGCGCCAGGTTGCCACCCAGAAAGCCGGCAGCCAGCACGAGCACCCACGGCAGCCAGGCCGCCGACAGCGCCGGCAGCGGCCCGGCCGTGCCCACCAGCACCAACGCGCCCGCGGTGAACAGGCCGCCACAGAACATGGCCAGCGCGCGCCCGTCCTCGGGCGTCTCGCGCCAGCGGCGCACCAGCGCATTGGTCAGCGCAAAGCAAAAGCCGCCCGCCAGGGCCAGCCAGTCGGCCGCGCTTTGCGGCAGCGGCCAGGATGAGCCGGGCCGCCACAGCACCAGGGCCACGCCCGCCAGCGCCAGCGCCAGGCGCACCAGGGCGGCACGCGTGGGCCGCTCGCGCAGCAGCCACCAGGCCAGGCCGATGGACCACACCGGCATCAGGTAGAACAGCAGGGTCACGCGCACCACGTCGCCCGCGGTGATGGCCCAGTTGAAGCACACGTTGGTCAGCCCCGCCGCCGCGGCCAGGCCCCACAGGCGCGGGTGCCGCGCCAGCGCGCGCGCGCCCTGCGGGCGCCACAGCAGCAGCGCCGCCAGAGCCAGCGCATAGACCAGGACCGTGCCCCACACCGGGTGCAACCCGCGCGCCTGCAGCGCCTTGAAGGGCAGCCAGGCCAGGCCCCAGACGGTGGCGTTCAGCAACAGGGCCAGCGCCGGGGCGGCGGCGCTCGGACGAGCGGTGGTGCTCATCCTTGATGAAGGCGGTCGCTGCGCGCCAATGCCAGCAGGCGATCCAGCTCGGCCGCGTGGTGGCGCTGGTTGTGGCGATGCCAGTGGCGGATCAGCGCCATCATGACCACCACCACGGTGCCAAACAGCGCGATGGCGCCAAGGGCCGGCAGGCCCAGGCCGGTGGCCGCGCTGTAGAAAGCGCCCAGCCCCAGGATGGCCGCCTGCTCGTTGAAGTTCTGCACCGCGATGGAGCGCCCCGCCCCCATCAGGTTGTGGCCACGGTGCTGCAGCAGGGCGTTCATGGGCACCACGATGTAGCCGCCCAAGGCGCCCAGCAGAACCAGGAAGGGCACGGCCACGCCCAGGTGGCGCACCCCCACCATGCCCGCCACCAGCACGCCCATCAGCAGGCCCAGCGGCAGCACGGCGGTGGCGCGGTCCAGCCGCACCCACATCGACGCGGCCACCGCTCCCGCCGCCGTGCCCAGCGCCACCACGCCCACCAGGTTGGACGCATCGGTGGTGCCGTAGCCCAACGCCACGGCGGCCCAGGCCAGCACGATGTAGCGCATGTTGCCCGACACGCCCCAGAACAAGGTGGTGGTGGCCAGCGCGATCTGGCCCAGGCGGTCGTGCCACAGGCGCCGGTTGCAGCGCCAGAAGTCGGGCAGCAGCAGCCACATGGCACGTCGCGGCAGGCGGCGCATCTTGACGCCGGTGCGCGGAATCCACAGGTTGATGGCCGCCGCGATGGCGTAGACGAACACCAGGCCGGCAATGGCCGCCTGGGCCGGCTTGTCGATGCCGGTGTCGATCCAGGGAAAGTCGAAACTGAGCAGCCAGCCCGACAGGTGCGGGCTGACCAGCTGCCCGCCCAGCACCACGCCCAGGATGATCGAGCCGATGGTCAACCCCTCGATCCAGCCGTTGGCCTTGACCAGCTGCGAGGGCGGCAGCAGCTCGGTCAGGATGCCGTACTTGGCCGGCGAGTAGGCCGCCGCACCCAGGCCGACGATGGCGTAGGCCAGCAGCGGGTGGCCGCCGAACAGCATCAGCACGCAGCCGACGATCTTGATGGCATTGCTGAGAAACATCACCCAGCCCTTGGGCCGCGAGTCGGCGAACGCCCCCACCCAGGGCGCCAGCAGCACGTAGAACAGCGCGAACATGGGCACCAGCGCGGCCTGCTGCCAGTCGGTGGCGCCGCTGCGGCGCAGCATCTCGACCGCCGCGACGAACAGCGCGTTGTCGGCCAGCGAGCTGAAGAACTGCGCGGCCATGATGGTGTAGAAGCCGCGCTTCATCGGGATGGGGGTGGGGGAACGGGAATGAGACGGAACGACAACAATTCGTAACCTGGCAAGGTGGCGGGTTATAGCACGCGCCCTCGCGCGCACGATGCGAACCCACACGCACGCGGGCGGGTGCCAAAATCGGCGGCCATCCGCCATTGTCCACCCGCCGCCATGCCCCGCCCCATCCAGGCCACCATCCACACCGGCGCGCTGCGCCACAACCTGGCGCGCCTGCGCGCCGCCGCTCCGGGCGCGCGCCTGTGGGCCGTCGTCAAGGCCAACGCCTACGGCCACGGCATCGAGCGCGCCTACGAAGGCCTGCGCGGCGCCGACGGCTTTGCCCTGATCGACCTGACCGAGGCCGAGCGCGTGCGCGCGCTGGGCTGGCGCGGGCCCATCCTGCTGCTGGAAGGCGTGTTCGAGCCGCGCGACCTGGAGACCTGCTCGCGCCTGAACCTGTGGCACACCGTGCACTGCGACGCGCAGATCGACTGGCTGGCCATGCACAAGACGCACGCGCCGCACCGGGTGTTCCTCAAGCTCAACTCGGGCATGAACCGCCTGGGCTTCACGCCCGAGCGCTTTCGCGCCGCACATGCGCGGCTGTCGGTGCTGCCGCAGGTCGAGGAAGTGGCGCTGATGACCCACTTTGCCGACGCCGACGATGCCCGCGACATCACCGCCCAGTGGGCCGTGTTCGAGCGCGTGACCGAAGGCTTGCCCGGCGAGCGCAGCGTGTGCAACAGCGCCGCCACCCTGCGCCATGGCCATGACGCCGCCGTGCGCGCCGACTGGGTGCGCCCCGGCATCGCGGCCTATGGCGGCTCGCCCGACCACCCCACGCACGACGCCGCCCACTGGGGCCTGCAGCCCGCCATGAGCCTGAACGCCGGCCTGATCGCCGTGCAACAACTGCGCGCCGGCGACACCGTGGGCTACGGCTCCACCTTCACCGCCCCGCAGCCCATGCGCATCGGCGTGGTGGCCTGCGGCTACGCCGACGGCTACCCGCGCCACGCGTCGACCGGCACGCCGGTGCTGGTGGATGGCGTGCGCACCCGCCTCCTGGGGCGCGTGAGCATGGACATGCTGGCGGTGGACTTGGAGCCCGTGCCCAAAGCCATGCCCGGCAGCCAGGTCACGCTGTGGGGCCGCTCAAGCCACGGCGCCGTGCTGCCCATCGACGAGGTGGCGCAAGCGGCCGGCACCATCGGCTACGAACTGATGTGCGCGCTGGCGCCGCGGGTGCCGGTGGTGGTCGTGGACTGAAAGCGTTCAGATCAAGAACGCGTCGTAGCCGGTCTTGAGAATCAGCGCCCCCACCACCACGATGAACACCCAGCGCACGAAGCCCGCGCCGTGCTTGAGCGCCAGGCGCGTGCCGATCAGGCTGCCAACCACGTTGGCCACGGCCAGCGCGGCGCCCACCTGCCACCAGATGTGGCCCTTGGCCGCAAACAGGGCGAGGGCCGACACGTTGGTGGCCACGTTCAGCAGCTTGGCCGCCGCCGAGGCGTTGAGGAAGTCGTAACCCAGAAAGCGCACGAACAGGAAGATGAAGAAGCTGCCGGTGCCGGGGCCGAAAAAGCCGTCGTACCAGCCGATGACGAGGCCAATAGCACAGGCCAGCCACAGCTCGCGACGCCCATCCTGGCGCGGGGCGTGCACCCGACCCAGGTCTTTCTTGGCCAGGGTGTAGAGCAGCACGGCCAGCAGGATCACCGGCAGCAGCTTGCGCAAAAAGGACGGGTCGATCACCGTCACCACCCAAGCGCCGAAGAAAGCGCCGACAAACGCCGCCCCGGCCGCCGGCGCCATCACCCGCCAGCGCATCTGCACGCGTCGTGCGTATTGCAGGGTGGCGATGCCAGTGCCCCAGACCGAGGCGCTCTTGTTGGTGCCGAACAGCGTGGCCGGCGCCGCTGCGGGGTAGGTGGCGAACAGGGCCGGAATCAGGATCAGGCCGCCGCCGCCGACGATCGAGTCCACCAGCCCGGCCAGCAGCGACGCGGCCGTGACGATCAGCAAGTCCATGGATAAAAACGGTCAACGAGGGAATCGGGCCCGCGCGGGACCAACGGCGCGCCGTCGGCACAGGCCAGGGCCTCGATTGTCGGCGATTGGCCGCCGCCAGGCCGCAGCGCAGCCCGGCCAAAACAAAAAGGGCACCCTGGGGTGCCCTTGAAAGAATGCAGACCGGTTTGAACTGCCGCTCGGCCTGTCGAATGATCTTGTTGCTGTTGTTGGCGGTCGGTTGTCTCCTCGGCCCCTCGTGGCGCCAAGCCCGGAGGGCGGCAGCGCTGACAAGGCCAACTGTATCCGCGTCATGCGCCGACGCGCATCGGGACTTGCCCGAACTCCAGCACTCCAGTCATTCCAGATGACGGAAATACTACCGAAAACGAAACATTAAGCATCCAAATCAGCGCTTGTCGTTCCCAATTTGCGGCAACATGGAGCCAGCGCCCAGTTCCAGCAGGCCGCTCTTGGCATAACCGGCCAGCTTGGCGCGGGTGTCGGTGATGTCCAGGTTGCGCATGGTGAGCTGGCCGATGCGATCAAGCGGCGAAAACGGCGCGTCCTCCACCTTTTCCATCGACAGGCGCTCGGGCGCGTAGGTGAGGTTGGGCGATTCGGTGTTGAGCAGGCTGTAGTCGTTGCCGCGGCGCAGCTCCAGCGTGACCTCGCCGGTCACGGCGCGCGCCACCCAGCGCTGGGCCGATTCGCGCAGCATGATGGCCTGCGGGTCGAACCAGCGGCCCTGGTACAGCAGGCGGCCCAGCTTGAGCCCGTTGATGCGGTACTGCTCGATGGTGTCCTCGTTGTGGATGCCGCTGACCAGCCGCTCGTAGGCGATGTGCAGCAACGCCATGCCCGGCGCTTCGTAAATGCCGCGGCTCTTGGCTTCGATGATGCGGTTCTCGATCTGGTCGCACATGCCCAGGCCGTGGCGTCCGCCGATGCGGTTGGCCTCCAGGAACAGCTCGACCGGATCCTGGATCTCGCGGCCGTTCAGCGCCACCGGCTGGCCTTCGTCAAAGCGCACGCGCACTTCCTCGGGCCCCACCTCGACCTCGGGCTTCCAGAAGGCCACGCCCATGATGGGCTTGACGATGCGGATGCCGCTGCTCAGAAACTCCAGGTCCTTGGCCTCGTGGGTGGCGCCCAGCATGTTCGAATCGGTCGAATAGGCCTTTTCTGCCGACATCTTGTAGTCAAAACCCGACTTCTGCATGAATTCGGACATTTCCTTGCGCCCACCCAGCTCGTCGATGAAGCGCTGGTCCAGCCAGGGCTTGTAGATCTTGAGCTGAGGGTTGGCCAGCAGGCCATAGCGGTAGAAGCGCTCGATGTCATTGCCCTTGAACGTGCTGCCATCGCCCCAGATGTTGACGTTATCAATCTTCATCGCGTTGACCAGCATGGTGCCGGTGACGGCCCGGCCCAGCGGCGTGGTGTTGAAGTAGGTGGCGCCGGCAGTCTGCACATGAAAGGCGCCGCACTGCAGCGCGGCAATGCCTTCGTGCGCCAGCTGCGCGCGGCAGTCGACCAGGCGCGCCTTTTCGGCGCCGTAGGCCATGGCCTTGCGCGGGATGGCGTCGTAGTCGTCCTCGTCGGGCTGGCCCAGGTTGGCCGTGTAGGCGTAGGGCACGGCGCCCTTCTGGCGCATCCACAGCAAGGCGGCGCTGGTGTCCAGGCCGCCGGAAAACGCAATGCCGACCTTCTGGCCGGCGGGGAGGGATTGGAGGATGGTGTTGGACATGAGGGCAGCACGGCGGCCAGGATGCCGCCGGTGATGAAAAGAAACTCCCTATTGTCGGCTGTTTTGCGACGCCCCAGGCTGGCGGGACCGCCCCGCAGGCCAGATCACGGCGCGAGCTGGCCCTTGGGATTGGGGCCAAAGCGGTTGTCGCCGGGCGTGCCGTCCTGCACGGTGAACACCAGCAGCACGATCCATCCGACCAGCGGCACGAGCGAGATCAGCAGCCACCAGCCGCTGCGGTTGGTGTCGTGCAGGCGGCGCGCGCCTACCGCCAGCGAGGGCAGCAGCGTGGCCAGCACGAAGATGCCGGCCAGCAGGCCCGGGCCCTCGGGCAGGCGAGTGGCGCCGAACAGGCGGTCCACGAAGCCCAGCACGAAGTAGATGATGGTGTAGATCAGCACGAAGTACCAATACTCGGCGCGCTGGGCGCGGCCGGTGAACACGGCGTACTTCTTCAGCACGGTCAGGAACCAGTTCATGGATGCCTCCTCGGGTCTGTTCTGGGGGCGCCGACCCCGACCCAGTGGCAGGCCGGCGCGGGGCCCATTGTGGCGGGAGGTCGCGGCGCTGCCAACGGGCCTGCGGCCAACGGCAATCAGGCGCCCGCGGCAATCCAGCGTGCCGCCTTCTCGGCCATCATCAGCGTGGGGCTGTTGGTGTTGCCGCTGGTGATGGTGGGCATGGCGCCGGCGTCGACCACGCGCAGGCCCTGGACCAGGCCGCCCTGGCCATCGCGCACCTGCAGGCGCGGGTTCAGCACCACTGCCGGATCGCCGTCGCGGCCCATCTGCGTGGTGCCGACGGGGTGGAAGATGGTGCTGGCGATGTCGCCCGCCAAGCGCGCCAGGTCGTCGTCGCTCTGGTATTGCACGCCGGGCTTGAACTCCTCGGGCGCAAAGCGGGCCAGGGCCGGCTGCGCCATGATGCGGCGCGTGACGCGCAGGCTGTCGGCGGCGATGCGGCGGTCGGCCTCGGTGGCCAAGTAGTTGGGGGCGATGGCCGGCGCGTCTTGAAAACGCCCGCTCTTGACCTGCACCGTGCCGCGGCTGGTGGGGTTGAGGTTGCACACGCTGGCGGTGATGGCGCCAAAGCGGTGCAGCGGTTCGCCAAAGGCGTCCAGGCTGAGCGGCTGCACGTGGTACTCGAGGTTGGGCCAGGCCAGGTCGGGCGAGGAGCGGGTGAAGGCGCCCAACTGGCTGGGCGCCATGCTCATGGGCCCGGTGCGGCGCAGCAGGTATTCGAACCCGATGGCGGCCTTGCCCCAGGGCGTGGCGGCAAGCTGGTTGAGCGTGCGCGCGCCCCGCACTTTGTAGACGCTGCGGATCTGCAAGTGGTCCTGCAGGTTGGCGCCCACGCCGGGCAGGTCGGCCAGCACCTCGATTCCGTGCTGGCGCAACAAGGCGGCCGGGCCGATGCCCGACAGCTGCAGGATTTGCGGCGAGCCGATGCTGCCCGCGCTGAGGATGAGCTGGCCGCCCGGCGCCAGGCGGGCTGCAGTCATCGCGCGGCCCGTCCACACCTGGGCGCCCGTGCAGCGCAGTCCCGCCTCGCCGCGCTCGATCAGCAGGCGGGCCACCTGGGCGTTGGTCCACAGCTCGAAATTGGGCCGCCCCAGGCAGGTGGGGCGCAGGAAGGCCTTGGCCGTGTTCCAGCGCCAGCCGGCCTTCTGGTTGACCTGGAAGTAGCCCACGCCCTCGTTGTTGCCCTGATTGAAGTCGTCCGTGGCGGGAATGCCGGCCTGTACCGCGGCCTCGGCAAAAGCGTCCAGCACGTCCCAGCGCAGGCGCTGGCGGTCCACGCGCCACTCGCCGCCGTGGCCGTGCAGGCGTGCATATTCAGGTGAAATCGGGCTCTGGCGCCCATTGGACGGGCGCGATACGCTATCCAACTGATAGTTATCCTCGTGTGCCATGAAGTCGGGCAGGCAGCGCTCCCAGCGCCATTCGTCCTCGCCCGTCAACGCCGCCCACTGGTCGTAGTCGCGCGCCTGGCCACGCAAATACAGCATGCCGTTGATGCTGGAGCAACCGCCCAGCACCTTGCCGCGCGGGTAGCGCAGCGTGCGGCCATTGAGCCCCGCTGCCGGCTCGGTCTGGTAAAGCCAGTCGGTGCGCGGATTGCCGATGCAGTACAGGTAGCCGACGGGGATGTGGATCCAGTGGTAATCGTCCTTGCCGCCGGCCTCGATCAGCAGCACGCGCTTGCCGGCGTCGCGCGACAGGCGGTTGGCCAGCAGGCTGCCGGCGGTGCCGGCGCCGACGATGATGTGGTCGAAAGTGGAGTCGCTCATGGCGGCGGGTGTTTCCTGCGCAAATGCAATGCCCGCAGGATACCGCCGCAGAGCGACTACAGACCGAGGTTTGGCGCCAGCGCCCGCTTGACGCTGCCCAGGTCCGCGCCGCTGCGCTCGGCCATGTCGGCGGCCTGGTTTTCGTCGATGGGGCCGACGTTGAAATAGGTGCTGGCCGGGTGGCTGAAGTAAAAGCCGCTGACGCTGGCGCCGGGCTGCATGGCAAAGCTGTCGGTCACTTCCATGCCCACTTCGGCCGCATTCAGCAATTTGAACAGCGGCTGCTTGATGCGGTGGTCGGGGCAGGCGGGGTAGCCGGGTGCGGGGCGAATGCCCTGATATTTCTCATCGATCAGCTCCTCCCTGGAGAAGTGCTCGTCGGGCACGAAGCCCCACAGGTCGGTGCGCACGCGGTGGTGCAGCCATTCGGCGCAGGCCTCGGCCAAGCGATCGGCCAGGGCCTCGAAGGTGATGGCGCTGTAGTCGTCGTGCTGGGCGATGAATTCGGCGATCTTCTCGCGCGCGCCGATGCCGGCGGTGCAGGCAAAGGCGCCGAGGTAGTCCTTCCCCGTTGATGCGCCCTTGCCCCCACCCCCGCCCTCCCCCAGCGGGGGAGGGAGTGAAGCCCGGGGCGCGATGAAGTCGGCGAGACACCGGCTGGGGCGCAAGTCTCCTTCGGCATCCTCCTGCTTTTCGGTCTGCTGGCGCAGGCCGTACCAGGTCAGCACCACCTCGCTGCGTGACTCGTCGGCGTACAGCTCGATGTCGTCGTCACGCACGCTGTTGGCGGGCCACAGGCCGATCACGGCGTTGGCCGTCAGCCAACGGTGCTCGATGATGTTCTTCAGCATGGCCTGCGCATCGTTGTAGACGCGCGTGGCCTCCTCGCCCACCACCTCGTCGCTCAGGATGGCCGGAAAGTGGCCCGCCAGGTCCCAGGTCTGGAAAAACGGCGTCCAGTCCATGAAACGCACCAGCTCGGCCAGGTCGATGTTCATGAACACGCGTCGGCCGATGAATTTGGGCACGGGCGGCGTGTAGTGCGCCCAGTCGATGGCGGTCTTGTTGGCGCGAGCCTTGGCCAGCGGCCACAGGGGCTGCTTTTTCTTGCGCGCGTGCAGATCGCGCACGTGCTGGTAGTCGGCGCGGGTGTCGGCAATGAATTTTTCGGCGCCCTCGCCCAGCAGGTTCTGCGCCACGCCCACGCTGCGCGAGGCGTCGGGCACGTAGACCACGGGGCCGTCGTAATGCGGCGCGATCTTGACGGCGGTGTGCACGCGGCTGGTGGTAGCGCCGCCGATCAGCAGCGGGATGCCCCGGCTGCGGAAGTACTCGTCCTTCTGCATCTCGGCGGCCACGTACTGCATCTCTTCCAGGCTGGGGGTGATCAGGCCGCTCACGCCCACCATGTCGGCGCCCACCTCCTTGGCCTTGGCCAGCAGCTCGTGGCAGGGCACCATCACGCCCATGTTGGTCACCTCGAAGTTGTTGCATTGCAAAACCACGGTGACGATGTTCTTGCCGATGTCGTGCACGTCGCCCTTGACGGTGGCCACCACCAGCTTGCCCTTGCTGCGCACGTCGCTGCCGGCGGCCTGCAGGGCGGCTTTCTCGGCCTCGATGTAGGGCAGCAGGTGGGCCACGGCCTGCTTCATCACGCGCGCGCTCTTGACCACCTGCGGCAAAAACATCTTGCCGGCGCCAAACAGGTCACCCACCACGTTCATGCCGTCCATCAGCGGGCCTTCGATGACCTGCAGCGGGCGCCCGCCGGCGGCGGCGATCTGCTGATAACACTCCTCGGTGTCGGCCACCACGAAGTCGGTGATGCCGTGCACCAGCGCGTGCGACAGGCGCTCCTGCACGGTGCCGCTGCGCCATTCCAGCTTCTTGCTGTCGTCCTTGGCATTGCCCTTGGCCTGCTCGGCAATTTCCAGCAGGCGCTCGGCCGCGTCGGGGCGGCGGTTGAGCACCACGTCTTCCACGCGCTCGCGCAGCTCGGGCTCCAGCTCGTCGTACACGCCCACCATGCCGGCGTTGACGATGCCCATGTCCATGCCCGCCCGGATGGCGTGGTAGAGAAACACGGTGTGGATGGCCTCGCGCACCGGGTCGTTGCCGCGGAAGCTGAAGGACACGTTGCTGACGCCGCCCGACACCTTGGCGCCGGGCAGGTGCTGCTTGATCCAGCGCGTGGCCTCGATGAAGTCCACCGCGTAGTTGGCGTGCTCCTCGATGCCGGTGGCGATGGCGAAGATGTTGGGGTCGAAGATGATGTCCTCGGGCGCGAAGCCCACCTCGTCCACCAGCACGCGGTAGGCGCGCTCGCAGATGGCGGTCTTGCGCTCGAAGGTGTCGGCCTGGCCCTGCTCGTCGAAGGCCATCACCACGGCAGCGGCGCCGTAGCGGCGCACCAGCCGGGCCTGGCGCTTGAACTCGTCAACGCCCTCCTTCATGCTGATGGAGTTGACGATGCCCTTGCCCTGCAGGCAGCGCAGGCCGGCCTCGATCACGCTCCACTTGGAGCTGTCCACCATCACCGGCACCTTGGCAATGTCGGGCTCAGAGCCGATCAGGTTCAAAAACCGCACCATGGCCGCCTGGCTGTCGAGCATGGCCTCGTCCATGTTCACGTCGATGACCTGGGCGCCGTTCTCGACCTGCTGGCGCGCCACCGCCAGCGCGTCCTCGAACTGGCCCGCCAGGACCATGCGGGCAAAGGCCTTGGAGCCGGTGACGTTGGTGCGCTCGCCGATGTTGACGAATAGGCTGCCCGCGCCAATGGTGACCGGCTCCAGGCCGGACAGCTTCATCGGGGGGACGGAAAGGGTGGGCGTATTCATGGTCTCACCTGGGGCGGGGCACAGTCAGGTGAGCGTCGTTGCCAATCCAGGGGGCGGGCGGCCAAGCCTGGCGGGCCGCGGGCCCGCTGCAACGCTCCTTGGCAGCCGAGGCTGGGATTTTAAGGTGTGCGCAACGGTGCGTGTGGGCGCAGGGCTACTGCACCAGCCGCACTTCCAGCCCCGCGCCGCGCAGGCGCTCGATGAGCTCGCTCACGTGCTCGTGGCCGCGCGTTTGCAGCACCATCTCGATCTCGACGTTTTGCGCCGCCAGCAGGGTGAAGGCGCGCTGGTGGTGCACCTCGTCCACATTGGCGCCGCACTCGGCCACCAGGGCGGTGATGCGCGCCAGCGAACCGGGCACGTCGCGCGTGCTGACGACGATGCGCACCAGCCGGCCCGAGCGCACCATGCCGCGCTCGATGATGGCGGCCAGCAGCATGGGGTCGATGTTGCCGCCCGACAGCACCATGCCCACCTTCTTGCCCGCCAGGCGCTGCGGGTGCTTGAGCAGGGCCGCCAGCGCGGCCGCGCCCGCCCCCTCGACCAGGGTTTTCTCGATCTCCAGCAGCAGCACGATGGCCTGTTCGATGTCGCCCTCGTCGACCAGCAAAAAGTCGTCCACGCTGCGGCGGATCAGCTCGACGCACTCGGGGCCCGGCGCGCCCACGGCGATGCCCTCGGCAATGGTGCTCACGCCCTGCTCCAGCTGCGTGCCCTGCATCAGGTTGGCCATGGCCGGAAAGCGCCGCGTCTGCACCCCCACCACGGTGATGCCGGGCTTGATGGCTTTGGCGGCGGTGGCCATGCCGGCGATCAGCCCACCGCCGCCGACGGGCACCACCAGCGCATCCAGTTCGGGTTGCTGCGCCAGCATCTCCAGCGCGGCCGTACCCTGGCCGGCCATGATGGCGACGTCGTTGTAGGGGTGCACGAACACCAGGTTCTGGGCGTCGGCCAGCTGCCGGGCGTGCGTGTAGGCCTCTTCCAGCGTGGCGCCGTGCAGGATCACCTGCGCGCCGAAGCCGCGCGTGCGCGCCACCTTGACGCCGGGCGTGAAGCTGGGCATGACGATGGTGGCCGGGATGCCCAGGCGCTGCGCGTGATAGGCCACGCCCTGCGCGTGGTTGCCCGCGCTCATGGCGATCACGCCGCGCGCGCGCTCGGCCGGCGTCAGCTGCACCAGCTTGTTGCAGGCGCCGCGCTCCTTGAAGCTGGCGGTGAACTGCAGGTTCTCGAACTTGAGGAACACCTGCGCGCCCGTCAGCTCGGACAGCGTGCGCGATTCCACGCAAGGGGTTTCCAGCACCTGCCCGCGCACCCGCGCGGCGGCTTGTTGAATGTCGGCCAGGCTCAGCATGGCGCGATTGTGCGCGCAAGCGGGCAGGCCGCTAAGCCGCCGACGCCGGCAGCCCGAACACGTGGTCGAACCCCCAGTTGAAAACGAAGGTATAGACCAGGAAAAACAGCATCAGCCCCAGGTCCATCACCAGCGCCTGCCACAGGCCGACGTCGAACCACCAGGCAAACAGCGGCACCAGCAGCAGCGCCAGCCCGCCCTCGAAGCCGATGGCGTGCGCCACGCGCCGCGCCAGGTTGCGCCCGCGCCGGGCCTGGCGGCTTTCCCAGCGCTCGAACAGGGCGTTGAAACCGACGTTCCAGGCCACGGCGATGGCCGATGACACGGCGGAGATCACGCCCGAGTGCGCAACGCCCGAGTCCGTGAACCCCATGAAGCCCAGGGTGGTCACAACAATGGCGATCAGCTCATAGATCGTCACAAAGGCCACGCGCCGCCGCGGGCCCTGAAGCGGAAACAGCAGGGGAGAAGGAGAAGCCGACATGGGGCCTGACTGTAGCGAAGCGCACGCACGCGCGCGTTGCGCGGTTTTCGGCCGCGGGCCACGGGCACAGGCCCGGCGGGCGCCGTCACATGCGGATGCAAGTGCGGCGCGGCGGCGCGGCCAGCAGCATCCACAATGCGCCCATGGCCCGCGCACGGCGGGCCTTCGACTCCGTTTTTTCTCCGGGCCGCATCGGCCTGCGCCCGCTTGATCCCTCCGTCTTTCGCATGCACCGTTTTCGCCCGACGCCGCTCGCTTTCCTGCTGTCCATCGCCTGCCCCGCCCTGTGCGGCGCGCAATCGCCCGCCGCTCCCGCGGCGCCGCCGGTACCGGCCTCGCTGGCACCGGCCCTGGCCTGGCAGGCCTGCCTGGACCAGCCCGACGCGACGCGCCTGGCCTGCTTCGACGACTGGGCGCGCGCGCAGCAGGAACTCGTCCAGGCCATCGAGGACAAGAAGCGCTCCGTGCAGGCCTCGCCCACGCGCAACGTGGCTCCCAGCGCGCCGGCGGCGGCCGTGCGCGGCCAGGTGGCCGAGGCCCTGGCCACCACCCAGCCCGAGCGCGCCGAGGGCGCCACGGTGTCGGGCTCGGCCGGCATCGTCGGCGTGGGACTGGAGCAGGGCTGCCGCGACCGGCAGTTTTCGGAGCTGTCGCGCTTCTGGGAGCTGGAGTCCGGCTCGAGCTGCCCGACCTTCGGCCTGCGCTCGTTTCACCCCACCACCGCCTCGGTGGCGGTGGGCGACCGCGTCGACCGCCAGCCCCAGTCGGCCAACCCGATCAACAGCGTCACCACGCCCTTCGACTACCAGCGGCGCGAAATGCGCCTGTCCCTGTCGGTGCGCACCAAGCTGGCCTCCGGCCTGTTCACGCCCGCCGGCGGCACGCTGCGCGATTCGCTGTGGGCGGCCTACACCCAGCAGTCGTACTGGCAGGTGTTCAACAGCGGGCTGTCGCGGCCGTTTCGCAGCACCGACCACCTGCCCGAGCTGATCTACGTCTACCCCACCACGCTGCAGCTGCCCGCCGGCTGGCTGTGGCGCTACTCGGGACTGGGCCTGGCGCACCAGTCCAACGGCCAGAGCGACCCGCTGTCGCGCAGCTGGAACCGGGCCTACCTGATGGCGGGCTTTGAAAAAGGCGAGCGCTTCAGCGCGCAGGCGCGGCTGTGGCAGCGCCTGCCCGAGCACGGCACGCAAGACAACAACCCCGACATCAGCCGCTACATCGGCCGGGGCGATTTGACGCTGGCCTGGAACGTGAACGCCCAGAACACCCTGCGCGCCACCTACACCGGGGCGCTGAACCGCTACGGCTCGGGGCGGCTGGAATGGACGCGCTCACTGGGCAACGGCTGGGGCAACAGCTTCTCGGGCCTGCGTCTGTACGCGGCGGTCTTCAACGGCTACGGCGACAGCCTGCTGGACTACAACTTCCGCCGCACGGTGTTCTCGATCGGGTTGAGCCTGGTGGACTTTTGACCTTGCGATACCGGACGCAGAGGACGCAAAGAATCCGCAAAGGACGCCAAAGAGTCAGGATCCACCGGGTTTGCCTCAAGAAAGATAGCTGATTGCGCTGAGCACACAAGGGCCTCATCCCATTTTGCATTGATCTTTTCGCGCCCTCTGCGCTCTTTTGGCGCCCTCTGCGTCCGGCTGTTCAAGGACGCTGGCTTCCCGACGCCCGTTAAGCTCGCGGCATGCCCACCCTGTCGCGCCGCCAGCTCGTCGGCCTGCTGCTGCTCACGCTGATGTGGGGCCTGAACTGGCCCATCATGAAAATCTCGCTGCGCGAAATGTCGCCGCTGCACTTTCGCGCCGCCACCATGGCCGGCGGGGCGCTGGTGCTGGCCGCCTGGTTCGGCTGGCGCGGGCTGCGCCTGCTGCCGCGCGGCGCGGCCGAATGGCGCGCCGTGGTGGTGCTGGGCGCGCCCAACATCCTGGGCTGGCACGCGCTGGCCATCATCGGCGTGGCGCACCTGCCGGCGGGCCGCGCGGCGATCCTGGGCTTCACCATGCCGGTGTGGGCGGTGCTGCTGGGCGTGCTGTTCTATGGCGAGCGCTTTACCGCGCGGCTGGCGCTGGCGGTGGGCGCCGTGCTGGCCGGCATCACGCTGCTGCTGTGGAGCGAGCTGGGCCACCTGACGGGCAACCCGGCCGGCATCGTGTGGATGCAGGCCGCCGCCTTCTGCTGGGCGCTGGGCACCATCTGGATGCGCCGCGCGCACCTGACGCTGCCGGCCGAGACCCTGGTGGTGTGGATGATGGCGTTGTCGTCCGTGGTCATCGAGGCGCTGGCGCTGCTGCTGGAGCCGGCGCAGCGCTGGCAGTTCAGCGCGCCAGTGTGGGCCAGCCTGGTGTGGTCGGTGCTGATCAACTACGGCGCGGCGCAGGCCATCTGGTTTGCGCTGGCGCGCGCCCTGCCTTCATCCACCAGCGCCATGAGCGTGATGGCCGTGCCCATGGTGGGCGTGCTGAGCAGCCCGCTGATCGTGGGCGAATGGCCCAGCTGGCAGGACCTGGCCGCCATGGCCTGCGTGGTGGTGGCCATTGGCGCGGTGCTGCTGCGGCGTAGGTAAGCGCTGCCCGACCGGTTCGACGAGCCACCCATGACGTACAATATGATCATTTTGTACAAATAGCACAAAATCGCCATGCAAACGGTCACGACCAGCGAAGCGAGAAACGAATTCGCCCACATCATCGACTCGACCCGTCGAGGCCCGGTGCTGATTCAACGACAAAAGCGCGACGTGGCCGTCATCATGTCGGCCGACGAATATCAGCGTCTGGTGCACCTGAACGTGTCGGAGTTTCAGCGCTTTTGCGACCAAATCGGTCAAGATGCCAAGGCCGCCGGCATGAACGAGCAGGTTTTGCAGGAACTGCTGGGTGACGACTGACCGCAGACTGGTCATCGACACCAACCTCTGGATCAGCCGTTTGCTGGTCCCGGATGGCGTGGCCGCCCAAGCGGTGGACCATGGCTTGGCCTGGGGCATGCCGCTGGTGTCCGAGGCCACGCTGACCGAACTGGCCGAGGTGTTGTCGCGCCCGCGTTTCGATCGCTGGATTTCGCGCGCCGATCGCCAGCAGTTTCTGCGCCGCCTGGGCGGCGTGGTTCGGGTGGTTTCCATCACGCAGCGCATCAGGGCGTGCCGCGACCCCAAGGACGACAAGTTTCTGGACGTGGCCCTGACCGGCGAGGCGCAACTGATCGTGACCGGTGACCAGGATTTGCTGGCGCTGCATCCATTTCACGGCGTCGAGATCCTGACGCCACAGGAGTTTTTGCGCACGGCAGCGCTCTGATCGGCGCGTGTCAAGGACGGCGTCATACGCTACACAAAATATAGCCTTCGACGCTTGATGAATAAGCGCGAGACGTCGATTAAGCCTCAAATCAAATTCTCTACCGGGCCGATGACTCCACCGGTATCGGCAGGGTGGACAGCACGCGGTCAAGCGCCGCTCCGGGCTTGATGCCGCATGCCCGACACCAGTCGATGAACAGCATCACATCGACATAGGCTTCACCGCGCTCGATCTTGGAGACATACGACTGCCCCACCTGCAGGCGCTCGGCCAACTGAACCTGCGACATCCCCGCTTTCTTGCGCCAAGCCACCATGGCCGACCGCAGGGCCTGATAGTGCGGGTGATGGATGGTGACAGACACCCAACGATAGTGAATTCCAATTTGGAATATTCCATTTACGACTTATTGCGCTATGCTCCAGATAGTCCGGACCATGCCGGGATCAACTGAAACGAAAGAGGACTTCATGAACAAAAAACTTGCAAGCATCGGATTGATGTGCGCTTTCCTGGCCGCATGCGGCGGCGATGACACCCCAGCACCCGCTCCAGCTCCAGCGCCACAACTTTCGCCAGAAGGTTTCTGGGAGGGCCAGGCATCGACCGGCACGAACGTCATGTTGGCGGTGCTGGAAAACGGCGCGACCTGGGGCATCTACACCCATGGCGGCTACATCGTGGGCGCGCTGGCCGGATACACCAGTTTTGACGGAAATCAGCTTTCAGGATCGGGCCGGGACTTCAACTTGCTGTCCAGCACCGTGAGTTACGGCACCTATACCGGCACGTACAGCCCCAGGAGTCGCATCAATGTCGGCCTCTCGAACGGATCGACTTTCACCGGCGGCTATAACGCTCACTATGACCAGCCTGCCTCGCTGGCGGCCATCACAGGCACGTTCTCCGGCACTGGCGTGACTGGCACCACGGCACCGCAAGCCGTGGCGATCAGCGTCTCATCCACCGGCCAGGTCACGGTGCCCAGCGCCCAGGGCTGCGGCGGCTCGGGCACGGTGCAGCCGCGCGCCTCGGGCAAGAACGTGTACGACGTGATGATCAGATTCCTGGGTGTCACGTGCGCGCTGGGCAATGGCACCACCGTGCGCGGCATCGCCGTGTACGACGCCGATCAACAAAACCTCTGGGCACTGGCCCTGAACGACGGCAAAACTGACGGCTTCATCTACGGCGCTCACAAGAACTGACGCACTCGCCCGCCCCACCTCGACCACTGTAGCGAGGCGGGATCAGGCCGCCTCTTTGTAGAACCCCACCGCCTGCACGCCGCGCGGCGCCAGCGGCCCCACGGCGCGGGCGATGGCGCCGATGTGATCGGGCGTGGTGCCGCAGCAGCCGCCCACGATGTTGACCAGGCCCTCGGCGGCAAACTCGTGCAGCAGGCGGCTGGTGACTTCGGGTGTTTCGTCAAAGCCGGTGTCGCTCATCGGGTTGGGCAGGCCGGCGTTGGGGTAGCAGCTGATGAAGGTGTCGGGCGCGGCGCGCGCCAACTCCTGGATGTAGGGGCGCATCAGCGCGGCGCCCAGCGCGCAGTTCAGCCCCACGGCCAGCGGCTGGGCGTGGCGCACGCTGTACCAGAAGGCGGTCACCGTCTGGCCCGACAGCACGCGGCCCGAGGCATCGGTCACCGTGCCACTGATGAGGATGGGCAGGCGCTCGCCGCTCTTCTCGAAGAACTCGTCGATGGCGAACAGCGCGGCCTTGGCGTTGAGCGTGTCGAAGATAGTCTCGACCAGCAGCACGTCGGCGCCGCCTTCCACCAGGCCCTCCACCTGCTCGTAGTACGCGGCGCGCAGCGTCTCGAAGTCCACGTTGCGCGCGCCGGGGTCGTTCACGTCGGGGCTGATGCTAGCCGTCTTGGGCGTGGGGCCTAAAGCGCCGGCCACGAAGCGCGGCTTGTCGGGCGTGCTGTATTTGTCGCAAGCCGCGCGCGCCAGCCGGGCCGAGGCCACGTTCATCTCGCGCGCCAGGTGGGCCATGTCGTAGTCGGCCTGCGCCACGGTGGTGGCGCCGAAGGTGTTGGTCTCGATCAAATCGGCCCCGGCAGCCAGGTATTTCTCGTGGATGTCGCGGATGAACTGCGGCTGCGTCAGGCTCAGCAACTCGTTGTTGCCCTTGACGTCCTTGTGAAAGTCCTTGAAGCGCTCGCCGCGGTACTGCGCCTCGGTCAGCTTCAGGCGCTGGATCATGGTGCCCATGGCGCCGTCCAGGATGACCAGGCGTTGCTGGAGGATGGCCGGCAGTTGCGCGGCGCGGGTGTAGGGCTGGGCGTTCATGGGCCAAAATTCTAGGCGGCGCCGGGCGCGCCCGTGGTTTTGAGGACAATCGCAGGCTTGTCTGCCACCATGCCCCTTCCCAGCACCGCCCCGCTCGCCATCCTGCGCGAGGTTTTCGGCTACGAGCACTTCCGGGGCCAGCAGGCCGCCATCACCCAGCACGTCACGGCCGGCGGCGATGCGCTGGTGTTGATGCCCACGGGCGGTGGCAAAAGCCTGTGCTATCAAATCCCCGCCATTGCGCGCCAGCGGGCCGGGCAGGGCGTCACGCTGGTCATCTCGCCGCTGATCGCGCTGATGCACGACCAGGTGGGCGCGCTGCACGAGGCGGGGGTGGCGGCGGCCTTTCTCAACTCCACGCTGGACTGGGCGCAGACCGAGGACATCGAGCGGCGCCTGCTGGCCGGGCAGATCACGCTGCTGTACGCCGCGCCCGAGCGCGTGGGCACGCCGCGCTTTCTGGGCCTGCTGGACACGCTGCACGCGCACGGGCAGCTCAGCCTGTTCGCCATCGACGAGGCGCATTGCGTGAGCCAGTGGGGCCACGACTTCCGGCCCGAATACCGCCAGCTGACGGTGCTGCACGAGCGCTGGCCCGGCGTGCCGCGCATCGCGCTGACGGCCACGGCCGACGCCACCACCCGCGCCGACATCGTCGAGCGCCTGCAGCTGCAGGACGCGGCGCCCTTCGTCAGCAGCTTCGACCGGCCCAACATCGCCTACACCATCGTCGACAAGAAGGACCCGGCGCGGCAGCTGCTGCGGTTCATCGAGGACGAGCATCCGGGCGAGGCGGGCATCGTCTACTGCCAGTCGCGCCGGCGCGTGGACGAGCTGGCCGCGCTGCTGTGCACCCAGGGGCTGGACGCGCTGCCCTACCACGCCGGCCTGCCGGCCGACGAGCGCCGGCACAACCAGGACCGCTTTCTGCGCGAGGACGGCGTGGTGATGGTCGCCACCATCGCCTTCGGCATGGGCATCGACAAGCCCGACGTGCGCTTCGTCGCCCACGTGGACCTGCCCAAGAACATCGAGGGCTACTACCAGGAGACCGGCCGCGCCGGGCGCGACGGGTTGCCGGCCGACGCCTGGATGGCCTATGGCCTGCAGGACGTCGTCAACCAGCGCCGCATGATCGACGACAGCCCGGCCGACGAGGCATTCAAGCAGGTGATGCGCGGCAAGCTGGACGCCCTGCTGGCCCTGGCCGAAGCCACCGACTGCCGGCGCGAGCGCTTGCTGGCCTATTTTGGCGAGCGCATGGCCGATGCTTCCGATTCGATAGTTGATGGCGCTTGTTCGGCGCCGGCCAAAAACCCAATCGACCCCGAATCGGCACGCCTGCGCTACCGCCCAGGCTACTGCGGCCATTGCGACAACTGCCGGCACCCGCCCGAGGTGTGGGACGCCACCGACTGCGCGCGCAAGCTGCTGTCCACCGTCTACCGCGTGCGCGAGATGAGCGGTATCGGCTTTGGCGCCGGCCACCTGATGGACATCCTGCGCGGCAAGGCCAGCGACAAGGTGCGCCAGTTCGGCCATGACAAGATCAGCACCTTCGGGCTGGGCGCCGAGTTCAGCGAGGCCCAGCTGCGCGGCGTGCTGCGCCAGCTGATCGCCGTCGGCGCGCTGCGCGTGGACGCCGAGCACTTCAACACCGTGCAGCTGCTGCCCGCCGCCCGCCCCATCCTGCGCGGCGAGCAGCCCGTGCGCCTGCGCGCCCACGCGGCCGCGCCCGCCCGCGAACGCCGCCGTGGCAAGGCACACGGCGCTCCCGCCCGCGCACCCGCCGCCGCCGCGGGGCTGGACGCCAGCGCCCAGCAGCGCTTTGCCGCGCTCAAGGCCTGGCGCGCCGAGGTCGCGCGCGAGCACAACGTGCCCGCCTACGTGATCTTTCCCGACGCCACCCTGGCGGCCATCGCGGAGCGCGCGCCGCAGGGCCTGGACGATCTCGCCGGCATCAGCGGCATGGGCGCCACCCGCCTGCAGCGCCACGGCGCCGAGGTCCTGCGCGTGTGCCAATCGGCGCCCTGAGCGCCTGCCGGGCCGCGCCGTGGCCGCGCGCGGCGGCTGCGCAATCCGTCACGCCGACGCGCATTGAAAAGCGTCGCCACGCCGCAGCTCAGGGAAAACGTGAACCAAGGCACAGACGGCCGGGCCATCCTTCACCACAATGGCCTCATGGATGCGCGCCAGTCCGCGCCCCCCTTGAAAGCACACATGACCACCGCCCCGGCAACCTCCTCGCCCAGCCTGCTGGCCCGCGTGGCCGCCGCCTTGGCGGCCTTGATGCTCGCGCGCCGCGCCCGGCCCGCTCGACCCGCCCGCAAGGACGCCGCGGCCGGCGCCAGCGCGCAGTGGACGCAGCTGGCCCAGCTGGCGACGCGCTTTTTCGACGCTCGCGGCCTGGCGCCCGAGCACCCGGCCCAGCCCTGGCCCGAGGCGGGCAACCGCCTGCTGCGCAAGGGCTCGCGCCGCTACCTGGTGCATGCCGCCCACTGGCGGGCGGCGCGGGTGGACGCGGCGGTCGTGCAGGCGGTCATGCGCGCCGTGGCCCAGCAGCGCGCCACGGCCGGCATCGTGCTGTGCGCGGGCGACGTGTTCACCCCGGCGGCGCACGCGCTGGCGCGCGAAAACGCCATCCTGCTGCTGGAGCCCGGCCAGTTGCGCCCGCCGCCGCAGCCTCGCGAGGACGCCGCCCCCGTGGCGCCCGCCCCGGCCGTGAACGCGGCGCGCGCCACGCCGGCTGCCGCCACCGTCGCCGCCCCGGCAGCCCCCAGGCCGACGCCCGCCGCGCCGCGCCGGCCCGTCCTGCGGCCCGACGACGAGGTGCGGGGCCGGCGCGACTTCATGCCCACGGTGCCCTACACGCCCGACGAGATGGCCGCGCCCGGCCGCGCAGGCTGAGCGCGTCGGCGCTTGCGCGCCGGTTTGGACACCCCGCCTGCCCACAGGCCGAATGGCATGGGCCAAAATGGGCTAATAGGGTATATTGGCCTTTATTGGGTCTCCTGGAGCTTGTCATGACCACCGCCTTGGCCTCATCCCCGTCCGCCGTGCAGGCCCTGCCGCGCACGCCCGCGTCCGACGTCAAGAAGCTGGGCTGGCGCGGCGTGATGCGCGCCGTGGGGCGCGAAGGCCGCGTGCTGGTCACCAACCACGACCAGCCCGAGGCCGTCATCCTGTCCCCCGACGAATACCAGCGCCTGGTGCAGGCCGCCGAAAGCGCCCAGGCGCGCCAGCAGGACGCCCTGCAGGCGCTGCGCCAGCGCTTCGACGAGCGCTTGGCCGCGCTGGCCGCCGACGACGCCGGCGCCCGCCTGCGCGCGGCGTTCGCCCAGCCGGCCACGCTGGACGGGCAGGTCAAGGCCGGCCAGACGCACTGACCGGCACCGGCTTGCTGCATTATTGATAGCCATCCACGCTTGTTCTGCGCGGGCTACAGGCTTATTGGGCTCGAATGTCCCGCCCCGTCCTCTACGTGCTGGCCGGCGTCAACGGCGCCGGCAAAAGCTCGGTCGGCGGCCATCTGCTCACCCGGGCCGGCCTGCCCTGGTTCAACCCCGACAGCTTCGCCCGCGAGCTGAGGGCCACCACCGGCTGCGATCCGACCGCCGCCAACGCCGCCGCCTGGACCGAGGGCATGCGCCGGCTGGACGCGGCCGTGCAGGCACGGCAGAGCTTTGCCTTCGAGACCACCCTGGGCGGCCGCAGCGTGCCCGCGCGCCTGCGGGCGGCCAGCCGCACGCACGAGGTGCTGGTGTGGTTCTGCGGGCTCGCTTCGCCCGAGCTGCACCTGGCGCGCGTGCGCCAGCGCGTGGCCGCCGGCGGCCACGACATCCCCCAAGCCAAGATCCGCGAGCGCTGGCACGGCGCCATCGCCAACCTGATCGCCCTGCTGCCGCACCTGGCCGAGGTGCGCCTGTTCGACAACAGCGCCAGCGTGGCGCCGGGCCAGCCCATGCCCGACCCACGGCCCGTGGCCGTCATTCAAAGGGGCCGATTGGTGTGGCCGGCGGCCCATGACGCCGCGCGGCTGGCCCGCACGCCCGACTGGGCCAAGCCGGTGCTGGAGGCGGGGCTTTAGCGCCGCGGCAGCAAGCGCACCAGCCAGCCCAGGGCGCCGGCCCCGATCAAGGCCCAGCCCAGCGGCAACAGTGCGAAGGGCTCCTGCAAGCGGCCGTCGGGCGCGACGGAGCTTCCCACCAGCGCGTACAAACCGAAGCATGCCAGGCCGCCCAACAGCCAAGCGGTGGAAAACAGAAATTTCATGGCCATCTCCAAAGTCCGACCTGCAACACCCCAGGCTCCAATCCAACCACCCAAGCCCGCCAGGTCAAGCTACTGCACAAACCCCATCCCCCGCTGCTCGCGCACCTCGGGCTTGATGCGGTGCTCGGCCTCGAGCTGATCGAGGAACTCGTCGGGCGCGAACTCGGTGGCCAGGATGTCGACCTGGCGCTTGACGGCGGCGAAGTCGCCGGGGCACAGCTGCTCCAGTTTCGATAGCCGCCGGCACGCGTCGGGCGTGAGCCGATCGGCTTTCCCGCCCAGGGCCTCGGTGACGAACATGCGCTCGCGCTGCTCGGCGGTGAGGGGCTTGAACCTGATCTTGAAGGTGAAGCGGCGCAGCGCCGCCTGGTCGATGCGGTCGAGCAGGTTGGTGGTGCAGACGAACACGCCGTCGTGGCGCTCCATCTGCTGCAGCATCTCGTTGACCTCGGTCACCTCGTAGCTGCGCTGCGCGCCGCGGCGGTCCAGCAGGAAGCTGTCAGCCTCGTCCAGCAGCAGCACGGCCTTTTCCTCGCGGGCCTCGCGGAACATGGCGGCCATGTTCTGCTCGGTCTCGCCGACGAACTTGCTGACCAGGTCGCTCGCCTGCTTGACGATCAGCGGCTTGCCCAGCTCCTGCGCGATGTATTCGCCCAGCGCCGTCTTGCCGGTGCCGGGCGCGCCGTAGAAGCACAGCGCGCCGTGGCCGCGCGCCTTCAGCGCCAGGACGATGCGCGGAATCTCGAAGCGGCTTTCGACGTTGAGCATGCCCAGGTCGTAGGTGGTCACGCTGCGCCGGCCGCGCCTGGCCGCGTCGTCCGGCGTGCGGCCCAGCGCGGCGTCGGAGTTCTTCAGCTGCCGCTCGATCAGCGCCTCGAAGGCCTCGCCGCCACGCTCGTCGCCGGGGTGGGCCAGCTCGGCAAAGCGCACCGCGGTGCGGATCTGCGCCGGCGTCAGGCCCTTGCGCTCGGTCAGGCGCGCCAGCAGGCCGTCGCTGACGGCGGCGCCGTCGAGCGCGCGGCGCACCAGCTGCTCGCGCGCGCCGGGCGGGGGCGACTTGAGCTCCAGATGGTAGGCGAAGCGGCGGCGAAACGCCGGGTCGATCTGCTCGATGCCGTTGGTCACCCAGATGGTGGGCACGGGGTTGGATTCGAGGATTTGGTTGACCCAGGCCTTGCCGTTGACGCTGTGGCCGACGGCGCTTTGCATGGCCTGCTGCTCGGCGCGCGCCATCAGGCCGGCGGCGTCGACGCTGATGTGCGGAAACACGTCCTCCACCTCGTCGAACAGCAGCGCCGCCTCCTGCGAGCCCTTGAGGAACACCTGCGCGATCTGCATCGAGCGGTAGCG
>OFJB01000230.1_pt1 | contig 30212 bp, 24 predicted proteins | sample 1775081 | NCBI WGS metagenome assembly OFJB01 (sample SAMN08195771, study PRJEB24354) | sludge metagenome | isolation source: initial sludge from phenol fed wastewater aerobic bioreactor | place: India: Nagpur | collected 2016-06-05
CCTCCCGGCCCCGCGCCGTGCGGGCGAGCGCATCACCCAGCTGCAGGACCTGGCCACCGTGGCCCGCCGCCTGCGTGAAGAGCAGGAGCGCCGCGAGGCCGAAGACAAAGCCCGGCGCGAAGCGGCAGCACGGGCCGAGGCCGAGCGCCACCTCTTCAGCCGCAGCGTGGGCCCTGTCACCCCGCTGCGCAACCCCAATGTGGCACGGCTGCGGCGCCACCTGCCGCCGCCGCTGCCGGTGCAGCACTGGCTGGACGAGGAGCGGGTGCTGCTTGAATCCATCAGCGACGACTTCGACGTGAGCACCCTGCTGGACACCGACGACCAGCTCAGCTTTCGCCGCCAGGGCATCGGCGTGGAAGTGACGCGCCGCCTGCGCTCCGGCCACTGGAGCATTCAGCGCCACTTGGACTTGCACGGCCTGCGTGTGGACGATGCGCGCGAGGCGCTGGGTGAATTCATCCGCCAGGCGCACAAAATCGGCCTGCGCTGCGTACGCGTGGTGCATGGCAAGGGACTGGGCTCGCCCGGCAAAAGCCCTGTGCTCAAGGGCCGCGTTCAGCGCTGGCTGGTGCAGAAGAACGAGGTGCTGGCCTTTGTGCAGGCGCGGCCCATGGATGGCGGCGCGGGCGCCCTGGTGGTGCTGCTGCAACCCGTTTTGCGCAAAGATTCATAAAAATAGCCGCAAGCGCTAGATCCATATTCGCTTGCAGCTATCAAAAACAGAGCAACTCAGTGCTCTACAACAGACCGCACCGTGGCGGCGCTGCGAACGCACGCACCGCCACGGCACCCACAACGGCAAGGGGACGACTACTTGGACAAGTCCACGCCGTACTTCGACGTGCCCTTGCCCGAGCCATCATCGGCCGCCAGCAACGACACATTGCCCAGCCCGGCCGCTTGGGCCACGCTGAGCGCATTGGCGCCTGAGCTGAACACCACCGGCCCCGCCACTGTGGCCTTGGCAAAGCGCCAGCTCCTGGCCGCGCCGTTGGCTGCGCGGGTCACCGCCGGGTTCTTGCGGATGTAGTCGATCACCACGTCGCGGTTGGCATCGGGCGAGGCCCAGATGGTGCCCGAGCCGTCCAGCTTGTCGATAAAGCTCTTGCCGCTGGTGGCCCGGTAGTTGTTGGTGGCGATCACAAACTCCTGCGCCCCATCGATGGGTTTGCCCAGGTAGGTCAGGTTCTTGATGCGGCTGCCCACAGGCTGGGTCACGTCGATCTCGTACTGCATGTCCGCGGTGGTGAACATGTCGAAGTTGTACCCAGGAAAGCTGCTGATGAGCTGCTGCTCGGTGGTCTTGGCCGGGTCGATCTGGTTGAAACGCTTGGCAGCGGCTTCGAGCCAGTTCTTGATGTCCGCGCCGTTCACCTTCACCGCGTACACCGTGTTGGGGTAGAGGTACAGGTCGGCTGCGTTGTTGATGGCCAGCGGGCCCACGGCCACGTCGGTGTAGTCGGCCCCGCCCTGGAAGCCGCTCTTGAACGGTGCGCTCACCGACAGCACGGGCAACGCAGCGTACTGCGGCAGGCTGGCCTTGATGTAAGCCGCCACGTAGGCCTGCTGTGCCTGGTTCACGATCTGGATCGCGCCGGGGTCACCCACATCAGCAAACAGCGTGCTCATGCGGAAGTCAGTCTGGCCGATGGGTGTCTTCACGTACTTGATCGCGGCCTGGTGCTGGGTCTCGATCAGCGGGGCGATGGCGGGGTCGGCGTCCACGGTCACCGTGGCGCCTGCGGCATTCTTGTTCTGGATGTTGCGCAGCTCGCTCTTGCTGGCGGACTTGTTGACCACCCACTTGCTGCCGTCCCATTGCAGCGCCAGTTGCACCACACCCAGGGCCTTGCCCCAGGAGCTGGCCATGACGGCAGGCACGCCGTTGATGGTGCCCGCCTTGTGGTCCACGCCCGGCAGGTTGAAGCTGGGGGTGGCTGCGGTGTCGGGGAACACGCCGTGCTGGTGGCCCATCACCATGGCATCAATGCCCGCCACCTTGGACAGGTACAAGCCCGGGTTCTCCATGGTGGCCGAGTAGGCGGCACTGTCGAGCCCGCCGTGCAACAGCGCCACCACAATGTCGGCGCCCTTGGCGCGCAGCTCGGGCACGTACTTGTTGGCGGATTCCACGGCGCCTTCCGTGTAGACCTTGCCTTCTAGGTAGCGCTTGTCCCAGTTCATGATGCCGGGGGTGGTGAAGCCAATCACGCCAATTTTGATCGGCAGCTTCACTTCCTTGCCATCGGTGCCCTTGGCCACGAGCGTGCGTTCCAGCAGTGTGTAGGGCTGCACCAGCGGCTTCTTGGTCTTGTTGCTGTACACGTTGGCCAGCACGGCGGGATAGCCCGCGCCTGCGCATTTCTTGGTGGCATCGACCCCATCCACGTCCAGCCCGCCACCCAGCACCTGGTTCAGGAAGGGCAAGCCGTAGTTGAACTCGTGGTTGCCCAGCGTGCCCGCATCAAAGCCCAGCGCGCCCATGGCCTTGTACATGGACAGCTGCTGTGTGCAAGGGATGGGGCTGATGGTGGCCTCGTAGTCGGCCAGCGCGGTGCCCTGGATGGTGTCGCCGTTGTCCACCAGCAGCGTGTTGGCAAACTCCTTGCGGGCAGCGCGCACCAGCGTGGCGGTGCGCTCAAAGCCGTAGCTCTTGTCTTCAGCCAGCTTGAAGTAGTCGTAGCTGCGCACATTGAAGTGCAGGTCGGTGGTCTCCAGCACAGCCAGCGTGGCTGTGGCGCCCGCGTTGCTGCTGGCGTTGTCGCTACTGCCGCCACAGGCGGCCAGCGATGCAACAAGTGCTACCACACCCAGTGCGGCGACACGGCGTGAAACCTGCGAAGGAGAAATCAGAAAACCCAGAATGCGTTCAGACATGAACAGTCCCTGTTGGAAACAAGGGACCGAGTGTCTGGGCCGGGTTTGACAGCGGTGTGACGTGGCAACGTCGATGCAACACCCTCGCCGCACGCGGCAGTCAGCGGGCCTCGCTACGGCTCAATCGATGCGGTGCACGTCGCCGTTGTGGGGTGAGGCGCTCTCGTGGAACAGGTCTTCCAGAAACTGCACGAGTTCATGCTCTTCGACAAAGTCGGGGATGACAAAGCCCGAGGGCGTGCGCTTGCCGTCAGCGCCCACGCGGTAGGCCTGCCACAGTGCGCCTTCGCGGCGCACCTCGACGATGCGGCCGAACACATTGAAGCGTGGGTACCCATGGGCTTCCGGCTGTTGAGCAAGTGTAGGGAATGGTTCAGCGGCGGTCATAGGATGTGGTCCAGACGCGGGGGAGCCGTCAGGTTCGCACCGAGGCGATCAAGTCCACCTCCACCGTTGCGTTCTTGGGCAGCTGCAGCACCCCGACCGACGTGCGGGTGTGGGCGCCGGCATCTCCCAGTACGGCAAACAGCCCCTCCGACGCGCCATCGGCCACCTCGCTTTGCTGCGTGAAGGTGGGCGCCGACTGCACATACACGGTGATGCGCAGGATGGACTGCACGGCATCCAGCGAACCCACGGCACGCTGCAGTAGCGCCAGCGCCCGCATCGCACAGACCTTGGCGGCCTTTTGCGCATCGGCCAGCGAGGCATCGGCCCCCGCCGCGCCCGTGACGACCACCGTGTCGCCCACGCGCGGGATCTGCCCGCTCAGGTAGATGTGGTGGCCGTCACGCACCAGCGGGACGTAATTGCCACCAATCTTGATCTCACCATCAAAGCGGTAGCCCAGTGCCTGGGCCTGTTCCTCGAATCTCGCATCGCGTGACATGGACATGGGTCTCCTGAAAAAACTGCCGTCTTCGCTGCGGGCTACATGAAGCGCGCAAAAGGGTCTACCAGCGAGGCGATCGACACGGTGCCGGCCGCCCCACCCTCGTCACGCCGCGCAGACTCATACCCTGCCGGCACGGGCACGGCGGGCAAGGGCTGCATGCGGCGGCCATACACGCGCTGCACGCGGTCGTCGAGCGTGGGGTGGGTGTCCAGCCAGCGTTCCATGCGGCTGCGGCCGGGTACGTCCACCAGCAGCATGTGCTGCACGGCCGGGTGGGCCAGGCCGGTGTGGACGGGGTTCTCGGCATACCCGGCCGGGGTGTCGCGGCGCTGGGCCATGACCTTGCGCAGCACACCACCCAGGCCATCGCGGCTGCGGGTCCATTGCACCGCGCGTGCGTCGGCCAGATATTCGCGCTGGCGCGATACGGCAGCCTTGAGCATGCGGCCGGTGAGCCATCCCGCAAAGCCCGCCACCATGATGGCCGAACCGAACCACCAGGCCAGGCCCCGGCGCTCGCGCATCGTGTCGCCAAAGTTGTAGACCAGCTCCAGCCCGAACACCATGCCCGCCAGGCGCATCTTCAGGCGCGTGTCGCCCTCGTGCAGATGGCTCAGCTCGTGCGCCACCATGCCCTGCATCTCTTCGCGGGTGAGGTAGTCCAGGGCGCCCTGCGTCACGGCAATGACGGCGTCGCTCTCGTCCCACCCGGCAGCGAACGCGTTGATGGCATCGGTGCGCGGCATGACCATGATCTGCGGGCGCGGCATGTGCGCGGCAATGCACAGCTCGTCCACGATGTTGGACAGCCGCTGCTCGGCGTGCGACAGCGACGGGCGCAACTCGCGCGCGCCCACACGCTGCGCCAGCTTGACACCGCCTGCGCGCAAGTTGGACGTCTCCACCCACCAGCCGCCCAGCACCAGCATCAGCGAGACCCCCACATTGGCGGCCAGAAAACCTTGGGGGAAGGGCAAGTGCACGGGCAGCACCGCCACCATCAGCCACCAGGCCAGCGCCAGGGCCGCATGCACGGCCGCCACCAGAACGACCACAGCGAAGGCAAAACCCAGCAGCAGGCGACGCGTCTCGCTGCGCGCGTTGTGCTGGTGATCCCAGAACTTCATGGGTGTGGCAGTGGAAGGGTCAGAACTTCACCCGGGGCGCGGCGCGCTCTTCGTCGGACTGCGTGGACGCCAGCATGGGCGCGGGCGCAAAACCCAGCAGGCGCGCGACGATGAGGTCCGGGAACTGCGCCGCCGCATCGTTGAACTCCAGCGCCTGGTCGTTGTAGGCCTGGCGTGCAAAACCGAGGCGGTTTTCGGTGCTGGTGATTTCTTCGGACAGCGACTGCATGGTGGCGTCGGCCTTGAGTTCAGGGTAACTCTCGGCCACCACCATCAGGCGGCCCAAGCTGCCGCCGAGTACGCCCTCTGCCGCTGCCAGCGCGCCCATGGCGCTGGGGCTCTGCGGTGCGGCACGCACCGCTGCAGCTGCTCCCTGCGCCTGGCTGCGGGCCTTGATGACGGCCTCCAGCGTGGCGGCCTCGTGCGCGAGATAACCACGTGCCACCTCCACCAGATTGGGAATCAGGTCATACCGACGCTTGAGCTGCACATCAATCTGGCCAAACGCGTTGGCAATGCGGTTGCGCAACTGCACCAGCCGGTTGTAGACCGCCACAGCCCACAACCCCACCGCGACCAGCAGAACGACCACGACCCATGCAGTTGCCGACATACCTCACCTCCTGTATTGGTTGGAGGGAGCATCTTAGAGCCTGCGGAAGAAGCCTCGGGAAACCCGTAAGGGCGCCCTTCAAGGGCGCAAAAGAGGGCCGCCTTGCGGGCTGGCTACACCCCTTTGTTGCGCATCCAGTCGGCCGTGCCCATGAAGCTCTCCTTCAGCCGCACGCGCAGGTCAATAGGCACGCCGGTCTCGCCCATGGCCTGGTCCATGCAGGCCACCCACTGGTCGCGCTCCTTGATGCCGATGGCAAACGGCATGTGGCGCGCACGCAGGCGGGGGTGGCCAAACTGGTCGGTGTAGTACGACGGCCCGCCCAGCCAGCCGCACAGAAACATGAACAGCTTTTGCCGAGCCTGGCCCAGGTCGCTGCCATGGGCGGCACGCAGCTCGGCGTAGCCGGGCTCCAGGTCCATCAGGTCGTAGAAGCGCTCGGTCAGGGCGCGCACGCGTTCTTCGCCGCCAATCCATTCAAAAGGGGTGGTGGCCACAGGGGCCTCTGCGGCGGAGGACGAGGGGGTGGATTCCATGGGGTTGGCAAGAAGAGATTGCCAGGCGGTGTCGGGAAGCCTTGGATTATAGAAATCCGGGCCCGGTCATGCGCCTGCAGCGCGTGTGGGACAGCCGCGCATCGACACCCGATGCCCTGTGCCCCGTTACTCCAGCACCGCCCGCAGCTGCCGCGTGGTCACCGCCAGGCGCCGGGCGCCGATCTGGGCCAGGTTGTTCATCACCGTGAGGGCCGCCTCGGGGTACTGCCTTGCCCAGGCATCAAAATGTGCGCGCGACAACCGCACCAAGTGCGCAGGGCCACGTTCGGCGCCCGCGCAGGCACTGCGGGCCGCACCGTTGAGGAAGGCCATCTCGCCAAACGCCATGCCTGGACCGACGGTGGCCAGACGCAAGCCATTGTCGGGCGGCCATTGGGTCACCAGCGTGATGTGGCCGGACTTGACCACGAGAAGGTCATGGTCCGTATCGCCCGCATGGAACACCACACCATGGGGTGCAACGGCCTGCGGCACCAGCAGCGCCTGCAAGGCCTCGGCAGCGGCCTTGGGCACGCCCTCGCCCACCTCGCCCAACACATCCCGCTCGGGGTGCACGGGGCGCTGCTCGATGGGCCGCTGGGACAGGATGCCCACCTCGGCCCATTCCAGCGCCCGGTCCAGGTCGGCAAAGGCGCGCACATGCTCTCCGGCATGCTCGGCGGCCATGGGGTCCAGGGCTGCAACGGCCGCGGCGATGCCCTGCTGGTCCAGGTCACGCGCCAGCGCCCGCAGTTGGGCCATTGCCGTGCTGTCCCACGCGGGCACACGGCCCGCGTCCAGAATGACCCAGCGATGGCGCGGCAGCAGCAGCATGCGCACCTGCTCGGCCAGATGGGCGGCCACCCCAAAAGACATTACGCCTTGCAGCTCAAACACGGCCACCTGGTTCATGCGCGGCGTCAGCCAGCTGTCCGACCCGGCACGGCGCAAGCGCCGCGAGCGCAGCTCGCCATCCAGACGCACGTGGCGCAGCACCGTGGCGGCAGAGTCGTGCAGCAGCACAAACGTGGCCACCACCAGGCCAGCCACCAGCGCCCCCACGCCCCCCATCACGGCAAACACCAGCGCCACCAGCCAGCTTTGCGCCCAGGTCACCCGCGACCGGCGGGCGTAGCCCAGCGACCACATGAGCCCCGGCACCTGCATCAGGCCCGCCAGCACCAACCCCCCTGCCAGACAGGCCATGGGCACCCAGTGCAACCACCACGCACCGGTGACCGCCACCCCCAGCATGATGGCGGCGTGCCAGCGCGGGGCTTCGCGCGAGGCCCCCGCCTGCGCCAGCACGATGCGCGAACGCGAGGCGCTGGTGGATGCGGGAATCATGCCCACGAGCCCACACAGTGCACCCAGCAGGCTCTCGCGGCGCAAGGCCAGGTTGGCGTTGCCACGCAGGCCGTGGTCCAGCTCCAGTTCCTGGTTGAACACCAGAATCTCCAGGCTGTTGACCAGCGCCATCAGCAACGCCAACACCACCAGGGCCGAGCCCTGCTGCCGGGCCAGGGCCATCCAGGGAATGCCCGTCCAGTCGGGCAGCATGGGCCAGGCAAACACGCTGGGCGACACGGCTGGCACAAACACACTGCCCAGCCCCACGCCCCATACCCCTGCCAGCGCCACGGCCAGTGCCACCACGGCCACCGCCGACAGCAGCCCCGGCATGCGGGGCCAGCGCCGGCGCAGCCCCCAGGCCAGCGCCACCACGGCCAGAGCCGCCAGCAGGTGCCAGCCGGTGCGTGCGTCCCACAACGCATCAGCCCCCGCGCCAAAACCATTGCGCACCTGGCCTACCACCATCGACAAGCCCACACCGGCTGCAAACCCGTGGGTGACCGAGATGGGAAGAAACCGCGCCACCGACGCCAGCCGCAACACCCCCAGCAGCCACTGGAACACAAAGGCCAAAGCCACTGTGGCACCGCTGACCGCTAGCACCTGGCGCGCGCTCAGGCCCAGGCTGGGGGCCGCGCCGTGGGCAGTCGCCAGCACGGCAGCAAACAGCAACGCCACCACCGTGGTCGGTGCATACACCACTCCGGCGCGGGGCGTCGCCAAGGTCAGCAGCAGGCCGGGTAACGCGGCCGACCACAACGCCAGCGCGGCCAGAGAATGTTCCCCCGCCAGCGGCGCAAATGCCAGCAGCCCCAGCCCCACGGCATGGGGCACGGTGACCGCCGCCGCAGACCACGCCGCCGCGGCGCCCGAGGGCTGCGGCGCTGACGGCCCCACCTCAGCCCCCGCCGAAGGCCCGGCACGGCGATGCAGCGAGGCAGTCACGGGTGCGGTCGGTGGCATGGAGATGTCTAGCAAGCCCCGGTCATGGCACGCCTACAGGCTGCGCGCTGCAAAGGTGTCGCAGGTCTTGACACTGCCGCTTTGCAGGCCGCTGTTGAACCAGCGCTGCCGCTGGGCGCTGGTGCCGTGCGTGAAGCTCTCGGGCACCACGGCGCCGCCGTTGGCCCGCTGCAGCGCATCGTCACCAATCTTGGCGGCGGCGTTCATGGCTTCTTCCACATCGCCCTGCTCCAGGATCTGACGGGACTTCTGGGCGTGGTGGGCCCACACCCCCGCAAAGCAGTCGGCCTGCAGCTCCAGCCGCACCGACAGCGCGTTGTATTCCACCTTGCTCACACGGCCCCGCATCTGGTCCACCTTGGCGCTGATGCCCAGCTGGTTCTGCACGTGGTGTCCTACCTCATGGGCAATCACGTAGGCCTGGGCAAAGTCGCCCGGGGCACCCAGCCGGGTCTTGAGGGTTTCGTAAAAGCCCAGGTCGATGTAGACCTTCTGGTCAGCCGGGCAATAGAACGGGCCCATGGCGGCCTGGCCCGTGCCACAGGCGGTGGGCGTGGCGCCCCGGAACAACACCAGCCGCGGGTCCTGGTAGCGCCCGCCGCCCTGGCGGAACAACTCGCCCCACACATCCTCCGTGTCCGCGAGCACCGTGGACACGAAACGTGCCATGGTGTCATCGGCCGGAGGCCTGTGGGCAGGGGTATGGGGCTGTGTCTGGACCTGGGGCGCCGGGCCGCCACCGCTGAGCAACCCCAGGATGGTCAAAGGGTTGATGCCCAGCACCCAGCCACCCACCAGCGCGATCACGATGGTGCCGATACCGATGCTGCGTCCCCCGAATACCGGCGATCCGCCGCCACCTCCGTCATCGCGGCGGTCTTCCACATTGTCGGACTCGCGATTGCCTTCCCATCTCATTGCATCTCTCCAGCGCCCTCACGGCGGGGCGGCCAAGCCTGCATGTTACGCGCCGGGACGGCCCCGGCGTGGACGATTTACGATGTGTTCCACCCCGCTTCAGCCCGCCTTTCATGACATCCATGGCCCCTGACCCCCCCCACAGCACGCCCCAGGCCGGCTCGGCCATCCTGCTGACTGGCTTTGACCCGTTTGGCGGCGGCGCACACAACCCCAGCTGGCTGATTGCGCAAGCGCTGCACGGCCAGCGCATTGCAGGGCACCAGGTGGCGGCCGCGCAGTTGCCCACGGTGTTCGGGCAGTCGTTGCAGCGGCTGCAGTCGCTGCTGCAGGAGCACCAGCCCTCCATCACGCTGTGCCTGGGTCTGGCAGGCGGACGGGCAGCGCTGTCCATCGAGCGCATTGGCATCAACATCAACGATGCGCGCATCCCCGACAACTGCGGCGCCCAGCCCATCGACACCCCGGTGCAGGCCGACGGGCCCGCCGCCTACTTTGCCAGCCTACCCATCAAGGCCATGCTGCGTGGCGTGCAGCGGGCAGGCGTGCCCTGCGAGGTATCGCAGACCGCAGGCACTTTTGTCTGCAACCATGTGCTGTACGGGCTGATGCACTTGCTGGCGCAGGGCGCTGCCCCCCAGGGAGCGCGTGGCGGCTTTGTGCATGTGCCCTGGCTCAGCGGCCAGGGCGAGCCCCATCTGACCCTACGCGACATGGTGCGTGGCATCCATGCGGCCTTGTGGGCGGCGGTGCTGGCCCCGCAGGACATCGCGCTGCAGGCAGGTGCGACGCATTGAAGAATGGCCGAACCCTGGCCAACCTGAGCCGAGGCAGCCCTATCCCATGCCTTGGTGACCCGCCTCGGTGAGGGGTTCTCCGCTCCCAAGCAGCCTGCACGCTGTGTAAAGTCCGCGCATGCCTTTTGTCCCCTCTTTCGCATCCTCTGGCCTGCTGGACGCGGCAGCTACCGCTGCGCGCCTACCCTGGTCCGCACTGGCCGATGAAATTGCTGCCTTGCTGCAGGACAACAGCGTGGTGGTACCCCAGCGGGCCGTGCTGCCGCTGGCACAAGGCGGTAGCCTGTTTGTGATGCCCGCCACGGATCAGGCGGTGGCCATGACCAAGCTCATCACCCTGACCCCGGGCAATGCAGGCACCGGGCGCCCGTCGATCCAGGGCGACGTGGTGGTGTTTGACATCGCCACGGGCAAGCGCCGGCTGGTGCTGGATGGCCCCACGGTCACCGCACGGCGCACCGCCGCAGCGTCGCTGCTGGCCGCCCAGCGGCTGGCGCCGGTGCCACAAGGGCCTTTGCTCATCGTCGGCGCAGGGGTGCAGGGCCTGGCGCACGCCGAGGCCTTCATCCACGGCCTCGGCGTGCCCGAGGTGTGGATCGCCTCCCGCAGCCGCGCTAGCGCCGAGGCCCTCGCGGCTCAAGTGCAAGCACTGGGCGCCCAGGCTCGGGTGGTGGCCGACGCCGATGCCGCCGTGCCTCATTGCCCGCTGATCGCCACCTGCACCACCGGCAAGGCCGTGGTGCTGAGCGCCCCGCCCCGGCCCGACACCTTCATCGCAGCGGTGGGCGCCTTTACGCCCACCATGGTGGAGCTGGCCCCAGGCCTGTGCCAGCACATCGCGCAGCACGGGCGCATCGTGGTGGACACCAGCGATGCGCTGCACGAAGCAGGCGATCTGTTGCAGGCAGGCCTGGATGTGGCCGCGCTCCCCACGCTGGGCGATGTGGTGCGTGACCACCGCAATGCGGCGCTGAAGCACCCACCGGGCCCCGTGTTGTTCAAGAGCTGCGGCTGGGCTGGCTGGGACCTGGCAGCCGCCCGGCTGGCGCTGCGCAATGCCACCCGGGCACCGGCAGCAATGGACTCTGTGACCGCAACGCCCACATGATGCTCATCACCCGCTTTTCAGACCACAGCCTGCGCATGCAGATCGCGCTGGTGTTCGGCACTCTGGTGGTGGGCCTGTCGGTGTTGTTGTCGCTGGGGTTCGGCGAACTGCTCAAGCACCGCATCCAGCGCGATGCAGGCAACTCGTTGCAGGTGGTGGCCGAAAACGCCGGCAAGCTCCTGGCCTTGGGCCTCATGCAGCGCAGCCTGGAGGCCGAGGTGATGGCCAGTGCCGAAGTGGTCTGGTCCAAGGGGCTCGACTCTGCCGAAGCGCAACACATGCTGGCCCGCAGCCAGGCCATGCAACCCACCAATGTGTGGATTGGCGTGGCCGACGCGCAAGGCGTGGTGCGCAATGCCACAAACGGACTGCTGGTGGGGCAGAACGTGGCGCAGCGCCCTTGGTTTCAGCACGGCCTGCAAGGGGTGCATGTGGGCGACGTGCATGCAGCACAGTTGCTCGAATCCCTGCTGCCTCCCACCGCGACGGGCGAGCCGCACCGTTTTGTGGACTTTGCCGCCCCCATCCGCATCGGCCCCACCACCGTGGGCGTATTCGCCATCCACGGCAGCTGGCAATGGACCCGCGAGGTGCTCGAAAGCCTCACGCCCGCTTCGTCTGACGAGAGCGCGCTGGAACTGTTCATCTTTGACCGGCAAGGCACCCTGATCTTTGCCCCCGGCGGGCGGACCGAGGTGATGCGGGCCGCCGGGCAGCGGCTGCCCGAGGGCATTCAGATCAACAATAACCGCGACGGCGGCGGCAACACGCAGACCACCGTGGCACGGTGGCAGGACGGCAAACGCTACCTGACCGCAGCCACGCAGCTGCAACCACGCAATGCCGCCAGCGACCTGGGCTGGCGCATCGTGGCGCGCCAACCCGTGGAGCTGGCTTTTGCCGAGGCCGACGACACCGTGCAGCTGGCGCTCGCCATCGGTCTGGTTGCCGCGCTGTTCGCCTCGGCCCTGGCCTGGCTGGCCGCGCGTCGCCTGAGCGTGGACCTGTATGCGCTGGCCGATGCCGCCAGCGGCGTGGAGGCGGGCCGCCCAGGCAGTGACATACCGGCCATGCAGAGCAGCCGCGAAGTGCAGCAGCTCTCGCAGTCGCTGGGCCGCATGACGCACCACTTGGTGGCCGCCCGTGAAGCCATGGAGGAAAAGGTGCGGTTGCGCACACTGGAACTGGAGGCGGCTAACCGCGCCCTGGACCTGCAGGCGCGCACCGACGCCCTAACCGGCCTGCTCAACCGGCGTGGCTTCGAGACACAAATGGCCTTTGCCGTGGCGCTGGCGCGGCGCAGCAGCCGTCCGTTGAGCCTGATCACCGTGGACGTGGACCACTTCAAGCGGGTGAACGACACCTACGGACACGAGGCGGGGGACGAGGTGCTGCGGCGCCTGGCGCGCACGCTGGAGTCCCGCCTGCGGGGCTCGGATGTGGTGGCCCGGCTGGGGGGCGAGGAGTTTGTGGCGCTTTTGCCCGACACCGACCTGAACGGCGCCCAATCGATTGCACAAGCCCTGGTCGCGGCCATGGCGGAGCAGCAGGACCCGGTGGTGGGGACGATCACCGTCAGCGCGGGCGTGGCCACGATGCGTGGAGCGGAAGACAACGGTGCCGCCATGCTGCGGCGGGGCGACGCGGCGCTCTACGAGGCCAAGGGGCAGGGACGTAACCGGGTTTGCGTGGAAGCTTGAGCGGACGTCAGAGCCTTACGAAAACAAGCACCCTGTCAGTGCCCGCTGGATACTGCCCCCGCCTCCAGCACTGGGGCATCGAAGTACGGCCGCAGCTGGCCCGCCAGTTCCTGCAAGCTGTCATCCGGCCCCTGGGCTGCCAGCGCCAGCCGCTCCAGCGCGTAAGGGCGGTGCCCCAGCATCATTGACATGTTCACGCAATGGCCTTGGGCGGCCATGCGCAGCACAAAGTCGTTGAGGAGTTCACAAGGCCAATAGGTGTGGGTGTGGTGGGCGTGGCAGTCCGCGTCTACAGCGTCCCGCGCCGTATCAGCCGGCTGAAACGCAGAGTCCACCGGCGAAGCGGCTGGCGTTTTGGCTTTGGCGGCGACCGCAGCGCCCTGCGCAGGTGCCAGGGCACGGACGGGCGCAAAGAAAAAACTTGAGGCAACAGCGGACATCAGCATGGTGAGACTCCATCAGCCCCCATCTCCCGGGAGGCATGTCACCGATGCTAGAAAACTTACCGATGCTTGCATTTCAGCCAAGGCGCATGGCGTTTGTAGGACACCGCCCCTGCCCACAGGGCGGGTACCCAGCGCGCCGCCGATGTTGTCAGGCCTTGGGCAGCGTCACGCCCACCTGGCCTTGGTACTTGCCGCCCCGGTCGCGATAGCTGACCTCGCACACGTCGTCCTTGTCGCTTTCGAAGAACAGCACCTGGGCGCAGCCTTCGCCGGCATAGATGCGTGCGGGCAACGGCGTGGTGTTGCTGAACTCCAGCGTCACATACCCTTCCCACTCGGGCTCGAACGGGGTCACGTTGACGATGATGCCGCAGCGCGCGTAGGTGCTTTTGCCCAGGCAGATGGTGAGCACGTTGCGCGGGATGCGGAAATATTCGACCGTGCGGGCCAGCGCAAAGCTGTTGGGCGGGATGATGCAGCTGTCGCCTTCGAAATCGACAAAGCTCTTTTCGTCGAAGTTCTTCGGGTCCACCACGGTGCTGTGGATGTTGGTGAACACCTTGAATTCGGGCGCACAGCGGATGTCATAGCCGTAGCTGCTGGTGCCGTAGCTGATGATCTTGCGGCCTTCGACCTCACGCACCTGACCGGGCTCGAAGGGCTCGATCATGCCGTGCTCGGCCGCCATGCGGCGGATCCATTTGTCGCTCTTGATGCTCATAGCAGAACTCCCTGCGCTGTGGCCCGCACAGTGGTGGTCTGCCGGGCGCTATTAAATACGTAGCTGGTAGCGCATGAATATCAAGCGCTGGAGCCGTATTTTGCTTGAGAAATCACCGTTTCCTGCACCACGCGGTCGTCACCGAGCACGATCAGCGCAAACAAAAGCTCATCCAGGTTGCGCGCCTGGCGCGTCTTGCGCGCCAAAAGCGGCGTGGCCTCGGGGTTCAGCACCAAAAAATCGGCCTCGCAGCCCGGCTGCAGATTGCCCACCACACCGGCCAGGCCCAGCGCCTTGGCGGCCCCAGCCGTGTGTTGCCACCACAGTTGCTGGGGCGACAGGCTCAGGCCCTGCTTGGTCTGCCCCTCCCGCCCCACGTAGTACGCGGCCAGCATGGTGTGGAACGGGCTGAAGCTGGTGCCCCCGCCCACATCGCTGGCCAGGCCGTAGCCGAAGCCCACCCGGTCGGCCCCCGCGTAGTCGAAGAACCCGCTGCCCAGAAAAAGATTGCTGGTGGGGCTGACCGCAGCCACCGCGCCGGTGTCGCGCATCAGCGCCCGGTCGTCGTCGTCGAAGTGGATGCAGTGGGCATACACCGCACGCTCGCGCATCAGGCCAAAGTCGTCGTACACGCCCAGGTAGCTGCGTGCGGCGGGGAACAGCTCGCGCGCCCAACGGATTTCGTCCCGGTTTTCGGCCACATGCGACTGGATCCACACATCGGGGTAGCGCGCAGCCAGTTCGCCCGCCCCACGCAATTGCTCATGGGTGCTGGTGGGCGCAAAGCGGGGGGTGATGGCGTAGCCGAGCCGGTCCACGCCGTGCCAGCGCCGGATGAGCGCCTCGGTGTCGATCAGACTCTGCTCGGTGTCGTCGCGCACACCGTCGGGCGAGTGGCGGTCCTGCAGCACCTTGCCGGTGATGAGGCGCATCTGCTGCCGTTGGGCCTCGGCGAACAGGGTATTCACTGACGCGGGGTGAGACGTCGAAAACGCCAGCGCCGTGGTTACGCCGTTGCGCAACAGCTCGGCCACAAAGAACTGCGCCACCTGCCCCGCATAGTCCTGCTCCACAAACCGCGACTCGTGGGGAAAGGTGTAGTTCTCCAGCCAGGGCAGCAGGCCATCGGCGGGCGAGCCGATCACGTCCGTCTGCGGGAAATGGATGTGCATGTCCACAAACCCCGGGGCCAGAATGCGCCCCGGCAAATGCACCACTGGCTCACCGGCGAACTGGGGTGCGAGGGCCTGCCAGGCACCGGCTGCCAGCACCCGCTGGCAGCCCTGGGCATCCGGGCCAATGGCCAGCAGGCCATCTTCGTCATAGAGGGCGCGGCCGTCATCGGCAAAACGCAAAAGGGCAGAACGGTAAACAGGCATGGCGGCAAGCTTAGCGGCAGGGGGCGCCGTTTGTATATGCAGCACCCCATAGAGGCTATGGGGTTCAGGGAGCACCGATCAGTGACGACGATGGGCGATATGCCTTGCAGGATCAGCGGGACACCTTGCCCACCACGCCCTCCACCAGCCAGTTCATCTGCAAGATTTGTGCATCCGACAGCGCCTGGCCTGCGGCAATGCGCTCCTGCCCCTCGTTGTCGCGCACCGGCGCCTTGCCCGCGCCCACGGCCTTTTGCGCATTGAGCACCTCTTGCTGGACGGCCGCTGGCACCCGGGTACCAAAGTCGCCCACGCGGATCATGCCCTCGCGCACGCCGCCCCAGAGGTTGGCACTTTTCCAGGTGCCGTTTTGCACAGCGCGCACGCGCTCGGTGTAGTAGGCGCCCCACTGGTGCGTCACGGCCACGATCTGGGCATCGGGCCCGGTCTTGCGCATGTCGGAGTGGTAGGCCACGGCCATCTTGCCGCGCTCTTGCGCAGCCGCCATCACGGCGGTGGAGCCCGTATGGAAAGCGATCACGTCCACATCCTGGTTGAACAGCGCCATGGCGGCGTCGCGCTCCTTGGGCGGGTCGAACCACACGTTGAGCCACACCACCTTGACAGTGGCCTTGGGGTTGACCGAGCGCATGCCCAGCGTGAAGGCGTTGATGCCCTGCAGCACTTCGGGGATGGGAAACCCGGCCACGAACCCTGCCACGCCGGTCTTGCTCATGCGGCCTGCAGCAATGCCCGCGAGGTAACGCCCCTCGTAGTAGCGCGCATTGGCGGTGGCCACATTGGGGGTGGTCTTGTAGCCGGTGATGGACTCGAACTTCACCTGCGGATAGTCCTGCGCCACCTTGAGCGTGGGCTCCATGTAGCCAAAGCTGGGGGTGAAGATGATCTGGTGGCCGGTGGCAGCCAGGTCGCGGATCACGCGTTCGGCATCGGCACCTTCGGCCACGTTCTCGACAAAGGTGGTCTTCACCTGATTGCCCAGCGCGGCCTCGACGGCCTTGCGGCCTTCGTCATGCTGGCGCGTCCAGCCTGCCTCGGTGATGGGTGAGACATAGACAAAACCGGCTTTGACCGGGCCGGCGACGCTGCCCTTGGCGGACGTGGTCTGGGAAAAAACGGGGGAGAAAAAACAGGCGGCCACGAGCGTGGCAGCGAGGTTTTTGTACATGGTGTTCCTCTACATGGCCCTGATGGAATGGAACGGAAGCACCGCAGGACGACGGTGCCACCTGGAAGGTCAGACTGTGCGAAAACTACATGGAGCGGTGTTGCAAAGACTGCCGGGTTAAAAACAGGATTCAAGTGTGGGCGTGCGCTGCAGCAGCGCACAGAGCCCCGCCATCAATTTCAATTCAGCCGCAGCGCCTGTGGGCCTGCGCCCAGGCGGAAGGCGCCCACCACTTCGGCCAGGCGCGAAGCCTGGTCTTTCAGGCTTTCGGCGGCGGCGGTGGACTCTTCCACCAGGGCTGCATTTTGCTGGGTCATCTGGTCCAGCTGGGTCACGGCCACGTTCACCTGGCCAATGCCCTGGCTCTGCTCCGAAGCGGCTGCGCTGATCTCGCCAATGATGTCGGTCACGCGGCGCACGGAGCTCACGATCTCGCCCATGGTGGTGCCGGCGTTCTGCACCAGCGCAGCACCCGACTCGACCTTTTCCACGGACACGCCGATCAGCGTCTTGATTTCCTTGGCCGCCTGGGCCGAGCGCTGGGCCAGCGAGCGCACTTCGCTCGCCACCACGGCAAAGCCACGGCCCTGCTCACCTGCACGGGCGGCTTCCACGGCCGCGTTCAGCGCCAGGATGTTGGTCTGGAAGGCAATGCCGTCGATGGTGCCGATGATGTCGGCGATCTTCTTGCTGCTGGTGTTGATCTCGTCCATGGTGGTCACCACCTGGGCCACCACATCACCCCCGCGCTGGGCCACCTGCGCCGCCGACACGGCCAACTGGTTGGCCTGCACGGCCGAATCGGCGCTCTGGCGCACGGTGCTGGTCAGCTCTTCCATGGAGCTGGCGGTCTCCTGCAGGCTGCTGGCCGTCTGCTCGGTGCGTGCGCTCAGGTCCTGGTTGCCAATAGCGATCTGGGTGCTGGCCGTGGAGATGCTGTCCACCACGCCCCGCACTTGCTGCAGCGAACGGTGCAGCGCACTGCGCATGGCATCCAGCGCGCGCAGCAGGTGGCCGGTTTCATCGTTGGCATAGCTCGCCTGGGGAGCCCCCGTCAGGTCCATGTTGGCGATGGTTTCGGCAATGGCCTCGGCCTGGCGCAGCGGACGCGTGATGCTGGTGGTCAGCAGCCAGGCCAGCAAGGCACCCAGCAACAGCGAAACCCCGGTGCAGATTTGCAGCAGCAGTGTGGTCTGCGCGCGCAGCTCTTCGCTGCGCTTGCCGGCGGCATCCAGCTCGGCGCGCTGGCCGTCCACCATCTGCTGCACGCCTGCCAGATAACTGCGGGAGGTGGGCTCAAAACGCTCGGTGAACACCTTGTTGGCGTTCTCGGCATCGCCCGCCTGCTTGAACTTGCTCACTTCCTCCCGGGCCGCCAAATAGTCCTTGCGCAGGTCACCCACCTTGGCAAAAAGCTGCTTCTTCTCCGGCGTGTCCATCTTGGACTCGATGAACTTCTGCAGCTCATTGGTTTCGCGGATCGACGCCGCCGTGGCGGGCGCAAAGTAGGGGATCAGGCTGGCGTCACTGCTCTTGGCGATGGCCGCAGCGCGCTGCACGCCAGAAGTGGTGTGGCGCAGCCAGTCCGAGCCAGCACGTTCGGTCTTGATGTTGTCGTTGACCATGGCGTCGATCTCTCGGCCCAGCTGGCTGAGCTTGACCACAGCCACCACGCTGCTGGCAAAAAACAACGCCAGGATCAGGCCGAGCACCAGCGTGAGGCGCTTGCCAATGGAAATTTGACTGAGAAACATGGAAGGCTCCAAAAAAGGGGGCAACACGGCACCCGTGCACTCCGCAAAGAAACTGGTCAAGGTCTCAATGGGCACAGGGTAAGGGCCATGGTGGTGGATCACCCCGTGGGCCTGGGCCGGACGCAATTCGAACGAATGCTTACTATTTTACGGGTGTCCCCAGATCAGCCCCCTGCCGCACAGGCGACAGGCCCTCCGTGCGGGCTACGCCCACCTCAGTAATCGTGCTCCACACACCGCTCAAACGCCTCCTTGAGCTTGTGCTCCCACACCCGCTTGTCGGCATTGCCTGCAAAGCTGGCTTCAAAGCTGTTGAACGCCAACTGGTAGGCATGTTTGGCCGTGAGGCCCGTGGCCGCAAACACCTGGGTGAAGTTCTCGTTGATGTAGCCGCCAAAGTAGGCCGGGTCGTCGGAGTTGACCGTGGCGGCCAGCCCGGCGTCGAGCAGCTTGCCCAGGTTGTGGTCTGCCAGATTGGGGAACACACACAGCTTCTGGTTGGACAACGGGCACACCGTGAGCGCAGTGCGCTCTTGCGCCAGGCGCTGCATCAGCGCCGCGTCGTGCACGGCCTGCACGCCGTGGTCGATGCGCTCGACCTTGAGCACATCGAGCGCGCTCCAGATGTAGGCGGGAGGGCCCTCTTCGCCCGCATGGGCCACCAGGTGCAGGCCCAGTTCGCGGCAGCGGGCAAACACACGGGCAAACTTCTCGGGTGGATGGCCCAGCTCGCTGGAATCGAGCCCCACGCCCACGATCTTGTCGAGCAGCGGCATGGCCTGCTCCAGCGTCTCAAACGCCGACTCCTCGCTCAGGTGGCGCAGGAAACACAAAATCAGCGTGGCGCTGATGCCCAGTTCGGCGCGAGCATCCTCGCAGGCACGGTGCAGGCCGTTGATGACGGTCTCCATGGGCACGCCACGCGCGGTATGGGTCTGCGGGTCGAAGAAGAGTTCGGCGTGCAGCACGTTGTCGCGCGCCGCGCGACCCAGGTAGGCGCGCGCCATGTCATAAAAGTCCTGCTCATGCAGCAGCACGCTGGCGCCCGCGTAGTAGATGTCCAGAAAGCTCTGCAGGTTGGTGAACGCATAGGCGCTGCGCAAGGCGTCCACACTGGCATAGGGCAGCGTCAGCCCGTTGCGCTGCGCCAGCGCAAAGATCAGCTCAGGCTCCAGCGAGCCCTCGATGTGGATGTGCAGCTCGGCCTTGGGCATGGCACGCAGCAGGCTGGGCAGGCGCTCGGCGGAGATGGGGGGGATCTTGAACATCAGCAGACTCCAAAGGTGATGCCGCTCTGGCGCAAAAAACGGCGGTAGGCAGATGATGCCTTGTCGGCGGCGGTATGCAACTCCGCGCGCAGGTCGAGTGGCAGGCACTGTGGCATCTGCGACTCCAGCACGGGCTGGTCCTGCGTGAAGATGGTGTGCTGGAAGGCCTGCAGCTTCTCGTCCGGCGAATCAAAATCCGCCACAGCCAGCCGGAACCACACCCGGCTGCGCACGGGCGTCACCGGGCAGATGAACAGGGCTATGGACTCGCGCCAGCCCTCCACCGCCGTGGTGCCCGCCTCGGGCACCTTGGTCAGCACGGCTGCATAGGGCGCAGTGACTTCGTAGGTGTATTCGACCTGGGCGGCTGCCGTGGAATGCAGGTTGGACTGCGGTTGCCAGGCCTTGCAGCCCGTGGCCAGCAGGCCCGTGGGCGTGAGCTCCACGCGGTAGTCGTCGATGGCCGTCGCTTCGCGGCTGCCCAGCCAGCCTTCGTGCACAAAGCCGAAATGCGACATGTCCAGAAAATTTTCGATGATGCGCGGCGCGCTGGCCGCCACATCGTAAGGACCGCAGTTGAGCTTGCGCAGGCGGGCGTCCCCTTCCGCCGCAAACACAGGCAGCCCCTGCTCACCCGATGCGATGCGAACCCAGACCATGCCATAAGCCTCCTGCGTCTCAAAGTGCCTAGCGCAGTGGGTGGCCGGAGGCACAAAGCTGGGCAGGGCGGGCACATGCGTGCACTGCCCACCGGCCGCAAACTGCCAGCCATGGTAGGGGCACTCCAACTGGCCCTGGGGCGTGACGCGGCCCAGCGACAGGCGGGCGCCCCGGTGCGGGCACTGGTCGGCCAGCGCGTGCACAGCGCCTCCGCTGTCGCGCCACAACACCCCGGGTTGTTCCAGCAATTGCACGGCTAGCGGTGCCTGCGCAGCCACGGCCTCTGACAGGGCTACCGGGTGCCACAACGTTGATTCCACCATCGTCCTTGCTCCTGAGAAAAGCTGCAGGCTGCAAAAACCGCCTGCAAAACAAAAGGGCCACCCCAGGGCGGCCCTTTGTCACAGCAGCCCGCAAGAGCTGCTGATGAACGCGGTGCGAATTACTTCTTGTCGCCGCCGGGGATCTTGCCTTCCACGCCCTTGACGTAGAAGTTGATGCCGCCCAGGAATTTGTCGTCGGCCACGGCGTCCTTTTCCAGCACGGGCTTGCCGTCCTGACCCATGATGGGGCCCTTCCAGATGCTGAAGCTGCCGTCGGCCAGGCCCTTCTTCACTTCTTCCACCTTGGCCTTGGTTTCGGCAGGCACGTCTTCAGCGATGGAGACGATGTCGATCGCGCCTTCCTTCACGCCCCACCAGCTTTGGCCCGAAGCCCAGGTGCCGTCCAGCACGTCCTTGGTGGCCTTGACGTAGTACGGGCCCCAATTGATCACAGCCGATGCCAAGTGGGCCTTGGGACCATAGGCAGTCATGTCGCTGTCCCAGCCGAAGGCGCGCTTGCCCTTCTCTTGGGCGGTCTTGAGCACAGCAGGAGAGTCGGTGTTCTGGAACAGGATGTCGGCGCCGCCGTTGATCAGGCTGGTCGCGGCTTCGGTTTCCTTCGGTGGGCTGAACCATTCGTTCACCCACACCACCTTGGTCTTGATCTTGGGATTGACCGACTGCGCACCCAGCGTGAAGCTGTTGATGTTGCGGATCACCTCAGGAATCGGCACCGAGCCCACCACGCCCAGCGTGTTGGACTTGGTCATGGCGCCAGCGATGATGCCGGCCATGTACGCGCCTTCGTAGGTGCGGCTGTCGTAGGTGCGCAGGTTTTCGGCCGTCTTGTAGCCGGTGGCGTGCTCGAACTTCACGCCCTTGTTGTCTTCCGCCACCTTGAGCATGGACTCCATGTAGCCGAAGGTGGTGCCGAAGATCAGCTTGTTGCCCTGGCCGGCAAGGTCGCGCAGCACGCGCTCGGCGTCAGCGGACTCGGGCACGCTTTCCACAAAGCTCGTCACGACCTTGTCGCCAAATTCCTTCTCGATGGCCTTGCGACCGTTGTCGTGTGCAAACGACCAACCGCCGTCGCCCACAGGGCCGACATAGGCAAACGCAATCTTCAGTGGCTCGGGCTTGGGGGCCGGTGCTTCTGCGGCAGGGGCCGGTGCAGGCGCGGGGGCCGGTGCCGGTTCTTCCTTCTTGCCACAACCCACGAGGGCGGCAGCGGCCACAGCGGAGAGCGCTGCCACTTTGAGCATGGAGCGTTTCTGCAGATCAGTCATGTCGGTTTCCTTATCGAAGAAGTAAGACTTGCAAAGGTTGGGGGACGAAACTATCAATTATGGTGCGATCTACCGCAGGGTAACCAGATTTTCGCGTGCGCAATCCCTATCACGAGCCCGGATAAAACGGTTTGCCGAGCGATGCCGGCATGTTGATGCGAATCCAGGTCGGATTGCGCGAGATCAACGCCAGCACCACGATGGTGGCCACATACGGCAGCATGCTCAGCAACTGGCTGGCCACCTGCACGCCCGTGGCCTGCAAATGGAACTGCAGCATGGTCACGCCACCAAACAGATAAGCACCAAGCAACACCCGTGCCGGGCGCCAGGTGGCAAAGGTGGTGAGTGCCAGCGCAATCCAGCCGCGCCCGGCCACCATGCCCTCGACCCACAGCGGCGTGTAGACGGTGGAGATGTAGGCCCCGGCCAGCCCGCACAGGGCACCGCCCACCACCACGGCCGCCAGCCGGATGCGCCGCACCGGGTAGCCCAATGCATGCGCCGACTCGGGCGACTCGCCCACCGAGCGCAGCACCAGCCCGGCGCGCGATCGGTACAGGAACCAGATCAACCCCGCCACCAGCAGCATGGTGAGGTACACCAGCGGATGCTGACGGAACAGCGCGGGGCCGAGCAGCGGCACATCGCCCAGCACCGGAATCGCGTACTTGGGCAGCTCGGGCAGTTTGGCCTGCACGTAGCTGATGCCCGCAAACGCCGAGAAGCCCACGCCGAAGAGGCTGAGCGCCAGCCCCGTGGCGTACTGGTTGGTGTTGAGCCAGATCACCAGCACGCCAAAGATGGCGGCCAGCACGGCACCGGCCGCCATGCCTGCAGCAAAGCCCAGCCAGGTGTTGCCGGTGTGCACCACCGTGGCAAACCCGGCGATGGCGGCGCAGAGCATCATGCCCTCGGCGCCCAGGTTGACGATGCCCGCCTTCTCGTTGATGAGCAGGCCCAGGGCCGCAATGGCCAGCACGGTGCCCGCACTCAGTGTGGCGCCGATGAGGAGTGCGTACGATTCCATCAGGCCACCACCTTTCTGGTGCCCACCCAGCGGATGCGATAGGCAATCAATGTGTCGCAGGCCAGCAGCGTGAACAGCAGCAGGCCCTGGAACACGCCGGTGAGCGACTTGGGCAGGCCCAGGCGCGACTGCGCCAGTTCACCGCCGATGTAGAACATGCTCATGAGAATGGCGGAAAGAATCATTCCGACGGGGTGCAGCCGCCCCACAAAGGCCACGATGATGGCCGCAAAACCATAGCCTGCCGGCACATAGGGCGTGAGCTGCCCGATGGGCCCGGCCACCTCCAGCGCCCCCGCCAAACCGGCGGCACCACCCGAAATCAGCAGCGCCGTCCACAGCGCACGGCGCGACGAAAAACCCGCATAGCGCGCCGCCGCCGGTGCCAAGCCGCCCACCTGCTGGGCAAAGCCCGCCCGGGTGCGGAACAGGAACACCCACAAGGCCCCAGCGCCTGCGAGCGCCAGCAGCAACCCGATGGACACGCGCGAGCCCTGCATCAGGCGCGGGATCTGCGTGACCTTTTCAAAGGTCTTGGTCTGCGGAAAGTTGTAGCCCATCGGGTCCTTCCACGGGCCATAGACCAGGTAGCCCAGCACCAGCGTGGCCACGTAGACCAGCATCAGGCTCACCAGAATTTCGTTGGCGTTGAACTTGTCGCGCAGCAGTGCCGTGAGCCCGGCCCAGACCATGCCGCCCAGCACGCCAGCCACCAGGATAGCGGGCACGATCCACGGCCCCGTGGTCTTGTCGGCCATCAGCGCCACACCGCCCGCCACCACGGCGCCGATGACAAACTGGCCTTCGGCACCGATGTTCCACACGTTGGAGCGGAAACACACGGCCAGCCCCAGCGCAATCAGCAACAGTGGCGTGGCCTTGACCATGAGTTCGCCAATGGCGTACTGCGTCTTGATGGGCTCCCAGAAGAACACCTGCAGCCCGCGCACCGGGTCTTTGCCCAGCGCAATGAACAAGGCCACACCGATCAGCACGGTAAAGGCCAGCGCCAGCAGCGGCGAGCCATAGGTCCAGAGCTTGGACGCCTGGGGGCGTGGTTCCAGCTTAAGCATGCTGCACCTCCCCTGCCTTGGCCTGTTGTGCGAGGTGCGCTTGCACATCGGCATGCCACAGCCCGCTCATCCATTCGCCAATGCGCTCCACCGTGGCCTCGGCGCGGGGCACCGAGGGCGACAGGTGCCCCTTGGCCACCACATGCAGTCGGTCGCAGATTTCAAACAATTCGTCCAGCTCCTCACTCACCACCAGCACGGCACAGCCCGCATCGCGCAGCGCCAGGATGGAGCCGCGGATCTGCGCCGCCGCGCCCACGTCCACGCCCCAGGTGGGCTGCGAGACGATGAGCAGCTTTGGGTTGGCGTCGATCTCGCGCCCCACGATGAATTTTTGCAGGTTGCCGCCCGACAGCGACTTGGCCGCCGCATTCGGGCCGCCCGCCTTCACGTTGAAGCGGGCAATGATGTCCGCCGCATGCTTTTGCAGCGCGCCCACCTTGATCCAGCCGCTGCCGCTGACCGAATTGGTACGCGTAAGCAGCAGGTTGTGCGCGAGCCCCATGGTGGGCACTGCGCCCCGGCCCAGGCGCTCTTCAGGCACAAAGTGCAGGCCCAAAGCACGGCGCTGGCCCGGGCCCATGCGGCCCGCGTTCTGGCCCGTCACCTGGATGCTGGCCGGCTCGGCGCGCTGGTCTTCGCCTGACAGCGCGTAGAGCAGCTCTTTTTGCCCGTTTCCCGACACACCGGCAATGCCCACCACCTCGCCCGCCTTCACCTCGAACTGCAGGTCGATCAGGTCTACGCCAAACTGGTCGGCACGCGGCAGCGACAGGCCCTGCACGCGCAGCACCGTGGCGCCAGTCTGCACCGCGCGGTGCTCCAGCGCAGGCGGTTCGGCGCCAATCATCAGGCGCGACAGGGAGGCATTGGATTCTTCGGCCGGGTTGCACACGCCCGTGACCTTGCCGCCCCGCAGCACGGTGCAGGCGGTGCACAGCGCGCGGATCTCATGCAGCTTGTGGCTGATGTAGAGAATGCTGCAGCCCTCGCTGGCCAGCTTGCGCAGCACCACAAAGAGCTTTTCGACCGCCTGGGGCGTGAGCACCGAGGTGGGTTCGTCCAGGATCAGCACCTTGGGGTTGGTGAGCAGGGCGCGGATGATTTCCACCCGCTGCATCTCGCCCACGCTCAGGGTGTGCACGGGCCGCAGGGGGTCAATGTCGAGGCCGTATTCGGCGGCCTTGGCGGTGATGCGGCCAGTCACTTCGGCCAGCGTCAGGCTCTTGTCCAGGCCCAGCCACACGTTCTCGGCCACCGTGAGGGTGTCGAACAGGCTGAAATGCTGGAACACCATGGCAATGCCCAGGGCCCGCGCTTCTTGCGGGTTGCGCACCTGCACGGCCTGGCCGTTGAAGAACACGCTGCCTTTGTCGGGCTTGACCGAGCCGTAGATGATTTTCATCAGCGTGGACTTGCCCGCGCCGTTTTCGCCCAGCACGGCGTGGATTTCACCCGGCAGCACCGTGAGCGACACGCCGCTGTTGGCCACCACGGCCGGGTAGCGCTTGGTGATGCCCACCAGCTGCAGCCGTGGCGGCGCCGCACCAGGCGCTGAAGGATTGGGGGGAGAACTCATGCGGGGATTGTCTCTCAGTTTTACAACTTGTTATAAGAATGAAAATACCTCATGGCGCTTGTTCAGTATGCCCAAGCAGCTATTCTTTTCGTAGCGAAGCAGCCACGGTTTTCACGCAATCTCGCAGCCAGGCCGCAGCGGCCGAGTGGTGTGTGCGGGCATGCCACAGCTGGTAGTACATGAGCCGGGGAAACGGCACCGGGCACGGCAGGATGGCCAGGGGCAGCTGGTCCACATACCGCTCGCAGTACTGGCGGCCGGTGGTCAGCACAAGCAAGCTCGATGCCACGATGCTGGGGATGAGGCTGAAATGCGCGCAGCGCGCCGTGATGTGGCGCTGCATGCCCAGGCTGTCCAGGTGGGCGTCGATCACGCCCCGCGCGCCAGGGTGGGTGGGCGTGGGCGCGATGTGTTCGGCGGCCAGCCAGCTCTCCACATCCCAGCCGCGCCGCACGGCGGGGTGGTCCTTGCCGACCAGGCACACCACCTCGTCGCCAAACAGGCGGCCCATGTGCAGGTCGTCAGGCGGCTGGGGCCAGTTGCCGATCACCACGTCCACATCGCCCTGGGCGAGGTGCGCGTGGTAGTGCGCGTCGGCCGACAAGGGCAGGATCTCGATGGGGCACAAAGGCGCCTCGACCTTGATGCGGGCCACGAGCTGGGGCAGAAACAGGGGGTCGAGGTAGTCGCTGGCCGCCACGCGAAAGGTGCGGGTGGCCGTGCGCGGGTCAAACCCACGCGCATCCGAAAACAGGGCCTCCGCCGCACGCAGAATGGCCCCGGCGGGCTCCACCATGCGCAGCGCGGCGTCGGTGGGCATCATGCTGGCGCCGGAGCGCACCAGCAGCGGGTCGCCCGACAGGTCGCGCAGCCTTTTGAGCGCAGCCGACACCGCCGGCTGGTGCATGCCCAGGCGGACGGCGGCCCTCGATACGCTGCGTTCTGTGAGCACGGTGTGCAAGACCCTTATGAGATGGAGGTCTATCTTGTCGAAAAGGGCGTGGTCTCTCATAGCGGTGTGGGCATGGGTGCCATAAGCTTGCGCATATGCCGGTAACGGTACTGCGTTCTACCCTCTGCTGAACCTTTCCATCCAAGATCGAAGTGGCGTTTGTCATGACAACAAGACCCTTGCAATTCCTGCGCCGAGGCCAGCCCGTGGCGCTGGGCAATGTACCACCCGACCGCACCCTGCTGGAGGTGCTGCGCGAAGACCTGGGCTGCACCGGCACCAAGGAAGGCTGCGGCGAAGGCGACTGCGGCGCCTGCACCGTGGTGCTGGGGGAAGAACGTGATGGCCAGCTGCGCTACAGCGCCGTGAACAGCTGCATCCGCCTGGCGCATTCCATCGACGGCATGGCGCTGTGGACGGTGGAAGATCTGGCGGAAGATCCGCTGATCCAGCCCGTGGGCGATGCCCCCGCTGCGGCCCGGCAAGCCATCACCCTGCACCCCGCCCAAGAAGCCATGGTCCAGTGCCACGGCTCGCAGTGCGGCTTCTGCACCCCAGGCTTTGTGATGAGCCTGTTCGGCATGTACCAGAACCACGTCTGCCACGGCCAACCCATCACCCGCGAACTGGCGCAAGAAGAACTCTCGGGCAACCTGTGCCGCTGCACCGGCTACCGCCCCATCCTCGATGCCGCCCAGCAGATGGCGTCACTGCCCGGCATGGCGGTCAATGAATCCGAAGTGCTACAAAAATTGAAGCTGCTTAGGCATGATGCACTAGCGCACGCGACCGATTCGGCCTATATCGTGCCCTCCACCCTCCCAGAGCTGCTTGCAGCACGCGCCGCCCACCCGGGTGCCCAGGTGGTGGCGGGCTGTACCGACGTGGGGCTGTGGGTGACCAAGCAGCACAAGCAGTATGCCCAGGTGCTGGACGTGACCCGCGCGGCCGAGCTGCGGCAGGTTGTGCAACACGCCGGCGCCATCCACATCGGCGCCGCCGTCACGCTAACCGACGCGTTTGCCGCCCTCACTGCGCAGTGGCCGCAGCTGCACCGCTTTGCCACGCGGTTTGCGGGGCTCCCGGTGCGCAACTCGGGCACGCTGGGCGGCAACGTGGCCAACGGCTCGCCCATTGGCGATTCCATGCCCCTCTTGATCGCGCTGCGCGCCCAGGTGGTGCTGGCCAGCCAGGCCCGGGGCGAGCGCCAGCTGCCGCTGGAAGACCTGTACACCGGCTACCGGCAAAACGTGATGGCGCCGGACGAACTGCTGGTGCGCATCGTGGTGCCCCGCCCTTCGGCCCAAGAACAAACGAAGGCGTACAAGATTTCGAAGCGCTTTGACGACGATATTTCTGCCGTGTGCCTGGTGCTCAACCTCGACATCGCGGGCGGCACCGTGCAGCGCGCCAGCATTGGCGCAGGCGGCGTGGCCGCCACCCCGGCCCGCGCACGGCAGACCGAGGCGGCCCTGACCGGCCAGCCCTGGACCGAGGCCACCGCGCAGCGCGCCGCTGCGGTGCTGCAGGCCGAGTTCAGCCCCATCTCCGACATGCGCGCCAGTGGCGCCTACCGCCGCCAGGTGCTGGGCAGCCTGCTGCAGCGCTACTGGCTGGAGAGCCAGGGCCAACCCTCGGTCAGCCTGGACACCTTGACGCTGGAGGCCGCCGTATGAACGCCCCCCACACCATCGCAGAAACCGCCCTGCCCGCGCCCGCCCGCGCCGCCATGGGCCAGTCGCACATCCACGAAAGCGCCCGCGCCCAGGTGGCGGGCGCCGCGCACTACATCGACGACCTGCCGGAGGTGAAGGGCACGCTGTATGCCGCGCCCATCCTCTCGACCGTGGCCCACGGCACGCTGAACGGCGTGGACGCCACCGCCGCTCTCGCCCTGCCCGGCGTGCGCGGCGTGGTGCTGGCCAGTGATGTGCCCGGCGACAAGATCCTGGCCGCGTTCGGGCACGACGAGCCCGTGTTTGCGCTGGACAGCGTGCAGTTTGTCGGCCAGGTGATCGGCCTGGTGGTGGCCGACTCGGTCATGCAGGCGCGCCGCGCGGTGCGCGCCGTGAAGCTCGACATCACCCCCCTGCCCGCCGTGCTGACGGTGCAGGACGCGCTCAACGCGCAAAGCTATGTGCTGCCGCCGGTGTTTGTGCGCCGGGGCGATGCGGCCACCGGCCTCGCGCAATCGGCGCACCGCATGCAGGGAGCGTTTGAAGTCGGCGGCCAGGAACATTTCTACCTGGAGGGCCAGATCGCCTACGCCATGCCACTGGAGCAAAAGCAGTGGTGGATCTACTCCAGCACGCAGCACCCCGGTGAGGTGCAGCACTGGGTGGCGCACGCGCTGGGCATCGACAACCACGCGGTCAAGGTGGAATGCCGCCGCATGGGCGGCGGCTTTGGCGGCAAGGAGACGCAGGCCGGGCACCTGGCCGTGTGGGCCGCCGTGGCCGCCAACAAGCTGGGCCGCCCCATCAAGCTGCGGCTGGACCGGGACGAGGACTTCATGGTCACCGGCAAGCGCCACCCGTTTGCGTACGAGTACGACGTGGGCTTTGACGGCACCGGCCGCATCACGGGCCTGAAGCTGCAGATGGCCGCCAACTGCGGCTTCAGCGCCGACCTGTCGGGCCCCGTGGCCGACCGCGCGGTGTTCCATGCCGACAACGCGTACTACCTGAGCGATGTCGAGATCGCGTCGTACCGCTGCAAGACGAATACCCAGAGCCACACCGCGTTCCGTGGTTTTGGCGGCCCACAGGGCGTGATCGTGATCGAGGCCATCCTGGGCGACATCGCGCGCGCCCTGGGGCGCGACGCGCAGGACGTGCGCCTGGCCAACCTGTACGGCAAGGACGCGAGCACGGGCCGCCACGTCACCCACTACCAGATGGCGGTGGAAGACAACATCCTGCACGAGCTGCTGCCCACGCTGGAGCAGACCTCGCACTACCGCCAGCGCCAGGCCGAGATTGCGGACTGGAATGCGCGCAACCCGGTCATCAAGCGCGGCCTGGCCATCACGCCCGTCAAGTTCGGCATCAGCTTCACCGCCACGCTGTTCAACCAGGCCGGCGCGCTGGTGCATGTGTACACCGACGGCAGCGTGCAGGTGAACCACGGCGGCACCGAAATGGGCCAGGGCCTGCACACCAAGGTGGCGCAGATCGTGGCCGACGAGCTGGGCGTGCCGCTGCACCGCGTGCTGGTGACGGCCAGCGACACCAGCAAGGTGCCCAACGCCAGCGCCACCGCCGCCAGCAGCGGCACCGACCTGAACGGCCGCGCCGCCCAGTACGCTGCGCGCAACGTGCGCGACAACCTGGCCTCATTCGTGTGCGGCCTGGACGGCTGCGGCGCAGGCGCGATCCGGTTTGCGGGCGGCCAGGTGATATCGCCCAAGACGGTACGCAGTTTTGAAGAGGTGGTGCAGGCCGCTTATGCCAACCGCATCCAGCTGTGGAGCGACGGCTTTTACCGCACGCCCAAGATCCACTACGACAAGACGACCCTCACGGGCCGGCCGTTCTATTACTTTGCCTACGGCGCCGCCTGCACCGAGGTGGCCATCGACACCCTCACCGGCGAGAGCCGCGTGCTGAAGGTGGACATCCTGCACGACGTGGGTCACAGCATCAACCCGGCCATCGGAGATC
>OFJB01000231.1_pt1 | contig 30170 bp, 28 predicted proteins | sample 1775081 | NCBI WGS metagenome assembly OFJB01 (sample SAMN08195771, study PRJEB24354) | sludge metagenome | isolation source: initial sludge from phenol fed wastewater aerobic bioreactor | place: India: Nagpur | collected 2016-06-05
AGTTCTCGCCATGTCGATCTCCTTCAAGGGGAATTGACATGGCAATTATTAATCTATTGAATTGGAAATGGAATTAGCCGCGCGCGCCGGCTGATTCCACGCCGGAAGCCGCGCCGGGCCGAGCACGCGCCCCGATGCCGCTGACAACCAGCAGCCCCAGGATGATCAGCGCGATGCCCGTGCCCTCCGAGGCGTCCGGGCGTTCGCCCAGCAGCGCCCAGGCCATCAGGATGGCGGTGATGGGCACGCTCAGGCTCGACAGGCTGGCCACGGTGGTGGGCAGGCGGTCGATGATGAAGAACCACAGCACCCAGGCCAGGCTGGAGGCGAGCACGGCGGCATACACCAGCCCGAAAATCATCCCGGGTGCCCACTCGATGGCGCGCTGCGGCACCAGCCACGCGGCCACGGCCAGGAACACGCTGCCGAGCAGCATCTGCCAGGCCGTGAACGACAGGGCCGAGGGGTGGTGGCGCTGGAACATGCGCTTGGTCAGCACCGTGCCCAGCCCCCACAGGCCGCCGCTGACCACCGCGAGCAGCGTGCTCTGCCAACTGCCCAGCGGGTGCCAGGGCTCGATCACGAAGACCAGGCCGGCCACGGCCAGCGCAATGCCCGCCCACTGCCGCGCGCTGGGGCGCTCGCGCAGCACCCACCAGGCGAACAGCACCGACCAGAACGGCATGGTGTAGGCCAGCACCGACACCCGCCCCGCGCCACCGCTCACCAGCGCCCATTGCGACAGGCCCTGGAAGGCCGCGGTCTGGCACAGGCCGACCGCCACCGTGAGCCCGAGCGGCGGCGGCGCCAGCGGCAGGCCGCGCAGCACCAGCACCGCGAACAGCACCACCGAGCCCAGACCGAAGCGCAAGGCCGCGAAGTCGAACGGCCCGATGTAGCGCGTGACCTGCTTCATCACGATCCAGCTATAGGCCCAGATGACGACCATGACGGCCAGCGCCAGCAGGGCGACGCGGGGGGATTTGGGAGAGCCTTCCATGATGAACTGATCCGTTGGGCGCGAAGGCAGCGCTTCGGTGGTGCGGCGCGGCCCGGCAGACCGCGATGCGGGCGAGCGTACCACCGGCGCCGTGGGGGCGCTGCGCGCCGATGCACAACACGAACCAAGGCAAAGAAAAACCCGCCACGCCAGGAAACGTGCGGGTTTTGAGGGCTTGTGGTGCGTCGTGAAACGCTTGTTTGGTGGTGGTACCGGGACTTGAACCTGGGACATCAGCATTATGAATGCTGCGCTCTAACCAACTGAGCTATACCACCGGGAGCCGCGCATTTTAGCTGATTTCGGCCGCGTGCAAGCAAGCCGAAACCATAAATTTACCGGTTGGCGAACTGCGCCGGGCGCTTGTTGACGAAGGCGTCCATGCCTTCCTTCTGGTCTTGCGTGGCGAAGAGGGCGTGGAACAGCCGGCGCTCGAACATCACGCCGTCCGAGAGCGTGCCCTCGAATGCGCGGTTGACCGACTCCTTGGCGGCCATGACGGCGATCTGCGAGAAGCCGCTGATGGTGATGGCCGCGGCCAGGGCTTCTTCCATGAGCTTGTCGGCGGGCACGATGCGGCTGACCAGCCCGGCGCGCTCGGCCTCCTGCGCGTCCATCATGCGGGCGGTCAGCGCCATGTCCATGGCCTTGGCCTTGCCGACGGCGCGCGGCAGGCGCTGGGTGCCGCCAGCGCCGGGGATGACGCCGAGCTTGATCTCGGGCTGGCCGAATTTGGCGCTGTCGGCGGCGATGATGAAGTCGCACATCATCGCCAGCTCGCAGCCGCCGCCCAGGGCATAGCCGCCCACCGCGCCGATGACGGGCTTGCGGATGGAGCGGATGGTTTCCCAGTTGCGGGTGATGTAGTCGCCCTTGTAGGCATCGACGAAGCTGTAGGTGGCCATGGCGCCGATGTCGGCGCCCGCGGCGAAGGCTTTTTCGCTGCCGGTGAGCACGATGCAGCCGATCGCGTCGTCGGCGTCGAAGGCCTTGAGCGCCTCGCCCAGTTCGCTCATGAGCTGGTCGTTCAGCGCGTTGAGCTGCTTGGGGCGGTTGAGCTGGATCACGCCGACCTTCTCTGCTTCGGTGCGGGTGAGGATGCATTCGTAGGCCACGGTGTACTCCTGTGTCGTCGGGTCGAAACGGTTGAATATAGCGGCTGCTTCAGGGCACGCCGAGCCACTGGTCGGCCAGGGCGGCGTCGGCGACGCTCAGCAGCACGGTGCTGCCGTCGGCCTGCGGGTCGGGCAGGGCGAGCGGCAGGCGCAGCAGCCGCGCGTCGCGCGCGACGAGGGCGGTGACGGCGCGCTCGCGGCCGGCGTAAAGCGGCAGGTCGTCCAGTTTTTTCAGGCGCCAGCCCTGGCCCGCGGCTTCCACGCCCAGCCATTCGTCGCCCGCCATGAAGCCCGCGCGCTCGGCCGGGCTGCCCGGCAGCACGAGCTTGACCTGCAGGCCGTCCTGCGCCTGCAGGCGCAGGCCCAGGCGCTGGGCCGGTTGCGGCGTGTCGGGCTTGAGCTGCACGCCGTGCGCCGCCAGCAGCTCGGCCAGCGGCAGCTCGGCGGTGGCGTGTACCCAGGCGTCCAGCTCCTCGCCCCAGCCGCGGCCCGAGCAGCGGCGCAGCACCTGGCGCACGTCCGCCTCGGCGATGGGCCCGCCGCCGCTGTGCGTCCACAGGGCGCGCATCACGTCGTCCAGGGTGCAGCGGCCGGCGCGGCGCAGCGCGAGGTCCAGGCACAGGGCGACGAGCGCGCCCTTGGTGTAGTAGCTGACGGTGGTGCCCGGCGTGTTCTCGTCGGGGCGGTAGTAGCGGGTCCAGGCGTCGAAGCTCGCCTGCGCCACGCTCTGCACCTGGCGCCCGGGCGTCTGCAGCACCTGGTTGATGGTCTTGGCCAGCAGCTTGAGGTAGGCCGCCTGGTCGATCAAGCCGGCGCGGCGCAGCAGCAGGTCGTCGTAGTAGCTGGTGAAGCCCTCGAAGAACCAGAGCAGCTCGGTGTAGTTTTCCTGCGTGTAGTCGTAGCGCGCGAACTCCCGCGGGCGCATGCGCTTGACGTTCCAGGCGTGGAAGTATTCGTGGCTGAAGAGGCCCAGCAGCGTGGTGTAGCCCTCCGGGGGCTGGGCCTCGTCCAGGCGCGGCAGGTCGCGCCGGCCGCAGATCAGGGCGGTGCTGCTCCTGTGCTCCAGGCCGCCGTAGCCGTCGTCCACCACGTTGAGCATGAAGGTGTAGTGGGCGAAGGGCGCCTGGGCCGGCCCGCTCCAGAAGCGGATTTCCTCCTCGCAGATGCGCTGCACGTCGCGCACCAGGCGGGCGCTGTCGAAGGAGGCGGGCGCGCCGCTGACGACCAGCCGGTGCGGCGTGCCGCAGGCGGTGAAGCGCAGGCTCTGGAAGGGCCCCATCTCCACCGGGCAGTCGGCCAGCTCGTCGTAGTCGGCGGCGAGGTAGCTGCCGAAGCCGTGGCGCGCGGCCCGGGTGGCCGTGAGCGCCGTGGCCAGCTGCCAGTCGCCGCACCCCGCGGGGCGCAGCACCTGCAGCGCATGGGCCCGCGCCTCCTGGCCGTGCACGCGCAGGCACAGGCTGGTGGCGTTGAAGAAGCCGCGCGTGGCGTCCAGCCAGGCGGTGCGCACCGAGCGGTCGGTCGCCAGCACCTCGTAATGCAGCGTCAGGGGCTCGCCCTTGCGGCAGGCCACCTGCCACTCGCACTTGCTCAGCTGCGTGAGCGCCAGGGCGGCGCCGCCCTGCACGGCGCGCAGGCGCACGAGGTGGCGCGAAAACTCCCGCACCAGGTAGCTGCCCGGGATCCAGACCGGCAGCGAGACGCGCTGGCGGACGGCCGGCCGCGCGACCGTGAGCGTGACGTGGTAGCGGTGGGTGCGCGGGTCGGGCAGCGCGATGCGGTAATGCACCGCGGCAGGGGTGGCGTGCGGCATGGCTCTATTGAAAAAGGAGCTGCACGCGCACGTCAGACAAGGGATTCAATGCATTTTCTCTTGAATCCCGCATAGACACAGCGCGAGGCGCTCTCAAAATTGAGATGGATTATTTGGCGCCCGCCAGGGCCGAGAGCCGCTGGTCGACTTCCTGCGCGGCGATGGCCCCGGGCACGCGCGTGCCGTCGCTGAAGATGATCGTGGGCGTGCCGGTGATCCTGTGCTTGCGCCCCAGCGCCAGGTTGCGCTCCAGCGCCCCCACGTCGCAGCTGGCGGCCGCGGGCGTCACGTCGCGCAGCATGTGGTCCTGCCAGGCGGCCGCGCGGTCCTTGGCGCACCAGATGTTGCGCGACTTCTCGGCCGAGTCGGGGCTCAGGATGGGGTAGAGGAAGACGTGCATGGTGACGTTGTCCACCTTCTGCATGTCCTTCTCGAAGCGCTTGCAGTAGCCGCAGTTGGGGTCTTCGAAGATGACGAGCTGGCGCTCGCCCTTGCCGTGCACCACCTTGAAGGAGTCTTCCAGCGGCAGCGACTTGTAGTCGATGGCCGTGAGCTTGTTGACGCGGTCTTCGGTGAGGTTGCGCCGCGCCTTGGTGTCGATCAGCTCGCCCTGGATGAGGAAGTTGCCCTGCGCATCGGTGTAGTACACGTCGGTGCCGATGCGGATTTCGTAGAGCCCTTTCATCGGCGTGGCGCTGATCTCGTCGATCTGCGACAGCTGCGGGATGCGCTCCGCGAGCGTCTTGCGGATCTGCGCGTCCTGCGCCCAGGCGCTGTGCGCGCCGGCCAGCAGGGCGGCCAGGAGAAAGGGAAGGAATCGGGCAAGGGTTTTCATGGTTCTTGGGTAGGAGGGCGTGCGCCCCGGGTAGAGAGATTCAGGCCACGCCCTTGAGCGAGGGGCGGCGGTCAAGGGCATGCATGCCATGGCGGCGCAGGGACCGCAGCGGCGCCCCGGCCCGCGTGAAGGGCGGCTGCAGCCCGTCCATGTCCAGTCCGTGTTGCATCGGCCCATGGGCAAGAGACCTGGTCGCGGCCGCCGAGTTCCCCCCGGCACGCGCCGGCAGCCGCGCTGCCGTGCGGCCCACGGCGCCTGCGCCGCGGATGCGAATATCGAAGGGATGCGCCATGGCGAGGATTGTAGGAGGCGCACAATTTCACGCTTTGCCCTGCCCCGCCGCCATGTCCAGCCCCGACGCCGCTGTCCACGCCCGCATCGCCCGCCTGTTCGTCTACCCCGTCAAGTCCTGCGCCGGCGTGGCGCTGGAGGAGGCCCGGCTCACGGCCACCGGGCTGGAGCTGGACCGCGCCTGGATGGTGGTCGATGCCGGCGGCGTGTTCCTCACCCAGCGCGAATGGCCGCGCCTGGCGCTGGTGCACCCGCACATCGAGCATGCCGGGGTGCGGCTGCAGGCCCCCGGCATGCCGGCCCTGCGCCTGCCGGCGCAACCGGCCGGCCCGCGCATCCGCGTGCGCGTCTGGAAGGACACGCTGGACGCCAGGGACGCGGGCGACCCGGCCGCGCAGTGGTTCAGCCAATTCCTCGGGCAGCAGGGGCTGCGGCTCGCGCGCTTCGATCCGCAGGTGCGGCGCCTGTCCGACCTCACGTGGACGCGGGGCATCGAGGCCATCAACCAGTTCGTGGACGGCTACCCCCTGCTCGTGGTCGGCGAGGCCTCGCTTGCCGAACTCAACCGGCGCCTGCGGCAGGCCGGCCACGGTGCGATCGGCATCGAGCGCCTGCGCCCCAACCTGGTGCTCTCGGGCATCGAGGCGCACGACGAGGACAGCCTGGCCGACATCCGCATCGCCAGCCGCGACGGGCCGGTGCGGCTGCAGCCCGTCAAGCCCTGCGCGCGCTGCCCCATCCCCAACATCGACCCCGCCACCGCCGAGCGCAGCCCCGAGGTCCTGGCCACGCTCACCCGCTACCGCGCCGACCCGCGCATGGACGGCAAGCCCACCTTCGGCATGAACGCCATCCTGCGCGGCGGCATCGGCCACACGCTGCGCGTGGGCGACGCGGCCGCGGCAGACTGGAATTTCGGCTGAAAATCCGCATCAGAAAACCCATGCCCGCCCCCGCGCCCACTCCCCCGGCAACCGCCGCCCCAGGCGAGGGGCCGCCGCCGCGCCAGCTCGGGCGCTTTCAGCTGCTGCGCCTGCTGGGCCGGGGCACGCAGGCCAGCGTCTGGCTGGCGCGCGACCCGTGGCTGGAGCGCGACGTGGCCATCAAGCTGCTGGCGCCCGCGCCCGGCAGCCGCACCGAGGCCCATCTGCAGCGCTGGCTGGCCGAGGCACGCCACATGGGGCGGCTGTCCCACCCCGCCATCGTCCCGGTGTTCGAAGCCGACGTGCAGGACCAGCAGGCGTTCACCGTCTTCGAATACGTGCCCGGCGCCAGCCTGACCGAGCACCTGGCGCAGAAGGGGCGCTACACGGCGCACGAGGCCGCGGCCATGATGGCCGACGTCCTCGACGGCCTGCAGGCCGCGCACGAGGCGGGCATCGTGCACCGCGACCTCAAGCCCTCCAACATCATGGTGGACCCCCAGGGCCGCGCCCGGGTGATGGACTTCGGCATCTCGGTCACCGCGGCCACGGCCGCGCAGGCGCCCCTGGCCGGCACCCCCGCCTACATGGCGCCCGAGGCCGCCGCGGGCGCCATCCCCACCCCGGCCGTGGACCTCTACGGCGCCGGGCTGATCCTGGTGGAACTGCTGACCGGGCACCCGCTGCGCCGCCAAAGCGACACCTGGCAGGCGCTGTACCCGCGCGCCGACGGCCCCATCACGCTGCCGGACGACCTGGGCGCCGACACCGACGACGCGCTGCGCTCCATCGCGCTGCGGGCGCTGGCGCGCGAGCCGGCGCAGCGCTACGCCACGGCCGCCGAATTCCGCGACGCGCTGCGCGCCTGGCTCAGCCCCGCGCCCGGCGCGGCGCAGGCCGCCGGCAACGCCACGCTCGACTTCCTGCTGCGGCGCATGCGCCGCAAGAGCGACTTCCCGGCCCTCTCGGACACCGTCATGCGCATCCAGCGCGTGGCCACGTCCGAGGACGACAGCGTGGGCGACCTCACGCGCGAAATCCTCAAGGACGTCGCGCTCACCCACAAGCTGCTGCGCCTCGTCAACAGCCCGCTGTTCGCTCACGCCAACCGCGGCGGGGTCAGCACCGTCTCGCGCGCCGTGACCCTGGTGGGCTTCAACACCATCCGCAGCCTGGCGATGAGCCTGGTGCTGCTGGAGCACATGCAGGACAAGCACCACGCCGAGCAGATGCGCGAGGAATTCCTGCGCGCCATGATGGCCGGCGCCGTCGCCGCGGAACTGGGCGGGCGGGCCCTGTCCGAATCCTCCTTCATCAGCGCGATGTTCCAGAACCTGGGGCGCATGCTGTGCTCGTTCTACTTCCCCGAGGAAGCGGCGCAGATCCGGGCGCTGCACGCCGCGGGCAAGACCGAGGGAGCGGCCGCCACGCAGGTCCTGGGCCTGACGCTGGAAGACCTCGGCGTGGGCGTGGCGCGCGCCTGGGGCCTGCCCGAGACCCTGCAGCGCTGCATGCGCACGCCCCTGGGCGCGCCCCCCATGCGCCCGCCGCAGCAGGGCGACGAACACCTGCGCTGGCTGGCGCGCGCCGCCAACGAGGTGGCCGCCTCCATCCTCCAGAGCGAGCCGCAGAAGCTGCCGGCGCGGCTGCAGCAACTGGCGGGCGACTACCGCCGCACCCTGCAGCTCGCGCCCGAATCGTTCGCCGAGGCCGTGGTGCACGCGCGCCAGCAGCTGGTGGACATCGCCGGCGCGCTCGACCTGCGCGTCACGCCCGGCAGCCCCGCGCAGCGCCTGCTGCAGCCGCCCGCGCCGCCGCCCGAAGCCAGCAGCGCCGCGGCCGACCCCCTCGCCGCGCACGCGCTGCACGCCGACTCCACCGTCACCGGGCAGACCGACATCGAGCCCGGCAGGATAGACGCCGCGCAGGTGCTGGCGGCCGGCATCCAGGACATCACCGACGCGATGGTGGACGACAACTTCCGGCTCAACGACATCCTGCGCATGATCCTGGAGACCATGCTGCGCGCGCTGGGCGCCCGGCGCATCGTGTTCGCCCTGCGCGACGCGCGCACCCACGTGCTGCGCGGCCGCCTGGGCCTGGGCGAATGCACGGACACCGACCTGGCCGCGCTCACGGTGCCGCTGGACGACAGCGCCGACCTGTTCGCCACCGTCTGCCAGCGCGGCGCCGACACCCTGATCGCCGACACCCGCCAGGGGCACCTGCGCGAGCGCCTGCCCGCCTGGTTCCGCACCGGCCTGAACGCCCCCGCCTTCCTGCTGCTGCCGCTGCAGATGAAAGGCAAACCCTTCGCGCTGATCTACGCCGACCACGACCGCCCCGGCGCGCTGGCGGTGGACGACCGGCTGCTGGGCATGCTGCGCAGCCTGCGCAACCAGGCCATCATGGCGTTCCGCCAGCGCGGGGGCGAGGCCCGGCACCCCCAGTGACGCGCGCCTACTCGATCGTCGCGATCACGGCGCCGCGGCGGACGACGGCGTCCTCGCGCTCGCGGATGCGGAGGATGCCCGAGGCCGGCGCGGCGATTTCGAGCTGCGCCTTCTCGACCATGATCTCGGCGATGGTGTCGCCCTTCCTGACCGCGGCGCCATCGTCGTAGGACCACGAGGTGATGACCGCCTGCCGGTCGTCGTCCCACAGGTCGTCGGCGATCTTCACGTCGGTCATCCGCTACCTTCCCATCCTGCGGTACGCCGCGACGATTTTCTCGGCCGAAGGCAGCGCCCAGTACTCCATGGGCCGGCTGTACGGAACCGGGATATCGGGGTAGGCCACGCGCTGCGGGCTGGCCTTCAGCACCGCGACGTCGCGCTCGGCGACAGTGGCGATGATCTCGCCGGTCACCCCGTAGCTCATGTAATCCTCGTCGACCACGATCAGCCGCCCTGTTTTCTTGACCGACTGGAAAACGTGGTCGCGATCCAGCGGCACCAGCGAGCGCAGATCCACCACCTCGGCCCGAACGCCCTCCTGGGCCAGCAGGTCGGCCGCATGCAGCGCCAGATGAACGCCCAGGCCCAGGCTCACGACGGTCACGTCCGAGCCCTCGCGCACGGTCTTCGCCTTGCCGATTTCGACGGTGTACGCCGCCTCCGGGCAAGCGACGGTCGCGCCCTTTTCGGTGCCGAGCCAGCCCATGCCCTGCAGCCGCTTGTGGAACATGTAGATGACCGGGTTCGGGTCGCGGATGGCGGCGGTCATCAGGCCCTTGGCGTCGTAGGAGTTGCTCGGCACGACGACCTTCATGCCGGGCAGGTGCGCGAACATGCCGTACAGGCACTGCGAATGCTGGCCGCCATCCGAATAGCCGCCGCCCGTGGCGGTCATCAGCACCATCGGCACGCTCACGCTGCCGCCGGAGAAGTAGCAGTTCTTGGCGGCCGCGTTGTAGATGGTGTCGAGGCAGACCCCGACGAAGTCGGCGAACATCAGCTCGACGACCGGGCGCATGCCGTCCATCGCGGCGCCGACCGCGGCGCCGATGAAGCCGGTTTCCGAAATCGGCGTATCGCGCACGCGCTCGGGCCCGAACTCATCGACCAGGCCGCGGGTGTTGCCGAAGACGCCGCCGAGCGCGCCGACGTCTTCGCCCATCACGAACACGCGCGGGTCGGTGCGCATCTCGTGCGCGATCGCGTCAGCCATCGCGCGCGCGATGGTGAGCTTCTTGTGCGCCGTTTCCTGCGCCGCCTCGCGGGGGGCGCGTGCCACTGCTTCAGCCATGTCGATCTCCTTGATTCGCCCGGGTCGGTGCGCGATGGCGTTCGCCGCCTTCACGCAAAAACGTGTTCAAGCGCCTCTTCGGGCTCGGGATAGGGGCTTTCCCGGCCGAACCGGATGGCCGCATCGACCCGGGCGTGGGCCGCCGCCACCAGTTCGCGGTCGGATTGCGGCGTCAGGACGCCGGCGGCCAGCAGGCGCCTGGCATAGGCCGGGATCGGGTCCCTGGCGATCAGCGCTTCCTTTTCTCCCTTGGGCCGGTAGCCTTCGGCGTCGCCGACGAAATGGCCTTCGAGGCGCGAGGTTTCGAGTTCCATGAGCGCCGGCCCGCCGCCTTGGCGCATGCGGGCGATGAGTTCGCCCGCGGCATCGAAGATGGCGTCCGGGTCGTTGCCGGCGACGTACACGCCGGGCATGCCGTAGCCCGCGGCGCGCACGTCGTTGCGCGGCACCGCGGTCGATTGCTTCTTGCTCACCGAAATGCCCCAGGCGTTGTCTTCCACGACGAACAGCACGGGCAGCTTCCAGACGCCCGCGAGATTCAGCGCCTCGTGGAAGGCGCCAGCATTGGCCGCACCGTCGCCCAGGTAGGCAATGGCCACGCCCGGCTTCTTCTGCAGGTGGCGCGACAGCATCGCGCCCACGGCCGGCGGCAGGCCCTGTGCCACGATGCCCGCGCAGGAGAAATGGACCGAGGGATCGAACAGGTGCATGTGGCCGCCGCGGCCGCCGCTCAGGCCGGTTTTCTTGCCCATGATCTCCGCCACCATGCGGTTCAGATCGACGCCCTTGGCCACCGCCTCGTGGTGCGGGCGGTGGTAGGAAGTCACGACGTCGGCCGGCTGCAGATGCGCGCAGACGCCGACCGCGCACGGCTCCTGGCCATTGGAGAGGTGCATCTCCCCCGGGATCGGGCCGTCGCCCATGTTGAAGACCGGCGTCTTGCCTTCGAGGTACACCTTCAGCAGCGATTCCTCGAGATATCGGCTGGTGACCATGCGCTCGTACATCCAGAGCTGCTGCTTCGCGGCCGGTTTCATGCTGGCTCCTCGTCGTTGATCCTTTCACCAGTGTGGTCTTCCGAACCCCGGCGCGGTTTGACGCAGCGCAATGCGTCCGCGCGGACACCGAGACGGCCGAAGCCGCTGACACAAACGATACACATGCTGTTACCACGTGACATGCCCGGTTGATCGTCCATTGGCCCCGGTTCGCCACATTCCGGGTCATGGGAATGTCCGGGAGCCACCGGGAGAACGTCATGAATTCAACGTCCATGGACCAGCCAGGCGCGACCGCTCGCGACATCGGCAACATGCTGGAGCGGCTGCGCAATCACGTGCCGCTGCAGCGCTGGGTCGTGCGCGCGGGAGACGTGCTGTACACGATCGGCGCGCGCTTCACATCGCTCTTCGTTCCCAACTCGGGTTTTTTCAAGGACGTCATCCTCACGGCCGACGGCCGCGAGCAGGTGGTCGGGCTGAACTTCAAGGGCGATTGGCTCGGTTGCGACGGCATTGCAGAGGGCCGCCACGGCTGCAACGCGGTGGCGCTCGATACGGGCGAAGTCTGGTCGCTGAGCTATGAGCACCTTTTGAACGCGAGCGTCCGGCAGCCCGATCTGCTCACGGCGCTGCACGCGGCGATGAGCCGCAAAATCAACCGCGACCATGAATTGATGCTGGCGCTGGCCACCCTGCCCGCCGACGTGCGCGTGGCCGATTTCCTGCGCAACTGGGCGGGTTCGCTGGCCGAGCGGGGGCTGCGCACCGACAAGATCACCTTGCCGCTCACGCGCGCCGAAGTCGGCAGCTATCTGGGCATGACGCTCGAATCGGTGAGCCGCGCGCTCTCGCGCCTGGACGGCGCCGACGTCATCCGCGTGGACAACCGATGCCGGCGCGACATCGAAATTCCGGAAGTCGCGGCGCTCACCGGCTTCATCGAGCGCCACGGATGGGCGGCGCCGGCTCGCTGAGGCCGTGCGCGGCGTCCCCGGGCTCGTGCCAGCGGGGAAGCCGCAGCGTGACAGTCGTGCCGCGGCCCGGCTCGCTCGCCAGATCGACGCTGCCGCCCGATTGCTGGATGAAGCCATGCACCGTGCTCAGGCCCAGGCCCGTGCCACGGCCCTTCTCCTTGGTGGTGAAGAAGGGCTCGAAGGCGCGTTCCCGCTCCAGCGCCGACATGCCGCTGCCGTTGTCCGCGATGGCGATGGCGACGAAGCCGCCCGCGACCGGCGCGGCGCTGAACGCCAGCAGCCCGCCTTCGGGCATGGCGTCGCGGGCGTTGATCGCGATGTTCAGCAAGGCCGATTCGAGCTGGCTGGGGTCGGCGTGGCACGGCGGGCAGGCCGGCTCCACATCGACGGTGATGCGAATGCGCGAGTCCAGCGTGTGGTGCAGCATGTCGGCCAGCGCGTGCAGCGTGGCGTCGACGTCGACGCGCGCCGGCTGCAGGCTCTGGCGGCGCGAGAACGCCAGCAGCCTGCTGGTGAGTTCGGTGCCGTGCTGGCTCGCTCGCGCCGCCGCCGCGACCAGCCGCTGCCCCTCGCCCTTGCGCAGCGCCGGCAGCGCGGCGAGCAATTGCAGATTGCCCTGGATGACCGTGAGCAGGTTGTTGAAATCGTGCGCCACGTTGCCGGTCAGCCGGCCGATGCCCTGCAGCTTCTGCGCATGGGCCAGCGCCTCTTCGCCTTCGGCGCGCTGCAGGCTGCTCGAAAGCAGATTGACCAGCGAGCGCAGGAAATAGACCTCGTCGTCGCCGAAGCGCTGCGCCTGGCGCGAACGCAGCGCCAGCACGCCGATGGTGCGCCCGCGATCCCTCAGCGGCACCAGGATGCCGCTCACCAGCCCCTGGCGCAGCAGCCAGGGCGGTACCTTGAAGCGCCGCTCCCGCTGGTAATCCGCGATGATGATCGGCCGGGCTTGCGCGAGCGCATAGCCGGGCGGCGTGTCGGGCCGGTTGGCCATCAGGGTGCCTTCGGCCTCTTCGTCCACGAGGCCGACACCGGCCACCACGCGCAGCGCGAGCTGGTTCGGTTCCAGCTGCCAGAGAACCGACGTATCGGCCCCGACGGCGCTCGCCGCCGCCGCGGGCACGCGGCTCAGCAGCGCGTAGGGATCGCGCGTATCGACGGCGAGCCGCCCCACGTCGGCCACGCATTCGCTGTAGCGCGCGCGCCTGAGCGCCTGCCGGACGTGCGGGTGCTCGCCGATGGCGCGCACCGTGGCCAGGAGCAGCGGGGCGCCGGCGCTCTCGAGCGGGCTGAACGCCATTTCCACCATCACCTGGCTGCCGTCCTTGCGCCGCGCCGGCAGCTCCAGCGGCTCCCGCGCCGCTCGTTCGCGCCCGCTGGCGGGAACCAGGTCGCCCAGGCGCATGGCATCGAGTTCGCCCGCGGCGTAGCCGAACAGCGCGGCCGCCGCGGGATTGGCAAGCACCACGGCCCCTTGCGCGTCGATCAGCAGCAGCGCATCGGGACAGGCCGAAAACACCGCACGGCCAACCGGGCCGACCTCCTGCTCCGGCAGCATGGCTGTGGTCTCACCCCGCGGACACCGGCGGCACCAGCACGTAGCCCGCGCTGCGCACCGATTTGATGATGTGCGGATGGACGGGGTCGGCTTCGATTTTCCGCCGCAGCCGGCCGACCTGGACGTCGATCGTCCGGTCATAGGAACCGGCTTCGCGCCCGCGCGTGCATTCGAGAAGGAACTCGCGCGAGAGGACCCGGCCGGGATGCTCGGCGAACGCGCGCAGCAAGTCGAACTCGCCGCTGGTCAGCGGCACTTCGGTGGCATCGGACGCGATCAGCCGCCGCCCGCCGATGTCCAGCGACCAGCCGGCGAAGTGAAGGCGGGCGCGTTCGGCTTCCGGCACCGGGCTGTGGACCTCGCCTGGCTGCAGCCGGCGCAGGACCGCCTTGATGCGCGCCACCAGCTCGCGCAGGTCGAACGGCTTGGCCACGTAGTCGTCGGCGCCCACTTCGAGTCCGACGATGCGGTCGACGATGTCGCCCCGGCCGGTGACGATCATCAGTCCACAGCGCCAATGGGCGCGCAGCTTGCGCGCGACGGCGAGACCGTCCTCGCTGCCAAGGCCTATATCCAGCAGGACCAGCGCCGGCGGGTCGGTGGCCATGAGCGCAAACAACGCATTGCCGCCGCGCAGCTGGCTGACGCGGAATCCATGGCCTTGGAGGTAATCGGCTATGAGCTGGGTGATGGCGGGCTCATCGTCAACCACCGCGACGTGGGTCTCACTCATGCGCGCGATTATGCGATTGCGGCCCGACGCCGCGCAAATGATCGGCCGATCCACCTTCATCCCGTGCTGGCATGCCTTGGCCATCGCGAGCGGTCATGTACGGCCATCTTGATCAGCATCAACGCGGATGCGCGATACACCACCGATCATGGGTGCCGATGCCTTGAAAAGGAATGACACATGGATCTGCTGACACGAAGACACCTTGCCGCCCTGCACGAGGCGCTGCTCGATCGCATGCATGTCTTGCAGGACGAAGTGCGCGCGGGCGACCTGGCGATCCGCGGTGGCGCCGGCGAGCGGGAGACGCGCGACTTCAAGGACGACGCACAGCGCCAGGCGCACGACGCGGTGGGCGCCCGGGAAGTGCAGCGCGACATCGACGAGCTGCAACAGGTGCAGGCCGCGCTGCACCGCCTGGATACCGGCGGCTACGGCGACTGCATCGATTGCGGCGATGCGATCGCCTACGAACGCTTGCAGGTGCAACCGGCCGCCGAGCGCTGCAGGGCGTGCCAGATCGCGTTCGAGGTCAGGCCTGCCGACGCGAGCAGGTGAGGCGCGCCCGGGCCGCCGGCCCGATCCCGGCCAGGCTACGTGACCGAAGGAGAACACCGTGACGGTACGCCATCTCGAGCGCGCATTCCGCCCGCGGTCGATCGCGCTCTTCGGCGCGACGGCGCGCCCCGGATCGGTGGGCGGCGCGGTCACCGCCAACGTGATCGAAGGCGGTTTCGAGGGCGACATCTGGCTGGTGAATCCGCACCACGCCACGCTGCACGGCCGGCCCTGCCACCGCAACGCGCGGGCGCTGCCGGGAATACCCGACCTGGCCATCATCGCAACGCCGTCCCGGACCGTGCCGGGCATCGTGGCCGAACTGGGCGCCCTGGGCTGCCGCGCGGCGGTGGTGATCACGGCCGGCCTGACGGCGGACAACGGCTTGCGCCAGGCGATGCTCGACGCCGCGCGGCCGAACCTCTTTCGCATCCTCGGCCCCGATACGCTGGGGCTGATGCTGCCGCGGCTGAAGCTCAACGCCAGCTTCGCGCACATGGCGCCCCGGCCCGGCCACCTGGCGCTGCTGTCGCAGTCCGGCGCCATCGCAGGGGCGCTGATCGACTGGGCGGCGGCGCGCAACCTGGGCTTTTCCTGCGTGGCGGCGCTGGGCGACATGGCCGACGTCGACGTCGCCGACTGGCTCGATCTGCTGGCGGGCGACGGCCACACCCGCGCCATCCTGGTGTATCTCGAAGGGATGGCGCATGCGCGCAAGTTCATGTCGGCGGCGCGCGCCGCGGCGCGCATCAAGCCCGTGATCGCACTGAAGACCGGGCGTCACGCACTCGCGGCCCAGGCCGCCCACACGCACACCGGCGCGCGGCCGGGTTCGGACCGCGCCGTCGACGCAGCGTTTTCCCGCGCCGGCATCCTGCGTGTGGACGGACTGGCCGATCTGTTCGATGCGGCCGAGATCACCGCGCGCTTCGCACCGGTCGAAAGCGCGCGCGTCGGCATCGTGACCAACAGCGGCGGCGCCGGGGTGCTCGCGGTCGATGCACTGGGCGCGCGCGCCGGCGAGCTCGCCGCGCTCGAACCGGCCACGCAGAGGCGGCTGGATGCGGTGCTGCCACCGGCCTGGCCGCGCGCGAATCCCGTGGACATCGCCGGCGACGCGGATGCCGGGCGCTACCGGGCCGCCGTGGACATCGTCGCGAACGACCCGGCGGTCGAAGTCCTCATGGTTCTCAACGGCCCGACCCGGCTCGCATCGTCGGTCGAAGCGGCCCGTGCGGTCGCCGGGCTCGCCGAACAAGGCAGGATCGCCGGCAAGCCGGTGCTCGCCTGCTGGCTGGGCGAGCAGACGGCGCGCGAGGCACGCTCGGTGCTGACTTCGGCCGGCATCGCGAGCTTCGACACGCCCGCCGGCGCGGCGCGCGCCCTCGCTGACCTGACCGATTGGTCGAAGGCGCAAGGCGCGCTGCTGCGCGTTCCGGCCAGTGGCGGCGAGCATGCGAGCGCCGATCGCGCCAGCGTGCTCATGACCTTCAGGCGCGTGGCCGCCGAAGGCCGCCGCGTGCTGACCGAGGCCGAAGCCAGGTCCGTGATGGCCGCCTACGGTGTCCCGGTTCCTGAAACCGTCGTGGCCCGGACACCCGCCGAGGCCGGGGGTGCCGCAGCGCAAGCCATCCGCCGCAATGCGCAGGAACTGGTCGCGGGAATGATCGAAGACGCGATTTTCGGGCCGGTGATCCTGTTTGGCGCTGGCGGCGCCGCCAAAGCGCTGGCCGACACCGCCGTCGCGCTGCCGCCTCTCGACGACGTGCTGGCGGGCGACCTGATTGACCGCACGCAAATCGGCCTTCGCGGCCGTTCACCGGCCCATCGTCAGGCGATCGTGGCCACGCTCAACGGCCTCGCGCAACTGGTGGTCGATTTCCCATGCATCGCCGCGCTCGACATCGATCCGCTGCTGGCCGATGCCGAGGGCGTGATCGCACTCGATGCCCGCGTGGAAATCGATCCGCATGCCGTGGACCAGCCGGGCCCGAATCCGCGGCTCGCGATCCGGCCGTACCCGGCGCATTGGGAGCGGGTGGTTTCCGCGGGGGGCGCGAACTACACGATCCGCCCGATCAAGCCGGCGGACATCGCGCTTTATCCGGATTTCCTGGCGAAAGTCTCTGCCGGCGACATCCGCCTCAGGTTCCTCGCGCCGCGCCGCCATTTCCCCGATAACATGCTCAAGCGCCTGACCCAGCTCGACTACGAGCGCGACATGGCGTTCGTCGCGCTCGATGCGGGCGGCGCACTGGCGGGTGTGGTCCGGCTCTGCTGCGACCCGGACCGCGCCAAGGGGGAGTACGCGCTGCTGGTGCGCTCCGACCTGCAGGGGCACGGCCTGGGCTGGAAGTTGCTGGACCAGATCGTGGCCTATGCCAGGGCCGAGCACATCGGGCGCATCGAAGGCATCGTCCTGAGCGACAACACCGCCATGCTCAGGATGTGCCGGGAGTTCGGTTTTTCAGTGGCGTGCGACCCACAGGAGCCGAGCACGACGCGGGTGGTGCTGGATACGAGCGGGCGCGATCCCGATGAAGCGAATGATGGTGAAGTTCCGTGACCGCAGCGACGCAGGCAGGAAGCTGGCGGCGAAATTGGCCGCGCCCGGCCGGCCCGACCCGGTCGTGATCGCGCTGGCGCGCGCATGATCTTGCGGATCCAGGGCTGGCGGCTCGCGCTGATCGCGGGCGCGCTCGCCGGCCTGGCCGGCGGCATGGCGGCGGCGCTGGCGGGCGGTGGCCCGTGGGCGCAGCGCATCTGGTTCGCCGCCACCCTGCCGGTGCTGGCCGCGCTGTTCGTCGACATCGCGCAATCGCTCAGGCGGGGCGATGGCGGGCTCGATCTCATTGCGGCGCTCTCGATGTCGGCGGCGCTGGCCTTCGGCGAACCGCTCGCGGGGAACGTGATCGCGCTCATGTATGCGGGCGGCCAGCAACTCGAAAACTTCGCCGAGGGCCGGGCGCGCCGCGAAATGACGGCCCTGCTCGGCCGCGTTGCCCGCACCGCGATGCGCCACGCGGGCGGCCTGATCGAAGAAGTACCGATCGAGCAGCTCGCCACCGGCGATCGCATCCTGGTGCGCCATGGCGAAGCGATACCAACGGATGGCACGGTCGCCGATGGCGAAGGGCTGCTGGACGAATCGGCGCTGACCGGAGAATCGCTGCCGGTGCGGCGCCGGGCGGGCGACGAAGTCCTGAGCGGCTCCATGTGCGCCGGCGACAGCTTCGACCTCATCGTCACTCGCCCGGCCGCGGCCAGCACCTACGCCGGCATCGTCCGCCTGGTGGAAAGCGCCCAGCGCAGCCGCGCACCCATGGCGCGCCTGGCGGACCGCTACGCGGGGTGGTTCCTGCTGTTCACGCTGCTCCTTGCGGGCGGCGCCTGGGTTGCGTCGGGCGATCCGATCCGGGCGCTGGCGGTGCTGGTCGTCGCCACGCCCTGCCCACTGATCCTCGCCGTTCCGGTGGCCATCGTTTCCGGCATGTCGCGCACTGCGTCATTGGGCGTGCTCGTCAAAAGCGGCGGCGCGCTCGAAGCCCTCGCGCGGGTACGGACGGCCGTGCTCGACAAGACCGGAACACTCACCTTCGGCCAGGCGGCCGTCACCGGCATCCGCGCCGTCGCACCCTGGAACGGCGATGAAATCCTGCGCCTGGCCGCGTCGCTCGACCAGGCCTCCACGCACGTCACGGCGCAGACCTTGGTGGCCGCGGCCCAGGCGCGCGGCCTGCCGCTGACCCGCCCCGCGCAAGTGAGCGAGACCGCAGGCATCGGCATCGAAGGCCGGGTCGAGGGCCGGCGGGTGGTGGTGGGCGGCCGGACGTTCGTGCGCCATCGCAGCCAGGCCGGGCTCGATCCCGACTTCGGCCCGCCCGCGCCCCAGGGAACGGCAACGGTCAGCGTGGCGATAGACGGCGCACTGGCCGGCTTGATCCTGCTCACCGACCCGCTGCGCGAAGACGCCGCGGCGCTGCTCGCCTCGTTCCGCCAGGCCGGGCTCGACCGCATCGTGCTCGCATCGGGAGATCACGCCGACGTGGTCACCGCCATCAGCGGGCAACTGGACGTCGATGGGGCGCACGCCCAGCTCGACCCGGCCGCCAAGGTCGCCATCGTCCACGCCGAGCACCAGCGCGCGCCGGTGATGATGGTGGGCGATGGCGTCAACGACGCGCCGGCGCTCGCCGCCGCCGACGTCGGCGTGGCGATGGGCGCGCGCGGCTCGGCCGCTTCCTCGGAAGCCGCGGACGTCGTTCTCCTCGTGGACCGGCTGGACCGCCTGGCCGAAGCGCTCGCGGTCGCACACCGCACGCGGCGCATCGCGCTGCAAAGCGTGGTGGCCGGGCTCGGGCTCTCGATGGTGGCGATGGGCGTTGCGGCCTTCGGCTATTTCACGCCGGTGCAAGGCGCGGTGCTGCAGGAGTTCATCGACGTTGCCGTCGTCCTGAACGCGCTGCGGGCCCTCAAACCGGCGCGGGCCTGACCCTGTCGCTGGCGGGATTCAACCGTCCCATGGCCACCTCATGGGACGCGCAGGCCGCCTTGATCTGCATCACATCGTGCGCTTCCCTGGATGCCTCTCCCCAAGCAGAATCAGCATCACCCGAGCGACGCGTGAAGGAGTTCCCATGAGCTGCAAAACCATCCTCGTCAATCTTGACATCGAAGGCCCGGTCGAACCGGTCATCGAGGCCGCGCGCGATCTCGCCGCGCACCTGCAGGCCATGGTGATCGGCCTGTGCGCGGCAGACGCGCGGTCGCCCATGGTCACCGCCGAGGGCGGTGCCCTGGCGGTCGAGGTGTGGCAAAAGGAGCGTGATGAAATCAAGGCCGATTTCAGGAAAATCCACGCCACGTTCGAGCGGCTGATGGCGGGCTTTGGCCCCACCGAATGGCGCGAAGCGCTCGATTCGCCGACGCGGGCGCTCGCCGGCTTGTCCAGGGTGGCGGACCTCGTCGTGATGCGCGCCGCAAGCGGAGCGGCCACCGGTGACTCGGCTCGCGCCGCGGCGCCCAGCAGCGTCGTCCTGCAGGCCGGCCGGCCGGTTCTGGTGATGGCGCACGGCAGGAACCGGATACCGCTCGACAAGGTGGTGGTCACCTGGAAGGACACGCGCGAGGCACGGCGCGCGCTGGCCGATGCGGTGCCCTTGCTGGCGGTGGCCGGCGAAGTGATCGTGGTCACGGCCGCGACGGTGATCGAACCGTGGATCCGCAAGGGCGTGGCCGATGCGACCGCGTTTCTCGCCCGCCATGGCATCCGCGCGCGTGCGGAAGTGATCAAGGGCGCCGACGAGAGCGCGCGGCTGCTGGAATTCATCGCCGCCAGCGGCGCCGACCTGGTGGTGGCCGGGGCCTATGGCCACAGCCGGTTGCGCGAATGGGTCTTTGGCGGCGTCACCCGATCCCTGCTGGACAGGACGGACATCCACCGTTTCCTGTCGAGTTGAGGGTTGCGCAAAACGCCAGGTGTTCGCCCTGGCGCTCGCGCCTGCCAGGCCGATGTCGTGCGATCAGGCTTCTCCCCGGCGCAGGGCGCCGAGGCGCAGCAGCTCGACCCGGCTCAGAGGCGTGCGCATGAGGATCGGCACACCCGCCCGGTGCAGGCAGCCCGCCGTGACGCTGCCAAGGAAGGCCGTCTCGAGCGCATTCTTGCGTCGCGTGTGCATCGCCAGGATGGATTCCCGCTGGCCGGCCACGCACTGGACGATGGCCTCGACCGGATCGCCGTGCAGCGTGTCCCAGTTGATGCGCACGTCGTACGCCTTCGCCAACTGCTCTGCCGTGGTGCGGACGAATCCGGATTCCAGCACCGCGAAATCGCTTTCGGGCACTTGCCCCCTGACGGCCTCGGGCAAGGGCTCGATCACGCTCACGACCTCCAGCTCGGCGCCGATCCAGTGGGCAAACTGCGCAGCCTCGTCGGCCATGCCATGGTCGGGGTCGTCGCCTGCGAGCGGCAGGACGACACGCTGCGGCCTCCGGGGCCAGCGCTGGGGATCGAGCGAGCCGCTCGGACGATAGACGAGCACGGCACTCCTGGCACCCCGCAGGACGCGCTGCGCCACGCTGCCGAGCGCCAGCTCCAGCAGCCCCGAGCGCCCGCGCGAAGTCATGGCCACCAAGGTTTGCGGCTCGCGATACGCTTCATCGAGTATGGCGTCCGCGGCATCGTCGAACCCAGGCAGGCACAACGCGTGGGCCCCGTAGGCCGTGGCCAGCCGCTTGACGTATTCGGCCGCGTCGGCGTCCGGGGGGAATCGGTCCACCACGCGCAGCAGCACCAGTTCCGTGCCGGAGACGGCGGCCAGGCCGCTCGCATAGGGAATGATTTCTTCCGAATGGCGGGAACCGTCGAGCGGAACCAGGATGCGCTTGTACATGGCGGCGACTCCATCGATCGGTTGAGGAAGTGCGAGCGAGTCTACGAGCCGCCTGTGCGGCCTGGTTTGACGCCCGTCAAGGCCATCGCGCCCTGGATTCGTCTGCCAGAGCCAGCCGCCGGTAGAACCAGCGCTTGACGACCTCGACCGCGCCCAGGTAGACCACGACCACCGCGGACAGCAGGCCGAAGAATTCCAGCGGCAGCGGCGTGAAGCCCAGCATCGGCGCCAGCGGCGTGACCGGCAGCGCCATGGCCAGCGCGACGATGCCCAGCGAAGTCAGCACCAGCCAGCGGTTGGGCCGGCTGGCCAGCGGGCTGCCGCGCGTGCGGATGATGAAGATCACCAGCACCTGGGTGGCCAGCGATTCGACGAACCAGCCGGTGTGGAACTCCGCCGCGCCGGCATCCAGCACGTGCAGCAGAAGGATGAAGGTGATGAAGTCGAACACCGAGCTGATCGGTCCGATGCGGATCATGAAATCGCGGATGAAGTCCATGTCCCAGCGCTGCGGCCGCGCCAGCTCGGATTCATCGACGTTGTCCAGCGGCAGCGGCAGCTCCGACACGTCGTACAGCAGGTTGTTGAGCAGGATCTGCAGCGGCAGCATGGGCAGGAAGGGCAGGAACAGCGTGGCCGCGGCCATGCTGAACATGTTGCCGAAGTTGGAGCTGGTGGCCATCATGATGTACTTCATCACGTTGCCCAGCGTGCGCCGGCCCTCGCGGATGCCGGCGTGCAGCACACCCAGGTTGTTTTCCAGCAGGATCAGCGCGGCGGCCTGCTTGGCCACGTCGACCGCGCCATCGACCGAGATGCCGACGTCGGCGGTGTGCAGCGAGGGCGCGTCGTTGATGCCGTCGCCCAGATAGCCGACCACGTGGCCGCGGCCTTTCAGCGCCAGCAGCACGCGGTTCTTCTGCTGCGGGTTGGCGCGGCAGAACAGGTTGACGTCCTCGACGCGCGCGCGCAGCGCGTCGTCGTTCATGGCGGCGATCTCGCTGCCCAGCAGCACGCCGGTGACCGCGATGCCAAGTTCTGCGCACACGTGCCGCGTGACGTGTTCGTTGTCGCCGGTGACGATCTTCAGCGCCACGCCGCTGGCGGCCAGCATCGCCAGCGCATCCCTGGCGCCGGCCTTGGGCGGATCGAGGAAGGCGGCAAAGCCGGCGAAGACCAGTTCGCTTTCATCGCCGACGACGGCATCGACCAGGCTCGCGGGCGCGCGCTTGTAGGCGATCGCCAGCACACGAAAGCCCTCGCGGCCCAGGGCGTCGAACTGGGCCTGCGCCCGATCGCGCGCCGCCGGGTCGAAGTCCATCGGCTCCCGGCCGGTATCCAGCCGGTTCGGATCGCAATCGGGTTCGTGGCGGGTGCACAGGCGCAGCACGTCTTCGGGCGCGCCCTTGAGCACCAACAGGCGCTCGCTGCCCCGCGCCACCAGCACCGAGACGCGGCGGCGCTCGAAGTCGAACGGCACTTCGTCGATCTTGGTCCAGCCGCTCACGTCCAGATGCTCATGGGCCAGGATGGCCTCGTCCATCGGGCTTTTCAGGCCGCTTTCGAAGATGCTGTTCAGATATGCCAGTTCCAGCACGCGCGCGCTGTCGCGGCCTTGCGCGTCCACATGGCGCTCGAGGTGAATCCGCGCCTCGGTCAGGGTGCCGGTCTTGTCGGTGCACAGCACGTCCATGGCGCCCATGTCGTGGATGGCCGACAGGCGCTTGACGATCACCTGGGCGCGCGCCATGCGCAGCGCGCCGCGCGCCAGCGTGACCGAGACGATCATCGGCAGCAGCTCGGGCGTGAGGCCGACTGCCAGCGCCACGGCAAACAGGAAGGACTCCAGCAGCGGCCGATGGAACGCCAGGTTGGCCAACAAGGCAAACAGCACCAGCAGCAGCGTCAGGCGCATGACGAGCAGGCCGAACCGGCGCGTGCCGGTCTCGAACGCCGTCGGCGGCGCCTGCCGCTCCAGGCTGCCGGCGATCTGGCCGATCGCGGTGCGCCGGGCGGTGCGCCGGATCAGCGCACGCGCCGAGCCGCTGACCACCGAACTGCCCCTGAACAGGGCGCTCGGGGTGTCCGTGTCCCACTCGCCTTGCTCCGGCAGCGGGCTGCCGGCCGCGTGGCGCTCCACCGGGTAGGGCTCGCCGGTGAGCACGGCCTGGTTGACGAAGAAATCCTGCGACTCCAGCACTTCGCCATCGGCCGGAATCAGGTCGCCGGCGGACAGCAGCACCACGTCGCCCGGCACCAGCGCCTCGGCCAGGCAGGACTGCTCGTGCCCGTCGCGCAGCACGCGCACACGCAGCGCCACCTGCCGCGCCAGTTGTTCGGCCGCGTTGCCGGCACGCTGTTCCTGCACGAAGTCGAGCACCACCGACATCAGCACGATGACCGCGATCACGCTGGCGCTGGCCGCATCGCCGGTGGCGGCCGAAACCGTGCTGGCCGCAAGCAGGATCAGCACCAGCGGGTTGCGAAAGCGCGCGATGAACTGCCACGGCAAGGCCTGGCGCCGCGACTTGAACTGGTTGGGGCCGAATCGGGCCAGCCGCTCGGCGGCTTCGCTGCTGCTCAGACCTCCGGTCGGACTGCGGCCTGAGGCGCTCATGGCATGGGGTGACCACCATTCATGGCGCCATGGTACCGGGGTTTCAACCGATGGACAGCAGCTTGCTGCTGGCGCCCTGGCGCTTGGGCAGCGTCAGGGTGAGCACGCCGTTGTCGAGCTTGGCACTGGCCGCCTGGTCGTCGATCTCCCAGGCGAGCGAGAAGCCGCGCGTGGCCGTGCCGTAGCTGCTTTCCCTGAGCAGCACGCGTCCCTTCTCGTCTTTCGTTTCCTTTTCCTTTTTCACGTCGGCCGAGATCGAGACATAGTTGCCGTCGATCTGCACGCGCACGTCTTCCTTCTTCGCGCCCGGCACTTCGGCGCGCACCAGGAAATCCTTTTCACGCTCGGTCACGTCGAGCCGGATTTCCGGCGGCGCGGCCTCGGAGTCGCCGGCAGTCCGCCGCATGAAACGGCGCATGAATTCGGGAAACAGATCGTCCATGCGGTCGAATCGGGTCAGAGAGTTCATGGTCTTGGTCCTTGACGGTTGAAGAAAGAGAGAAACCGCGCCAGCCGCCCGTACCGGAATAGCTCCGGCGGCGGTGCCTGGCCTGCGCGGTCTGCCTGCTCAGGGATTGACGTGCAGTTCGTCGATCACTCTGCGCACGCCCGGCGCCGACCAGGCGGCGCCGACGGCGGCGGTGTGCTCGGGCCACGAGCGGACGTCGCCGCGCAGCGTCACGGTCGATCCGTTCACATCGACTTGCACGCGCCTGGCCTCGCGCGCGGCCTGGCGTTTCAGCGCGCCTTCGATGCTGTCGATGACGTCGGCGGGCACAGGGCGCGGGCTGAGACCGATGTCGTTGCTGATGCCGGTGACCCCCACGAGAGGCCGCACGGCCTTCTCGGCGGCGATGCGCTGGTAGTCCCAGTCCACCTCCCCGGCCAGCGTGACCCAGCCGTTGTCGACGACCGCGCGGATCTTGTCGGCGGGCACCATGCTGTTCCACTTCAGCGCGTCCTGAACGGCAAGAGCCAGCCCGGTGTCCTCGCGCTGGTGCTGCTGCGACAGCGTGACCTCGAGGTCCAGCGCCACCGTTTTCACGCCGCCGACCCGCTGCAGCGCCTTCTCGATCGCCCGCTTCTCGGCATACGTGCCAATGTGTCCGCTGGCGGTCACCACGCCATCGTTGACCGCGATGCCGATGGCATTCGAGTTGATGGCCGGGTCCCACTCCAGCTCCGCGATCACGTCCTGCTTGATTTGATGGTCGGTCTTCATTGGAATCTCCAGGCGGCGCAGCGCACCGCGCGAGTGCCACTTTAGGCAAGCGCTTCGTTGCGGGTGTTGATGCCCGTCAAACCGATCGCGGGGGCTCGTGATCCAGATCAAGACGTTCCGGCATCAGCCAAATAGCATGGGAATGAATTCGGATCCGGATTCAGAGGCCGTCGACAGGAGAATTGAAATGAGAATTTCCAAGAGTGGCGTGCGTGCGTACCTGGTTGCGCTCGCGGTGACCAGCGGTGTCGCGGTGATGCCGGCGCTGGGATTCGCCGCGACCGGCGCGGCTGCACCCAGCGAAGCGAGCCCCGGAGTGCCGGCCCGCCCACCCGCGGCCGGCGGCGCCGGCTACGGCAGGAGCCGCGCCATGATGGGCGCTTGGGGCGGCGGCTACGGGCCCGGAATGATGGGCCGCTGGTCCGGTGAACGCGGCCCCGGCATGATGAACGGCTGGGGCGGCGGCTGGGACGGTGAATCCTTCATGGGGCCGGGGATGATGCGCGGCTGGGGTCTCGCGGCAGCCGGCCTGGCGCTCAGCGACGAGCAGGAAGACAGGATCGAGAAGATCCACGCCGACGTCGCGGACACGCAGTGGAATCTCGCAGGCAGGATCTTCGCCGCCGCGGGAAAACTGCACGAACTGCTCGCGAACGAGGCGCCGGATCGCGGCGCGGTCCTATCGGCATACAAGGCGCTTTCGGACCTTCGCCTGCAGCAGCTCGAGGCATGGCTGGACACGCGCGCCAAGGTCGATGCGGTACTCACGAAAGAGCAGCGCGAGTGGCTGCGAACCTGGCGCCACGACGCGCCCGGGCCGCGGCGCTGATGGGGCCGCATGACGAAAAGGGTGAATCATGAGCACAAAACTGGGGAAACGGGTCGCGATTTCGGGCGAGCGCGGCCAGGGCCTTGCCGCGGCGCGCGAAGGACGTTTGCGCTTCGACGGTGATCGGCCCATGTCCACCCATGGGGGCCGCCACGCCTTCGGGCATGCCTGGGCCGCCAGCACCGGGGCGGATACCTATGAGGCCGTGCTGCAGATGCGCGGCAACACCGGAGCGCGGCAGATCCCGAACGCGACTCTTCTCTACGCATCCCACAACATCTTTCCGGCATGCCCCCCGCTTCGAGAAGATGGCCCCCTATGTGTACGGACACCTCCGTCTAGAAGAAGGGCCGTTCGCGCAGGCCATCGTGCTGGGAGCGCAGCCGACTCCGCAGAATCTCCGGGCCTTGTTTGAGCGAGGTCCCGTGGCTGCAAAGGCAGAGACGCTGCGCATGGACGACCTGCCGGTCATCGCTTTCCGTATCGCCGGTTGATCGCCTTCGATGGCCCGGCAAACCGGGGGGGGTGCAGCCAGACCCAGGGAAGGTCTGTAAAACCCGGGCGGAAAGCGCGCACCGTCATGGCCAAGGTGCGCGACGCCATGGGTTTTCCAGACCTCCCTAGAATCTCTGGTATCCCCATCCCGAAAGAACCCTGCCATGAGCCTGAAATGCGGCATCGTGGGGCTGCCCAACGTCGGCAAGTCCACCCTCTTCAACGCCCTCACCAAGGCGGGCATCGCCGCCGAGAACTACCCCTTCTGCACCATCGAACCCAACACCGGCGTGGTCGAGGTGCCCGATCCGCGCCTGACGCAGCTCGCTGAAATCGTCAAGCCCGAGCGCATCGTGCCGGCCATCGTCGAATTCGTCGACATCGCCGGCCTGGTGGCCGGCGCCAGCAAGGGCGAAGGCCTGGGCAACCAGTTCCTCGCGCACATCCGCGAGACCGACGCCATCATCAACGTGGTGCGCTGCTTCGAGGACCCCAACGTGATACACGTCGCGGGCAAGATCGATCCGATCGCCGACATCGAGGTGATCCAGACCGAACTGTGCCTGGCGGACCTCGCCACCGTCGAGAAGTCGCTGCAGCGCTACACCAAGGCCGCCAAGAGCGGCAACGACAAGGAAGCAGCCAAGCTGGTCTCGCTGCTCCTGCCGCTGCAGGCCGCGCTCAACGAAGGCAAGCCCGCACGCAGCGTGCCCGTGAGCAAGGAAGACGCGCCGCTGCTCAAGCCCCTGTGCCTGATCACCGCCAAGCCCGCGATGTTCGTCGGCAACGTGGCCGAGGACGGCCTGGACCACAACCCGCTGCTCGACAAACTCGCCGCCTACGCGGCCGAGCAGCACGCCCCCGTCGTCGCCATCTGTGCCAAGATCGAGGCCGAAATGGCCGAGATGGAAGACGCAGACCGCGCCATGTTCCTTGAAGAAATGGGCCTGCACGAACCCGGCCTGAACCGCCTGATCCGCGCCGGCTACGACCTGCTGGGCCTGCAGACCTACTTCACCGCCGGCGTCAAGGAAGTGCGCGCCTGGACCATCCATAAAGGCGACACCGCGCCCCAGGCCGCCGGCGTGATCCACGGCGACTTCGAACGCGGCTTCATCCGCGCGCAGACCATCGCCTTCGACGACTTCATCCAGTACAAGGGCGAACAGGGCGCGAAGGATGCCGGCAAGATGCGCGCGGAAGGCAAGGACTATGTAGTCAAGGATGGGGACGTGATGAACTTTTTGTTCAACGTCTAGTGGGCGGACGATCTTTCCTGCAACATCAGGAAAGACTCTGAAATCAGGAAAAAATCAACAAAGCCGCGTACTTACGCGGCTTTGTTGTTTCTTGGTGTTGCCAGGAATTGCGCGAGCAGCCATCTTATGATTGAGTACAAAGGTGAGTACGCGTCTTTGCGCGGCGCGCGATAAGTGAGTACAGTGAGTACATCGTCTTCATCGAGCACCCGCCATGCTGACCGACACCCACTGTCGCAATGCCAAACCTAGGCCCAAGCTTTACCGACTCACAGACCACCGCGGTCTGTGCCTGGAGGTCAAGCCCAGCGGCGTGAAGGCTTGGCGCTACCGATTCACGCTGGAGGGCAAGGCCAGCATGTTCGCCCTGGGCGAGTACCCCGCCGTCAGCCTGGCCGAGGCACGAGACCGGTGCGAAGCCGCACGCCAACTCGTCAAGCAAGGCATCAACCCCGCCCAGCAGCGGCAGATCGACCGCATCAAGCAAGCCAGCGACGCCGAGATCACCTTCGAGAAGGTGGCGCGCGAGTGGCTGCAGACCAAAGACTGGGAGGACATCACCAAGAACAGGCGCCTGGACATGCTGGAGCGCGTGGTGTTTTGCGAGATCGGCCAGATGCCCATCCGTGCCATCACCCCCGCCCACGTGCTGGGCATCCTTCAGCACACGGCCAAACGTGGCGCCCCTACCGTGGCCGCCGAAGCCCGCCGCACCATGTCAGCCGTGTTCGAGTACGCCGTGGCCACGCTGCGTGCCGACAGCGACCCCGTCTGGCCCGTTCGCAAGGCCTTGCCCGCCAACAAGACGCAGCACAAGACCGCCCTCACCACCGCGCAGATCGGCAAGCTGCTCAACGACTTCGACAACCACCGCTGCACCTTCCAGATCAACTACTGCATGCAGCTGATGTGGTGGACCCTCGCGAGGCCCAGCGAAGTGGCCGAAGCCGAATGGAGCGAGATCGACTTGGACCGCGCCCAATGGCGCATTCCCGCAGAGCGCATGAAGGCCCGCAAAGAGCACGTGGTGCCTCTGCCGACGCAGGCCGTGGAGATGCTAAGGGGACTCAAAGCCATCACCGGACAGCGCAAGCACCTCTTCCCCGGCCGTGACAACCGAAGCACCCCGATGTCCGTTGCATCACTCAGGCAGGCGTTGAAGGTTCTGGGCTGGGCAGGCACCTACAGCCCCCATGCCACCCGCACCACGGGCAGCACCCGGCTCAACGAAATGGGCTACCGGCCCGATGCCATCGAAGCCCAGCTCGCGCACTCCGACCAAAACAATGTGCGCCGCGCCTACAACCACGCCACCTACTTCGAGGAGCGCCAAGTGATGATGCAGGACTGGGCCGACCACCTCGCGCAATGGAGAGCTGCCGCTCATGAGCGCCCCTAGGTCTACTGCCTTGGCATGCGACACCACCGCGCTTGGGCACTTGGAAAGGGTGATCGAGGGTCATTTTCCAAGGCAGGGCCAACACGACGGTGACGCAGACTTAGCACGGCGCCAAGCCTTCACAGCGGCGGCATCGGACCTGGCACAGCGCTACATGCGACTGAGGCTTCAGGCCCAAGACGCCGAGAACAGGCGCAAGCGCTTTGAAGCGATTGCCCAAGCCGCGCAGCAACTTCGCTTTGCGATGGAAGGCCTCAACCTGAGCGAATTGCACGTTCTGGAGAGCGCGCAACGGGCCACACACCAAGCTTACGTTGACGACCTGGGCGATCCCCAGGGCTACAACCTCGACAAGCAGCACGAGCTCTTCGACGAGCCTTGGGGGCCACGGCCCGCCAGCCGCATGCTGCAGTGGCAAGACCTGCGATGGCTAGAGCAAGCCGCCAAGTCACTGGGTGCGCCTCGCAGGCGAGGACGACCGGAGAACACGGCTGAGCGCTGGGCCGCTCGACAGTTCGTCGTGCTCTGTCATCAGCACGGTTGGACGCCGGTGCGAGTAGCTCACAGTGGGTCAGAGAAGCTGCAAGGTGATCCAAAACCCTCTGACGCGGTGATCTGCCTCGCGGCCATCTTGGTCGCTGGTGGCGAAAACGAAGTGCGTGCCAAGAGCACCGCCATGTCTGCCCTGAAGCTGCTGCGGGACAAGTTCACTCTTCTCGAATGGCCCGAGGAATCGTTCGACCATCCTTGTATCGACCCAGAGCCGACCGAGTACACGGCCAGCTTGAAAGAGCTGATCACAGATCGGCGTCATGGAGTCGGAAGCCTTCCAGACTTCACATCCAAGGGCGATTAACCTCTTTGCCAGAAATTCCGCCGAAATCGCAGCATTTGTTGTCCGTGCATCGCGCGGCACGGCCGCGCAGCATCACCGGTGTTTTCACGATGTTTCGAGGAGCACCACATGCTGCGCGTTATCCGCATTCAAGACGTCTGCGACAAGATAGCCCTAAGCCGAACTTCTTTGTGGCGGCTGTGCAAGACCACTGACTTCCCCCGCCCCATCCAGTTAGGTGGCCGCGTGGCCGGCTTCCTGGAGCACGAGATTGACGCCTGGCTAGAGCAGCAAGCGGCCCAGCGTCACAAGGTTCAGGAGGTGAAGTGACATGGGCCGGCAAAGGACCATCAACGACCACGGCTTCTGGCACAGCCCGCTGTTGCAGCAGTGCACGACCGAAGACAAAACCGCACTACTGCATTTGTTGACCAGCCCGGTCTCCAACATCATCGGTGCCTACGCACTCGTGCCTCGCATTGCTGCTGCTGAGATCGGCTGGTCTCATTCCATTTCCAATTCAATAGATTAATAATTGCCATGTCAATTCCCCTTGAAGGAGATCGACATGGCGAGAACT
>OFJB01000232.1_pt1 | contig 30141 bp, 24 predicted proteins | sample 1775081 | NCBI WGS metagenome assembly OFJB01 (sample SAMN08195771, study PRJEB24354) | sludge metagenome | isolation source: initial sludge from phenol fed wastewater aerobic bioreactor | place: India: Nagpur | collected 2016-06-05
GTCTTGTCGTACTGCTCGTACTGCCTGCGACACAGCGCCTAGCCAGAACCGCTTCGCTGAGTTTTGTGAGCCGCTCTTAGTTGAAAGCGGTGCGAGGCGGCGGGTCAGAGCACCAGTTCGCCCCGCACGGCCTCGAACGCGGCGAGCGCCGCTTCGCCATCCAGCAGCTCCATGCGGGCCAGCGCCTCCACGTCTTCCACGGTGCTGAACGCCAGGCTGAAGTGCTGAAATCGCCGCCCCGCCAGGGGGCCGTGATGCAGCACCTCGACGTTGACGTGGCGGGGGTCATTGCGGATGCGCTCGATGAGCTTGAGCACGGCTTTCTGCGGGCCCTCCAGTTGCTGGCAAAAGCGCTGTCCGTCAAAGATCAGCAGGCCCGTGATGTCCAGCTCGGCATTCACAAAGCGCGCGCGCCCCGCAATTTCGGCCACCACGCTCAGCGGTTGATCGGGGGCGATGGTGCTCACGTAGAGCACCTCATACAGGGCGGGGGATAGATTCATAGATGCAGCCCAATGTAGGGGGCGCAGGGTGCCCGCGCAATGTCAAAAGACATAGAGGCGACAGCGATGGCGCATCGCGTGCAGCTTTGTTGCAACGAGCTGTTTCGGCATGATTCCCGTCCCTAGAATCGCTCCTTCATGAACGCCACCTTGCCCGCCCATGTCTGTCCCCCGGCCTGCGCCAATTGCCGGCTACGCAAGACCGGTGCCTTCACCGCCGTGAAGCCGGAGGTGCTGGACTTCATCCAGGGCTTTCGCAGCGAGACCATGGCGGTGGAAGCCGGCGGTGCGCTGGTGCGCGAGAACCAGACCAACGCCAAGCTGTTCACGCTGTATTCCGGCTGGGCGTTTCGCTACAAGACGCTGAGCGACGGGCGCCGCCAGATCCTCAACTTCTTGCTGCCCGGCGATCTGGTCGGGTTGCAGCAGGAGTTTGGCGATGTATCGGCGCACGGCATCGAGGCGCTGACCGACTGCTCGCTGTGCGTGTTCCAGAACGACAGCCTGTGGGCGCTGTTCCGTGAACACCCGCGTCTGGGCTACGACATCACCTGGCTGTCGGCGCACGAGGAGGGCCATGTGGACGACAACCTGCTCACCGCCGGCCGCCGCAACGCCACCGAGCGCGTGGCCATGCTGCTGATGCACCTGTACCGGCGGCTCGACCGCATCGGGCTGGTGGAAGACGGGTCGGTGGGCTTTCCGCTCAACCAGCAGCACATTGCCGATGCGCTCGGGCTGTCGCTGGTGCACACCAACAAGACGCTGCGGCGCCTGGCCCAGCTGGGCCTGCACGAGCTGAAAAACGGGCGGCTGCGCCTGCTCAACACCCGCGCGCTGGCGCGCATTGCCGAGTACTACGACACGCCGCCCCGGCTGATGCCGCTGCTGTAGCACCGCCGTTGCGGCAGGTTTTGGGCCAAAAAGGCCGCGAGTGATGGTAAATCATGTGCTGGCAGCTATTATTTATGTAGCATTTTGCGCCCCGTAAGCCGCAGCCGATAATCTACGCAATGCCCGCGCGCCGGGCGCGTGCTGCGCAACCTCCCTTCCATTTTCATGACCCCAATCGACATCCTCATCATGGCGGCCGGCAAAGGCACGCGCATGAAAAGCCGCATCCCCAAAGTGCTGCAGCGCCTGGCCGGGCGCCCGCTGCTGCACCACGTGCTGGACCAGGCTGCGCACCTGCAGGCACGCAGCGCCATCGTCATCACCGGCCATGGTGCTACAGAAGTAGAAGCAGCTACCGCAAGCGCGACGAGCGCTACCAGCACTTTTGACTTGAAATTCGTGCGGCAGGAACCCCAGCTGGGCACCGGCCATGCCGTGCAGCAGGCCGTACCCCACCTGCGTGACGACGGCACGGCTGTGGTGCTGTCGGGGGATGTGCCGCTGACGCAGGCCGACACCCTGCGCGCGCTGGTGGCGGCCAGCGAAGGCGACAAGCTGGCCCTGCTGACGGTGACCCTGCCCGACCCCACGGGCTATGGCCGCATCGTGCGCAACGCCGACGGCGCCGTGCAAGGCATCGTCGAGCACAAGGACGCCACCGACGCCCAGCGCGCCATCACCGAGGTCTACAGCGGCATCATGGCCGTGCCGGCGCGGCGGCTCACGCCCTGGCTGGCAAGGCTGACCAACCACAACGCGCAGGGCGAGTACTACCTCACCGACATCGTTGCCATGGCCGTGGCCGACGGCGTGCCCGTGGTGGCCCACCGCATCACCGACGCGCTGCAGGTGGCGGGCGTCAACAGCCCGCTGCAACTGGCCGAGTTGGAGCGCGCCTACCAATTGCGCCAAGCCCGCGCGCTGATGGAGCAAGGTGTGCGCCTGGCCGACCCGGCCCGCTTTGACCTGCGCGACGACACCCGCACCGGCGTGCGCGGCGAACTGGTCTGCGGCCAGGACGTGGAGATTGACGTGAATTGCGTCTTCACCGGCCGCGTGGAGCTGGGCGAGGGCGTGAGCATTGGCGCGAACTGCTGCATTGCCAACGCGCGCATTGCGGCGGGCGCAGTCATCCACCCCTATACCCACATCGACGGCGAAAAAGCTGGAGCCACCGTGGGAGAGGGCGCGCTGATTGGTCCCTTTGCCCGCCTGCGCCCGGGCGCGCAATTGGGCCGCGAGGTACACATCGGCAACTTTGTGGAAGTGAAGAACAGCACACTGGCCGACGGCGCCAAGGCCAACCACCTGGCTTACCTGGGCGACGCCACCGTGGGCGAGCGCGTGAACTACGGCGCAGGCAGCATCACCGCCAACTACGACGGTGCCAACAAGCACCGTACGGTGATCGAGGCCGATGTGCATGTTGGCAGCAATTGCGTGCTGGTAGCACCCGTGACCATTGGCGCAGGCGGCACGGTGGGGGGCGGCAGCACCATCACCAAGAGCACGGCGCCCGGCGCGCTGAGCGTGGCACGCGGCAAGCAGGTGAGCATTGCCAACTGGTCCCGCCCCGCCAAACAACCCAAGCCATGAACGAGTCAGGCACCGGCATCGATCACGAACTGCAGCAACTGCGCGCCGACTTGGCCCGCAGCCAGCAGCAAGTGGCCGACATGGCGGCGGCGCAGGAAGAGTTCTTGCGTGCCGTCTCGCATGACCTGCGTGCGCCGCTGCGGCATGTGACGTCATACGGCACGCTGGTGCGCGAGGTGCTGGGCGACCTGCCGACCGAGGTGGCGCAGGGCGCCGAGGTGCAAGAGGCCCTGGGCTTCCTCGCCACCATGGACCAGTCCGCGCGCCGCATGGGGCTCATGATCGATGGGCTGCAAGCCCTGGTGCGCGCCAGCCGGGCACCGCTGCGCCTGCAGCCCGTGCCGCTGGCGGATGCTGTTGCCCAGGCGCGCACCACGCTGGCCCCGGCCGAGGCCGGGCGTGCCGTGGAGTGGCGCGTGGCTGCCGACCTGCCCACGCTGCAGGCTGACCCGGTGCTGCTGCAGGATCTGCTGGTGCAGCTGCTGGGCAACGCCCTCAAGTTCACCCGCCTCGTGGCGCACGCTTGCATCACGGTGGCGGCGGATACAGCACCGGCAGGCCAGGTCGCCTTCACGCTGCAAGACAACGGCGTGGGCTTTGACCCGGTGCGCGCGGGCAGCTTGTTCGGCGTGTTCCAGCGCCTGCACCGCGAGACGGAGTTCGAGGGTGTGGGCGCGGGGCTCGCACTGTCCCGCGCCATTGCACAGCGCCACGGCGCGCAGATCAGCGCGACGGCGGTGCCGGGCGCTGGTTGCACGGTGCGGGTGCAGTGGCCGGTGAACCCTGCAGCCGCCAGCGAGCCCTGAAGCCGGCCGCAGTGCTGGCTGCTACACCGCTGGCACCAGCGCTGGCTCCATGCACCCCGCCACCTGATTGCGTCCGCCGTTCTTGGCGACGTACAGCGCTGCGTCGGCGGCGTCGATCCACGCGCGCAGGCTGCTGTGGCGGTGGTCGGCCGGGGCCACGCCGATGCTGCTGGTGATGCGCAGTTCGGGCAGGCTGCGCAGGCGCACGCCTTCTGTCTGCTCGCGGATGCGCTGGGCAATGGCCAGGGCGTCGCGCGCATGCATGCCGGGCAGCACGATGGCGAATTCGTCCCCGCCGTAGCGCCCTGCGCAGTCGCCGGCGCGCACGTTGCCCCGCACCACATGCGCCAGCGCGCGGATGACCTCATCGCCCACGGTGTGGCCGTAAGCGTCGTTGATCTCCTTGAAATGGTCGATGTCCAGCATCAGCATGCAGGCGGGCTCGTCGGTGGTGTGGTGGCGGCGCAGTGCGGCCTCTGCCTGCTCTTGCCAGTGGCCGCGCCCGAACAGGCCGGTCAGTGCGTCCACGCGGCGCAGTTCGTCCAGCATCTGGTTCTGGCGCGCGGACTGCCGGATGAGTTGGTAGCTCACGGCGCTGACCGACAGCGTGTGCAGCGACATCACCGGCAGGCAGGCCACCATCACGCGCATGGAGGTCTCGGGCGCCCAGTGCAGTCCCATGACCGCCGTGCTGGCCACACCGGCCGCCAGCATTACCCACAGGGCGCGCACCCACAGCCCCCGGATGCCGGTCGTGATCTTGTCCACCATGGTCAAGGTGAGCAACATCACACTGGGCAGCAAGTTGAAGTGCATCAGCGGCACCAGCGCAGCGACCAGCGCCGAGTCGATGAGCAGGTTGCGCACCTCGGCGGCGTACGGGTCGGCCGCGCGGCGTGTGAGCAGGTAGGCCACATGCGGCCACACCAGTGTTGGCAGCAGCAGCGCCACCCAGGCTGCTGCGGACGCCTGGCGCTCCCACAGCACCACCGCCACCACCATGCCGCCCAGCCCCATGCCCAGGATGCGCAAGGGGTAGATGCGGCGTGGCATCTGGCGGCGGGGCGTCGGCATGGGGGTGCAGGAGAAGGGCGGTGCTGCCACGCGGGCATCCACCGGCCAGGTAGGTTGAAAGTGCGGGGGAGCTTACAACGCCCGGTCAGGCGATACCAGCAAGAAATGACCGTGGTCCATTCCCATCAGTCGCATGGATGACGTTGCTGGGTTGTGGGATGCGCTGCCGGGCCTGTCAGGGGCGGGGCTGCGGGGCGAGGTGGTGAGAGGGCGCCGGTGAGCATTCAGTTGAGTTTGCTAACAAATTGATAGCGGCTAAGGCATATCAATCTAGCGCTACCGGTACTTTTGTCTCAAATTTGGCCCGGCGGGTTGCAAAGAATGCCTTCACATTGCGCACATTGGCGTCGCCCGTGAACAGCCGCTGCGACAGCGCCAGGTATCCCGGCATGTCCCGCGTGTGCACCACCAGCACAAAGTCGGGCCCCGGCGACACGCGCCAGCACTGCTGCACCGCAGCCTCCTGCACGGCTCGGGCTTCGAACGCGTCGAGTTGTTCTGCGCCCTGGCGGTCCAGCGACACCTCCACGATGCACCCCAGCCCATGGCCCTGCAGCGCTGCCAGTCGGTCGGGCTGCAGGATGGCCACCTGCCGCTCGATCAGCCCCGCATCATGCAGGCGCTTGACCCGGCGCAGGCAGGTGGGCGGGGACACGTGCACCTGTTCGGCCAGAGCCTGGTTGCTTTGTGCGGCATCGGTTTGCAGCAGGTTGAGCAGCTGGAGATCGATCGCATCGAGAGATACTGATTCCATTAATTGATAAAAAATGAATGAAAATTTCACTGGTATGAATTGGTGAAATTTAAGTTCATTTTTGTGCAAATATCAATGAATAATTTTTCTCTTTGCTGCCTACGATCGCCCCATCGAATCCAACCCAAGGGCAACCACCATGTGCGGCATCGTCGGCGCAGTCTCCACGCGCAACATCGTTCCCATCCTCGTGCAGGGCCTGCAGCGGCTTGAATACCGGGGCTATGACTCGTGCGGTGTGGCCGTGCATGCGTCCAGCCTCGACGCCAGGCGCCCTGCCGGCCTGCAGCGCGCCCGCAGCACCGCCCGCGTGGCCGAGCTGCTGGAGCAGGTGAGCACCGAGCACATCGACGGCGCCACCGGCATCGCCCACACCCGCTGGGCCACGCACGGCGCGCCCGCCGTGCACAACGCCCATCCGCATTTCAGCCACGGCACGGGCGCAGACGCGCAGGTCCAAGGCGCAGGCCGCGTGGCGCTGGTGCACAACGGCATCATTGAGAACCACGAAGAACTGCGCAAGGCACTGCAGGCACGCGGCTATGTGTTTGCGAGCCAGACCGACACGGAGGTCATCGCCCATCTGGTGGACAGCCATTACAGCGGCGACCTGTTCGAAGCCGTGCAGGCCACCGTGGCCGAACTGCACGGCGCCTACGCCATCGCCGTCATGCATAAGGACGAACCCCACCGCGTGGTGGGTGCACGCGCCGGGTCTCCGTTGATCCTGGGCGTGGGGAAGGACGCCACCGGCGCCCCGTCATCGCGCGAGCACTTTTTGGCCAGCGACGCCATGGCCCTGGCGGGCGTCACCGACCAGATCGTCTACCTGGAAGAGGGCGACCTGGTGGACCTGCAGCTGGGCCGCTACTGGATCGTGGGCAAGGACGGCAATGCGCTGACGCCCGCACAGCGCCCCGTGCGCACGGTGTTGGCCCACAGCGGCGCAGCCGAGCTGGGGCCGTACCGCCACTACATGCAAAAGGAAATCTTCGAGCAGCCCCGCGCGATTGCCGACACGCTGGAAGGCCTGGCCGGCATCGTGCCCGAGCTGTTTGATGGCGCAGGCCAGCATGGCGAGCCCGGCGCTGCTGCCTGGCGCGTGTTCAAGGAAATCGACAACGTGCTCATCCTGGCCTGCGGCACCAGCTACTACAGCGGCTGCACCGCCAAATACTGGCTCGAAGAAATCGCGGGCATCCCCACCCAGGTGGAAGTGGCCAGCGAATACCGCTACCGCACCAGCGTGCCCAACCCGCGCACACTGGTCGTCACCATCAGCCAGTCGGGCGAGACGGCCGATACCCTGGCCGCGCTGCGCCACGCGCAGTCCCTGGGCATGCAGCACACGCTCACCATCTGCAACGTCGCCACCAGCGCCATGGTGCGCGAATGCAAGTTGGCCTACATCACCCGCGCTGGGGTTGAGATTGGCGTGGCCAGCACCAAGGCCTTCACCACGCAGCTGGCTGGCCTCTTCTTGCTGACGCTGGCCCTGGCGCAAAGCAAGGGCCGCCTGAGTGAAGAACAGGAGGCCGCCCACCTCAAGGCCATGCGCCACCTGCCCGTGGCCCTGCAGGCCGTGCTGGCGCTCGAACCCCAGCTCATCAGCTGGGCCGAAGACTTTGCGCGCATGGAAAACGCCCTCTTCCTGGGCCGAGGGCTGCACTACCCCATCGCGCTGGAAGGCGCGCTCAAGCTCAAGGAAATCAGCTACATCCACGCCGAGGCTTACCCGGCCGGCGAACTCAAGCACGGCCCCTTGGCCCTGGTGACCAGCGCCATGCCGGTGGTGACGGTGGCGCCCAACGATGCCCTCTTGGAGAAGCTCAAGAGCAACATGCAGGAAGTCCGCGCCCGTGCTGGCGTGCTGTACGTGCTGGCCGATGGCGACACCCACATCGAAAGCAGCGAAGGCATCCACGTGATCCGCATGCCCGAGCACTACGGCGCATTGAGCCCGCTGCTGCACGTGGTGCCACTGCAGCTGCTGGCGTACCATACGGCCTGCGCGCGGGGGACGGATGTCGATAAGCCCCGAAATTTGGCCAAGAGCGTTACTGTGGAGTGAGCTGTTGAACACCCCGTTTTTTACCAACAACTGACTGATCGATTGGCCAGTTGTTGTTTACTTTGTGATGCCTCGCCGGTCAGTGTTCAAACCACTGTGCTGAACGCGGGACCGCTGTGATTGCAATTCAGGGATTGCAATACGCGCAGTGGCGAGGATCTGCCAATGCCCGCGTGGCTTTGCTCACTCTGGACTGGTATTCGCAGCGTGGGCACGACCACACCTCAGCGCGGCAGGATGCGGTAGGCCGTCCGCAGGCAGAGCAGGTAAGCCCCGGTATGCGTTCGGTGACCCAGTAACCCGGGGCGTTGCAGGCTGGGCAGTTCGACTGCAGTCGCTGCAGCAAGTCCTGCGCAGCTTGCTCAATGATGCGCATGCGGGTGGGGTTGGCAAAGGCCCTCAGGTCCGTCTCCACAAAGACCTGGCGGTTGCGGGCCTGGGCTTGGCTGACGTCGAAGCAATGCCGCAGCCGGTCCCAGTCCGCGATGCCTTTGTGCATGCGGGTGTCGTCCTGGCTCTCCGGGCGCATCACCAGCTGGTGCTGCGGGAAGCCCTCGCGCTGCACAAATGCCTCCACGGCACTCCAGTCATCGCTCAGCAGGTGCCCGCTGCGCGCAGGCCCTTGTGCCATGCCGACGACTTCGATGCCCATGCGGTCGTCCAGCCAGGCGATCAGCTCCACGTTCCAGGGCACCATTCCTGTGAACGGATCGGGACCAAAGCTGCCCTCGCTGGCTAAGCCGGCATCGAGGCCGGAGAGCTCCATGCCCTTGCGGGCTTTGCGCCGTGCTGCATCCAGTTGCGAGCCCGCACGTGCCGTTTCGCGGGTGAAGGTGCCCAGCAGGTCGGTATCGAACCCGCTGACATGTTCAATCGTGCAACCCAGACCCGGCTCCAGCGCGGGCGCGATGACCCGCTCCTTGCCATGCTGGGTCAGCAAGGCGATGCGGCGGTCTGCATAGGGGCGTGCACTGGGGTGCATCACCAGTTCTCCGTGTGCAGCGGCTCCCAGACACCCTGGTCATAGCGCATCAGGTCGGCGCCTTCCCACCGCCAGAGGTGCAGCCACCCGTGGTCCACCAGTTGCTTGACGACGGCATGTTGATTTATCACTGCGTCGATGGACCGGCGAGGCGCATCAATCACCACGGTCAACCTCAGCGGTTCGTGGGCCCAGCGCTTCCCGTCGTGCACGGACTGCTGCGACAGGCCGATGCGCAGATCGCCGCCGTTGCCTTCAAAGACGCCGATGTGTCCGCCCACCACGTTGTGCAGCACCTTGTTGCCACTCCCCAGGCGTGTGGGGGCGCAGGTGGATGCGTGGTACTGCCAGTTGATCCAGTGGGTGACCAGCATGGGCGCGGTCATGAGCGCCTCCAGCAGGCTGCCGTCGGGGTCTCTTTGGGCGTCATAGTCGTGCAGAAAGCTGCGTCCTTGCAGTGCAGCACCCTGCGTCCTGTGCCTGGGCGCGATGACGAAGGCTGCGTTGCCCGCCAGGCCCCATTCCGGGCGTGTCTGGGCGCCATCGTTGGCGCGCCTGCGCAATTGCTTCAGCAAATCGTCGTGCGGTGTCCGTGGGTCGATGTGCAGGTGCGGTGCTCGTTCTCTGCGGACCTGGTCACTGGCATGGTGCAGCACCGGCTGCAGGCTGTCCCACCGTTGGCGAGCGGCTGGGAGCAGCAGGTCCAGGTCAAAGCCCTCGATCTCATCGGTTGTGGTGTTGTGCAGGGCCGCCACGAAGGCTGTGGACTCCGGAATGGCGATGCCTTGTTCCGCCAAGCCCGTACGCACGGCAGGTTCGTTCAGCAGTTGTGCCAGGCTGCGGGCGCTGACTTCGCCGGTCTGGCCGCAGCATGCGCCGCAATCTAGCGCTGCCGCATGGGCGTTGTTGGCCGACTGGCTGCCATGCCCTACCAGCAGTACCAGGGGCGCCAGATATCCGTCCAGCCCCATGGAGCGCAGCACCCGCGCTGCCAGCGACACCTTGGCGCCGATGTCCAACCCCGTGAGTTGGGGGCGGCACAGGGGGCGATAGCGCGCAGGCAGGCCTTCCAGTGCATCGTTGGCCCTGGCTTGCCGGGAGGGCCGCAGCCATTGGCCCAGCTTGCCCGCATAGCCCACGCCCGCCGCCTCAACGAACGAGAACGCCGCACCCGGCCAGCGGCTGGCGGACAGCCATTGGTCGGCCAGCGCAAAGCGCCTGAAGCGTGCGTTGGTCGCTGCTTCTTGTAGCGTCGCATCGGTCTTCAACGCGCTCGCAGTGGATGGCATGATGCAGTCAGTGGCTTCTACTGCGGGTGCCAACAGGCCCGGCAGGTGGGGCGTGCGAGCGCTGGTGCCCAGCGGTGTGTAGGCGAGGGGCAGGCCGAAAAATCCCGCGAACCCGATGGTCTGTACGGCGGGCCAAATGGCCTCCAGGGACCTCCGCAGTGGCTCGCTGCGCACATCGATACAAAAAGCTGCTTGCACCTCGATCTCGTGCTGGTTGGGCGGGGCACTGCCGGCACCGAGCAGCCGCTGAGCCAGTTGGCGCTGGTAGCCGACTTCCAGAGCTACTTGCCACACTTCGTCGACCAGCAGAGCCTGCTCTGCCCGTTGCAACAAGGCGGGGGCCTGGCCCCAGGCCTGTTGCAGCGCCTGGAAGGCATGGGTGCCTGCGGCATCGTCCTTGCAATGCAGCAGAACCGCACCCCATGCCAGCCGGATCGCCAGCAACTCCCGCAGGTGCGGGTCGGTCGTCTGGTTCAGGTGGGCCTGCCAGCCTAGATAGGCGCACCACGAAGCCCAGCCATTCACCGTCAGAAGCACCGACTCCAGATAGTCTGGCCACACCGCCTTGGGAAGGCGCAGCCTGTGCAGTACCCAGCGTTCGGCGTCTTCCCGGGTGGCGGGCAGAGCCTCCAAGGCCTCGGCGAGGTGCGGCAGGCCCATCAGCAAGCCGATGGAGTGGTCGTGCTGCAGAGTCTCGCGCCAGAACGCATACAGGCCCTCGGACCGCTGGGGCTGCCAGTCCGCCTGTGTCTGGTCGAAATACGCGGCACAAGTCTGGCTCACCTGGTGGGTGATGGCTTGGCGCCAGGACAAGCGGGTGTGGCGGTGGGGATCGTTGTCCAGCACATCGATCAGCAGCGGCAACTGCTCCACAGGCTGGGTGTTGTGTAGGGCCTGTACGCAGTCTTCGGCCGTCAACCCGCAGGCTTGCGCCTGAGGCACTTGGCGGATCGCCTGATCAAGGTCCTGGGCGCTGATTCGTCCATCCGTCCACGCCTGCAGTTGCCGGTCGCGCCCGGGAAAGACCTGAATGCCGCCCAGCGCTGCCATGCGCGCAGCCACCCGGCGCACCGGCATGCCGATGCGCGCCCAATGCGGGTTGACTGCAATGGCACGGTCCAGGGGCCAGGCCGGTGCAATGGCCTGGCACGCTTGTGCGCAGGCGGTGTCGATGTCGTTGTGCGAGGCCGGGTGCTGCGCAGCGTGCGTGGGCGTTTGTGCCGCGATCTCCTCGGTGGGGCAGTCGGTCAGTGATTCCATCATGGGGTTCTCCGGGTGCAGTGCGGTTCAGGGGGCGGCTCTTTGCAACGTGGGGCCCGTTACATGGGGCACAGCGTCACGCGGGGCAGGGGGTGTCCAGGCCGTGGGCCAGATGTACAGGGCCAGCCGGGTGTACGCCTCGTCGATGTAGAACCCCGCATAGCTCCAACGGCGCCACGTCCGCAGCATGTGGGGCTGCCTTTGCAGCAGCGCCAGGAAGAGGTAAAGGCCTAAAAGTCCGATCAGTGTCAGCCACCCCAGCACGTGCGCCGGAGCATCGCGCAAGCCCAGTGGCAGATGGTGGATGGCGACCGCCGCTGCGGTGAGGCCCGCCACCATCACCAGCCCGGCCAGGCTGTGCCAGGCCGCAGTCTTGGCATTGGCGTGGCCCTGAGGCGACCAGAGCAGCGGTGCCCAAGCCAGCCCCAGCACGGCAGACCACCAGGCGGGCCAGGGAGCATCCGTCGCCAAGTTCAGCACCAGCAGCACGGTGGCCGTCGCGGCGACGGGTGCCAGCGCCAGGCTGATGGCAGTCGGAGGGGTTGCGCTGTGCATGGCTTGCAGCCGGGCTTGCCGAACCGCGTTGGATGCCGACAGAAACACATGGGCCTTGTACAGCGAGTGCCCCACGAGGTGCAGCGCAGCCAGCGTGTACAGGCCCAACCCGCATTCGAGCAGCATGAACCCCATCTGCGCCACGGTAGACCAGGCCAGCCGCACCTTGATGCTGATGCGTGTCAGCATCACCATGCCAGCCAGCACGGCCGTGCCCAGCCCAAAAACGACCAGCACGACGCGGGCAGCGGCTGCGTTTTCCAGCAGGGGGGCGAACCGTATCAGCACGAACCCGCCCAGGTTGACCACGCCTGCGTGCAGCAGTGCAGACACCGGCGTGGGCGCCTCCATCACCTGGATCAGCCAGCCATGCACGGGCAACAAGGCCGTCCGTAAAATCACTGCCAGGGTCAGCAACACCGCGCTGGTGTGCAGCAACGCGGACATGCCGTCGCGCGCAATGTGCGCCAACAGGGCCGACAAAGAACCGCTGCCGACTTCCAGCCAGGCCAGTGCCGCCGCACCGACCAGCAATACGTCGGCCACCCGGTCGGCCATCTGTTTTTTGTGGGCGGCCAGGCTGGCAAAAGCCCGGTCGGGGTAGAAGCACAGCAGGTGTTGCAGCGCAATGCCCACCAGAGCCCAGGCGATGGCCAGGACGATCCAGTGGTCTGCCAGCAGCAGCACGTGCACAGCAGCCAGCACACCCGCCAGTGCTGCCATGTAGCGCGGCTGGCCGGGCTCTCCCTCCAGGTACCGTGCAGAAAACGCTGCGATGACGGTGCCCAGCAGTTGCACCAGAACCCCCATGCACAAGCCCATCGGCGATGCCTTGAGCCAGCCTGCGAGGTCCAGACTGCCGATGCCAGCCATGGCAGCAATCGCCGCCAATACAGAACCTGCCAAGGCGGCACCAGACAGGATCAGCATCCAGCGCCACAACGTGGCAACAGAGCCCTTGTAGCACAGTGCCAGCGCCATGGCGGCCAGCATGAGCATGCCCGGTGCCCATGCGCTGGCATGGGACAAAACGTGAAGAAATGGCATCACTCAACCTCCAGAAAAAAGACTGGGGGCGATGATGCTGCGGGGTTATTGTTCTGTAAAATACATTGAAAAGAACAAAAAAATACTAAAAATAGAACAATGAGACTCGATCAACTCAACTTTAACCACCTGTTCTACTTTTGGCGTGTGGCCAAGCTGGGGCACCTCACCCAGGCAGCGCAAGAGCTCCACACGTCCCAGTCTGCGGTGTCCACCCAGATCCGGCAGTTGGAAGAGCGCCTGGGCGAAGAGCTGTTTTTGCGAGAAGGCCGCCGCCTGCTGCTGACCGACACCGGGCAATTGGTGCTGGCATATGCCGAGAACATCTTCGGGCTGGGTCAGGAAATGCTGGGGCGCCTGCAGGGTAGCGCGTCGGGCGTGACCCGGCTGCGCGTGGGCAGTGTGGCAACGTTGTCCCGCAACTACCAGGAGAACTGGATCCGCCCCTTGCTGGCCGACCCGTCCGTGGTTTTGACGCTGGAGTCAGGGCTGCTGGAGGGGCTGATTTCGCGCTTGGTGCAGCACCAGCTGGACGTGGTGCTGGCCAATGAGTCAGTGCCTTCCGACTCCGAGCGCCCCTTGCACTGCCAATTTCTCGGCAGCCAGTCCATCTCGCTGGTCGGCCCTGCCAGCGTGTGGCAATCGCGCTCGTTGCGCATACCTGAAGACCTAGAGGGTATGGAGGTGGCGCTGCCTGGCCCCCGCCATGCGCTGCGCGCTCAGTTTGAAGCCCTGTGTGCATCGGCCGGGGTGACGCCCCGATTGCGCGCCGAGGTGGATGACATGGCCATGCTGCGCCTGATCGCCCGTGACAGCGGCTGGCTGACCGTGCTGCCCGAGGTGGTGGTTCAGGACGAGTTGCGCACGGGCATCCTGGTCAAGGTGGGCTACTCCGCCGGGCTGCAGGAGCATTTCTACGCCATCACCACCCGGCATCGTCACCGCATCGAGGTGCTGGAAACCCTGCTGGAACGTTCGTCAGGCCGCATGGGGCCGTCCTGACAGACCCTACTGGGATTCGTCAAGAGGCTGCCCGCTGCCCCATGAAAAAAGCCCCGCAATGGGGGCTCGTTCATGGGCGATGCAATGTGACGCGGTGCACCGATGACGCCTTCGCTCAACTGCAGTGGATGCGCAGGGCGGTGGCGTCCGAAACGCCCGCATCGGCTTGCATCACATGGCGTTGCCGATTTCGCCGTGGGAGATCTGGCCCGTGCGAACAGCTTCTGCGGCCTGGGCGCGCACGGCAGCGCGGTCGGCGGTGGATTGGTAGGTGGCAACGCGCGAGCCAGCGGGTTCCATGCTGTGTGTTTTGGCTTCTACCACGGCCTCTGCGCGGACTTCGGCGCGGGTGCGTTGGGTTTCGAATTGGGTCGCAAATTGCGAAGCATCAGCTTCGTCAGCGTGGGCGCCCAACGAGGCGAAAGCGGCAACAGCAGCGATGGAGAGGAAGCGTACGGTCTTGTTCATGATGCAAATCCTTGAATAAAAAAGCGTCTCGAAAAAAGCCGGCGTGAGGTGCACAAAGTGATGACGAAAAATCACTTCACTCCGGGTTCGGTAAGTCGCCAGAAGGGTTCGGCTCATCGATGGGATGAACTGTACGCCGATGGTGTTCAATTAAAAACTACTGAGTTTTTAATTGACTATTCTGGTATTGGAAATAATTGGGCTGAGATCTGAATGCACTGAGCGGCGATCTCTGCATGCCTTGCGGCAGCCGTGGCGGGTCAGTGCTTGCTGCGCGCCTTGCGTGCTGGACGGGGGGCGGGGGTGGGGGGCTTGTGGCTCGCCTGATCCAGCCACACCAACGTGTCCATATGCGCCATGAAGTGGCGCAGATAGTCCGGAGACAGGGTGCGCATCAGGCTGAGGGAGCGCAGCACCAGCTTGTGCGCGTTGAGGGGGCCCGCATTCTCCGGCCCTCGGTGCAGGGCCTGTACCACCTGCTGCTCTGCCGCGATGTGGGACCAGGCCTTGCTGAACTGGTGCACGCTTTTAAGCGCGGGCAATGGAGCGCTGTCCACGGCAAACGGGTCGCCCCCGGTGGCGCTGTGCCGGGGCATTCCCAAGGACTGATTCAGTTGTGCCAGTGCGGTGCCTGCGTTGGCATGGCGTTCGTGGCGGATTGATGGTGTGGTGTGGGGCGCCTTCTGGGGGTAGCTCGCCAGCGCGGCTTCCAGCTTGTGCGCCAACAGCCGCTGCACAGCGGGCGGCTGGCTGGGCAGGCGACTTGCCAGCGTCTCCAGATAGTGGAAACGCACGGGGTCGTGATGGTGCGCGCCTGCTGCGCGCAAGGCCTCCAGGCGGGGATCGGTCATGGGGCTCGGGGGAGCTCGGCCGGCCGTTGAGGCGCGGCCTTGGGGACGGGCGCCATCTCCACGCGGCGGTTTTGTGCACGGCCTTTTTCGTCACTGTTGTCGGCTACGGGTTGTTCGGCACCAAAGGCGGCAGCGAACACCTGGGACGACGGCATGCCTTCGTCAATCAGCGCCCGGGTCACGGTGAGTGCGCGCTGGGCCGACAGCTCCAGGTTGTCCGCAAAACGTTTCTGGCTGCCGCGCAGCAACGCGGTGTTGTCGGTGAAGCCGCTGACCATGAGCATTTCATCGCGCTCGCGCAAGTACACCCCCAATGGCTGGACCAGGCTTTTGAGTAACTGTCGTCCCTCGGTACGCAATTCGTCCGAGCCGGTGGCAAACAGCACACTGCCGCTGATGCCAATGCGCCCGTTGTTCACCGTCACGCGCCCAGCAGCCAGCGGAACGGCCAACGCCTTTTCGAGCGCCATGCGCCGCTGCTCTTCCATCTGGCGCTTTTGCACTTCTTGCTGCAGGCTGGCCACCAGGTCAATCTGCACCACCAGCACGCCGACGAGGATCAACACAAAAGCACCCAGCAGCCCCGCCATCAGATCGCCGAAGACGGCCCACACCGGGGCTGTCTGGTCGGTAGCGTCGTCCAGAGTGTCGTCCACGCCGATCACGCAGGCACCCCTTGTTCTGCCGTGGCACGGCCATGGAGTCGGCGCAGGTCTTCCACGATGCCTTGTTGTGCGCTGATGCTTAGGTCAATCACCTCGCGGGCCTGTGCCACGTAGTAGGCCAGCTGCTCGTCGCTGCGGCCCATGGACTCGCGAAGCGCGCCCTCCATGCCTTGCAGGCTCTCCACCAGCTTGTCGTTGCTGGCGCTGAACATGCCCACGCCGTGCTGGAAGGATTCACCGAGGCTGGACAATTCGATGGCGCTGGCTGCCACTTGCGCAGCGACCTCGTCCACCTTGTCTGCCTGTGCGCCCAGGGCCTGCGCAAATTGCTGGCCCGCCTGCTCCAGTACCTGGGCGGCCGAGCCCACCAGGGCGTCAATGGCCGCGCGCTGCTGCACAGCAGCTTCGTTCACGGATTGCAGCAGTGTGCCCAACTGCTGCGTCATGGCCGTGCGCTCAGCCAGTGCGAGGTTGTCGCGCTCGCCCAGGCGTGTCATTTCCTGTCGCAACTGGGTGATCACTTCGGCTGCTGCCTGTGGCACGTCGGAGGCGGTCTGCAGCAGGCGCGTGAGCGGTGCTTCCAGCGCAGCGCCGAGGGTGGCCAGGTGCTCTGCCACGGCGGCTTGCAGGGTCTCCAGGCGGTCCACGGCCGCCTGGCCGCGCACGGCTTCGGCATCGCGCAGGGCGACCAGCTCATCGCGCCACACCTGGGTCAGTGCCTCCATGCGCTGGCCCTGGGCTTGCACCCACTGGGCTTCGGTGTCGATGCGTGTGCGCAGCAGCGCGTCGGATTGCTCCATCAGCGCAGTGGTGCTGCCCAAGGTGCGTTCCACCTGGGCGTTCAGTTGCTGGCTCACCTGTGTGGCGGTGTCCTCCAGCGTCTGCACCAGGGCGCGTTGTTGTTCCACGGTTTGGGTGGCGGCGCGCTGCCATCCGGCGCTGAGCGTGCGCGCAAGGTTCTCCAGGGACTGGCTCCAGTCTGCCAGCCGTTGCGTGTCGGCGTCGCGCTGTGCCTGCTGGGCATCGGCGGCTGTGGTTTGCAAGGCAGCCAGCAAGGCCTCTGAGCGTTGTTCGAAGGCGCTGTTGGCGGACTGCAGGCGGTGTTCGATCTGCTGGGCGGCTTGGGCGAGTGCCGCGCTGGTGGCCTGGTGCTGTTCGGCAGTCTGTGCCCCGGTGCTCTGCCATTCGCCGCTGATTTTCTGGGCCATCTGGTGCATGGACTGGGTCCAGTCGGCAAGCCGCTGCGCGTCCGCAGACCGTTGTGCAGCGTGGGCTTCGGTCACGGTGGCTTGCAGCGTGGTGACCAGTGCTTCGGCCTGCTGTGCAAAGGCCTGGGTGGTGGCCTGCAATTGCCGGTCCATCTGCTGTGCTGTGCGCTCCAAGGCCTGGCCCACCTCCTGCTGTTGGGTCAGGGTGTGGGTGCCTGCACGCTGCCATTCAGCGGCGAGGTTGCGGGCCATGTCCTGCATGGTGTGCTCCCAGCCTTGCAGTCGCCGCTGGTCCACCTCCGCCTGGGCGGCCTGTTGCTGTGCGGCTGATGCGTGCAGGGAGTCCACCAGGGATTTCGAGCGGTCGTCAAAAGCCTGCGTGAGTGTTTGCAATGCGCCCTCGAACTGGGTTGCCAGTGCGCCCTGCGTGTTCGTCTGCTGGTCGAGCGCCTGGGCCCAGGTGTCGGCCACCTTGCGTGCGGTGCCCTCCCATTGCGCGCTGAGGTTTTGCAGCTGCTGGCTGGTGTGTTCTCGCAGCCGCTCGTGGGTGCGCTGGGACTCTTGTGCCAGCGTCGCCATGGCCTGTTCCACCACCGGGCGCATGGCGGCAGTGGCCTGCTGGGCACTGGTGCTCAGGCTGTCTTGCAGCGATGCGCCCACGGCCTGCGCCAATTGGGTGTAGGCGGCAGAGGCCTCTTTGTGAAACCCCTGCTGTTGCGCCAGCAGCTGGTCGTTGAGCTGGCTGTGGCGGCGCTCCAGCCCCTCCATCATGGCTTGCAGGCGGTCGGCAATCAGCGGTAGGGCCTGGGCCTGCGCTTGCAGGGCCTGCAGTGTGTCCTCTCGCCGTTGAGCGGAAGAGAAGGCACGGAACAGCGTGGGGATGCGTGCATCCAGCTGGCGGACCGCCTGCAGCCGTTCACGGCGGCTCAGGGCGGACAACAGGCCCAGCGCGGCCGACGTAGCCACCCCCGCGACGGACGTCCCAAACGACAGGCCCAGTCCCTTGATGGGCGCAGCCAGTGCGTTGCGGATGGATTCCAGGTTGCCAGAGGCCTCCAGGGCGAACACCGCACCGTGGAACGTCACCACCATGCCCACAAAGGTGCCCAGCATGCCCAGCATCACCAGCAGTCCCACCAGATAGGGCGTGAGCGCTGGGCCCGGCAAGGCCACTCTCTCGCCTTCGATGCGTTGCCGAACCGGGTGGCGTAGTGCCGGGTCCAGGCTTTCCAGCCAGGCCTCCAGCGCAGGAGGCTCTTGTCGGGACTGCAGTGCGCGCGTCAGCGAGGCGGTGGCTGTGCGATACCGCATCAGCTCCCAGGCTCCCAGCAGGTAGGTGGCGGCGATCATCACCGTCATTGCCAGTGCCAGCGGGCTGTGGCCTATAAAACCCCAGCCCACCCAGCCAGCGGCCGCGAGGCCTGTGGCAAAGATGGCTGTCATCACACTCTTGTTCATTCCTGTTGTCCTGTTGTGTCGTTCTGGGCCGCTTCCAGCAGTCCCGTGATCGGTTCCATGCGCGTATGCAGCTCTGCGGTGAGCAGGGCCTGCATGTCGCGTTCGAAGGCCCACAGCCAGCCTCCTGCCTGCCGCCAGCGCGCAGGCTCATCGGTCAGCCCCTGGCCGGTCAGCCGATGCTGGTGTTGCCGATGGCGGTGCGCCAGTCGGCGCTCCAGGTGCGCGGGGAGCAAGGCCCACAGCCGTTGCTCGCGCGGTGCCATCATGTGCTCCATGACGGCGTCCAGCGCGGCTACCTGGCGCAACCTGGGTGTGCCCTGTGCGATCGTCTGGCGCACTTGCGCCCTCAGGGGCTGCAGCCGCAGCTCCATCTGCTTTTGCAGGTCCAGATAGCGTGGCGCATGGGTGGCGAATTCCGTTTCCACCATCGGGTCCGGCAGCTCCACGGGCGTGTTGTCCGCCCGGGCCCGCAGCGGTTTGGGTGCAGCGGGCTTGGTGGTCAGCTGGCCTTCGAGATCGGCCCGAACCTTCGCTACCAGGCCGGCGAGTGCCGTCATGTTCAGCACCATGGGTGGGCGTTGTGCACTGCCTGCCTGCGATGGCAGGGTCTCGATCGCGTGTAGCGCCCGGCTGAGCTGGACGGCGTCCACGGTTCCCAGCCATTGGCTCAGCTGCTCTGCCACGTCGGGGGGCTTGACGGCTGGCACCGGACGCGCGGCCCGCTCACTGGCTTCCCGCGTCCATTGCTGGAGCAGGACCACGAGGGGTGAGCTGTTGAGTCGGTGGTGTTGGGTCATCCCGCGAAGGCTGTGCACTGGGTGGGCACGGCCGAGCGGGATGGTCCGGCGGCGCGTGCAGGAGGGAACGGGTCCCCGTAGGCAAAGCCTGCCATTTTCGCAGGAACGAAAGGCCGGTCGGCCGGTCAGCGTCCGGCGTTGCAGCTGTTACACGACGGAAAGAGCGCCATGCAGCGCCCAGAGGCCCGGCCGCTGGGCCTTTTGGAGGCTCCAGGGCTTGAATTAGAGAGAGACCTCAGGCCAAGGCCTTTGCGGCCTTAATAGGTTTCCAGGTGCAGTCGGCCTTCGCGCTGCAGCGTCGCGCCCAGGGTCTCCCAGCTCAGCCCTGCCTCTTGCGCGATGTCACGCAGTGCCATCACCACGCCTTCTTCCATGCCCTTGAGGCCGCATACGTAGAAGTGGCTGTTGTCGTCGCGCAGCAGGGCCAGCAGATCGGCGGCGCGCTCGCGCATCAGGTCTTGCACGTAGCGCTTGGGCTGCCCGGGCGTGCGGGAGAAAGCCAGGTTGATGTCGATGAAGTCTTTGGGCAGGCTTTGCAGGGGGCCGAAGTAGGGCAGCTCCTGCTGCGTGCGTGCACCAAAGAACAGCAGGAGCTTGCCGCCTTCAAACTTGCCGCTGTTGCGCAGCCTGCGCCGCCACTCGGTCATGGCCCGCATGGGAGCGCTGCCAGTGCCGGTGCAGATCATCACGATGTGCGATCGCGGGTGGTTGGGCATGAGGAAGCTGCTGCCGAAAGGCCCCACCACTTGCACCTTGTCGCCCACCTTCAGGTCGCACACATAGTTGGAGGCCACGCCACGCACGGGGTTGCCATCGTGGTCCACGGTCACGCGCTTCACGGTCAGCGCCAGGTTGTTGTAGCCGGGGCGTTCACCGTTGCGTGGGCTGGCCACCGAGTATTGGCGCGCGTAGTGCGGTTTGCCCAGCGCATCGACGCCCGGTGGGATGATGCCAATCGATTGCCCTTCCAGCACAGGGAACGGCATGCTGCCGAAGTCGAGCACCACATGGTGGGTTTCGCTCTCAAAACCCGCCTCGGTGCAATTGAAGTTGCCGACCACGGTGGCTGTGGTCGGGTTTTTGGGTGGAAACAGATTGGTGTACGGATGTGCGGCGGACCAGGGCGGTACCGTGGCTCCGTACTGGGCAGACCGAAACACCTGCGTGCCCGGCTCTGCCGGGGCCTCAACGGCTGGTTTTGGTGCTGCCGCCGCTGTGGCGGGTTCTGCACCTGCTGCAACCAGTTCGTGGGGCGCGAGCTCGCCGGGCAATTCTTCCCAGCTGAACTGCTCTTCAATGCTGTAGGCCCTGCCCACCGGCACCGCGCGCCAGTTGTCGATGGAACCCGTGGGGCAGGGCGATATGCAGGCCATGCAGCCATTGCACACATCTGCCCGCACCACGTAGTTGTTGTCGTCGTGCGTGATCGCATTGACCGGGCAGGTGGCTTCGCAGGTGTTGCAGCGGATGCAGATCTCCGGGTCGATCAGGTGCTGCTTCAAGATGCCGTTGTCGATCAGCGTGTGGGTTTCCATAGTCGTTCTTCGTGCAATGTCTGTCGACGGGTGCTGTGACCTTGCATGCGTTGGCTGGCTTCAGTCGATGCAGAGCAAAACCGTTGTGCCTGGCCGCAGGCGCCGGGACACCCCTGGGAGAGGCGGGCGCTGGCAGCTCAGGCTCAGCAGGGGTCAATTGAAACGCACGTACTCGAAATCCACCGGCTGGCGGTTGATGCCCATGACTGGGGGCGCGATCCAGCCAGCGAACTTGCCCGGCTCGACCACGCGGCCCATCAACGACGCCACAAACGCAAAGTCTTCGGGCGTGGGCAGCCATTCGGCCTTGCGTGCGGTCCATTCTGCCTCGCTCACCACGCGGCCGTCGGGCGACATCTTGATGCCGGCCAGCGCGCCGATTTGGCGATTGAAGGCCTTGTGAGGAACCACCAGGCGGGTGGGAACGCCCGCCTTCTCCAGCACCTTGTTCCACCGGCCCACGCCCGCCATGGAGTCCTTGATGAAATCGTCGCGCAGCACTTCGTTCAGCGCGTTGAGCATGGGCACTTCTTTTTCCAGCAACTGGCCGTCCTTGACCTCCAGCACTTTGTACGTTTGGCCCTTGAGCACGTGGTCGTCAGTGCGTTTGCCTTCTTCGTAGCGACCCTTGAGGCCCGAGCTGTAGAAGGTGGCGGCGTTGCTCGACTGGTCGGCGCCGAACAGGTCGATGGTCACGCTGTAGTGGAAGTTGAGGTAGCGCTGGACGGTGGGCAGGTCGATGGCGCCAGCAGCACGCACCTGGGCAGGGTCGTCGGTCTTGAGGTCGTTCATCACCTGTGCGGTGCGCGAGAGCACGCGCGAGATGCCGCTCTCGCCCACAAACATGTGGTGGGCCTCTTCGGTCAGCATGAACTTGGTGGTGCGCGCGAGCGGGTCAAAAGCGCTCTCTGCCAGGGCCGAGAGCTGGAACTTGCCGTCACGGTCAGTGAAGTAGGTGAACATGAAAAACGCCAGCCAATCCGGCGTCTTTTCATTGAACGCGCCCAGGATGCGCGGGTTGTTCTCGTCGCCGGACTGGCGCTGCAGCAGCGCTTCGGCCTCTTCGCGGCCGTCGCGGCCGAAGTGCTTGTGCAGCAGGTACACCATGGCCCACAGGTGGCGGCCCTCTTCCACATTGATCTGGAACAAATTGCGCAGGTCGTACATGCTGGGCGCCGTCAGGCCCAGGTGGCGCTGCTGCTCCACCGAGGCGGGTTCGGTGTCGCCCTGCGTCACGATGATGCGGCGCAGATTGGCGCGGTGCTCGCCGGGCACGTCTTGCCAGGCTTTTTCGCCCTTGTGGTCGCCAAAGTGGATTTCGCGGTTGGTATCGCCGGGGTTCAGAAAGATGCCCCAGCGGTAGTCACGCATCTTCACGTGGCCAAACTGTGCCCAGCCATTCGGGTCCACGCTCACGGCGGTACGCAGATAAACCTCATGGTTGGTCGATCCCTCAGGGCCCACGTCGTCCCACCAGTTGATGAAGTTGGGCTGCCAGCCTTCGAGCGCGCGCTGCAGCGTGCGGTCTTCGCTGAGGTTGACGTTGTTGGGGATCTTCTCGCTGTAGTTGATGCTGCTCATGGGGTGCTCCTCTGGATGGAAATCGAATGCAGGGCGGGGGGGGTCAGACGCGCGTCTGGTCAAAACCGGCCTTCTGGCCGGTGCCATAAACCTTGAGCGCGCCCTTCTCGCCCACGGCGTTGGGGCGGTTGAAGATCCAGTTCTGCCACGCGGTCAGGCGCCCGAAGATGCGGGTGTTCATGTTTTCCTTGCTGGCAAAACGCAGGTTGGCCTCCAGGCCGGTCAGCGCGTCGGGGGACATGGCGGCGCGTTCTTCGATGGCGATGCGGATTTCGTCGGCCCAGTCGATGTCGTCGGGGGCAGCCGTGACCAAGCCCAGTGCGAGCGCACTGTCCGCGTCCAGCGGTCGGCCGGTCGCTGCGCGGACCGCTTCCAGTGGGCCTGCCTCTTCATAGAAGCGGCGTTGCAGGCGGCTTTGGTCATTCACCATGGGCAACAAGCCAAAGTTGAATGCGTTCAGCGTGAGCGTTGGTGCCTGCTCGGGAGCGTCGGGCAGGGCCAGCATGTAGGTACGGTCCGCCGCCAGCGCCAGCTCTGCCAGCGTGCCGGCAAAAGCAGAGCCCGTCTCGATCAGTGCGAAGAGGCTGCGCGAAGACACATCCAGACGGGCAAAGGTGCGCCGCAGTGCGCCGATGGTCTCTCGCACCAGCCAGTGGTCCTGGTGAGCAAGCAGGACGGCATCGCTGGCCAGCACGGCTTGTGCGTCCCCTTCGGTCTTCAGCAGCCAGGTGCCAATGTCCAGCTCGTTGGTGCGCAGGTTCAGGATGGCGTCGTCCAGCTCGCGGGCCATTGCCAGCGGCCACCAGGCGGCGCCGGCTGCTTCAATGGCGGCCGTGTCTGCGGGTTGCGCCCCTTGAGGTGCCTTGATGCACAGCGTGGCTGTGCGCCGTGCGCGGTCGATGTCCACCGTCACGTGCTGGTAGCGCATGCCGTCGGCATGGTCCTGCCGCTCTACGCGGGGCAGGGCAATGCCTTGTGCGTCGCTGGGGCGGGTGCTGGTCTGTGCATGGGCGGTGGCACGTTCTTGTACCGTGGCGGCAAATTGCGCGGGCTTGGCGATACGGTCCACCAGGCGCCAGTCCACCGCGCGCTGGCCACGCACACCTTCCACGCTGGTGCAGAAGATGTCGGCCAAGTCGTGCCGCACGCGGCGCTTGTCCGTGACACGTGTCAGCCCACCGGTGCCGGGCAACACGCCCAGCAAAGGCACTTCGGGCAGCGATACGGCAGACGACCGGTCATCGACCAGGATGATTTCATCGCACGCCAGTGCCAGCTCGTAGCCGCCGCCTGCGCAGGCGCCATTCACGGCCGCAATGAACTTGAGGCCCGAGTGTTTGGAGGAGTCTTCAATGCCGTTGCGCGTTTCGTTGGTGAACTTGCAGAAGTTGACCTTCCAGGCGTGGCTGGATACCCCCAGCATGAAGATGTTGGCACCCGAGCAAAAGATGCGGTCCTTGCCGCTGGTGACGATGACGCTGCGCACGTTGGGGTGCTCAAAGCGGATGCGGTTGAGCGCGTCATGCAGCTCAATGTCCACCCCCAGGTCGTAGCTGTTGAGCTTGAGCTTGTAGCCAGGACGAATCCCGCCGTCCTCCGCAATGTTGAGGGACAGCCGCGCAATGGCGCCCTCGACCGACAAGGTCCAGTGGCGGTACTGCGTGGGATCGGTGCGGTAGTCAACGCGTTCGGGAGCGTGGGTGAGGTCTGCCATGAGGACTCCGTGGAGAAATAATGCAATATAGTGCTTATTGCTTGCTGTTGATGTGCATCATCATGCATGTTATGCAGTATGTCAATGCATTTTTTTGCCGATGGCAGTCGGGCGGATGTGCAGCGCTGCTGAGGGCTGCGCAGGGGGGGGAGGGGCGCGAACTGCACAGGCCACCGTGGCGGTGGCTCTGTGCGGTGCCGGGATGGGCGTGGGGGCTGCGGCGTCCGTGTCCGGGCTGCAGCCGCTCAGAGGGCGTGCGGGGTTTTACGCTGCCCGGGCCATGGCCTTGCGCACACTGGCACTCAGGGCTTGCAGGCTTTGCTCGGGCGTCTGGCCGGAGGTGTCTACCGTGATTTCGGCCTTGGAATAAAAAGCAGCGCGCCCGTCCAGGATGCGCTTGAGATCGTCCATGGCCTCTTTGCTGGCGGCCATCGGGCGCATGTCGCCCTGGGCCACCACGCGCCCCATGTGTTCCTCGGGCGCGGCCCTTAGCCACACGGTGGTGCAGTGGGCCAGCAGTTCGTTGAAAGTGGCAGGGTCCGACACAATGCCGCCCGGCGTGGCAATGACCACCTCGCTGTGGATCTGTATCGTTTCTTCCAGGGCTCTGCGCTCGTAGCGGCGGTAGGCGGTGGTGCCGTACAGGTCGTGGATTTCGCGCACGCTGCACCCGGCGAGGGCCTCGATGGCGCGGCTCAGTTCAATGAACGGTACGTCCAGCTCGCGCGCCAGCAACGGCCCCAGGGTGGATTTGCCAGCCCCCCGCAGACCCACCAGCGCGATGCGGCGGTGCCTTGCTGCGTCGTTGTGCCCCCCGCTCAGCAGCTCGTGCAGCGCCAGGCGCGCGCGGCGCAGTTCGGGCTCGCTGCGGTGTTCCAGCAGTTCGCGGATCAGCAGCCATTCGGGCGATTGCGTCGTGAAGTCGCCCACCAGCTCCGCCAGCGAGCAGTGCAGCGCATGGGCCACCTGCTGCAGCACCAGGATGGAGGCGTTGCCGGTGCCGTACTCCAGGTTGGCCAGGTGGCGCTCCGACACATCAGCAGCCACGGCCACTGCCTTGCGGGTCAGACCCCGCTGCGCACGCAGGTTGCGAACGCGCTCGCCCAGCGCCACCAGCAGGGGGTTCTTGGGCTCCTCGGCCGATGGCGGCGCACCCTCCTGCGCGGAGGCGGGTGCCAGCAGCCCCGCCGTTTCTGTTTCGTTCATACCCATCCTTTTCATGGAGCACCCTGGCCTTCTCAGGGAAAACGCCATGCATGCACTATAGTGCTTGACATGGATCTTTGAGGTAACTATGGTTCGTTAATTGGCAAAATACTGCATGTTTTGGATGCGCGCAAGGCGGTGGATCAAAAACGGTGCAGATTGGGCCCCGACTCTAGCTGCACCCACTGCCCATGTCCGACAAAACTGCATTTCACCAAGCCCTGGCAGCTCTGACCGCCCAGCTCGCTGGCAAACCCCTGGATGCCGCTCTGGCGCAATGGCTCAACACTGCACACGGCCCCACCAGTACCACCTACCAGCGCTTGCGGGAGGCGTGTATTCAGGGCGTGCGCGAGGGGTGGTTGTGTGAACGCGAGGGCGCTGGCATTCGCTACGGCCGTGTGTTCAAGCCCGAAGATGCCTTGCACCGGTTTTCTGTGGACGTGGTGGACATGCAAAACATTGCAGGCCCCCACCACACCCATCCGCAGGGCGAAATCGATTTGATCATGCCGCTGGAGGGCGATGCGGTGTTTGACGGCCACCCTGCCGGATGGTGCGTTTACCCGCCCGGCAGTGCCCACCACCCCACGGTGGCGCACGGCAGGGCGCTGGTGCTGTACCTGCTGCCCGAGGGGCAGATCCAGTTCACCCGCTAGGGCTGGCGCCTGCGCTGCTCCCCCATGGACCTTCTCGCTCAGAAAGAACGACTGCATGACTGAATTGCTCGCCAACCACGTTGCCGGCCGCTGGCGACACGGAACAGGGCCCGGCATCGAGCTGCGCGATCCTGTACTGGGCACCGCCCTGGTGCGGGTGGACGCCACGGGGTTGAATCTGTCTGAGGCCTTTGCGTTTGCCCGCGAACAGGGGGGAGCTGCGCTACGCGCTGCCACCTATCGTGAGCGGGCCGCCATGCTCGGCGCGGTCGCCAAGGTGCTGCAGGCCCACCGCGACAGTTACTACGACATTGCCACTGCCAACTCCGGCACCGTCAAGACAGACTCAGCGGTAGACATCGACGGCGGAATCTTCACCCTCGGCCAATACGCCAGATGGGGTGATGCGCTGGGCGATGTGCGCGTGCTGCGCGACGGGGACGCCATCAGGCTGGGCCGGGACCCGGTCTTTCAGTCGCAACACCTGCAGGTGCCCCGGCCTGGGGTGGCGCTGTGCATCAACGCCTTCAACTTTCCCGCCTGGGGGCTGTGGGAAAAAGCCGCGCCCGCCTTGCTGTCGGGCATGCCGGTCATCGTCAAGCCCGGCACATCCACGGCATGGCTGACCCAGCGCATGGTGCAGGACGTGGTGAACGCCGGGGTGTTGCCTGCCGGCGCGCTGTCGGTCATCACGGGAAGCTCGGCGGGCTTGATGGACGCACTGCAACCGTTTGATGTGGTGTCGTTCACCGGTTCTGCCGAGACGGCGGGCCTTGTGCGGGCGCATCCGGCGGTGGCGCAGCGTTCGGTGCGCGCCAACATCGAGGCCGACAGCCTCAATGCAGCGCTGCTGATGCCTGATGCGGCGCCCGGCAGCGCCGCCTTTGACTTGCTGGTGCGCGAAGTCGTCCGCGAGATGACCGTCAAGTCCGGCCAGAAGTGCACCGCAATCCGCCGCATCCTGGTTCCCGCCGCGCTGTACGCTGCGGGGGCCGAGGCGGTCAGCGCCCAACTGGCCAGCGTGGTGGTCGGCAACCCCCGCAACCCGGAAGTGCGCATGGGCTCGCTGGTGAGCCGCGCACAGTTCGATGGGGTGCAGGCAGGCATTGCCGCCCTGGCCGCCCATACCGACGTCCTGCACGACGGCCGAACCCGCCCTCTAGTGGATGCCGACCCCGCCGTGGCCGCCTGCGTCGGCCCGGTGCTGCTGGGCGCGCGCGATGCCGACCGGGCCACCATCGCCCATGACGTGGAGGTGTTTGGCCCGGTGGCCACCTTGCTGCCCTACAACGACCTGCCCCATGCGGTGGCCCTGGCGCAGCGTGGCCAGGGCTCGCTCGTGACCTCGCTCTACGGCGCCGAGGACAAGGCCCTGGCCCAGGCCGCCATTGCGCTGGCGGCGAGCAACGGCCGGGTGCATGTGGTGACGCCGGCCGTGGCCACTGCGCACACGGGCCACGGCAATGTCATGCCCATATCACTGCATGGCGGGCCCGGCCGGGCCGGTGGTGGTGCCGAGCTGGGTGGCTTGCGGGCGCTGGACTTCTACCACCAGCGCAGCGCGGTGCAGGCCAGCCCCGAAGTGCTCGCGGCGCTGGGCTGCTGACCCCGAACCCACCCACAAAAACAACGCCATCGCGACGGAGACACGCCATGAACAGCCTTCCAGAACAGTTCAATTTTGCAGAGCATCTGTTCGCCCTGAACCGCGCGCGGGGTGACCGCATTGCCTACATCGACGACCAGGGGACCCTGAGCTACAGCGCGCTGGAAGACCGCGCACGGCGGCTGGCGGCGGTGCTGACCAACGCCGGTGTGCGGCGCGAGGAACGTGTGCTGCTGCTGATGCTGGACACCAGCGACTGGCCGGTGGCGTTTCTGGGTTGTCTTTACGCCGGTGTGGTGCCGGTGGCGGTCAACACCCTTCTCAAGCCGGACGACTATGCCTACATGCTGACGCATTGCCGCGCGCAGGCGGCGCTGGTCTCTGGCGCGTTGCTGCCGGTGCTGAACGAGGCGCTGGCCCTGGCGCCTCACCACGAAGTGCGTGCGTGTGTGGTGTCGCAGCCGCAGGGAGCGTTGGCTGCAGGGAATGTGGACATGCAGGCCGTCATTGCCAGCACCCCCGCGCTGACTGCACCCGCGCGCACGGGGCCTGACGAGCCAGGGTTCTGGCTCTATTCCTCGGGCTCCACGGGCAAGCCCAAGGGCACGGTGCACACCCAGGGTAGCCTGTGGTGGACGGCCGAGCTGTACGGCAAGGCGGTGCTGGGCCTGACCGATAAAGACGTGTGCTTTTCGGCTGCCAAGCTCTACTTTGCGTATGGACTGGGCAATAGCCTGACCTTCCCGTTGTCGGTGGGTGCCACAGTGGTGCTGACGGCCGAACGCCCCACGCCAGACGCCACGTTCGAGCGCTGGACGCGCCACCAGCCCACGGTGTTCTTCGGGGCTCCCACCGGTTTTGCCGGCATGCTCGCCTCGCCCCGCCTGCCTTCCCGTAGCGCGGTGGCTCTGCGCATGTGCTCGTCGGCGGGCGAGGCGCTGCCGGCCGAGATTGCACAGCGCTTCAAGGACCATTTCGGTTGCGACATCATTGATGGCATTGGTTCGACCGAGATGCTGCACATCTTCCTGTCCAACCGCCCGGGCGATGTGCGCTACGGCACTACTGGCAAACCGGTGCCGGGCTACGAGATTTCCCTGCGCGGCGAAGACGGCAGCGAGGTGCCGCAGGGCGAGATCGGCGACCTCTACATCCAGGGCCCCAGTGCCGCGCTGATGTACTGGAACAACCGCGCCAAGACCCGCGAGACCTTCCAGGGCGCGTGGACCAAAAGTGGCGACAAGTACGTGCGTGATGCTGAGGGCTACTACACCTACGCCGGGCGCAGCGACGACATGCTCAAGGTCAGCGGCATTTATGTGTCCCCCTTTGAGGTGGAGGCCACGCTGATGCAGCACACCTCCGTGCTGGAGGCGGCCGTGATCGGCACGCAGGATGCCGACGGCCTGACCAAGACCAAGGCGTTTGTGGTGCTCAAGGATGGGCAGGCGGTCACGCCGGATGAACTCAAGGCCTTTGTGAAGGAACGCCTGGCGCCCTACAAGTACCCGCGCCTGATCGAGTTCCTGCCCGAGCTGCCCAAGACGGCCACCGGAAAGATCCAGCGCTTTCGGCTGCGCGAACGGGAGCAGCGGGCGTGAATGCCAACGTCGCTGCACCCGGCCCTGTGGGGGCGACAGAGCGCATGCCCGTGGTCTGGCGCAACCGCACGGTTCATATCGAGTACCAGTGGATAGCCCCCGAGCGCAGCGACGCCCCCTTGGTGGTGTTCCTGCACGAAGGCCTGGGCTCGGTAGCGATGTGGAAGGACTTCCCGCGCCAGCTGTGCGATGCGGGCGGGTTGCGGGGGCTGGTGTTCTCCCGTCCCGCCTATGGCCGCTCCACCCCAAGGGGCCCGGACGAGGGATGGGGCGTGGACTTCATGCACCAGCAGGCACATGAGGTGGTGCCTGCATTCCTCGATGCACTGGGAGTGCAGGAGGCCGCCTGGCTCTTTGGCCACAGCGATGGCGCATCGATTGCGCTGTTGCTGGCTGCGCGCTGGCCGCAGCGCGTGCAAGGGCTGGTGGTGATTGCGCCACATCTCTTTGTGGAAGACGTGACCGTGCAGAACATCGAACGCGCGCGGGAGGCCTACGAACAGACCGATCTGCGCCACAAGCTGGGGCGCTATCACGACGATGTGGATTCCGCCTTCTGGGGCTGGAACCGCATCTGGCTGAACCCTGCTTTCCGTGCGTGGAACATCGAGCCCGAGGTTGCCCAGATCGGCGCACCCGTGCTGGCCATCCAGGGCTGTGACGACGAGTACGGCACCCTGGCGCAAATCCGGGGCATTGCCCAACGCGTGCCGGGCACCAGGCTGCTGGAGCTGCCGGACTGCGCGCATTCTCCGCACCGCGACCAGCCTGACGCGGTGGTGGCCGCTGCGGTTGCCTTCATCCAAGCGCACCACACTCCTGCATAGCTGCGGACGGGGCGGTGGCAGGGCAATAGCCCGTGCCCCAGCGAGTCCAAGAGAAAGCGCTATTCCACCTGGCGCCGCAGCCCTTCCAGGTCGGTGACGGTGATGCCGCCGTATTCAATCTCCAGCAGGCCC